>Ga0302325_10005418_pt1 | contig 28998 bp, 19 predicted proteins | sample Palsa_T0_2_FD_201948 | JGI IMG/M metagenome (GOLD analysis project Ga0302325, IMG submission 201948) | Peat permafrost microbial communities from Stordalen Mire near Abisko, Sweden - Palsa_T0_2 | ecosystem: Environmental > Terrestrial > Soil > Palsa > Peat permafrost | place: Sweden: Abisko...
AGAACGGACATGTCCTCTGACATTGAACATTCCTCTTTGTCAATTAGCGTTGCTTGACCGGGGGGCTCTGTCACTACAGTTTCTTCACTATGTGGCCGTGGGGACCGGAGCGTGACCTGTGGGGCAGGACGGGGAAGCGGGGGCTGGGGACGCCGACCCGGAGTTCGAGCTGTGCTATCTCGACGCGGACGGCGGCGAGCACCGCGAGCTGCCGGCCGGGTGGCCTGGGCTGCGTCCTGAGACGTTCATGCCGGCCAGGGAGTTTCGCTGGGCCAGGGGCCAGAAGCACCTGCCTGGCCTGTGGTGGTCGGTGACCACGGGGTCGCATGTCGGGTACGAGTCCTGGCTTGAGCGCGACCACGTGATGCTGCTGGACTTCGACCCGCGGGTCACCGCGATCGCGGCGCAGCCGTTCTGGCTGCGCTGGCGTGATGAGGCCGGCCGGCCCCGGCGTCACGCGCCCGACTTGTTCATCCGGATGGCGGACGGGTCTGGCCTGGTCATCGATGTGCGTCCCGACGACCGGATCGAGGAGAAGGACGCGGAGGCGTTCGCCGCCGCGAAGGACGCGTGCGGCCTGGCCGGGTGGGGTTTCAGGCGGTCAGGGGTCCCGGATCCGGTGCTGACGGCGAACGTCACGTGGCTGGCGCGTTACCGTCACCCGCGGTGCGCCGGGCCACCGGGCCTGGCCCGGCTCCTGCTGGAGGTCTTCGCCGGGCCGGTCCCGCTGATGGCGGGGGCTGCTGCCGTCGGCGATCCGATGGCGGTCCTGCCGGCGCTGTTCCACCTGATGTGGCGGCAGTCGCTGTCTGCGGACCTGGCTGTCAGGCTGACGGCGGAGACTCCCGTCGCCGCGGCCGCCCCGGGCGGTGTCCGGTGACCGGGCGGCCGGACGGTCTCGGCGTCGGGGACCGGGTCCGGTTCGGCGGCCGGGACCAGGTGGTGATCGGGGTGTCCGGGACGTCGGTCCGGCTGGCCGACACCGTCGGCGAGGTCGTCACTGTGACCGTGTCCGGGCTGCTGGCGGACCGGGACTTCGCCGTGCTGGATGCCCGGCCCCGGCCGGGGATGCCGCAGGTCTCGTTGCTGGACGGCCTGCCGGCGGGGGCCGCGGAAGAGGCGCGGTGGTGGGAACGGCACATCGTCGAGGTGCTGACCGGGGTGCCGCCGGACGCGGGCGAGGGCACGGTCCCGCGGCCGGAGTACGATCCCGGGTCGGTCACGCTGACCCGCCGGGAGCGGGCCAAGGCCGCCGAGCTGACGGCCGCCGGGCACCCGGTCACGGCGAGCGCCGTCGCCAAGCGCCGCCGGCGATACCAGGAGCAGGGCCTGGCCGGCATGGTCGACTACCGGGCCCGGCGGCGGATGCCGCCTCACGGCCGGGCCGACGCGGCCGTGGTCGCGGCCATGCGGAAGGCGATCGGCGAGGCGGCGGACGACTCGACGAGGACCGCGGCGTTCGTGTTCCGCCGGACCAGGCAGATCCTCGCCGGAGACGGCGGCGAGGCGGGAATGCTGCCGTCGGAGCGGACCCTTTACCGCCTGTTCGGCCGGCTGGAGGCGGGCCGTCACACGACCGGGTCGGCGAGGACGCGCCGGTCGCTGGCCGCCCGTCCCGAGGGGCCGTTCGGGCGTGCGCCCGCGGCGGCGCCCGGCGACGTGATGCAGATCGACTCCACGCCGCTGGACGTCCTGGTCCGCCTGGACAGCGGGGTGACCGGCCGGGTGGACCTGACGGGGATCATCGACGTCGCGACCAGGACGGTGACCGCGGCGGTGCTGCGGCCGTCGACGAAGTCAGTGGACGCCAGCGTGCTGCTGGCCCGGACCGTGACGCCGGAGCCGATGCGGCCGGGCTGGCCGCAGGCCATGCGGATGTCGGCGTCGGCCCTGCCGTTCCGGCGGATGCTGAGCATCGACGAGCGGCTGGAGCATGCCGCGGCCCGCCCGGTGATCATCCCCCAGGTGATCGTCGTCGATCACGGCAAGGTGTTCGTCTCGGAGTCGTTCAAGGCGTCCTGCGCGTTCCTGGGCATCAGCTTCCAGCCCGCCCGCAAGGCCACCGGGACCGATAAACCGCACATCGAGAAGATGCTGGGGTCAGTGGCGACGATGTTCGCCCAGTACGTGTCCGGCTATACCGGGCGGAGCCCGGAATACCGCGGCCGCGGCGTCGAGGGCGAGGCAGTATGGTCGCTGCCCGAGCTGCAGGACCTGCTCGACCAGTGGCTGATCATCTGGCAGAGCCGTCCGCATGACGGGCTCCGTGACCCGCTGCACCCGGGGCGGGCGTTCAGCCCGAACGAGAAGTACGCCGCCCTGACCGAGACCGCCGGCTACGTGCCGCTGGCCCTGTCGCCCGAGGACTACATCGAGCTGCTTCCCGCGACCTGGCGGGCCGTGAACGCCTACGGCATCAAGATCAGCCGCCGCGTCTACGACGGGAAGGAACTGAACCCGCTGCGGATGCAGCATTCCGGGGTCACCGCCCGCAAGGGGCTGCATGAGGTTCATTACGACCCTTACGACATCTCGCGGATCTGGGTCCGCGACCACCGGAACGGCGGCTGGATCACGGTGTTCTGGACCCAGTTGCACCGGGTCGCTTCCCCGTTCGGGGAACTGGCCTGGGATCACGCCCGCAAGCTGATGCCCGCCGCCACCGAGGCCGAGCTCGCCGACGCGGTCGAGGACCTCCTCACCCGGGCCGGCCAGGGCCCCGGCGACGTCCCCGCGGCAGCGCCCGCGAAACGGGAGCGGCGGGTCGCCGCCCGCACCCGGGCTGTCGGCCCGTCCATGCCGGCCGGGCCGGAGCCGGAAGATGAGCCTGCTTCCGGAGAGCCCGACGGCGAGGCGGGCGACGGGCAGGCCATCGTCCCGATGCCGATCTTCGACCCGTTCCGCGAGGCGGAGAAATGGCGGTGACCCCGCCCGCCGCGGGCAGCGCCGACCCCGCAGTCCAGCTGACCACGCTGCCCGGATGGCGGCAGTTCGTCGCCGCCGTGCCGTCAGTCCCGGCCCTGTTCCCCGAGCGGGACTGGCTCTCGCTCGAAGACGGCAAGCGGGCCTCCCACGACGAGGAGCGGCTGGAGCACCACTCACGGCTGGTCGTGGTCCAGACCCCGGTCATCGGGCGGATCGTCGCCCAGGGCGGGAACCTGATGAGGATGAATCGCCTCGCCCACTACGGGCGGTCCGGGCTCATGGTGTCCGGGCCGGCCCGGACCGGGAAGACCACGGCCGTCACTCAGCTCGGCAAGACCGCCGAGGTGACCTGCCGGCAGCGGAACCCGGGTTCCCGCGACGACATCCCCGTCATCTACATCACCGTCCCGCCGGCCGCGACCGGCAAGATGATCGCGACGGAGATCGCCCGGTTCCTCGGCCTGCCGGTTCCCCGCCGGGCCAACATCACCGACGTGATCGAGTCAGTCTGCGGCATATGCCTGGACACCCGCGTGAGCATGATCATCGTGGACGAGCTGCACAACCTGGACATGAGCACCCGGGCCGGGGCCGAGGCCTCCGACACCCTGAAGTACTTCTCCGAAAGGCTGCCATCCACTTTCGTCTACTCCGGGATCGGGCTGGATCGCGGGGCGCTGCTGGCCGGCCCCCGCGGCGACCAGGTCGCCGGCCGGTTCACCCTCATCCCGACCAGCGCGTTCACCCCCGGCCGGGAATGGTCCTCCCTCGTCGCCGCGGTCGAGGGATCCCTGCGGCTCTACCGCCACAAGGACGGCTCCCTCGTCACGCTCGCGGACTACCTGCACCGCCGCACCCGCGGCATGATCGGCAGCCTGCTCTGGCTCATCCGCGACGCATCCTGCCACGCCATCCTCGACGGCACCGAGAAGATCACCCGCAAGAGCCTCGACCAGATCACCGTCGACATGACCGCCCAAGCGCCGCCGCCCCGGACGAGAACGCCGAAGCCGTGACGAGCGCGCTGCCCCGGGACCGCGCCGAGCACATCCTGGCCGACCATGCCGCCGGGAAGTCGGTCCGTGAGATCGCCGAGGCCTACGGGCACAGCATCACCACGGTCCGCACCTACGTCAACGGGCTCCGCATGCCGGGCGAGTCTGCGGCCCGGGCCGACGACTTCGCCCCGTTCGCCGCCTACTGCCGGCGGCGGCTGGCGGACGATCCGCACCTGCGGACTCCCGCCCTGCTCGCTGAGCTCTCCTGCCTGGGCCTCGGCAACTCCAGGGCAACGCTCTACCGCGCGATGGAGCGCCACGCAATCCAGACGCATCCCTGTCCCGAGTGCCACCCGGCGAGCATGAGCGGATACTCGCCGCTGGCCGCAAACCGGGCCCCTCAGCCAGCTCCTCTGCCAGTGCCAGCTGCCCCGGTGGCCGGAGAAACCCTCGCATCGTTCCTCAGCCGCCTCGCCGCCCTTAACCGCACCAGCCGCGAGGCCCTGCTGGAAATCCTCCCGCTCTGGTTCCGCGTCAAGACCCGCTGGCACGACGACCGCTGGCAGCCTCCCTCGCTCATCTCCCGGGCAGACGATGCCGCCGCGAGGCTCGCCGTGATCAGCGGCTCAGCCGCAGCGGCCATCAAGAACGCTCTTCCCGCCTTCGGCGGGAAGAGCGGCCGGCCCGTCCGGGCCGTTACCGCATGCCGCCTCTGCACAGCAGCCCGCCGCATCCGGCAGCCAGTCCCGGTCCATCTTCCCGCCCACCACCAGGTCTGCCTCAGGCACGGCATCTGGCTGTCAGGCCCGGGAACACCGCAGTTCAGCGTCAGCCGCTGCTCCGACATCCTGGCCGCCGAGCGCCAGGCGCGCGGGCTCAGCCGCCGCTGCACCATCGAGCAGCTGATCTACTCCAGGCTCAATGCGCCCGCAGGCCAAGCCGACCGCGAGTGGAAGCGCCGGATGACGGCCCTCATTGAGTCCAACCCCAGGACGGTCACCGAATCAGGGCCGCAGGCGCTGTTCCAGGCCGCGGCCTACCCGGAAGCCATCGCAGCAGCCACGGCAAACCCAGCTCTCATTACGCCTTTACGGCAGCCATCCACTCCTCAAGGCTGCTCACGACCGCCCCGGCATCCAGCGTGGAGGTGTCAAGGCAGAACACGCCGTCACCCGACTCCCGCATCCGCGCCGCGGCGCGCAGGAAGCCGGCCACCTCCCCCGGCGTGTGCTGCCGCCACGTCCCGGACGCGGCGCGCCGCTCGATCCTGGCCACGCGCACGTCGTCAGCGCAATCGAGCAGGCAACCGGCGACGCCCTCCAACTCGGCGGCGGACGGGGCAGCGAGCACCTCGCCCACACTCAGCCACCCCGCCAGCACAGTGTCCTTCCCGCGCACCTGCTCGTCGACCGCCCAGGCCACGCGCTCATCGATCTGCCGCTGCCACCACGACTGGGGCGCACCGGGCGGAGGCCGCAGATCGTCGAAATCGAACACGGCCAAGTCATCGCGCCGGGCCGACAGCCCTCCGAGGGCCGTGCTCTTGCCCGAACCCGCCGATCCCGTCAGCACGAACAGCACCCGCCGACATTAGCCCAGCCTGAGCAATCTTTATTGACGCAAACAGTTACCGGCGCTGCCGGAAACAGACAAAGCAGGCACTCAAGCTCCCATGAGCTTGCCAACGCAGATTCCTCATCGCAGGCCACAGACCTAAGCCGAGCAATCTTTGTTGGCACGGGACACTGAGTCTCGGTGGCCTGTCGTCTGGGCGGATACCCGGGTCTGCTGTGTCCTGCTTTTTGGTGATCTGGTTCTCATCGGAGATGGCTCGTCTCACTGGATCCGCGATGGCTGCGGGGTCGACGAGCCCAGCAAGGCTGGTCAGCCCCCTGAGAAGCTCCTCAGCTACCCCATCGGCATACCGCCATCTTCTCTGAGATACGCCGCCGAGAAGCCTCGGCCATCCTGTCAATGCGCAGGCCGCAGCCCCGCCACCGGACATGATCATTGACACGCGCAGAAAGAAGAGGGGCAATGGGCGCCACCGGCCCCACCCAGCGGGGCCATCATCAGAACCTGCCAGCCTCAGCTGAATTGTCAGTCCCCTGCACCTGGCATCAGCCAACGTCATGATCGATGAGAACGGACAGGTGCCGCGCGGCCCGGCGGATACCACCGCGGTGGGGTTCCCGGTACCACTGCGCATTTCATGGTGCCTGGCCAGCAGAAACAGGCGACTAAGTAGCCTCTTGGGTCAATGAATTCCGTAATCCGGCGACGTTGAATAGAGTGTCTGACTGTGACCGATCCGCCCTCATTGGAAGGGCAGGCAGGCAAGCACTCCGTTGACGCCAGCGGAGCGAAGGGTGTGCAGGTCGGCGACCACAACCGCATGGTCAACTTCTTCACGCAGGTCGTCGGCGGCGAGGCCAGGCACCCGCCCAGGATCACGGTCCACGGCGAGATCGACTCGCCCTACCTCGGTCTGCAGCCGTTCGGGGAGGAGGACGCGGCGTTCTTCTTTGGCCGGGAGAAGGCGGCAGGGGAAATCCTGGACCGGATCAGGCAGCGCCTGACCGACCGGCCGGACGCGCTAGGGCCGGTCATCGTCTCCGGCGTGTCTGGTGCGGGCAAGTCTTCCCTGTTGCGCGCCGGGGTACTTCCTCGCCTGTCCGAAGCGGGCCTAGCCGCTGCCCCGAGCGCCTCGCTGTGGCCGCGCATCGTGCTCGCTCCCGGACGCACGCCCCTAGCGGAGCTGGCCGCCAATGTCGCGCCGCTCGCCGGAGCGGACGCCGCCGCGCTGCTGCGCTCGCTGCGGGCAGACCCGGCGGGTTTCGCCCTCACCGTGCGAGCCGCAACCCTCAGCGCGAACGGGCCCAGGCGCCTTCTCATCCTCGTTGACCAGTTCGAGCAGGTGTTCACGCAGTGCCCAGATGAGGCGCAGCGACGCGGGTTCATCGCCGCCCTGCACGCGGCGGCCACCGAGCCACATGGCACCGATCAGGTGCCCGCCGCGCTGGTGATCCTGGTGGTGCGCGCCGATTTCGAGGCACGCTGCGCCGAGTACGAGGAACTCGCGGACTCTGTCCAGGAGCGCTACTTGCTCGCCCCGATGACGGAGCAGCAGCTCCACCTGGCCATAACGCGGCCCACGGAGACGGTCAACGCGACCGTTGAGCCGGTCCTGGTCGATGAACTCGTCAATGCCGTACGTGGCTCGTCCGCCATCGGGGTGCTCCCGCACCTGTCGTACGCTCTCGACCAGGCGTGGCGTGGCCGCACCGACGATGACGTGCTCACCCGGGAAGACTACCGGCGGACCGGCGGTATCGAGGGGAGCATCGCGGGGAGCGCGGACCGTGCCTTCGGCCGCCTGACGCCTCCGCAGCAGGTAGTCGCCGAGCCGGTCTTCATGCGCCTGGTGACGACGAGCAGCGACCTTGTGGTGTCGGCGGGCCGCGCCACGCGGGACGAACTGACGGCGGGCGTTTCCGCGGCTTCAGATGTGGCTGCCGTCGTGGAGTCCTTCGCCGCTGAGCGGCTGCTCACCGTAGGCGAGGACTACGTGGAGATCAGCCATGAGGTCCTGCTCACCGCGTGGGACAAGCTGCGATCCTGGCTGGACGGCGACAAGATCGACATGGCGCGCTACAGCCGACTCAACGCCGACGCCCGGGACTGGGATGCGAACTCGCGCCCGGCAGCGTACCTGTACCCGCCCGGGCGGCTCGACGAAGTCGACGCCGCTGTGCGCCGCTGGACGGCCGTCCCTGGTCGCTACCCCACGTTCGGCCCTGCCACACAAGCGTTCCTTGGCGCTGCCCGCCGGGCCGCACGCCGGACTCGCCAGACCCGCCGCAGCGTCATCGCGGCCCTGTCATTTCTCACGGTCGCGGCGGTAGTCGCCGCCTTGCTCGCGGTGAACAACGCCGCTACGGCGAACCAGCAGCGTTCGAACGCACAAGAGCAGACGAGCATCGCGCTCTCCCGCGAGTTCGCGGCCGAGGGCCTCGCTATCGCCGGATCGGACCCGGTAGCAGCCCAGCAGTTGGCCGCCGCCGCCTGGCATGAGTTCCCATCCAGCCAGGCCGCTACTGTCATGACGACGCTACTGACACAACAGGTGCACTCTGGTGAACTCCCCGCAGGCGCGGTCGACGGCAGGCAGGACACGAGCGACTTCATGGCGTTCAGCCCGGACGGGAAGATGCTCGCTACGGCGGATAACGCTGATGGCAGCATCCTGGTAATGGATCCCGCAACCGGCAAGCCGGTAGAAGCGCCGATCCAGGCTAGTGCAGGCGTCAACGGCCTCGCGTTCAGTCCGGCCGGGAAACTCCTCGCCGATGTCACCGACTACCGGGTCCAGCTGTGGAATCCGTCCACCGGCAAGCTCGTCCGTACCATAGTGCCTCCCGGCGCGGCCTCGGCGAACAGTTTCTCTAACTCCCCCACTTTGACCAGCGTGACGGTCAGCCTCAGCGGCCTCATCGCCGCGGGGAACACCGCTGGCGACATCTGGCTGTGGAGCGCGGCAACCGGCAAGCCTGTCGGTGCCCCGATGCGAACCGCCACTGGCAATTTCACCGGGGTGAATAGCCTGGCGTTCAGCCCGAACGGAAAACTGCTCGCCAGCGGAGATGGTCACGGTTACCTGCGGCTATGGGCGGTCCCTGCCGGCGACCCCGTCGGCGGCCCCAAGGCGGTGGACACTGGGGAGGATGACATCGTCAACGGCGGCGTGGCGGGCGTGGCGTTCAGCCCGGACGGCACGATCGTTGCCACCGCAGACAGCGTCGGCTTCGCGCAACTGTGGAATGCCGCTACCGGTCAGCCAGCGGGCACGCCAATACAGGTCACGGCATCCCAGGTCCCTCTGATGCACGTAGCATTCAGCCCGGACGGCAAGCAGCTCGCCACCGGGGACTGGGACGGTAAGGCCACCCTGCTGAACCGTGCCACGGGCACGAAGACCGTGCTGTCGGTCGATACTGACGGCCACGTGAACAGCGTGGCGTTCAGCCCCGACGGCAGGCTCCTCGCAACCGCGGACTCGAACGGCACCGTCAAGCTGTGGAACGTCGCCTCCGGCCAGCCGGTCGGGGAGTCGCTGACCCTGCCCGGCGACGACGACCTGGTCAGCGTCAGTCCCACGGCCGACCTGCTGACCGCTGGCGCGGACGGCTACATTGCGCCGCGTTCGCTGACCGAGCCAGCGCCGACCGTGCCTGATGTCTGGGCGCCGACCCCTCCGGGCATCGCCAGCCCGAGCGGAAACCTGGTCGCCGAGGCCACGGCCAATGGCAACGGCCTGGACCTCCGCTCGGGTGGCAGGAACGTGTTCCTGCCCGCTCCTGGCGAAGCTCCCGGGGTGTCCGCGGACGCGTTGAGCCCCAACGGCGCGCTGCTCGCCACCACGCCCGGCACCAGCGGCACCGTCGACTTGTGGAACACGGCCACCGGCAGGAAGTCGGGCACGCTGCTCGTGGACGCCGGGACCGACGCCACGGTCCACGCTGTCGCGTTCAGCCCGGACAGCACAATGATCGCCGCCGGCGGCGATACCGGTGATGTGAAGATCTGGAACACGGCCACCCGTTCCCTCGCCCGGGTCCTGGGAAGAGGCTTCGACACCGACGTGGACGCGCTGGCGTTCAGCCCGAACGGGAAGCTTCTCGCCTGGGGAAATGCCGCAGGACAGGTCCAGCTGTGGAACCCGGCCACCGGGAAGCTCAGCGACACCCTGCAGCCCGCTCCGGGACCGAGCAGCGCCGTGAACGCACTGGCATTCAGCCCGGACGGCAGGCTCCTCGCTATCGGCTATCAGGACGGCACCGTCCAGTTGTGGAACCTCGGCACACTGACTCGCGCGGGCTCCGCGCTCTTGGCCATCCGTGCCGTAGGCGTAAATGCGTCCGTCTCCGCGCTCACGTTTACCCCGGACAGCAGCCTGCTGCTGAGCGCGGACAGTCAAAACGACGTGGACCCGTGGCCGGTGTGGATGTTCGCGAACCCCTACGCAGCGGTCTGCGACGACGTCGGTGCGCCGTCCGCTGCGACGTGGTCGCAGTACGAATCGGGCACGGCAGAGCCAGCGGGGGTCTGCGCCCCTGTCCCGCCCGCGTCCCGCCCCGGAGGCTGAACGCAGGCAGGGTTCCGTTCCCTGATCCGCCGATCACCCCCGAAAGGTGTTGGATTGAGAGCGTCGTTCACCATGTCGGGAACGTCGCCGCCGACCGCGGCGCTGTCGAGGAAGCAGATCCCGCCGGGGCCAGGCTCGTCGGGATCGGCGTTCGGCAGACGGCGAGCGGCACCAGCATCGAGCAGCGCCCTGCTCCCGCCGCCCGAGCGCTCCAAATAGCTAACCGCAGCCGCCAGGCACGCCGCCGGCCCGGGTCGCAGCCCCCAAAACCGCCACTTCAAATGAGAGACCGCGACTGACGGAAACCCCGTCAGCAAGTGGCGCGCCGCAGGTCAGCAGCACCCCGCCACGCCAGATCTAATGCAAACTGACAACCATCCCCCAGCACTGCGCTTACCCTGGCTGTGACCAGTCCCCCGCCGCGCCCGGCAGCGACCGCGGCGCCAAGCCCAAGTACTGCGACGACCCGACCCACAACCCGCTATCGGCCCACCGCGAGCGCCGCAGGAGGGACGCCGAGACCAGCGGCCAGCGCGCCGAGGAAACCGCCGGGCAGCCCGTCACGCTCGGCATCACCCGCGCCGCAGAGCTCGTGCTCACGCTGGAAAAGCTCACCGCCCAGCACGCCGACACCCTGACGCGCGCCATCGCCGAACTGCGCGCCGCAGGCGACATCGAATCAGCCGAAGCCGAGGTGTACGCCGCCCGCACCAGCGCCGAGCAGCGCGTTGCCGCCGCCGAGGCACGCTTTGCCGAAGAGATCCAGCGCCGCAGGGACGCCGAGGCCGAGCGCGACGACGCACGCGCCGAGCACGTCCAGGCCGCCGCAGCCGACGAGACCGCCCGCATCCGCGCAGACCACGAGCGCGCACTCGACCAGCTCACCACCGCCACCAGCGCCCGCATCACCGCCCTCGAAGAGACCCGCGATGCCCTGCGCATCCGCGCCGAACGCGCAGAGACCGACCTCGACACCGCACGTACCGAAAACCAGCGCCTTGCCGAGCAACTCACCCAAGCACCCGGCACCGACGCGGACGCCGCCCCGGCCGAGCCTTCACCACGCCCCCGGACGCCGAGTCGCACCAGGAAGACATCAGCCACGCGGACATCCCGTTCCGAGGTGTAGACGCAGCCAAGAGCACCCCGCGCGTGCCACATACGTGCCACACGCCAGGGTGCCCAAGGGTCAGCCACGGTCACTCACGGACACTCCCCCGCCGATGACCAGGCCCGGCGTTCGCGCAGGTCAGCCGCCAGGCCGAGGAACCGAACTTCCAAGCTGGTCATGCGGGTTCGATTCCCGTCATCCGCTCCCATGGATTCTGGCTGGTCAGATGGGCAGCGCATTGTCCGGACAACCCCGGACGCACCCGGCTCGACCTGAAAACGCCGACCCCCGCGGTAGCGAGTTACGGGGGTTGCGCGCGGCGTCGAGGTCCCCGTATGCGCATTCCTCCACCGCGTCAGCCGGTCGGGTCAGCCGGCCACGTTCCAGGCCGCCAGGACGCTTGACTCGTGGGCCGCGCCGCTGGCGCCGAGGATGGGATGCAGCTCTATGGCCGGGGCGTATTTGGCCGCCGGCACTTCCCGGCCGAGCGCCTCGGCCATCGCGCGAACGTGGTGCGGCGCCCCGCCGCAGCACACCCCGATGTAGTTCACGCCCAGGTCGCGGGCTGCCGCGGCGAAGGCGGCCAGGTCGAATCGGGTGCAGGAGAACGGCTCCAGGGCCAGCGGGAACACGCGGTCCACGCCGTCGGTGCGCAGCGACTGCATCGTCGGCATCGCCGGGGTCGTCCGGTACGGCACCGGCTGGGCCGCCACCGCGCAGTCCACCGCAGCCCGGATCCGCTCCAGCAGCGGCGCCATCGTCACCGGGCCGCGGTCGCAGTTCAGCCCGACGATGGTGGCCCCGCGATCGGCCAGGATGCGGCACGCCTCGACATAGTCGTAGCCGTCGCGGGTCCCGTCCGGCTGGGTCGAGGCGAGCGTCACCATCGCGGGCAGGCCAAGTTCCCTGATTACCTCCAAGGCGATCAGGGCCTCGCCGAGGTAGTCGTTGGTTTCCGAGATCACGAAGTCCACGCCCTCGTCGACGGCCCAGCCGAGCTGCTCGGCGTACTGCGCCCGCACCGTCGCGCTGGTCGCCGGGTCAGCCGGATCATAGGCCCAGGTATTGCAGACGTTGCCGGCCACCAGCGCGCCGCCCTCGCGCGCGACCTCCCGGGCCAGCCGGACGGCCTGGCGGTTCATCGCCTCCAGGTCGTTCTCGCGGCCGACGTGCCGCAGCTTCTCCCGGTGGGCGTAGTACGTCAGCGCGACCATGACCTCCGCCCCGGCCCGCAGGAACTCCCGGTGCAGCTCGCGGACCGCCTCGGGGAAGTCGAGCACGACCTCGGGCACGTACGGGCCGGCCTTGATGTAACCGCGGCGCTCGAGCTCGAAGACGTAGCCCTCGGCTCCGAGCACCACGCCCTGCGCCAGCCGCTGCTCGATGCTCTGCCTGGCGGTCATGCGGCTGTCCCTTCGGCCTGATCCCCGGGCACGGGCGCGCTGCCCGCGAACCGGGCGGGGGTGAAGCGGCTGATGTCGTAGACGGTGCCGCGGGAGACGGCGAGCTGAGCCAGCACCCGGCCCACCCACGGCGCGAACTTGTAGCCGGTGCCGCGCCAGCCGACGCCGACGAAGGCGCCGCCGGCGCCAGGCACCGGGCCGAGAATGAAGTCGTCGTCCCCGACCAGGTCATAGAAGCAGGTGTCGACACCGCTGGCGTCGGCCACGTCGACCGTCGCGGCGCCGCGCAGCCCGGGCATGCACTCGGCCACGAAGTCCTCGACCGAGCTGATCGGCGAGGGCACCATGGCGGCGTCCGGCGGATGGTAGAAGCCGATCTTTACCCCCGGCGTCTGGCCGGCGTAGATCGGATGCCCGTAGATGCCGACATCCAGGTACGCGAAGACCGGCAGGGCCGCCTCGGTGTAGCGGTCGCGGACGGCCGACTCGGGGATGAAGTACTTGGACTGCACCGGGCGGTCCGGGCTGAGCGGGAACCGCGCCGAGCAGCCGGGAATCAGCTCGAGCAGCTCGTTGGTGCCCAGGCCGGCGGTGATCACCAGGACGTCGGACTCGACCGGGCCGTCGCTGGTCTGCACCTGCCAGCCGCCGCCGGAGCGGGTGATCGCGCGGATCTGTGCGTCCTCGCGGATGTCGACACCGCGGGCAGGCACCACCGTTCGCAGCAGGGCGGTCACCGCGGCCACGTCGGCGAACCCGGCGTCCACGTCGAGCCAGCCGGCGTCGGCCGCGAACTGCGGGAAGCGGGCGGCCAGGGCCGGACCGGGCAGCGCCTCCCGGCGCAGCTGCAGCTCCTCGAGCACGGCGAAGCTGCGCGCGGCGTAGCTGGCGGCCGCGTCGGGGGTCACGCTCGCCTTGAACAGGTTCAGGCACCCGCAGTCCACCAGCAGCCGCTGGCCGGCCCGCTGCTGCAGGTCCAGCCAGAGCTGCCGGGCCTCGAAGGCGAGCCGCGAGTACTGCGGATCGAGGTAGTCGTTGCGCACCGACCGGGTCAGCCCGAACGAGGCGGTGCCCGGGTCACCGACCCGGGACTTGTCGAGCACCGTGACCGAGGCCGCCAGCGGGGCCGCGTAGTACGCCGTCATCAGGCCCATGACGCCGCCGCCGACGATCGTCAGCCGACTGCCGCCCGTTCCGGTCACGTCGTCACCAGTCCTGCGCGGTCTCGGTGCCTAAGAACGACCGGTTGGGCGGTTCTCGTCTCCTGCATGCGGAGATCATGCCATAGCCGAGGGCCCCTGTAACCAGCCGTAACACGCTTGATCTTGACATCTAACACCGGGCGCTCAAGGTGAGCTAATGAGCGTCGAGCAGATTCAGGCCCTCGTGGACGGGCTCGCCGCCCGGCTCGGGCGCGCGGTCCTCGTCGATGACCGGGCCCTGCAGCTGGTGGCGGCGAGCGAGGACTTCGGCGACGCCGACCCGGCCCGGGTGTGGTCGCTGCTGCACCGCAGAACCCGGCCTGAGGACGTCCGGCCCGATGAGCTCGCCCGGCTGACGGGTCCCGGCTACGTGCCCGCGAACCCGGAACTCGAGCTGTGGCAGCGGCTGTGCGTGCCGGTTCGCTGCCAGGGACTGCTGCTCGGCTTCGTCTGGGTCACGGATCGGTTCGGTGAGATCGCGGCCGGGCAATTGGCGGACTGCGAGCGCACCGCGGCCGAGATCGCCGTGCTGCTGCGCGGCCGGCTGCTCGGTGCCGAGCGCGATCGCGCGCTCCGCCAGGACCTGGTCGAGCGGTTGCTCAGCGGCGACGCCGCGGTCAGACGGGTGGCCTGGGAGGAGGCGGTCGACCGGGGGCTGCTGGCCGGCGTCGGGCCGGTGGCGGTGCTGCTGGTCCGGCGCGGCGGCGAGTTGCCCGGGACTCCCCTGGGCGACGTCGACCGGGCCGCGCGCGAGCATCCTGGGCTGCGGGTGCTGAGCACGGCGTGGCCGGGGCGGGTGGTCGCGATCGTCAGCCGGGTCGGCTCGTCGGGCGAGTGCCTGGACCAGGCGGTGCGCGCGCTGGCCGATGACCTCGGCCAGGCGGGAAGCTGGCGCGTCGGCGTCGGCGGCCCGGTGCCGGGGATGGACGAGCTGCCCACCGCCCGGCGGCAGGCCGACATCGCGCTGTCGACCCTGGACGGCAGCGGCGTCGCCTGCTGGACCGAGCTGAGCGCGGACGCCCTGCTGGCGCAGTTCCCGCGCCAGCTGTGGGCGGACGCGCTGCTGCCCGCGGGGGTGGCCCGGCTGCTGGCCGATCCCGCCGCGTCGGTGTTCCTGCCCACGCTGAGCGCTTTCCTCGACTGCGCGGGCGAGGCGCAGCGCACCGCGGCGCTGCTCCATATTCACCGCACCACGTTGTATTACCGGCTGAGCCGGATCGAGCAGATCTCCGGGCTGAGCCTGCGCGACGGCCGGGACCGGCTGCTGGCCCACCTCGCGCTGCGCCTGCACGAACTGCACGGCGCCCCGTCGCGGCCGGCCGGGGCCGTTCCTACAGATGTCGAAGAGGCGGCCCGCAATCCGCGACGCCGTGCCGGATGACCCGGCGACGAACGGTTGACAAACTGGCAGCCAGCCTGACCCGCGGGAGGACGTCCGGTTGAACAGCACTTACGAGCACATCGTGCTCGGCGTCGGCGGGATCGGCAGCGCGGCGGCCTACTGGATCGCCCGGCGGGGCGGCGCGAACGTCCTGGCGCTCGAGCAGTACCGGCTCGGTCACGAACGTGGCGCGTCGGAGGACCACTCCCGGATCATCCGGCACTCGTATCACACGGCCGAGTACGCGTCCCTAACCAGAGCGGCCTTCGACCACGTGCGCGCGCTCGAGGCGGAGACCGGTCTGGGGCTGCTGACGGTGACCGGCGGCCTTAATCTGGCGCCGAATGACGGCGGCGGCGAGGCCGAGATCGGCGGCTATGCGCGCTCGCTGGCCGAGCAGGGACACTCCTATCACGTGATGGACGGAACCGAGGTGGCGGCGCGCTGGCCGCAGTGGCGCCTCGGCGCCGAGACGATCGCCCTCTACCAGGCGGAATCCGGCCTGCTTGACATCCGCCGGACCAACTCGGCCCACATCTCGCGGGCCCGGGCGCTCGGCGTGACCTTCCTCGACCAGACGCCGGCCCGCTCGATCGCCGCCGCCGCCGGGCACGTCTGCGTCCGCACTGACGACGAGGTGTTCAGGGCTCGGACGCTCACCATCTGCGCTGGGTCGTGGACGGCGCCGCTCACCGCCGACCTGGGGCTGGACATCCCCCTAACCCTCACCCAGGAACAGGTCAGCTACTTCGCCGCACCGGACCTGCGGCCCTTCGCCCCCGCGCAGTTCCCGGTCTGGATCTTCCACCGCGCGATCTTCGACGGCGCGGAGCAGACCTACTACGGCTTCCCGGTGTACGGGGAGGCGGGGGTGAAGCTGGGGCGCGACATGTCCGGCCGGTACGTCACCCAAGAGACCCGCTCGTTCGCACCGAATGCTGAGCAGACGGCCGAGAACGCCGCGTTCCTGGCCCGGTACCTGCCCAGCGCGGTCGGCCCCGAGCTGGTCAGCAAGACCTGCGTGTACGACCTGACCCCGGATCGGAACTTCGTCGTCGACACCGTTCCCGGCTACCCCCACATCAGCCTGTGCATCGGCGCCGGGCACGCCGCGAAGTTCGCCCCCTTGCTCGGGCACATCCTCGGTGACCTGGCGATCGACGGGGAGACCGGCTACGAGATCGGCTCGTTCACCCTCGACCGCCCGGCCATCACCGATCCCGGCTTCCCGACGGACTTCCTCTTCACCCGCGCTGCCCGCGCCGCTCCGGCCGCTCCGGAGCAGGAGCTGGCGCACCGTCTGCCTGGAGACGGCTCATGACCACCGCTCCGTCCTCGGCCTCCGCCCCGTCCCCGGTTGGCGTCTTCATGCCGACCCTGCCGGGCCGGTACTACACCGACCCCGCGATCTTCGAGCTGGAACAGCGCAACATCTTCTCCCGGCAGTGGCAGTACGTGTGCCGGGCGCAGGATGCGCCGACCCCGGGCCGCTTCGTCCGGGTCACGGTCGGGAACGAGAACGTGATCGTCGTCCGCGGCCGCGATCAGCGCCTGCGCGCCTTCCTTAACGTCTGCCGCCATCGAGGCGCCACGCTGTGCGCGGCCGACAGCGGCGACGCCGGCCGGTCGATCCGCTGCCGGTACCACGCCTGGACCTACCGGCTCGACGGCAGCCTGATGAGCGCGCCCAACTGGAACACGATGGCCGCCGCCAACAAGGCCGACCTCGGGCTGCACCCGGTGCAGCTGGCCGAGTTCCACGGGCTGGTGTGGGTGAGCCTGGCGGCCGACCCGCCGCCGCTGGATGAGCTCCTGTGGCAGCAGCTGGACTACCGGCTCGACCGGGACCGGGCCAAGTTCCTCCGGTATGACCTGGCCGGGCTGGTGGCGGGCCAGCGGATCGAGTACTCGGTGGCGGCCAACTGGAAGATCATCCAGGAGAACTTCCAGGAGTGCTACCACTGCTCCACCATCCACCCCGAGCTGGTGGACACGCTGCCGCAGTTCCGCGACATCTCCAGCATCCTCGGTTACGTGGCCGAGGGGTATCAGTTCGCCGACGACAAGGCCTCGTTCTCGGTCAGCGGGCAGGCGGTGCTGCCCCGGCTGCCCGGCCTGACCGAGCGCGACGAGCGCCGGTACTACGGCATGGTGCTGCGGCCCAACTGCTTCCTGTCCCTGCTGCCCGACCACGCCGTCGTGCACCGGTTCCAAGCGGTGAGCCCGGAGCTCACCACCGTGACCTGCGAGTGGCTGTTCCCGCCGGAGACGATCGCCGCCTACGACGTATCGGACACGGTCGAGCTGTTCCACCGGGTCAACGTGCAGGACTTCGACGCGACCCAGCTGTGCCAGCCGAACATGAAGTCCCGCGCCTACGCGGGCGGCGGGGTGCTGGTGCCGCTCGAGCAGGAGATCATCGGGCGCTGGTACTACCAGTGGTACCGCGAGTCCATGGGGCTGGATCCGGCGAATCCGCTGGAGTCGGGGGACGTGCGGTGACCGCCTTCTCCACCCGGGCCGTGCACGCCGGGAACGATCCGGCCCAGCACAACGGATCGGTGACCACGCCGGTTTACCAGGCGTCCACTTTCGTCCGACCGCACGCCCGGCCGGTGGAATTCGGCTGGGACTACTCGCGCATCGCCAACCCCACCCGGGCTGACCTCGAGGAGTGCCTGGCCGCGCTGGACGGCGGCGCCTCGGCGGTCGCGGTCGCCTCCGGCATGGCCGCCTGCGTGACCGTGATCCAGGCCCTGGGCCGCTCCGGCGGCCACGTGGTGATCCCTGACAACGTCTACGGCGGCACCTGGGACCTGGTGCACGACGTCTACCAGCGCTGGGGTCTGTCCTACACCGCCGTGGACATGGCCGACCTGGACGCCGTGGCGGCGGCCATCAGGCCGGAAACCGCGCTGGTATGGACCGAGACGCCGTCGAACCCGCTGCTGAAGATCACCGACGTCGCCGCCGTCGCCGGCCTGGCTCACCAGGCGGGCGCGCTGCTGGTGGTGGACGGCACCTTCGCCTCGCCCTATCTACAGCAGCCGATCGCGCTCGGCGCCGATCTGGTGATTCACTCCACCACCAAGTACCTGGGCGGCCACTCCGACATCACCGGCGGCGCGGTCGTCGCCGCCACCGATGAGCTGGGCGCCGAGATCAGCAGGCATGTCGGCATGCTGGGCACGGCGGCGGCGCCGCAGGAGGCCTGGCTGGTCCGACGCGGCATCAAGACGCTCCCGATCCGGATGCGGCAGATCTGCGCCAGCGCCCAGCGGATCGCCGAGTACCTCGCCGCGCACCCGGCCGTGCGGCGGGTGCACTACCCGGGACTGCCCGACCATCCCGGTCATCTGTTGGCCGGCAAGCAGATGCGGGGCGGCTTCGGCGGCGTAGTGTCGGCCGAGGTGCACGGCGGGCCGGATGCCGCCGGCCGGATGTGCGAGCGCGCCCGGGTGTTCACCCTGGCGGTGTCGCTCGGCAGCGTGGAGTCGCTGATCGAGCAGCCCGCCCGGATGACCCACTGCACCACGGCCGGCACCCCGGTCAGCGTCAGCGACTCGCTGGTGCGCCTGTCGGTCGGGCTCGAGGACTGCGACGAGCTGATCGCCGACCTCGGCCAGGCGCTCGGCGAGGCCCGGGTCGGCTGACCGGGAAACCAGCGATGACGACCGTGGAGGATTGCCCTGGAGGAGGCCGCAGGCTCGTACCGCCGACTGCTGAGCATGCCCGCGCTGCGCGGCCTGGCCATCGCGGACGTCTGCGCCCGGCTGCCGCAGGGGATGGTCACCGTGACGCTGCTGCTGGTGGCGGGCGCGGGCGCCTCGATGACGACGGCCGGGCTGGTCGTCACCGGCTACACGCTGGGCCAGGCGCTGACGGGACCGCTGCGGGGACGGCTGGCCGACCGGCGCGGGCTGGTCGCGGTGAGCGCCGTCTGCGGCGGGGTGTACGCCCTGGCCCTGCTCGGCCTGCTGGCCGGGTCGCTCGCCCGCGGCCCGGCCTGGCTGCTGGTGACGGCGGCGGCCGTGGCCGGGCTCAGCGTCCCGCCGCTGAGCCCGGGGATGCGCGGCCTGTGGTCGGCGCTCGCGGACGGCGCGCTCCGGCAGGCGGCGTTCGCACTCGACGCCGCCGTGTTCGACCTGGCCTACATCACCGGGCCGGTCGTGGCGAGTTCGCTCGCGGCCGGACTGGCCCCGGCCGCGGCGGTCGGGCTCCTAATCGCGCTGACCGGCGCGGCGATCGTCATCATCGGCGCGCGGACCGGTCCCCCGGCTCCCGGTCCGGGTGGTTCCGGCCAGGTGAGTCCCGGCTTGGCGGGTTCCGGCCAGGCGAGTCCGGGCCAGGCGGTTCCCGACGGCGCGGTGGGCGGGCAGCCGGCGACCGCGCGCCGTTCCTTGCTCGGGGCGCTGAACTCCCGCCCGCTGCGGCGCCTGCTGGTCACCGGGGCGCTGGTGAACGTGGCGCTGAGCGCGACCGAGGTGGCGCTGACGGCGTACGTGCGGCAGCGGCACGCGCTGTGGGCGTCCGGTCCGCTGCTGGCCGAGGTCTCGGTCGGCAGCATCGCCGGCAGCCTGCTGCTCGGCGCCCGCGCGGCGGCCCACGGGGCCTCCCCCTCCGCCGCCGCCCGGCGCCTGCCTCGGTTGCTGGCCTGCTACGCGCTCGGCCTGGCGGTGCTGGCGGCGGCCGCCCTGCAGCCGCCGCTGATCGCAGTCGCCGCCCCGCTGGCCGGCCTGTGCCTGGGACCGTCGCTGGCCACCCTGTTCGGCCTGACCCCCGGCGGCAGGCCCGGCCGGGGCACCGAGCCGCAGGCCTGGCTGAACTCGGCCATGAACGGCGGCGCCGCCGCCGGGGCGGCCCTGGCCGGTGCGACCGCCGGCCGGCCGGCGCTGTCCCTGGCCATCACCGCCGGGGTGGCCGCGATCGCGGCCGTCAGCTGCGCCGGCCGGTCCCGCGGGCAGCCGCGGACGGGGCCGCGTCGGGCCGCCAGCGTGGTCTCATCCATGTTACTTCGCGGTGTCTTGCGGTGATAAGCGCATTTCATGCGCTACGTTCCCGCTAGGTGATGGTCGAAAGGAGGCGAGAGTTGGCGACGTTCCTCTTGCGACGACTGGGGCTCATGCTACTGACGCTTTTGCTGCTCAGCCTGATCGTGTTCCTGGCCGGGCAGGTGCTGCCTGGCGACCCCGCACGGGCGATCCTCGGGCCGCTCGCCGCGCCCGCCGCAGTCCACTCGCTCGACGCGCAGCTCGGCGTGAACCGCCCACTGATCATTCGCTACGTGAGCTGGCTGGGCGGCCTGCTGCACGGCAACCTCGGGACCTCGTACTCCTACCGGTCCGCCGTCGCCCCGTTCGTCGGATCGGCGCTGATCAATTCGTTCAAGCTCGCGGCGCTTGCCTTCGTGATCGTGGTGCCGCTCGGCATCGCCGGCGGCGTCGTGGCGGCGCTGCGGGCCGGACGGCTCACCGACCGGATCATCTCGGTGACCGGGCTGACGCTGGCCACCGTGCCCGAGTTCGTCTCGGGGATCGTGGTGATCATCGTCTTCGCGGTGACGCTCAAGGTGCTGCCGGTCACCGCCGCGGCCGGGCCCGGAGCGTCGTTCTGGCAACAGCTCCGGCACCTGATCCTGCCGGCCATACCGCTGATCCTGGTGCTGTTCGGTTACTTCGCGCGGATGGCGCGGGCGGGCACGATCGACGCGCTCGCGTCCGACTACACCCGCACCGCCGTGCTCAAGGGCCTGCCCCAGCGCACGGTGCTGCTGCGGCACGTGCTGCGCAACTCGCTGCTGCCGACGATCACGGTCATCGCCACCCAGACCGGCTACCTTATCGGCGGGCTGGTCGTCGTGGAGACGCTCTTCAACTACCAGGGAATCGGCGGGCTCATCTACAAGGCAGCCCAGGCGAAGGACTTCCCCATGCTCGAGGGCGGGGTGCTCACCGTCGGCGTCGTCTACGCGCTGGCTACGCTCGCGGCCGACCTCCTGCTCATCGCGCTCAGCCCGCAACTGCGCGCCGCCGCCACCGGACACGCCGCGGGAGACGCCGCATGACGATCAGCCAGACCGCCCCGGCCCCGGCCGCCGCGCCGCTGGCCGCGGCCCCGCCTCGGTGGCGGCGCCTGACCCGCAAGCCGACCTTCCTCGTCGGCGCGGCCATCCTGCTCTTCTGGGTGGTCTGCGCTATCGCCGGGAGCTCGATCGCGCCGGACAGCCCGCTCGCGCAGAGCCTGCTCGCCACCAACGCCGCCCCGTCGGCCGCCCACTGGTTCGGCACCGACCAGCTCGGCCGCGACGTGCTGTCGCGGGTGCTCGTCGGGTCGCGCGACATCCTGATCATCACGCCGCTCGCCACCGTCCTCGGCACCGTCTGCGGCACCGCCCTCGGCCTGGCGATGGGCTACTTCGGCGGCGTCCTCGACGCCGTCGCGAGCCGGCTGGTGGAGGCCGTGCTGGCGCTGCCCTCGGTCATGGTCGCCTTCCTGTTCATCGTGGCCCTCGGCCCTTCGGAGCTGACGCTGATCATCGTCATCGGCTTCATCTTCACGCCGCTGATCGCCCGCACCGTACGCGCCGCCGTGCTGGCCGAGCGACATCTCGACTACCTGCCGGCGGCCCGCCTGCTCGGCGCGGGCGCGTGGTCGGTGATGGTCATGGAGATCTTGCCCAACGTGCTGCCCGCAGTGCTGGTGGAGTTCTCCGTCCGCCTCGGGTACGCGATCTTCACGGTCGCGACGCTGTCCTTTCTCGGCTTCGGCATCCAGCCGCCGACACCAGACTGGGGGTCCGACATCGCTGCCAACTACGGGGTCCTGGCCGCGGGCTACTGGTGGGAGACGCTCTTCCCGGCGCTCGCCATCGCCTCCCTGATTATCGCGATCAACCTGATCACCGACTCGCTTGAGCAGGTGACGGGGTCATGAGCGAGACGACGGCGACGGCCGACGGCCCACCGGAGGCGCCGGCGGGGACCGCGGCGCTGGAGATCTCCGGCCTGTCGATCACGTACCGGACAGGCGGGGTCGACCGGCCCGCCGTCCAGGACGTGTCGCTCCGGATCACCCCGGGCGAGGCCTACGGGCTGGTCGGCGAGTCGGGCTCGGGCAAGTCGACGGTGGCGCTCGCGGTCGTCCGCTACCTGCCGCGCAACGGCCGGGTGTCGGCCGGGTCCATCACCGTGGCCGGCCAGGATGTCCTCGGGCTAAGCCGGGGCAGGCTGCGGGAACTACGGGCCCGTTCCATATCTATGGTTTACCAAGAGCCGACTCGCGCGCTCAACCCCAGCCTGCGGGTCGGCGCGCAAGTGGCCGAGGTGTTCGCGCTGGGCGGGATGGACGCCCGCGAGCGACAGGATGCGACCGCCCAGATGCTGGGCAAGGTGCGGATCGCCGACCCGGCCGCGGTCATGCGGCGCTACCCGCACGAGCTGTCCGGCGGGATGGCGCAGCGGGTGGTGATCGCGATGGCGCTGGCCGCCTCGCCGGAACTGCTCATTCTCGACGAGCCGACGACCGCGCTCGACGCCACCGTCGAGGCCGAGGTACTGGATCTGATCGCGTCGCTGCGGGCCGAGTTCGGCACGTCGGTGCTGTTCATCAGCCACAACCTGGCGGTGATCGCCAAGGTGTGCGACCGGGTCGGCGTGCTCTACGCGGGCTCGATGATCGAGGAGGGCGCGGCCGGCACCGTCTTCAGGAAGCCCGCCCACCCCTACACCGTCGGCCTGCTGCGGTCGGTCCCCCGGCGCGGCCAGCGCAAGGACCACGGCCCGCTGCCGGTCATCCCCGGCTTCCTGCCGCGCCCGGACGAGGTCGGCGCGGGCTGCGTGTTCGCGTCCCGATGCCCGCTCGTGGTCGAGCAGTGCCGGACGAGCGCGCCGCCGCCGTTCGAGGTCGAGCCCGGGCGCGTGTCCCGCTGCTACCGCTGGGCCGAGGCGGAAAACGAGATGGAGGAGGGAACGGACGCGGCTGACACCGTCTCCGACGCCGCCGTCCCGGACGGCCTGCTCACTCCGTCGGCCGAGCCCCTGGTCAATCCCCCGGGCGCCGTATCGGCCGTGCCACCGCCGGTGATCGCGCTGCGGCACGTATCGAAGACCTTCCACGGCGGCGTGCAGGCGCTGTCCGATGTCAGCCTGGAGGTGATCGCCGGGCAGACGCTCGGCATCGTCGGGGAGAGCGGGAGCGGAAAGACGACCCTGGCCCGGGTGCTGCTCGGGCTGATACCGCCCGACCCGGGCTCGGAGGTCGCCCTCGACGGGGTAGCGCTGGCGCCGTCCGCCCAGCGGCGGCCGCTGGCGCAGCTACGGGCGCTCCAGATCGTGTTCCAGAACGCGGACTCCGCGCTGAACCGGCGGCACTCGGTGCGCTGGCTGCTCAGTCAGCCGCTGGCCCGGCTGGCGGGCCTGTCCGGCGCGGCCCTGCGGGCCCGGCTGAACGAGCTGGTGGCGGAGGTCCGGCTCGAGCAGCGGCACCTCCCGCTGCGGCCTGCGCAGCTGTCGGGCGGGCTCAAGCAGCGGGTGGCCATCGCCCGGGCGTTCGGGGGCGGCCCGGAGGTGGTCGTGTGCGACGAGCCGACCTCCGCCCTGGACGTGTCGGTCCAGGCCGCCATCTTGAACCTGCTGGCCGACCTGCAGCGCCGCGAGCGGGTCACCTACCTGTTCATCTCGCATGATCTCGGCGTGGTCCGCTACCTGTCGGACCGTATCGTCGTCCTCTACCTCGGGCGCGTCATGGAGGACGGGCCCGCCGAGGCGGTCTTCGACGGCCCGCATCACCCCTACACCGAGGCGCTCCTGTCCGCCGTCCCGCAGCTCGACGGCGTGGTCGCGGACCGGATCCGGCTCGATGGAGAAATCCCGTCGGCGGCGTCGCCGCCCGACGGCTGCGTATTCCACACCCGCTGTCCCCGGCGGCTGGCCTCCGGGATCTGCGAGACCACGCCGCCGCCAGTGCTCGATGCCGACGACGGTCACTCGATTCGCTGTCATATACCCCCAGCTGAACTGCGAAGCCTTCAGGGAGGCACGCTATGAACCTTTCACGCTTCAGACGCGGTCAGGGCGAGATCGCCAACCACGTCATCGACGAGTACGCGGCGGGACGGCTCTCCCGCCGCGATTTCATTCGCCGGGCCACCGTCGTCGGCATCTCCATCCCGGTGATCGGTGAGATCCTCACCGCCTGCGGGTCGTCGGCCTCCTCGTCATCCGCGTCATCGTCCGCCTCCGCGACCGCGTCAGGCAGCGCAACCGCGACGGGCAAGGCGGGCGCCACCATCAACGCCGGCATCGTCGTGCCCACGGCCGAGATCAACCCGTTGACAGTGGCCGACCAGGGCGGTCTTGACATGCTCGCCCAGACCGGCGAGTACCTGACGCTGTCGGATCAGGAGCTGAACCTGCACCCGGTGCTGGCGACCTCCTGGAGCTCCAACGCCACCGCCGACGTGTGGACGTTCAAGATCCGCCAAGGAGTGAAGTTCAGCAACGGCGCCCCGCTCACCGCCGCCGACGTCGTCTACACCTACCAGCTGCAGACGAACACCAAGTCCGGCGGCAACGCGCTGTCCGCGTTCGGCGGGGTGCTCGAGCCGTCCGGCGTGGTCAAGGTCGACGACTACACGGTCGAGTTCCACCTTGAGGCGCCGAACGGCAACTTCCCGTACCTGACGTCCTCGGACAACTACAACATGATCGTCCTGCCGTCCGGCTACGACCCGTCGAAATGGCAGAGCACGTTCATCGGCACCGGCCCGTTCATCCTGAAGTCCTACACCGCGAAGGTCGGCGCGTCGTTCACCGCCAACCCGTCCTACTGGGGCACCAAGGCGCTGCCAGCCGAGACCAACTTCACGTTCTACGCCACGCAGACGCCCGGCATCCTTGCCCTGACGGCCGGCACCATTGACGTGCTCGGCCAGTTCTCCGTCTCCGGCGGCGAGCAGCTCCTGGCGGGCGGCTACAACGTCATCAAGCTCAAGTCGAGCGCGCACCGCGAGCTGTCCATGCGCTGCGACCAGGCGCCGTTCACCGACCCGCGGGTGCGCCAGGCGGTCGCCCTGACGCTGGACCGCCCGGCCATCATCACCGCGCTGTTCAAGGGCTACGCGGACCTGGGCAACGACTCGCCGTTCGCCCCCGTGTTCCCGTCCACCGACACCTCGGTCGCCCAGCGCGCCCAGAACCTCACCCAGGCCAAGTCACTGCTGGCGGCGGCGGGCCACAGCGCGGGTTTCACCACCCAGCTGGTCACTGAGGACTTCCTTGAGATCCCGCAGTTCGCGCAGATCGTCGCCCAGGAGGCGGCCGCCATCGGGGTGAAGATCAACCTCAAGGTGGAGAGCTCCTCGGCGTACTACGGCCAGGCCACCTTCGGCGACTCCGACTGGCTGGACGCGACGATGTCCCTGGTGGACTACGGGCACCGCTCGGTCCCCAACGTGTTCCTGACCGCGCCGCTGCAGACGATCAACGCCAAGACCGGCACCGGCTCATGGAACGCCGCACACTTCAACAACGCGCAGTACGACAAGCTGTCCGCGCAGTACATCGCGGCCATCGACCTGTCCAGCCAGCGGACGCTCGCGGGGCAGATCGAGACGCTGCTGCTCGAGCAGACGCCGATCATCTACGCCTACTTCTACAACTACCTGACCGCGACGGCGCAGAACGTGACCGGCGTCTATCCGACCGCGATCGGGCACTTGTTCCTCTACAACGCGGCCAAGAGCTGACTCCAGGGGTGGCCGCCCGGACTGGAACCGGGCGGCCACCGGGTCATCGGCTATCCCACCTGCGGGCAGGCCTGTCGCTGCTCGACATCGGCAGTGGGCCGGGGACGATCACGGTCGACTTGGCCGAACGGGTGGCACCAGGCCCGGTTGCCGTAGCCGCCGCGCGGGTCGCCGGCTGGCGTAAGGCCCGGGGCAGCGAATAACTCACCGAAGCGACCAGCGCCGAAGCCGGCCCTGAAGCAGCCGATGTCCGCCATCACGCCCCGCACGATGAACCGAGCGAAAAGACGCTAGCCGCGCGGGCATCCCAGAACACCCCGGCGCGTGCCACACACGCGCCATAAGCTGGGGAGCTCTGCGGTAAATCAGGGCTACTCACGGACACTTGGAAGCCGACGACTAGGACTCGTGTTCCCGCAGGTCAGACCAGATGCACGGGAACCGAACTTCCAAGCTGCTCATGCGGGTTCGATTCCCGTCATCCGCTCCCGTCATCCGCTCTCTTGACTCAGCTCCAGGTCAGGGGCGAGATTTGCTGGTTTTCTCAGGGCTTCCAGGATGCGCGCTTGGGTCCGCGTGCCCGTTGCGTGCCTGGGTGCGTGGCTTCTCCTTGTCGTTGCATCGTTTAGCCGTCTGCTCCCTGAGCAGGGGCAGCGCTACGAGCGTGGTGATGCCGCAGAGGACACCGGCGATCACGTACGGGGCGCGCAGGCCGGCCACGTGCGCGACGAGGCCGCCGGCCACCGCGCCGACCGGCATGAGGCCCCAGCCGATCATGCGGTAAGCGCTGTTGACCCGGCCGAGCATGTCGTTCGGCACGATGCGCTGGCGCAGGGTGACCGTGACGACGTTCCACATCGTGACCATGAAGCCGTTGCACACCTCAAGCGCCGCCAGCACCGGGGCGTTGGGCGCGAGCCCGATGCCGACGTAGATGACGGAAATCGCGCCCATCGCGATGACCAGCGACGGCACCTGGCCCAGACGACGGGTCAGCCACGGGTTCAGCAGGCCGCCGAGCACGCTGCCGACGGCGGCGGCCGCCAGCAAGATCCCGTAGAAGCGGCTGCTCACCTTCAGCGTCTCGGTCACCAGCAGCACCAGCGTGGCCATACCCATCGTGTTGCAGAAGGTGCTCACACCGAGGACGACGGCGATGACCCGAAGCAAGCGGTTGCCCAGGAGCCAGCGGAGCCCTTCGGCGACGCGGGAGCGGACCGTGCCGTCAGGGACCGTGTCCGGCGGGTGCTTCGGCAGCCGGGCGAGCAGCGCGGCTGACCCGGCGAACGACGCCGCGCTGAGGGCGAACGGCACCGCCGCCGCGGCGGCGGTGAACAGCAGGCTGCCGAGCGGCGGCCCGGCGAACTCCTGGCCGATGGTCTGCACGGCGAACTGGTTGCCGTTGGCCTCAGGCAGCTGTTCGGCCCGGACCAGCTGCGGGAGCACCGACTGCGACGCGTTGCTGAACACGACTTCGCCGACGCCGAGGCCGAACGCGGCGACCGCGAGCACGGCGATGTCCGTCCAGTGGACGAGGACAAGGACCGCGAGGACGGCGATGACGCTGCCTTGCAGGATCTGGGCGCGCCACATGAGCGTCGCCCGGTCGTGCCGGTCCACCAGAACGCCGGCTGGGAGCGAAAGCAGCAGCCAGGGCAGGAACTCCGCGGCGGTCACGAGCGAGATCATCAGCGGATTCCTGGTGATCGTGACGGCCATCAGCGGCAGCGCGGCCACCAGGACGCCGTCGCCGGTGGTGCTGACCGCGCTGGCCCACCACAGATTCCAGTACGCCGGGCCGAGCGGAGTCCGCTGCCGTGTCGTGGTGAGTGCCATGTCTGTCAGCATCGCGGGGGGATGCTCGGCTTACCATCATTAAGGACAACGCTAAATAGTCAGGCGGCGGTGCATGCATGCGGTACGTGATGAAGCTGGACGTGGCAGACCTGGCCGCGACCAGGTTCACCACGTCGCCGTTGGGCGAGACGGTTTGGGCCGTCCGGCTGCTCGGCAACCCTCGTCCGCCGGGCGTGAACCTGCCGTGGGTGCGGTGGGCGCAGCGGGAGCTTGAGCGGCGGCCGCTGCGGATGCCCCGGCTGTGGCCGCTCGCCCTGACCGGCCTGCCCTACTACCCGGAATTCCTCGTCCCCGCGCCGGCCGGGCGGCGGCCGTCCTTCGCCGACAGCGTGGCCCAGCTCCGCGCCACGCCCGCTACCGCCGTTCGCGCCAGCCTGGGCCGGGTATTCGCTGACGGCCCATGGCCGGCCAGCGCTCTCGAGCTGGCCGAACGGCCGGCCGAGTCACTCGCGGAGATCGCCGCCGAGCTCACCGAGTGCTATCAGCGTCTGGTGCTTCCGCACTGGGACCGGATAGCGTCCGTGCTTGACGCGGACATCGGGTACCGGAGCGGGCTACTGGCCGACGGGGGTGCGCGGGCGTTGTTCGGCGACATCGGCCAGGAGCTGCACCTGACCGGGGACACGCTGGTGCTCTCCGAACCCGCGGGCGGCGAGCTGGTCATACCCGTGTTGCTGGCGCCCGACGGCCTGGTGCTCATGCCGAGCGTATTCAACTGGCCGGACGTGTCGGTGAGCCAGTACACCAGCACGCAGAGCACGCTGGTGTACCCAGCCCGCGGCGCGGCGACCGTGTGGCAAGCCCTTCCCGCGTGGCCGCCTCCTCCGGCGGCTGCCAACGGCGGCGCGGCCGCGGAGCTACTGGGCACGGTACGTGCCCAGCTGCTCGACATGCTGCGCTCCCCCGCGACCACCACCGCGCTCGCGCGCGAACTCGGCGTCACGCCCAGCGCTGTCTCCCAGCATCTCGCCCCGCTTCGCCGCGGCGGCCTCATCGAACGCCAGCGCAGCGGGCGCAGCGTGCTCTACGCCACCACCGACCTAGGGCTAGCGCTCCTCGGGGCGGCTTCCTCCGCCATTGCCGGGATCAGACCTGCTGCACAGTGACCGGCGTCGTCGGCGGTGACCGCCAGCGGGTTAGATCCTGATGACAGCCGACACCATGCATGGCAAAGACACGCCGCCAAGTTGCGCGTCGGCGCTGCCTCGTGCGCCGGTACTCCTCCACTGCTT
>Ga0302325_10005419_pt1 | contig 28997 bp, 23 predicted proteins | sample Palsa_T0_2_FD_201948 | JGI IMG/M metagenome (GOLD analysis project Ga0302325, IMG submission 201948) | Peat permafrost microbial communities from Stordalen Mire near Abisko, Sweden - Palsa_T0_2 | ecosystem: Environmental > Terrestrial > Soil > Palsa > Peat permafrost | place: Sweden: Abisko...
CGCCGATCAATGGCCTCCAGGTCCCCCCGCATCATCATCAGCGCCTCGAGCATGACATCGTAGATCTTGAGCATTGTGTTCTCCTGCCCGTGCGCCTGAGTGCGCGAGGGCACCGCCCCTGCGGCGCCGAGCGCAGGACGAGTCAAGGCTGCGAGCCGGCTTTGCGGCGAAGCACCGCCGGCTCCCGCCGGCGGCTCGGCCTTGACGCGTCCGAGCACGGCGCCACGCTGTCCCACCCGAGCGAGCAACCCAGTTCGCCCCGACGCTCCGCCCCGCGCCCGCGCCCGCGCCCGCGCCCGCGCTCGCGCTCGCGCTCACGCCCACGCCCACGCCCGCGCTCGCGCCTACGCGATCTCCCTGCTCCGCCTCACCGACTGGTGCACCGTCCTCGCCTCCGGCTCCAGCTGATCGCTCTCCACCCCTGTCACCGCGTTCGCCGTCGACGCGTCGTCCGCCCCGCCCCGCGGCCTGTGCGCCGACGCGGGCCCCGAGCGCAGCTCGGCGAGTCGTTCGCACTTGGCGATGAGGGCGGGCGTGCCGGTGCGGCGGAACCAGTGCTCGACGAGCGAGAGGCTCAGGCTGTACTCGTCGGTGCGGCCCGCCATCCACGCGATCCGCGCGCGCGCCTCGTGCAAGAAGCCCTGTACCAGCGGGTGCTGGCTGTCGCGGAAGCGCGCGAGCAGGGCGTCGATGCGGGCGAGGCCGGCGTCGACGTCGCCGAGCCCCGCCTCGGCGACGGCCATCTGGATGTCGAGGCCGAGGAACAGCGCGACGAACTGCCGATCCGCGTCGGTGATGTGGGCGAACGCGCGCTCACAGATCTCTTTGGCCGCCGCGTAATGCCCGAGCTCGTTCCGCCCGCGCGCAAGGAAGCCGAGGCACGCGGCCCAGCCGATGAAGCCGCGCGCCGGGTGCGCGTCGATCTCCGTCTGCAGGTCCCGGCCAGTCTGCTCGACGGAGTCGCCGAGCACGAGGGAGAGCGAGAGCCTGGCGAGGCGCGCATAGAGCTTGAGCGACGGAACGGTGCGGCTCTGCTCTTCGATGCGGGCGGTGATGCGGGTCAGCGCCTCGGCGTCCGACAGGTTGGTGTAGAGCGGGATGAGCGACGCGGCTTCCCAGTCCTCGACTTGCCACGCGCTGCCCACGTGGGCGGCGTGGAGCTCGACCTGGTCGCGATGCGGCGCGGCTTTGGCGAACTCGCCGCGATTCATGAAGTAGAGAAAGCGGATCTGGCTCGCGATCATCGAGTAGAGCTTGAGGCCCGCCGTGTCGAGCGCGTCGGCGCTCTCCAGGGCCGCTCGCCCGTCTTCGGCCATGACGGCGAACGAGCCGCGGGCGTAGTGCGCGCCGGTGACGTAAAGGGGCCGCGTTTCCGCCGTGAGGGTCGGGTAGTAGCGGGGGTTCGCGAAGTTCTTGAGCAGGCGCGCCCACGCCGTCGTCGCGGCGGCTTGTTCTTCGCGCGCGATGCCGCCGAGGGCTGCGCAGTACTCGTGGATGCCGGCGGGGGTGAGGCGCTTCGGCAGCACGGAGAAGACGTCGAGCACGCCCGCGACGTAGTCCGCACGGTCGGCGTCGAGCGACGAGGACGCGAGACCGGTCAGGGTCGTCACGGTGCCGAAGAGCTGGATCAGCATCTCGCGGAACGGGTAGCCGCGGTCGGCCTTGGGGGCGAGCTTGTACCGGATGTACGCGAGGGCGAGCCCGATCGCGAGGCCGAGGCGCTTGCCGACGATGCGGCCGAGGTTGCGCGCGGAGCGTACGCCGGAGAGGTCTTCGCACGCGTCGAGCGCTTCGTCGCCGTAGGCGTCGCCCCAGGAGCGGTGTTCGTAAAAGCCGCTGTATCCGAGGGCCGTCAGCAACGGGAGGCGGGCGTAGATCGATCGGCGGCGGCGCTTGTACACGACGAGGGCGGCCTCGATGGCCTCGCCGACGCGGTGCAGATTGGCGGTGAGGCGCCGCACTTCGCCGCTGTCGTGGGTGACCTCGGCGATCAGGTCGGCGCCGCGCTCGGCCGCGCCGCCCTTGATCAGGTGCCACCCCGCTTCGATGCGCAGCTGCGGCTCGGAAGGGCCGGCGAGGTAGGCGAACGCTTCGCCGAGGCGGCGATGGTTTTGTTCCAGGCGCCGGTCGTCCATGCCGCCGAGCAGGGCGTCGCGCAGGGCCGTGCTGCTGAACCGGTAGCCGTCTTCGTCGGCGTAGAGGACGTCGCTCCGCGCCAGCTCGTCGAGCAGGCCGAGGACGTGGCGGTCGTCGGCGTCGGCGAACAGGAGCCGGCAGAGGGCGAGCGTCGGGGGCTCGTGCTGCAGGCTGAGACACTCGGCGAGGGCGCGCGCCTCTTCGGTCAGGAGCGCGAGGCGAACGAGGATGGCGTCTTCGACGCCGGCGGGCACTTCGACCTCGGGGCGCTCGGAGGGCAGCGTCCAGACGCCATCGATGTACCGCACGACCTCGGACGCGACGAGCTGGCGCAGCACCTCGACGCAGTGGAGCGGGCTGCCCGCGGTGCGACCGTGCAGCCAGTCGGCGAGGCGCTCGACGTGGGGCGTGGCGCCGAAGAAGGACCGCACGAGCTCCAGCGTCTCGGCCGGCGAGAGGCGGGCGAGCGAGACGCGCGAACACTGGCTGCGCAGGCTGATGAGGCCCGGGGCCTGCCTCGGATCGCGCCGTTCGCGCTCGCTGACGACGAGCATGATCGGATGCGAGGCCGTGAGCTTGGCGAGGCCCGCGAGCAAGCCCAGGCTCGCGTCGTCGGCGTCGTCGACGTTGTCGACCTGGATGACGAGCGGCTTGGCGCGGGCGACTTCGCCGAACCAGGTGTCGAGCGAGCCGGCCACCCGGCCTTCGCCGCCATCGGGGGGTGGCGTGCTCGCGGTCCCGCAGGGCACGGACGGCGGCACGGAGGCGGAGATCTTGGGCGCCGGCACGGATGCGACCGCCGGCATGATCACGATCGGAGCTCCCGGCGCGGGCGGCGGGATCGAGGCGGGCGCGGTGAGGCGGGCCTCGACGTCGCGCCCGAGGCCGAGGAGCGCCGCGCGGAAGGGCGGCGCCGCGTCGCGACCGATCTTCGGCAGCGAGTCGAGCGTGCGAAGGACCAGGGCGCGCGCGGTGCCCTGCCACTGGGCGTGGGTGCTCGCGTCGACGCGGATGACGGCGGCGCCCGCGAGCTGGGCGCGCAAGCCGACCTCCTCGAGCAGGCGGGTGCGGCCCATGCCCGTGCCGGCCTCGATCCGGATGGCAGTGCCGAGGCCGCGAATCAGGCCCTCGGTGCGCTCTTTGAACTCTTCGAGCAGCGCGGCGCGGCCGACGAAGCGGGGGTTGGCGAGGAAGCTCTGGGCCAGGCGGTCGGCGTCGTCGCCGCCCTCGGGCGTGAGCTGGCCGACCGCGTTGAGCCGGACGATGACCTCGGCCGCGCTCGAAGGGCGGGCCAGGGGATCGGAGCTCAGCATCGAGAGCACGAGCGCGTCGAGCTCTTTGGGGATGTCCTCGACGAGCGCGCTCGGGGGGATCGGGTCGTTTTTCCAGACCTCGGCGAGTTGCTCGATCTGCCGCGCCGGATAGGCATGGCGCTCGGTGAGCAGCCAGTAGGCGAGGGCGCCGAGCGAGTAGAGATCGGCGCGTTGATCGAGCGGCGCGCCTTTCAGGGCCTCGGGCGGGATGGCGGGCGGGGTGCCGACGACGAGGCGCGAGCTGCCGAACGAAGCGAGGGCCCCGAAGTCGATCAGCTTGCAGTGCCCGTCGGGTGTGATGCGCACGTTTGCAGGGCTGAGATCGCGGTGGATGAGGCGGCGCGCGTGCAGGAGGGCGAGCGACGTGGCGACGTCGCGCAAGAGGGCGCAGGCCTCGTGGTACGGCAGCGGGGCCACGGCGCGAAGGTCGCGGCCCTCGAGGAACTCCATCGTGTAGTACGGGCCGCCTTCGTCGACGCCGTAGTCGAAGACACGGATGATGCGCGGGTGGTCGAGGCCGGCGAGCACCTGGTATTCGCGCTCGAACGCGTCGACGAGATACGACTGCTTCGCGGCTTCTCGATTGAGGCGTTTGAGGGCGCGCTCTTCGCCGGTCGACTTGTCGACGACTCGATAGACGACACCCATGCCGCCGGACGCGAGCTCCTCTTTGACGACGTAGCGGCTGGCGACCCGCTCGGCGCGGCCGCCGCTCGAAGGGCCCGTGCCGGCGCTGCTCGTCGGAGCAGGGCGCATGGAGCTTGGCGGTCTGGAGACGGGGCTCATTCTGACAATCAGGTGACGGGAGATTCTCGCCAGTTCAAAGAATACCACTGTGGGCCGCCAGTCGATCCGATCCGACGGTCCGTGGCGGCCGCCATACCACGTTCTCCCACGCGATGTGCGTCTCTGCCTTGCTCTGCCCTTCCTCCGCGCTCAGTCTGCCTTGCTCTGCCGCGCTCTGCCGCGCTCCCGCGCTAGGCTCTGGTCATGGCCCTGCTCCGCGCCCCCGAGGTCCGAGTTCCGGAGCGGACGGCGGTCGAGAGAGCCAGGGTCGAGCTCGAACGTCGCCTCGGTCCCTCGAAGGTACTCACGGACGTGGACGCATGTGCGTCTTATGGCGCCGACGACAGCGACGTCGCGGGGCGCCCGCCGGACGCCGTCGTCCTGGCGGCGTCGACGGCTGACGTGGCCGCGGTGCTCGCGATCGCCGATGCGTGTGGAGTCCCCGTAACGCCGCGGGCGGGGGGGACGGGGCGCACCGGCGGGGCGGTGCCGGTGGCGGGGGGCATCGTGCTCGCCACGCACGCGCTCGCGCAGGTCAAGGAGATCGATCGGGCGAACCTCGTCGCGGTCGTCGAACCAGGCGTCATCACGGGGGACTTTCACCGGATGGTCGAAGCCGAGGGCTTGTTCTATGCGCCCGACCCCAACTCGCTCGAGAGCTGCTGCCTTGGCGGCAACGTGGCCGAGAACGCGGGCGGCCCTCGGGCCTTCAAGTACGGGGTGACGCGCGACTGGGTGCTCGGGCTCGAGGCGTGTCTGATGGGGGGCCGCGTGCTTCGCACGGGCAAGCGCACCGTCAAGGGCGTGACGGGTTACGACGTCACTGCGCTCCTCGTCGGCAGCGAGGGCACGCTCGCCGTGTTCACCGAGGCGACGCTGCGCCTCGTGCCCAATCCCCCCGCGGTCGCCACGCTCCTCGCGCTCTTCACGGACGTGCGCGCCGCGGCGCGGGCGGTCGGGGCGATCGTCGGCGCCGGGGTCGTGCCGCGGTGCCTCGAGATGCTCGACGCCGCGACGCTCGGCGCGGTGCGCGCGGCGGGCGTCTCGGTCGATGCGCGGGCCGGGGCGATGCTGCTCGTCGAGGTGGACGGCGAGGGGTCGGAGCGCGCGCTCGAGCGCGTCGGCGAGGCCGTGGCGGCGCAAGAGGGCAGCGTCGACGTCCTCGTGGCGCAGGACGCGGGGCAGCGCGATCGCCTGTGGGCGGCGCGCCGGATGCTCTCGAAGGCGACGCGCAAGCTGGCCAAGCACAAGCTGAGCGAGGACATCGTGGTCCCGCGCACGCGCATCGCCGATCTCCTCGCGAGGACGGACGCCATCGGCGACGAGACGGGCGTACGCCACCTGGCCTACGGCCACGCGGGCGACGGCAACCTGCACGTGAACTTTCTCTGGGACGACGACGCCGAACGCCCCGCGGTCGATCGCGCGATCGGGCTCTTGATGCGCGCCACGGTGGACCTCGGCGGCACGCTCAGCGGCGAGCACGGCATCGGCGTCTCGAAGGCGCAGTACCTGCCGCTCGAACAGAGCGAAGACCTGATCGCCCTGCAGCGCGACATCAAGCGCGCGTTCGACCCGAAGGATCTCCTGAACCCGGGAAAGATCTTCCCGAACCCCGGCCACCGCGCCTGCTGACGCGCGGGGGCGACTACCGTTTCGAGTACTGGAAGCGCTTGCGGGCGCCGGGCTGGCCGTACTTCTTGCGTTCCTTCTTGCGCGCGTCGCGCGTGAGGAACCCGGCACGCTTCACGACGCTGCGCTTCTCGGGGTCGGACTTGATGAGCGCGCGGGCGATGCCGTGGCGCATGGCGTCGGCCTGGGCCGCCTTGCCCCCGCCCGTGCACGTGGCCCACACGTCGAACTGGTCCTGCCCCTCGATGAGCTCGAGGGCCTGGCGGAGCACCATGCGCGAAGTCTCGCGCTCGAAGTAGTCGTCGACCGGCAGGCCGTTGACGACGATGGTGCCGGTGCCCGGCTTGAGCCAGACGCGCGCGATCGCGGTCTTGCGTTTCCCAGTGGCGTACGTGCGCGTATCGGTAGTGACCATGCGAGGCGTCCTTAGGATGCGGCGCCGGCGCTGGCCTTGGAAGGCACAGGGAGCGGCAGTGGCTTTTGCGCGGCGTGCGGGTGATCCGGCGTCGCGTAGAGCTTGAGCTTGGTGATCATCTCGCGGCCGAGCACCCCCTTGGGGAGCATCCCGCGCACGGCCTTCTCGAGGGGCACTGTGGCGTCGCGCGCAAAGAGGTGCCGCGCGCTCTCGGCGCGGAAGCCGCCGGGGATGCCGGAGTGCCGGTAGTAAAACTTCTTGTCGAGCTTGTTGCCCGTCAGGAGCACCTTGTCGGCGTTGACGATGACGACGAAATCGCCCGTGTCTTCGTGCGGGGTGTACGTGGGCTTGTGCTTGCCGCGCAGCACCGACGCGACCTCGCTCGCCAGCCGGCCGAGGGGCTTGCCCGTCGCGTCGACGACCCACCACGCGCGCGTCGCCTGGGCGCGCGCTTTGGTCATCACGAAGGACTTGTTGGGGCTCCGAGCAGGGGCTTGATCCGCGGAAGACATCGAGGGCCGCGGAACGTATGTGGGGATGGGCCCTCTGTCAAGGACGGGGCGGAGGGCACCCTTCAGCGTGCGGATCCAGGCGATGAGGGACGGAGCTCGGCCCAGTCGGGCGCGTCGTCGAGGCTCGACGGCCGATTGCGGAGCGCCTCGTGCGGGCGAAACGACGATTTGTATTGCAGGGACGGGCACCCGCTGACGCGGTAGCCCAGGTACACGTGCGCGAGGCCGCGGGCGCGGGCGTCGTCGACGAGCTTCAGCACGTTCAGTGTCCCGAGCGACATGCGCGCGTACTCGGGCGCCGGATCATGGAAGAAGAACGCGGCGGAGAGGGCGGTGGGGGTCTCGTCGAACAGGCCCACTCCGACGAGTCGTGCGGGTGCGGTGGGCGTGTCGGCCGCGCCGTCGTCGTAGAAGGCCGCCTCTCGCGCCGACGGATGCGCGAACGCGAACTCGAGGCCGTAGCGCTCGCCGTCCTGCGCGTTCGGCGCCCAGCCGCGGACCCGCTCGCGGTCGGCGTGCCATCGCGCGTAGAGGTCGAGGCGCTCCGCGTCGACGCGCGGGGGACCGACGACGCGCCGCAGTCGAGCGCCCGCGCGAGCGGCGCGCCGCTGGCTCTTGCTGGGCTGGAAGCCCGCGACCACGATGCGCAAGCTGACGCACTCCGAGCACGAGGCGCACGCGGGGCGGAAGTAGATCGGTCCGAAGCGCCGCCACCCGCGTTCGAGCATCGCGCCTGTCTCGTCGGCCGAGACGTCGAGCATCACGCGCACCTCGAGGCTCGCGCGCTCTTGCGCGAGATACGCGCACGCGTGCGGTCTCTCCACGAACCGATCGAGCAGTCGCACGGCCCCCCGAAAACATAGCAGAGTCGTGCTAGGGTGCCGCGGCTCCGGTGAGCCAATCCGCCTCCGAAAGCTCCGGTCCCGTCGCATACAGCGTGGTCGTCCCCGTCTTCAACGAAGAGGGGAACGTCGAGGCGCTCGCGGGCCGTGTGGTCGCCACCATGGAAGGGGTGGGGGCGCCGTTCGAGCTGCTCTTCGTCGACGATGGGTCGGGGGACCGTACGCCCGAGCTCTTGCGCAGCCTTGCCGCTGCCGATCGGCGCGTGCGCGTCGTGCGCTTCACGCGCAACTATGGCCAGGAGGCCGCGGTCGAGGCGCTGTACCTCAACGCGCGCGGCCGCTGGCTCATCCAGATGGATGGCGATCTGCAGCACTCGCCCGAGGAGATCCCGCGCCTCATCGCCAAGAAGGACGAGGGGTTCGACGTCGTCTACGGGGTGCGCAAAGGGCGCCACGATCCGCTGTTCCGGGTGGCCGCTTCGCGGCTGATGCAGTGGACGATGCGGTCGGTCATGGAGATCGAGCTGCCGGAGGACGTCTCCACGTTCCGCCTGATGAGCGCGCCCATCGCGCGCCTCGTCGCGGCGCTGCCGGAGCGGCGCAAGTTCTTCAGCGCCCTCATCGTGTGGAGCGGGGCGCGCATCGGCACGGTGCAGGTCACGCACTCGGCGCGGCACGCCGGGGCCACGCACTACAAGTTCTCCAAGCTCTTGAACCACACCTTCGATCTCATCGTCGGCTTCTCGAGCAAGCCGCTCCGCTACATCGGGATCCTCGGCACCACGTTCGCCGTGCTCGGCTTCGGGATGGGGTTGTGGGTCATCGCGCGCAAGCTGCTCTGGGACTACGGCGTCATGGGGTGGCCGTCGCTCTTCGCGGCGGTGGTCATCCTGGGCGGCATGCAGCTGGTCGCCACGAGCGTCATCGGCGAGTACATCGCGCGCATCTACGTCCAGGCCCAGGCGAGACCGCTGTACAACGTGGCCGAACGGCTCAACTTCGACGCGCCCGGCGTCGACGACGAGGCGCAGCGATCGTCGCTCCGCTTGAAGCTCGGCGGGGGAGGGGGCGCCGAGTGAAACGCGTCCTCGTCGTCGGCTGCGGCTTTCCGCAGCTTTCGCTCGTGCGTACGGCCAGGCGCATGGGGCTCCACGTCGTTGGCGCCGATCGCGATCCGCGCGCGGTCGCCGTCAAGCACTGCGACGAGTTCTTCGAAGTATCGACGGGCGACGTCGACGGCCTCCTCGACGTGCTCCGCCGGTGCGGCGCCGACGGCGTGACGACGACGGGCAGCGAGGTCTCGCTGAAGGCCACGGCGACCGTCGCCGCCCGCGCGGGCCTCCCGTTTTACGCCGACCCCGAGACCGTGCGTCGCTGCCAGGACAAGGACGCCATGCGCGCCGGGTATGCGGCGGCCGGCCTTGGGGTGCCCGCCTTCGCGCGGTGCGCCACCCTCGACGAGGCGATCGCGTTCGCCGAGGCGCGCGGCTTTCCGCTGGTGGTCAAGCCGTCTCGCGGCTGGGGGCAGAGAGGCGTCGCGCGCGTCGAGAGCATGGTGGAGCTCACGGTGGCCTTCGAGGAGGCGCGGGCGCACTCGGTCAACGCGGGTCTGGCGTCGGCCGTCGTCGAGGAGTGGCTCGACGGGCGCGAGGTGTCGGTGAACGGCTGGGTCGAGCGAGGCCGCCTCGTCGGCTACTGCGTGACCGAGCGCATCACGGTTCCGGGCAACAAGCCTCTCGGCGTCATGGTGGCCGAGGTGTACCCGTCCGGCCTCTCGCCCGAAGACGAGGCGCGCGTCGTCGAAGAGGCGCGGCGCGGCGCGGCGGCCCTGGGGCACACGCGCGGGCCCTGCTACTCGCAGGTCGCCATCGGCCCGCGCGGCTGCTTTCTCTTCGAGACGGCGGCGCGCCTCGGCGGCGGGTTCGACGCGGACGTGACGCGGCTCGCGAGCGGCGTCGATCTGTACGAGCGGCTCATCGGGATCGCGCTCGGGGACGCCGCGCTCGAGCAGTGTGGGGCGCTGGCGCCGGCCCACGGCGGCGCCGTGGCCAAGTTCCTCGTCGCCGAGCCGGGGAGCGTGGTCGCGGTCAAGGGCCTCGACGACGCGCGCGCGCTATCCGGCGTCGACGACGCCGAGGTGTTCGTGCCGGTCGGCGGCAGGGTCTACCCGCTCACCGACAGCGCCAAGCGCGCCGCGTACGTGCTGGCCCACGGCACCAGCCGCGCTTCGGCCCTCGCCAGCGCCGACGCAGCCCTCGCGCTCATCCGCATCGACACCCGCGCCGACGCACCGGCGGCGTCCCATGCCATCGACGGTTCACCCGCGGAGCCCCTCCGATGACCGAACCCTCCACCAACGGCACCGGATCCTCCGGCGTCTGGCAGCTGCTGCGCGAACGCAGGACGCGCGACGCGATCTATGGCGCGCCCACCTACTGGGACGCGCGCGCCTCGGCGCGCAGCGGGATGGCTCGCTCGCTCTGGCCGTCCAACACCTTCAACGCCCTCTGGGACGAGCGGCAGCGGGCGATCGTGGCGCGCTCGCTCGGCTCGATGCGCGGGCGGCGCGTCGTCGACGTGGGGTGCGGCACGGGACGCATCGTGCGCTGGCTCGCCGAGGCGTGCGGCGCGGCCAAGGTCCTGGGCTTGGATTTTTCGGCCGCCACGATCGAGGCCGCCCGGGCCGAGTCGCCGGCGCTGGTCTCGTCGGGGCTCGTGCGCTTCGAGCAGGGCGACGTGCTCGCGGGGTTCGACTCGCTCGGCGCCGCGTCGTTCGACGACGCGATCGTCCTCGGCTGCCTCTCGGTCGCCTGCCGCGACGAGGCCGCGCTGCGGGCCGCGATCGCCAATGTCGCCCGTCTGGTCCACAAGGGCGGCCGCGTGCTCCTGCTCGAGCCGATCCACCGCTCGCCCTTGCTGCGCCGCGTGCTCGACCTGGGCATCGAAGAGTGGATCGCGTGCGCCAACGCCGCGGGCCTCGCCCTGACGCGCGCGGACCGGATGGGCTTCGCGCCCGTGCGCCTCGTCTTTTCGGTGCGCGATCTGCCGCGCGCCCTGGTGCGCCCCATCTTCGCCGCGGGCGAGAGCGCGCTCGACCGAGCGCCGTGGCTCGCGCCGCTGTCGGACTACAAGCTCCTTGTCTTCACGCGCACGACGTGAGCGGCGGGATGTCTTTCGGCACCCTCACCCTCCTCTTCGTGGCCGCGGCGCTCGGAGGCGCCATCAACTCCGTCGCGGGCGGCGGCAGCTTCGTCGCGTTCCCGGCGCTGCTCTTCGCCGGGGTTCCCGCGGTCCCGGCGAACGCCACCAACACGATCGCGCTCTGGCCGGGCACCCTGGCGAGCTGCTTCGCCTACCGCAAGGAGATGGTGGCCGTGCGCCGCGAGCTCGTGCCGCTCGGGATCGCAGGGTTCGTCGGCGGTCTCGCGGGGTCGCTGCTGCTGCTGCACACGTCCGACCATACGTTCGTCTTGCTCATCCCATGGCTGCTCCTCTTCGCCACGGTGCTCTTCACGTTCGGCGGCGCCGTGACCAAGCGGCTCTCGGGGGGCGCCAAGGCGTCATTGACGTTCGCGGTCGTCGTGCAGCTCGTCATCAGCGTGTACGGCGGCTACTTCGGCGGTGGCTTGGGGATCATCACCTTGGCGCTGCTCTCGGTCCTCGGGATGACGAACATCCACGAGATGAACGCCCTCAAGGTGGCTCTCGGCACGCTGGTCAACGGGATCGCGGTCGTCGCCTTCGTGCTCGCGGGGGCGGTGATGTGGGGGCCCGGGGCCGTGATGATCGTGGGCGGCATCCTCGGCGGATACGCCGGCGCGGCGATCGCGCGGAAGATCGAGCCGAAGCAGGTGCGGCGCCTCGTGCTCGTCGTCGCGTGGACGATGACCATCTACTTCTTCGTCAAGACGTACGCGTAGGGGCTGTCGGGCAGTCTCTAGAAGAGAGGTGGAACAGGAAGGCGGGAAGACGTGATTCCCCAAGCCTCGAGCTCACCACCGGATTCGGTTGTCGGATGTGCTCTAAAGCCATCGCGCGGCGCGCTGCGCGATCTCTTCGCCGATCGCGAGCGAGGCCGTTGCCGCGGGGGAGGGGGCGTTGATGACGTGCACCATGCGCTCGGCCTCGACGATCGCGAAGTCGTCGACGAGCGATCCGTCTCTTGCGATCGCCTGGGCGCGGACGCCGGCGCCGCCCCGCGTCAGGTCGGCCTGCCCCACCTCCGGCACCAGCGCGGCGCACGCGCGCGCGAAGGCGGCGCGGCTGAGCGAGCGCCACTGCTCGCCCAGGCCCGCGCGCCAGTGCCTGCCCGCCATGCGCCAGAAGCCCGGCCACCGGGCGATGTCCCAGGTGTCGCGCGGGTCGAAGCTCGCGCGCGTGTAACCCTCGCGGGCCAACGCGAGCACCGCATTCGGTCCCGCTTCGATCCCACCGCCGATGCGACGCGTGAAGTGCACGCCGAGGAACGGAAACGCCGGGTCGGGGACGGGGTAGATCAGGTTCTTGACGAGGTGCGCCCTGCCGGGCGCGAGCATCCAGTATTCGCCGCGGAACGGCACGATGGCGACGCCCGGGTCGAGGCCGCCCATGCGCGCGATTCTGTCGCTGCCGAGCCCCGCGCAGCCGATGAGCACACGCCCCTCCACGTCGCCCGCCGTCGACGCGACGACCACCGTGCCGCCTCTGCGCTCGATCGCGATGGCGCGCGCGGTGGTGCGGACCTCGCCCCCGAGGCGCGTGACCTCGCGCGCCATCGCGCGCAAGACCTCGCGGTAGTCCACGATCCCCGTCTCGGCCACGAAGAGCGCGGCGACCGCGGCGGCGTGCGGTTCGCGCTCGCGGAGCTCGTTGGCATCGATGCGCCGCACGCCCGTGAGGCCGTTGGCGCGCCCTCGCCGCTCGAGCTCCTCGAGCCGCGGCACCTCTTCGTCCTTCGTCGCGACGACGACCTTGCCGCACCGCTCGAACGCGACGCCCTGCTCCTCGCAGAACCGTGCGAGCAGCGTCCGTCCGCGGGCGCAGAGGAGCGCCTTGAGCGACCCGGGCTTGTAGTAGAGGCCCGCGTGAATCACTCCGCTGTTGCGCCCCGTCTGGTGCGCCGCGAGCGCTCCTTCTTTCTCGAGCACCACGACGGATCGGCCGGGGCGCCCGCGGAGCAGGGCGAGGCCCGTCGCCAGTCCGACGATGCCGCCCCCGATGATGATCGCGTCGACTTGAGTCATCGGAGACGAGCGCACCGTGCCGGCGCACTGTATATCTGAGCCGTCATGTCGCAACAGCACACGACATTCCGCGTCGTCCCCAGGACGGGGGTCATCTACGTCACCACCGAGGCGCAGAGGCTCGGCTTCACGGCGGCGGACCCCGATTGGTGCAACCTCGGCCAGGGCCAGCCCGACACGGGCGAGCTGCCGGGCGCCCCGGCGCGCGTCAAGCACGTGGAGATCGCCACCGACGACCAAGAATACGCCCCCGTGGCTGGCCTCTGGGAGCTGCGCGAAGCTGTGGCCTCCCTCTACAACACGCTCTACCGGCGCGGGATGCCCTCGCAGTACTCGGCCGAGAACGTGTGCGTCGCCGGCGGCGGCCGCGCATCGCTCACGCGCGCGGCGGCCAGCCTCGGGCCGGTCAACCTGGGGCACTTCTTGCCCGACTACACGGCATACGAAGAGCTGCTCGACATCTTCAAGGCGTTCACCGCGATCCCGATCCTGCTCGAGGGAGCCCGCGGCTACGCCTTCACTGCCGACGACCTGCGTCGCGAGATCCTCGGGCGCGGCTTCGGGGCGATCCTCCTCAGCAATCCCTGCAACCCGACGGGCAAGCTGGTCGAGGGCGACGAGCTGGCCAGGTGGGTGGCGACGGCGCGGGAGCTCGATTGCACCCTGATGCTCGACGAGTTCTATTCACACTACATCTACCGCGCGCCGCCCGGGCGCCTGCCGGTGGAGAGCGCGGCCCGCTACGTCGAAGACGTCGATCGCGACCCGATCGTCATCTTCGACGGGCTGACGAAGAACTGGCGCTATCCGGGCTGGCGCGTCACCTGGGCCGTCGGCCCCAAAGAGGTGGTCGAGGCGATGGCGAGCGCCGGCTCGTTCCTCGACGGCGGGGGGAGCAAGCCGCTGCAGCGCGCGGCAGTTCCGCTCCTGGCCGAGGACCATGTCGTGGCCGAGACACGCGCGATCCAGACGGCGTTCCGCGCCAAGCGCGACTACCTGCTCTCGCAGCTCGAACAGATCGGGGTCCGCGTCGACCGGGCTCCCGACGGCACCTTCTACGTCTGGGGCTCGGTCGAGCAGCTCCCGCCGCCGCTCAACGACGGCATGGGCTTCTTCCGTGCCGCCCTCGAAGAGAAGATCATCGTGGTCCCGGGCGAGTTCTTCGACGTGAACCCGGGCAAGCGCCGGCATGGTCGCGGCTCGCGCTTCAAGGGATACGTGCGATTCTCGTTCGGGCCGTCGATGCCGGTCCTCGAACGCGCGATGCAGCGCATTCATGGCCTACTCGGCGTCCGACGGGTCTGAGCACTCGCACGACCCGAGGGCCCGGGGGGGATCCGTCGGCGAGCTTTGCTGCGACTACGGCTCGGGCAAAGTCTGTCAGCTCGCCCGCGATTGCCCCGTCTTTTGCGCCAGCGACACCATGTGTCAAACGTCGATCGGGCAGGCTTGCGTCGTGACGTCCCTCGCGTCCGGGGCGCAAGCCGCGTGCAACGACGTGGGCGCCGGACTGCAGTTCTGTCAGTCCAGCGGCGACTGCAGGGGCTCGCAGACATGCTGCACCAACTACGATCGCCCCATCTGCACCGACGCGCTGCAGTGCCCCGCGGCATGCACCGCGGACTCGCAATGCAACACGCTCGACGGTGAGCTCTGCTGCACGACGGTGCAGGCCGTCGAGCCGAGCCTCAGCGCGTCGGGCCTTTGCCTGAACCCCACCTTCCAGGCGTGTCCCAAGGCGTGCACGTCTTCGGCCGAATGCGTCCAGACGCCCGGCAGCCCAATCTGCTGCAACGGTCTCTGCTCGGCGACCTGCGCCACGACGTGCACGCAAGACAGCGACTGCTACGACCAGATTTGCTGCAAGGCGCCGACCGTCGCGCTGCCGTCGCCGCCGGTGCTCTTCGCGGTGACCCCCACGTGCTCCGGCGCCACGCTCGACAGCACGTGCGCGAGCTGCTTCGAAGACCTGCAGGCGTGCACCTGCCCCGGATGCTCGATCGACACCGGCGCCGGCAACTGCGTCGGCACGGCGACCGCCTCGACGTGCGACGAGTGCGAGTCGCAATTTGCCTGCAACGCCGACGAGTGCCCGGATTGTGTGGCCGGGAGCATTCCCGGCTGCAGCGGGAGCCCCGAGTTCTCCACGTGCGCCGCGTGCCCCACGGAGCTCTGCCTGGAGGTGAGCACGTACTGTCCCGGGTGCGGGCAGATCGCCGGCCCCTGCGAGGGCACGCTCCCGGCCTGCTTGACCATCGGCGACCGGTACGGAGAGACGGTGTGCACGGACGCCGGTTGCACGTGGGGAACGACCGGGTGCAGCGGCACCCCGTCATCGTGCGCGGACTTCACGACGCAGGGGTCGTGCGAAGTGACGGAGTATTGCTCGTGGCCTGTCGTCTGCACGGGCACGTTGACGTCGTGCAGCGCGAACACGACCGAGACCGAGTGCGCGTCGGAGAGCGGTTGCTTCTGGGACGCCCCCACGTGCGCCGGCACGGTGACCCCGTGCACCTCCCTGACCGACCGGCCCTCCTGCGTCGATCAGCCAGGCTGCGCCTGGAACGCCGGCGGTGCGGGCGCGTGCGTCGGACAGCCGACCCCGTGCGCCGACCTGTCCATCCTCGCCGGCGACGGCGGTGTCGCTCCCTGCATGTTGCAGCCCGGCTGCTTCGTGCCCCGGCTCGACGCCGGCGCGGCGCCGGTCGCGGACGACGCGACCGACGCGAGCGAGACTGCGGGCGACTGAGCTTCAGGCGCGCTGGACCTGTCCGCGCCGCGACATCGTGAGGATGGCGCGAAACACCTCGGCCACGCCTTCGGGGTCGACCTTGGACGCGTCGGCCCACGCGCGGCGCGCGGCCATCATGTCGGCCTCGCGGGTCGCGTCGAGCACCGGCGCGCCGAGGGCGGCCTTCGCCTTCGCCGCACGCGAGGACAGCTGCATCCGCTGCGCCAGCAGCCGCACGATCTCCTGGTCGATCGCGTCCATGTGGTCGCGGGTTTGTTTGAGCTCGGGCGAGCGCTGGCCCAGGTCGGGGATGGCGAAGGTGGCCGCGTCCGGCGGCGATCGGTCGCCGGCGGCGGCCTCCGCGTCGAGCGCGCGATCGATCGCGGCGAGCGCCTGTACGAGCTCCTTGCGCGCCTCGGCGGCGAACGGGTTGTCCCTGGCGATGGCGGCGAAGAGGTGCCCCGCGTCCGAGCGCACGGTCTCGATCGTGCGTGAGATGGCCTGAAAGCTGGGGGGGGCGAACGGCACCTCCATCCCGGCGCCCGCGTCGATCATCCCCTTGGCGATGAAGAAGGTGAGCGCGTGGGTGTGCGCCATCACGCGATCGTGGCCCTCGGGGGTCTGCTCGATCACCTCGCACCCGATGCGCTCGTAGAGGGCCCGCACCCGCGCTGCGGCGGCCGGGTGCTCGGCGGCCGGGCAGACGACCACGCGCAGCGGGCGTTCGGCCAGGGCGAGGCTGAGAGGGCCGAAGAGCGGGTGCGTCCCGCACCACGGGATCGCGGTGCCCAGCGCCTCGTGCAGCGCGGCGGCGGGCCGCACCTTCACGCTCCCGACGTCGAGCACCACCTGCGAGGGGTGCAGGTGCGGTCGCAGGTCGCGCAGCGCTTGGGGCATGACCGCGACCGGCACCGCGACCACCACGAACTCGGCTCCCTGCACCAGATCGCCGAGCGTCTCGGCGCGATACTCGGCGGGGACGGCGACGCGCTCGTCGAGGGCGCGGTGCGGGATACCGGCGTCGGCCAAGAGCTGCCCGAGGGCGCGCCCGAAACGCCCATAGCCAAGCAGCGCGACGGTGCTCTGGACCATGCGCCGCAATCTACTCCGGCGAGGCCTTCGTGCACACGCGGCGGCGAGGTGGCAATCTCTCGGGGTGCCGCGGCTCGTGCTTCTCGGTCCGCTCGCTGCTGTTGCCGCCTGCGCCGCCAGCGCCGCTTGCGGCGGTGGGACGACCGTCGTCGCCCCCTTGGGCGTAGCCACGCCGACGTGCGCCGCGGAAGGGTGCGTGGCCGGCTCGGGCTTTTCGCCCTTTGGTGCCACGGCGCGTGCCACGGCGCAGTCCGATGCCGGTTCGACCCGCGAGACGGAGCCCGCTTGTCCCGCGCTCGCCGACGGCACGTGCGGCGCCTCTCAACCGGTCGACTGCACCGACCGGGCTCTCTCCACGTGGGCCGAGCTGCGCGACGATCGTCAGCTCGCGTGCGTCGCGGCCATGTTCGAGCGCGCTTGCTCGCTCGACGACGCGCGCGCGTGCTCGTTTGCCGGGAGGCTATGGCTCGACGGTCGCGGTGTTCCGCGCGACGTCGAGCGCGGGCTGCAGATGCTCTTGCGCGCGTGCGACGAGGGGGTGGCGATGGCGTGCGCCGTCGGCGCCCGCTGGGCCGGCGAGCCGCTCCACGCCAACGACACGCCCGACGCCCCGGACCTCCTTGCGCGGCTCGAGGCGCAGCACACGTGTCTGCTGGGTCAGGGGGATGCCTGCTTTCAAGTGGGCGTCCTCTTCTACTTCGGGCGCGAGGCGTATCCACGCGATCGTGCGCGCGCCGCCGCGGCCTTCGCCCGGGGGTGCGACGCGGGCGACGCGCGCGCCTGCAGCGGGCTCGGTCGAGCACTGGCGCTCGGCGACGGCCTCGCGCGGTCGCCCGAGCGGGCTGCCGCCGTCCTCGCGAGGGCGTGCAAGTTCGGCGATGGCCTCGGCTGCTCGACGCTGGGTCTCCTGAGCGAGAGGGGGGACGGCGTCCCGCGCGACGCGGCGAAGGCGAGAGCGCTCTACCGCGATGGGTGCGTCGCGGGCGACATCTACGGCTGCCTGCACGCGGACATGCTCGCCTCGGACGCCGCAGCCCACGGGGTGGCGCGACGCTACGCGCGATGGTCCGCGGCTTGCGCGCGCGGTGGGGCCAGCGCGTGCGCGTTCGTGGGCATGCTCTACGAGGACGGGGGCGACGCAGCCCCGCGCGACGACGCCAAGAGCCTCGAGTGGATGCAGCGTGCGTGCGACATGGGCGAATCGCGCGCTTGCGAATGGATCAAGAGCCGCCCGGAGGACTGAGGGCTCTCGGGCGGGCTCGCGTACGTTCGCATGGCGTCAAGCGACGAGACGCACGTGCGGCGAGGGTAGACGCTCGATGCACAGGAGCACGCCGTCGTCGATCGGCTGCCACGGCTCGTCGTTGGTCCGCTCCGACGCGACGAGGACCGCGCTGCGGCTGGCAGACCATGGCGTCTCGAGCACGGTGCCGTCGCGGCTCTCGCGCCGGGCGACCACCGTGTCGCCGGGGCTCTTCTCGAGCAGGAACATCGTGCGACCGAAGCGGTGGGCGTAGGTGGCCTTGCCGTCGGAGAGAAGAAAGTTGAAGGCGCCGAACCCGGCTCGCTCTCGCGCCGCACGGGCCGCCGCGGCGACCGCGCGATCGGTCTCGGGCGAAGCCTTGGCCGCGGTGACCCCGGCCTGGTCGAGCCGCGTCAGCACCCACGCGAAGAGCAACTCGCTGTCCGTCTCGCCTTCGATCTCGGCGAGCCGCTCGTGCGAGACGTTGGCGCGGAGCCAGTCGACGTCCTTGACCGTGCCGTTGTGGGCGAAGACCCAGCCCGCGCGCTGGAAGGGGTGGGTGTTGACCAGCGAGGTGTCGCCGATTGTCTTTTGCCGGATGTGCGAGACGAGCGTGTGGCCGCGCGTGCCGACGGCCAGCCGATGAAAGCGTTCGTCTTCGCCGGCGCAGGCGATGCCTTTGTCGATCTGCCAGGTGCCGCGGTCGCCGTCGAACACCGCGATGCCCCAGCCGTCGCGGTGCTCGCGCGACAGGAACGCGAGCGACCGGGGCGCTTCGCGCAGCACGATCCGGAACTCGGTGGCTTCGTTCGCGGCGATGCCGATCAAACGGCACATGAACCCTGTGACCATAGCACTTCGGCGCTACCCTTCGCGGCGTCGAAAGCCGCCGAAACGCAGCCGAAACGGCCGCGAGCCGCAGCCACACGAGGAGCCCGCCATGCCGCACAAGATCGAAGTCGCCTCGACGGGCCGCGCACGATGCCGCGGCTGCAAAGAAGCAGTCGCCAAGGGCGACGCGCGCTTTGCCGAGGAGTTTCAGAATCCGTACTCGGAGGACGGGGGGATGTCGTTTCGGTACTGGCACCTGCCGTGCGCGGCCAAGGCGCTGGCGAACGAGCTTGCCCCGGCGCTGGCCGCCTACGACGGCCCCATCGACGACGCGCTGCGCGCCGAGACCCAGGCGCTCGCCCTGGCCAACATGCGCCCCGAGATGCCGTACGCCGATCAGGCCAGCTCGGGCCGTGCCAAGTGCCGGGCCTGCGACGAGACGATCAAGAAGGGCGAGTGGCGCGTCGCGTTCGAGCGGGTGTTCGACTCGCCCATGGGCCCGCAAAAGGGAGCGGCCTACGTCCACCCGCGGTGCCTCGCCCGATATCTCGAGCGCGAGAAAGAGCGCGGCCGCGAGGTGACGGATCGCGACGACGTCATCCGGGCGATCCTGGCCCACAGCGCGCTGCCCGACACCGACCGCGAGATCGTGGAGCGCGACATGCGAGCCTGAGCCGGCCTTATACTGCCCTTGCCGATGGAGACCTCGCCGCCGCCGACCCCTCTCGTGACCGTGGCCATCCCTTGCCGCGACGAGGAGGCCCACATCGAAGCGTGCATCCGCGGGGTCCAGGCGCAGGACTGGCCCGGCGACGCGCTCGAGATCGTCGTGGCCGACGGGATGAGCCTCGATGCCACCCGCGAAATCCTGGCCCGCCTGGCGACCGAGGACCCGCGGCTTCGTGTCGTCGACAACCCAGCGCGCGGCGAAGCGGCGGGCGTCAACGAGTGCATCCGCGCGGCCAGGGGTGCCTTCATCGTGCGAGTCGACGTGCAATCGGACTATGCCCCGGACTTCGTGCGTCAGTGCATCGCGGCGCTCGAGCGCACGGGGGCCGACAACGTGGGCGGCGCCGCGCGACCCATCGCGACCACGTTCTTCCAGCGCTGCGTCGCCGCGGCGATGCGTAGCCCGCTCATGATGGGGGGCAGCCCTTCGGGCAGCGCGGACAGCGAGGGCTTCGTCGAGACGGCGTGGCCCGGCGCGTTCCGCCGCGACGTCTTCGAACGCGTCGGCCTCTTCGACCCGAACGCTGACACGAGCGACAGCGCCGAGCTGGATCAGCGCATCGTCGACGCGGGGGGTCGCGTCTACCAGAGCCGCGACATCGTGGCGCACTATCACCCTCGCCCCTCGATGCGCAGCCTGGCTCGCGACTACTTTCGCCGAGGGCAGGGCCGTGCGCGGACGCTGCTCAAACACGGCCGGCTCCCGTCGGTGCGCTCGGCGCTGCCGTTCCTGGGGCTGATGGGCGAAGCGGCGGTGCTCGTGGCCGCCCCGTGGCACATCGGCGGGCTGAGCGTCGTCGCGTATGTCCTGGTCACCGGGGCCGAGGCCGTCCGCGTGGGCCGCGGCGATGGGCTGGCCGGGATCTCCGTGGTGTGGGTCATGTTCCCCGTGCTCCACGCGTCGCACGGCGCCGGCTTCGCCTCGGGCCTCGTCAAGTATGCGCTGCGGCCCGACTGGGAGCGCCCCGTGCGCGGGGAGGCCGTCGCCGCGGCTCCGTGAGGGCGTTCACATCGGGGTCGGGGTCGAGGTCGGGGTCGAGGTCGGGGTCGGGGTCGAGGTCGGGGTCGGGGTCGAGGTCGGGGAGGCGATCGCGTGCGGGCGACCTCGTGCCGCCGCAGGAGCGGCGTCACTGCGGTCGCAACAGCGGGGGCGCTCGCTCGTTACCTTGGGCTTCGAGGATCTGGCGTCATGGGTGATGTTCCTTTCCCGGGGTGAAAGGAACATCACCCATGCTGGAACGTCAGGTCGAACGAAGGTTGCCGCATCATAAGCTCAAGGCGGGTGGCGGCGGGCGATGCGGATGCGGCGGCACTCGAGGGCGTCATTGCTCATGCCGACCGGTTCGTCGCGATGATGACGGGGCTGATTCGGTAAGCGCGTTTCGACCGCGCGGGACGCAAAGCCCGCACGGCGCGAATCGCCGGCGCGAAAAACGAATCGAGCCGACGTTCCGGGTCGGGCCGGGTCGGGGTCGAGGGACGGGGTCGGGACCGGGGCTGGGGTCCGATCCCCGGCGACGGCGTCGCCAAAGTATCGAGCCGGACGCGTGCTCAGCGGGCCAGGGCTCCCAGCGCGTCGTAGGCGGCGTACTTGAACATCTCCGACAGCGTCGGGTAGTTGAAGACCATCTCGATGAAGGCGTCGACGGTGCCCCCGAGCAGCATGATCCCCTGCCCGATGTGCACGAGCTCGGACGCGCGCTCGCCCAGGCAGTGCACCCCGAGGATCTTCTTCGTCCCGCGCTCGACGACCAGTTTGATGAGGCCGTCCTTGTCGCCCACGATCTTGCCGCGCGCGTTGTCACGGTAGAACGCGCGACCGACCACGGCGTCGCGGCCCTTTTCCTTGGCGCCCTCCTCGGACAGGCCCACCGAGCCGACCTCGGGGATGGTGTAGATGCCGAAGGGGAGCAGCTCCGAGACCTGACGCTTGTAGGCGAAGCCGAACGCATGACACACCGCGACGCGCGCTTGCTCCATCGACGTCGACGCGAGTGCCGGGAACCCGATCACGTCGCCCGCCGCGTACACGTGGGGCAGCGCCGTCCGGTAGTCGCCGTCGACCTTCACGGCGCCGCGCTTGTCGACCTGCACGCCGATGCCCTCGAGCCCGAGCCCGTCCGTCCAGCCGGAGCGCCCGCTCGACGCGAGCACCTTGTCGGCCGAGAGCTCCAGGTCGTCGTCGAGCGTGGTGACGATCTGCCCTCCGACGCGCCGGATGCTCTTGGTCGTCTTGCCCAGGTGGAACGTGACGCCGAGCGCCTGCATGGATCCGCGCAGCCGCTCGGCGATCTCGGTGTCGAGAAACGAGAGGAGGCGTGGTCGACCTTCGATGAGCGTCACCTTGACCTGCATCGCGGCGAACATCGACGCGTACTCGCAGCCGATGACGCCTCCGCCCACGACGACCATCGTCTTCGGCAGCGCGGCGATTTGCAGGATGGTGTCGGAGTCGTCGACGTCTTCGTCGTCGAACGGGATGTCGGCGGGGTGGTGGGGCTTGGACCCGGTGGCCACGAGGAACACGCTGCCGGTCACGCGCCGAGGCGCGCCCTGGCCGCCCGTGAGCTCGACGGTGTGGGGGTCGACGAACCGCGCGGTGCCGATGAGCAGGGGCACGTTGTGCCGCTCGAGGTTCCAGCGAATCCGCGCCACCTCGAGGTCGCGCACGGCGTCTTTGCGCGACAGGAGCTTGGGCACGGCCATCGAGGGGTTGATGTCGACGCTCAGACCGTAGAGCTCCCGCTGGCGGTACCCCGACAGAAAGAGCGCGGTCTCGCGCAACGTCTTGCTGGGCAGCGTCCCGGTGTGCACCGCGGCCCCCCCCGGCTCCGGCGCCCGCTCGATGCACACGACGCGCTTGCCGAAGTACGCTGCCTGGGCGGCGCCCCGCTCGCCCGCCGGCCCCACTCCGAGGACGACGAGATCGTAATCGTACTCGGTCACCGTCGGGTCCCCTCCTGTTGCGCGCGAATGCCGAGCGCCTCGAGTCGGCTCGCGAGCGTCGTCCGCGCAACGCCGAGCGCGCGGGCCGCATGGGCGACGACGCCGCCGGCTTCGGCCAGCGCATCGCGGAGCAGCTGCTCTTCGAGCACCTCGAGGCTCGCGCGGTCCGCGTGCATCCGCTGCCAGCGATCGGTCAGGTTCGGCCCCGGCGGCGCCACGGGTGCAGCCGATCGCGGCGGCGCGCTCGGGCGCCGCGACGGCGCGCTGAGCTCACGCAAGACGACGTGCTCGGGCCGTAGCTCCGTCGTGCGCGGCTCCAGGGACACCGCCCGATCGCGGGCGTAGTGGACGACGTGCTCCAGCTGCCGCACGTTGCCGGGCCACTCGAGCTGCGGCGACATGAGCAGGTCGGCGAGCTCCGGCGAGAGGGTCCACGCGCGCGACGCGTCGCCGCGGCGCAGCGTCGACAGGGCCAGCGCGGGGATGTCTTCGCGCCTTGCGGCGAGGGGAGGCAGCGTGATCTCGATGCCCGCGAGTCGGTAGAAGAGGTCTTCGCGGAAGCGGCGCTCGCGGATCGCCGCCGCGAGATCGCCGTTGGTCGCAGCGATGATCCGCACGGAGGCCCGTCTGGGGTCGACGCCCGTGTGCCCGAGCGGCCGGTAGGTGCCAAACTGCGTGAAGTCGAGCAAGATCTGCTGCGCGTGCGGCGGAAGGTTGAGGATCTCGTCGAGGATCAACGTCCCGCCGTGCGCGTACTCGACGAGCCCCACGCGCTTGCCGACCGCGCCCGAGTAGGAACCGCGCTCGTGGCCGAAGAGCTCCGAGGTGATGGTGTTGAGATCGTCGCTCGATCCGAGGACGGCGCGTACGATGGGCTTGCGGCCGCTCTCCTCGGCCAGGGCGTGGGCGAGCATCGTCTTGCCGGTGCCCGATTCGCCCGAGATGAGGATCGGACGGTCACCCGCGAGCGCGGCCGTGACGTCGTCGCGGATCGCCGCGAGGCCCGCGCTTCCCAGCAAATCCCGGAGCGCGGGGGTGCTCCTGACTTCGATGCAGTGGCTGCGCGCCTCGCGGAGGTGCTCGCGGTCGACCCGCGCGCGTTCGGCCTGCTCGAGCAGCGACCCGAAGAGGGTGGTCGCCGTCATGAAGAATTCGACGCGTCGTTCGTCGACGACCACGTCCGGATCGCGGAAGTCGACGTAGAGGACGCCGCGTGCCTCGGGACGCCCCGCACGGAGCGGCGCGGCGAGGGCGGCGGCAATCTTGAGCATGAGAAAGCTGGGGCTCTCGCCCGTGGTACCCGCGGCCAGCGGGTGCCACACGACGCACTCGTCGCGCTCGAGCGCGCGGCGCACGATCGTGCGGCTCATCTCTTCGCGCTCTTCGATGGCCAGGGCTCGTTTGTGGCCGCGCGCGTTGACGACCTGCGTGGTCCGGTCGGCGTCTCGCAAGAGCACCATGCCTCGGTCCGCGCCGAGCAGATCGATCACGATGTCGAGGCACTCGTCGAGCGCCCACTCCGTCTCCACCGCCGCGGACGCGCGATCGAGCAGCTGGCGCAGCTGGCGCCACATCGTCTCGTGCGTCAGCGCCACGCGTGCGGGGGACCCGGACGCCACGGCCATCAATGCTTGGGCTTCGTGAGCTCGACCTCGCGATCGACGACGACGTCGACCGAACCACCGTACGGCGGGAATTGGATCTTCTGGAACGCATGCACAATGCACACGCCCACGGCTTTGCCGTCGTAGGGCGCGGGCACCGCGACCTGCTTGACGTGACCGTTGCGCCCGAGCGTCACGCTCGCGGTCGTCTTGCCCCACGGGCCCGTGGCCGCGCCGTCGTCGTCGGTGGCGGATCCGCAGTTGGCCTTGACCTGCCGGGTGGCGCGTTTCAACTCGATCTCGACCGCGTCCTTGTCGTACGCGGGGCCCCCGGCCGACGGCGTGTCGCCGCCCGGCGCGGCGCCCCCCGCCGGTTGGTCCGTGTCGGCCTTGGGGGCCTTTGGCGGGGGCGCATCGCCGCCCCCCGGGTCCGGACCCGCCGACGCGGGAACGCAGTCCGACCCTTTGAGCACGGTTCCGTCCGGGCAAGTCCCCGGGGAATCTGCACCTTTTGCCCCGCCGCCGCAGGCCGCCGCGGCCAGAGAAAGCGCGACTGCCACCCGCGACGCACCGATTCCGAGCCCCTTCATGGGGCGAATCATAGCGCCGATTCAGAGGTCGGTGATTTTGTAGTCCTTGATCTTGTACAGCAGGGCTCGATGGCTGATCTCGAGCAGGTCGGCGGCGCGGGTGCGGTTGCCCTTGGTCTTTTGCAGCGCCCGCCGGATGAGGATCTGCTCGATCGCCGCGGCGGTACGCTTGATCGACAGCTCGCCGCTCGCGAGGTGCACCTGCACCGGGTCGAGAGCGTCGCGGATGCGGTCCGGCAGGTCGCCGACCTGAAGGACGTCGGTCTCGGCGAGCACCATCGCGCGCTCGATCGTGTTCTCCAGCTCGCGCACGTTGCCCGGCCAGCCGTACTCGAGGAGCACTTTGCGAGCCTCGCTCGACACGCCGCGGATCGCCGTCGAGAGGCGCACGTTGTTGCGCGCGATGAAATGGTCGATGAGCAGGTTCACGTCCTCGCGCCGATTTCGCATCGGCGGGACGTGGATGAGAAGGACGTTGATGCGATAGAAGAGGTCTTCGCGGAAGCGGCCGCTCTTCACGTCGGCGGCCAGGTCGCGGTGCGTCGCGGTGATGATGCGCACGTCGACTTTGACGTCTTTCACGTCGCCCAGGCGCCGGATGCTCTCTTCCTGCACCACCCGCAGGAGCTTGACTTGCAGGTTGACCGGCAGCTCGCCGATCTCGTCGAGGAACAGCGTGCCTCCGCTGGCCTCTTCGAACAGGCCACGACGGTCGGCCGAGGCGTCGGTGAACGCGCCCTTCTTGTGACCGAAGAGCTCGGACTCGAGGAGGTTCTCGGGGATGGCGCCGCAGTTGATGGCGGTGAAGGGCTTGTCCTTGCGCCCCGAGCGCGAGTGGATCGCGCGCGCGACGAGCTCTTTGCCCGTGCCGCTCTCGCCGGTGATGAGCACCGTCGTCTTGAAGTCGGCGATCTTCGTGATCGTGCGGAAGATCTCCTGCATCTCCTTGCTCTTGGCCAGGATCGACTCGAACTGGTTCTCCTTCTGGATCTGGTCTCTCAGGGCGCGATTCTCGCGGCGCAGCGTCTCGCGCTCTTCGGCCTTGCGCAGCGCGAGGACGACCTCGTCCGGCTTGAACGGCTTGCTCACGTAGTCGTAGGCCCCGGCCTTCATCGCCTCGAGCGCCAGGTCGACGTTGCCGTAGGCGCTCATCACGATGACCGTGGCCGGGTGCTGCTTCTGCCGCAGCGTCGCCAGGAGGTCCAGCCCGCCCATCCGCGGCATCCGTACGTCGGTCAGGATGACGTCGGGGTCGAACGAGTCCAGCATCGCGAGCGCCGCCTCGCCGCTGTCGGCCACCTCGACGTCGAAGCCGTGCTTCTTGAGGAGCGTACGCAGCACGAGCCGGATGTTCTCTTCATCGTCGACGACCAGGACACGGCGCATGGGGACGGGATCCTCGTGGAGGATACGACGGAACCGCGCCACGAGACTCGTGTACTAATGGCGCGTGCGCACGGGTCTCGATCGCCTCGCCACCGACACCAAGCTCGGGGCCGAGCTACGCGCCGCGCGCGTCGGGCTGCTCGCGCACCCGGCGTCGGTCGACCGGCGGCTCGTCCACGCGCGCCGGGTGCTCGATGCGATGGGCGTAGAGCTCTCGCTTCTGCTCGGCCCCGAGCACGGCTACGGGGGCGAGGCGCAAGACCTCATCGGCGTCAGCGATGCCCGCGATCCCTCGGGCACCCCGATCCGCAGCCTGTACGGCGCGCGCTTCGAGGACTTGTCGCCGCGCGCCGACGACCTTGCCCGCATCGATTGGCTCGTCGTCGATCTGCAGGACGTCGGGTCGCGCTACTACACCTTCGTCTGGACGGCGGTGCTCGCGATGCGCGCCTGCGCGGCCGCAGGGGTACGCCTGCTCGTCCTCGACCGCCCCAACCCAATCGGCGCGGACACGACGATGATCGAGGGGCGGCGACAGGGCCGGCCCTACTGCTCCTTCGTGGGGCTCGAGCCGGTACCCGTTCGGCACTCGCTCACGCTCGGCGAGATCGTCGCCTGGCGGGCCGAGGTGGAACGGGTGCCCAAGGGCCTCGTCCGCGTCGTCGGCGTCGCCGGCATCGACCGCGCCGCCCACGCGCCCGAATGGGACCGCGCCTTCGTCATGCCTTCGCCAAACATGCCGTCATACGAGACGGCGCTCGTCTACCCGGGCGGGTGCCTGGTCGAGGGGACGAACCTGTCCGAGGGCCGCGGCACCACGAGGCCGTTCGAGATCCTCGGCGCACCCTGGATCGATGGCGGACGGCTCGCGGATGAGCTCCACGCCCTGGCGTTGCCCGGCGTGCGCGCGCGCCCCCTGACCTTTCGGCCCACGTTCCAGAAGCACGCCGACACGGTGTGCGGCGGCGTCCAGGTCCACGTCACCGATGCCGCCTCGTTCAGGCCCTTTGCCACGTACCTGGCGCTCGTGGCGGCGGCTCATCATCAGGCCCCGCAGCGCTTCGTCTTTCGCACGGAGACGTACGAGTTTCGCGACGACGTTCCCGCGTTCGACCTGCTGACGGGCGGCGCCGAAGCCCGGGAACGTATCCTCCGCGGCGACCGGCCGCGCGACGTGGCGGAGGCCGTTTCCGGCGTGGACGAGGTCGACCGAGCCACCGTGCGCGAGGCGCAGGAAGCCTTCGCCGCGCGCAGCGGCTAAGGCGCGCCGAGGCAGCCAAGGCAGCCAAGGCAGCCGCCACAGGAATGGGGTTCGAGGCGCTTCGCCCGGAGCGCAACGCCGGGCCCGCATCGGGCATCGGATCGAGAGGATCCGTCGGAATGATCCTGTCGCCCCCCGTGTCGTAATCCACGATCGGCCGGGGCGAAGCGAGATGCGCTGCCTGCACTGGTCGACGGTCGTTGACAACCGCGCATGTCGTCCCCAAAAAAGGAGTGAAACCCCGTCGCCTCCCAAGACGTATCCACAAGTCGTTGACGGCCGGTCTCGTGCCTCTACCCCTCCCCTGAGGCCGGGCCAACAGGGCCGTTCCTTAAGGATTCGCGCAGCCCCTCCCCAACCGCGCGAGTCCGCCGCGTCCGGACGATGCAAGTCGTGCCGGACGCGGTTTTTTTGTGGGATTACTTTCGCTTCTTGGGTTCGGCGGTCTCGAGATCCTCGGCCAGGTAGCTGAGGATCACTTCGTCGAGCGACTTGTCGCTGATGAGGTCTTCCCCGAAGATCGATTTGGGCTGCGGCTTGGCCTGGCCAAAAATCGCAGCCGGTCGCGTGGGGGCGTAGCGGCGCTCGGCGTTGGCGGCGGGCGCTTCGGCGACACGGCCAGGGGGCAGAGGAGACGGGTTTCGCGCGCCGGCGGCGGTCGAGGCGCCCGCGCGGTCGGGCTGGGGTGGCGGCGGCGTCACGCGGTACTTCCCGGTCGTGGTCTTGTCGCGGAAGAGGTTTGCGGGGGGTGGCGGGAGCTCTGACCCGCGGACGGCCGGCGACGGCGAGGCCGATCCGGTGGCAGCCCGTTCGAGCGCCTCGAGGTCGAGCTTGAGCTCACCCGAGCCCGGACGCCTCGGCTCGGCCGCTGCCGCCATGCCGTCGGCGGTCGCGGCGCGGCGGTCGGCGCCGGCCGCTGCAGCCGGTTGCGGCACGAACGACATCGTGCTCGGGGACGTGGCGGGCGCCCGTGGCGCGGCCGGCGGGCTGGGCACGAGCGAAGGCGCGAGCATTTGCGTCGACTGCGATGGGTCGGCCGCGCCGTCGATGATCGTGTCGAATTTGCCGTCGCGCAGGGCGATGAACATCGCCTTGTGCTGCTGCTTCATCATCTCGCGGACGACCTCGGACATGCGATCCGTGCCGACGTATTCGGCGTAGCTCGTCTTCACGCTCTTCAGGATCCGTCCGCCGTCCATGAAAAGGTGCGTGATGATGTGGCCGTACTTCACCCCCGAGTCTTCCGTCTGGATGTGGAAGACCTTGCCCTTGTGGCGAACGTTGTTGTTGTACCCGAGCAGGGGCGACGGATACTTCGTCGTCATGTGCGTGGCCGCTGACCCCGCGGCTCGTACCTGACGGTATCACATGCGCCGCGGAGAGAGAGACTACAGGGAGGGGACGAGGGAAAGGAGCCGAAACCCCAAATCCCTCCTCTCCTCCTTCCCTCCCTGTTTTTCTCTCTTAGTCGCCGACGATAGTCCGGAGGCAGCTCTCGCGGCGTTCGCGGATCTCGCTCAACGGGACCGATAGAGACCCGATCGGCCCGACGGCGATGGCCAGCGTGTCGCCGCCTGTCTCTCCGATGCGGCGCGCCGCGACGCCGGCCGCGCGGGCCCGCGCGAGCACGTCGTCGGCCAGCGCGGGGAGCACGCTGACGACGACGCGTGACGGCGCTTCGCCGAAGAGCGCGGCGAGGCCGTCGATCGGAGAGGGCGCGCCGCCC
>Ga0302325_10005422_pt1 | contig 28989 bp, 24 predicted proteins | sample Palsa_T0_2_FD_201948 | JGI IMG/M metagenome (GOLD analysis project Ga0302325, IMG submission 201948) | Peat permafrost microbial communities from Stordalen Mire near Abisko, Sweden - Palsa_T0_2 | ecosystem: Environmental > Terrestrial > Soil > Palsa > Peat permafrost | place: Sweden: Abisko...
CACACGAGAGAAGCTCTTGACTTATGCTGCTGCGGGCCTGTTGACGCTGAGCAAGGGCAAGGAAATGCCCCGATTGAATGGCGGCAAGGAAAAGGATTAGTCCCTCAGGGGCTAAAGCCCCGTTGGTTTGAGTGGCTTTATCGGCACGACTGAAGTCGTGCCCTGTTACAAAGCAACTGCCCGGCGGGACAGCAAAGCTTAGGGGTTATCAATGTCTGAAGAAACACAATCCGGAAAGATGTGGTCGGGCCGCTTTCGCGAGCCTCTGGATGCGGAGTTTGAAGCCTGGCAGCGGTCGATCGTTTTCGACTGGCAACTGCTTGAAGAAGAGGTAGCTGCCAGCAAGGCTCATGCTTCGGCTATTGCCGCAGCGGGTATTCTGACCGGCGAGGAGCTTGCGCAGTTGCGCGAAGGTCTGGACTCGGTGGCGCGCGATCATGCGGATGGCGAGGGCGCGGCTGCGGTGCGCGAGCATCCAGTGGCTGAGGACATACATCATTTTGTCGAGCTGTCGCTGACGGAGCGGCTTGGGCCGCTGGCGCTGAAGCTGCATACCGGACGCAGCCGCAATGAGCAGATTGCTACCGACCTGCGCTTGTATGTGCGTGGGCAGATTGCGCTGACCGTGGATGCTTTGGCTCAATGGGCGCTGGCACTGGTTGAAAAGGCGAAGGCTTCGGGCGATGCAGTGATGCCGAGCTATACGCATTTGCAGCGGGCGGAGCCGGTGTTGATTGCGCACTGGCTGCAGGCGTATGCGCAGATGCTGTTGCGCGACATTGGCCGTTTGCAGGATTGCGCTGCGCGGTTGAATTATTGTCCGCTTGGATCGGGCGCTGTGGCGGGCGCGACGCTCAAGCTGGATCGCTGGATTGCGGCGCGGGAGCTGGGATTTACTGCTCCTACGGCCAACAGCATGGATGCTACGAGCGATCGCGACTTTGTGCTGGAGTATTTGCAGGCGCTTACGTTTGTCGGCCTTCATGCGAGCCGGTTTGCGGAAGAGATTACGCTGTTTGCTACCGCGGAGTTTGGATTTGTGCAGTTGCCGGAGGCGTTTTCGACCGGTTCGAGCGCAATGCCGCAGAAGAAAAATCCGGACTTGACGGAGCTTGTGCGGGCCAAGGTTGGACGCATCTATGGGGCTGCCGCTGCCGTGACGTTGCAGGTCAAGGGATTGCCTCTGTCCTACAACAAAGACATGCAGGAGACGCAGGAGCCTACCTTTGCCGTGCGTGGAACGGCGCAGATGGTTGGCCTGTTGGCGCGCTTCACGGCAGCGCTTGAGTTCAGCAAAGAGCGGATGCATGAAGCTGCGGAAAACGGCTATCTGAATGCGATGGCGGCGGCGACGTATCTGGTGCATAAGGGAGTTCCCTTCCGCAAGGCGCATGAAAAAATTGGGAACGCGGTGCGGTTTGCGTTGGAAAGACGAGTTGAGTTAGGCGCGCTCACGCTGGAGGAGTTACGCGAGTTTGGCGAAGAATTTGGGCCGGACTTTTACGATGCGGTGACGCTCGAAGCTACGCTGGATTGCCACGATGTGATTGGCGGCACCGCGCGGGCGCAGGTGCGCGAGGCGATTGCGATTGCCGAGGAGCGCATTCGCGCCATTCTCGCTGACGGCAAATTTGCGAGTGCTGAGGAGGCCGTTCATGCCGGTGCGTAAGGCGCGCCTGCAGGATGCTACCAACGTCTTTGAGCTGGTGAACAGTCTCAGCGGCGACGGCACCCTGCTCAAGCGCAATTTTGCGGAGATCTGCGAGAACATTCGCGACTTTACGGTGGCGGAGTCGGACACGGGCGTGTTTCTGGGCTGCGGCGCGCTGCACTTGTATGGGCCGCATCTGGCCGAGGTGCGTTCGATTGTGATGTCTCCGGGCGCAAAGGGACGCGGCGCGGGCGGGCGCGTGCTGAGGGCGCTGGTGGACGAGGCTGAAGAGCATGGCATCCAATCCGTTTGCCTGTTTACGCGCATTCCGGATTTCTTTTTCAAGTATGGGTTTCGGGTGGTCGAGGATAAGTCGGACCTGCCTGATAAAGTTTTCAAAGACTGCCAGAACTGCCCTCGGCTGCATCGCTGCGATGAGGTTGCGATGGTACGCGGGAAGATACCGCGAACGTCGATTCTTGGGCCGAGGGAAGTGGCGCGGGAGCTGGTGCAGTTGGGATAGCGGAGTTGGCGGGGTTAGCGGAGTTAGTTTCTTAACTTGCTGGCAGCAGGCCTTCAACCAATGCGGTCCATTCTTCAGATAGCTGGTCACGATGATACTTGCGCCCGGCTTTGGCGTACCAGTAGTCGGCGTTCCACTGCTCGCCCTCTTTGCGATGCAGGTAGGCGTGGACGGCCATGCCTTCGGGTGTTTCCAGTTCATCGACCAGGTTGTGAGCGCGCGTCCAGTCGCCTTTCCAGTCCCACCAGAGGGCTTGGACTGGAGTGGAGAGGCCGGTTGGCGGCTGATCGCTGGCGACGCTGGCTTTGAATTCGGCTGGATTCATGACGGCGATCCCTTTTGCAAGATTGTAAATCCGAAGGATCGCATCCTGCCGGCGGGTTGAGCTGAGTTGCATTTGATCGGCATCGCTAAGGGCAATATTTTATCTCGGATAGTGATTCGGTTGTCGCATTGCGGAAGAAGCGATTTCTAAGGAAGCTCTGAACAAGTCGTTAGCATTCCCTCGGCGGCTAAAGCCGCGTTGATTTGTTTGGCTTTACGGCGTGGCTGAAGCCACGCCCTTTCAAAGCGCCGGTTTAATCAGAGGTTCCTTAAAGAATGCGACAAGACAATACGTGAGCCTATTTCTATAACCTGCGGCGGATTGACCTGTCTCATCGGGCATTCGACGGAATTCCGAACCTACCTTACATGTTGATGACCTTCGTGACTTTTGCGGCGCTGGCCCCGTCTCATGATTCAGTACTACCTGACTCCGCTAAACGTCTCGACTTAGGAGCTTGTTGATGAAAAAGTTGTTGGCGCTCTCAATTCTGTTAGTGTGCTCGATCGCATCGGCCCAGGGGAAGTACCGAATGGGACAACATCCGGTAAACCAAAATCCTGCCGATTACACGATCAAGCTTCATATCTCCGCCACACACTTTCGATTTTGTGCCTGGTCTGAAGGTCCCGGCCAATGCACCGATGAATTCTATGCGGATGCAATTATGGACGGAAAGAAATTTGAGATATTTGGCGTCGTCGACAAGCACCAGGTACCGCTAATCGTTCCAGGCGACTATCTAGCCTCGCTGTGGAAGAGGCCCCGCGATGGCGGCAAACCCGTTCTCGGCCAAACGTACTATGTGCTTCTGCCGGACAAGTCCGCGTGGCCCTGCTCTATCACAGGCTTCTCGGAATGACTCTCTTCGACCGCAGTTCTGCTCGAGTGGTGGGCTATTCGAACCTTCAAAGTACGCAAGTGTCCTACAGCACCACCCGCCAAACAAGATGCGGTTCATGAAGCGCTCAAGAAATCGTCGCAAACGGCTCGCAAGAAGCGGAAGTGCGGTGAGCGTTCAGAAGTGACGCTCACGTTGCAATCCAGACTGAATAGGTCGTATACTTAAAGTGCGACTGAACTGGTCGTAGTTCTCTTTATTTTGGTTTTTTGCAAGGCATCTTCTCTGCAAATCCGGCCGGACCGGAAGAGCCGGAGATAAATTCTGGAGCGCAGCGGTTGCGAGTGCTGAGCAGTCTCGTGGTAGGCGAAAGCGGAGTGCTGGTGAGGTTGGACTTGCCGCCGGGTGTGGAGAACCACCTGATGTATATGGGGTTCGTGCCGGATGCGCGGGTGCGGGTGCTGCACAAGGCTCCGGCGGGCGATCCTACGGTGTACTCCGTGGATGGGATTGAGATTGCGCTGCGGCATGAGACTTCGCAGGCGATCTGGGTTGAGGCGAAAACGATCACCAGGGAAGATTTGCTGGATGATCTGGTTTCTGCCGAGCCGGCGGAAGAACTGATTGAGGCGGCGCGATGAGCGAGTGCTGCGAACCGGTTGCGTTTGTCCCTCCCGTGCGCCAGCCTGGCGCGAAAGCTGCCGGCGATCTGCGTACGATTGCGCTGATTGGACCGCCGAATTCCGGCAAGTCCACGCTTTTCAACCGATTGACGGGGTTGCGGCAGAAGGTAGCCAATTATCCTGGCGTGACCGTGGAGCAGCGCATGGGCCGCATGGCCGGCGTGGGTCGCGACGACCTGGTGCTGATCGATCTGCCGGGAATCTATTCGCTGGACCCGTATTCGGAAGACGCGCGGGTTTCGATCGACGTGCTGGAAGGCCACATGCCGGGCACTCCCAAGCCGGACGCGGTTCTGCTGGTGCTCGATTCCCTGCACCTGACGCGGCAACTGATGTTGGCTGCTCCCGTGCTGGCGCTGGGCCTGCCGACGATGGTGCTGCTCAATATGAGCGACCTGATGGACGCGCGCGGCGGGGCCATCGACCCTCTTAAGCTGGCTCAGGAGCTGGGCGCGCCGGTGGCGCTGGTGAGCGCGACCAAAGGGACGGGGATCGAATCGGTCCAGATGTTTTTGAACCGGAATGACGCGAAGCTGGACACGCCGCCGCTGATGCTGCCCGTGCTGGGCAACGCCATGAGCACGCATCGCTGGGCGGCGCAGGTGAGCACGCGGACCGGGTATCGCGCGCCGCTTTCGGCCAAGGCGACGCGGCGGGTGGATGCGGTGCTGCTGCATCCGATCTGGGGTCCGCTGCTGTTTCTGGTGGTGGTGTTTGCGGTCTTTCAGGTGGTCTTTTCTGTTGGCCTGCCGGTGAGCAATGGCTTGCAGGATGTGCTGGCGCACTTTGGCAAGTGGGCGACAGGATTTTTGCCGGCGGGATGGATTCGCTCCCTGGTGCTGGATGGCGCTTGGAATGGCGTAACCAGCGTGCTGGTGTTTCTGCCGCAGATTCTGCTGCTGTTTTTGTTTATTGGAATTCTCGAAGATACCGGCTATTTGGCTCGCGCGGCGCTGATTGCCGACCGGGTGATGCGTTCGATCGGGCTGAATGGGAAGGCATTTATTCCGCTGCTCTCGGCCTATGCCTGCGCGGTGCCGGCGATTATGGCTACGCGGACGATCGAGAATAAGCGCGACCGGCTGGCGACGATTCTGGTGACGCCGTTTATGACCTGCTCGGCGCGGCTGCCGGTGTATCTGCTGTTTATTGCGGCGTTTGTCCCCAATGTGGCGTTTGTCGGCGGCCTGATCAGCCTCAAAACGCTGGTGATGCTGGGGCTGTATGCCATTGGATTTCTGGCCGCGCTGGTGACGGCGCGCCTGCTGAAGAGCTCGATTTTGAAGTCGAGCGAGACGCCGTTCATTCTGGAGCTGCCGCAGTACCGGATGCCGACGGTGCGTTCGCTGGGATTGCGGCTCTACGACCGCGGCAGCGTCTTTTTGAAGCAGGCCGGGACCGTCATTCTCTGCGTGACGCTGGGGCTTTGGGTGCTGGCAAGTGTGCCGGTACACGCCGGGCATCCGCCGGAGCTGGGCGAGAGCGTGATTGGGCGGCTGGGGCACTTTATTGAGCCGGCGATTGCGCCGCTGGGGTTCAACTGGAAGATCGGCATCGGTTTGCTGACCAGCGTGATGGCGCGCGAGGTGATGGTCGGCACCATGGGCACGCTTTACGGAGCGGACCCGGAGACGCAGTCGCTGAGTTTGCAGACGGCGTTGCACCACGATCTGCCGCTGGGCGGGGCGATTGCGCTGATGGTGTTTTTTGCTTTTGCGCTGCAATGCACCTCGACCATTGCAGTGGTGCGGCGCGAGACCAATAGCTGGAAGTGGCCGGCGGTGCAGTTTGCCTACATGCTGGCGCTGGCTTACGGGGCCGCGTTTGTGACCAACCTGGTGGTTACGGCTCTTTGGGGCTGAAGAACTGCGTTGCCTTATTGCTCGTCGTTTGCGTCCAGAATCGCATAATCCCCTTCGAGCAGTGTGCCTGAAACGCTCGCCAAGGCTCCCCGATCCTTGTGAATGGGCTGGATGGTCCAGCTGGTCGGAATGGTTCCCGCGAAAAATTCGCAGATGATGGCGATCTCCTCCTCATCGCCTGCAATCATGCTCAGCTCCTGAGGCGGAAGATTGCGACGGTCGATCTCAATGTCCTGGGCATTCCGGAAGGTGATGCGCCAGGCTGCTGGATCACGAAGGGCTTCATCGGCAAGATCGGCGCGGCGGAAGCGGATGCGCACGATCCAGGCATACATCTCGCCCGGCCAATCGGTTGGCGGATTTGGATTGGGGGGTTCGGCAGCGCGGATGGTATACGGATGCGCCTTGCGCAGACGAAAGGAGATGCCTGCGTAGACTTCGTAGTCAGCCAGAGAGCGGGTCGAGCCGAGGCCATAAGTGCCAACGGGCTTGCCCAGAAGCAGATTTCGCACCTTTTTGCGGCTGGCCAGATCGAGTTCATTCCAAGGCTTTGGAGCAGAACTGGCGGGGGTATGGTCGCCCCAGTGTTTCCTGGCGTCGGCGCGGATGTAGTCGTGCCAGACGATGGTTTGCGAGGGGTGAAAGAGGTCGTAGCCGTGGGTGAAGGCGCGAACGGTCATTGAGGATTCCTCCCCAAGGAAGTAGATCTCAGGGTCATACGGAACCTCGGTTACGAAGCTGCCGGGAGCGAAGAGGAAGCCAGCCGCCAGGAACCGGGCGCGCCGCGGCCGATGTCCTGAGATTAGGTCGGCTTGCCGCCATGGGATATTCGCAGGCATCAGCTGTGGGATGCCTTCGGCGCTGAAGGACTGCAGCTCCATTTGCATGGGGGCCTCGAGAAGAACCTCATCGTCGCCTGGAGTGAACGGGCTGGCGTAGGTGCTGAGGATGGGCTTTTGGCTGCCAGTTTTCGCGCTGGTGCGAACCAGGATTTCGTCCCATCCTGCGACAAAGCGGCAATGGGAGTCGACCTGCAGGAACCAGGACTCCCCTTGCCAGAGCTTCATAATTTCCGCACGGGCCCAGCAGGCGCCTCGGCTTTGCCGCCAGTCGGCATCGATGACACGGAAACGGAAGTCGGCGAGAAAAGGAAGGTCTTGTTCTTCAGGACCGTGCTGCCAGCAGATTCCGAAGCGAAGTCGATCAGGATGGGTTGCTTTGTGCAGGCAGTCGACGACAGTGGGACCCAATTGCGGATCGCGATATGCCGCAATCGAGATAAAGATCAGGGGACCATGGGTGGACGCGGTTTCGACGTCGGCACTTTCCGGATTCAAGCGACTGCTCATCACGTTTGTACGGGTTTAAGTGTAAGTCCTCTCCTAATTCTAAAGCACAGCTTTCAAGTTAAGCGGGAGCAAACAAAAGCTGCTACAGCGGCGAAACTTCGCGGGCGAAGGGGCGCTGCGAGGTGTGTCCTGGGGCGAAAACCTCCAACTGAGAAGTGTTTAATCAAACGTTTTTCTTTTGTGATAACGAAATCATTTTTGTTGACAGCGTCACAACGGCTGCACTATAAATCCTCAGACGCCAAACCAAGACCAAATGGACGCGTATTTCTGACGTAGGCGATTGAGCTATGTGAGTGGCTCAATTTCTGAATTGAGTTTAAGAGAGGTTCCAGTGGACAAAAAACTGACTGAGTTAGTAGACAAAGCTCTTTCCCGCCGGGTATTCCTGGCTGGCTCAGGAGCTGCGGCTGCAACCCTGATCGCGGGATGCAGTTCGTCCCCGGTCGTTACGGTACCAACGACGACACCCACCCCAACGCCCAGTTATGATCCAGTCGACTATCTGAATTTTGCCCTCAATTTGGAATATCTTGAGGCTGAATTCTACCTGCGCGCAGCCACTGGCGCCGGACTTTCAGCGGCTGATACCGGTAACGCAACCACGACGGTTACTGTGCCCTCGACGACGCTCGTTCCGGGCCTGACTGCGACACAGCAGGCCTACCTGTATGAGATCTCGCAGAATGAGCTGGATCATGTGCGTTTCCTGCGTTCGGCGCTGGGATCGAGCGCGGTTTCGCGGCCCAACATCGACCTGCTCAACAGCTTCAACAGTCTGGCTGCTGCAGCCAATATAGGTTCAAGCTTCAATCCTTTCGAGAGTTACGAGAATTTCCTGATCGGCGCCTTCATTTTTGAAGACGTGGGTGTCACTGCCTACCTGGGCGCGGCAAGCGTGTTAATGGCGCTTTCGGGTGGATCGGCGTATCTGGGAGCTGCAGCGGAGATTATGGCGGTTGAGGCCTACCACGCTGCGGAAATTCGGACGCTGTTGATCGCCGATTCGGTGGCCACCGCCTCAAAAACCGCGACCATGGTAACGCCCAATAACACCTACGTAAACATGGCAAATTCGATTAGTAAGCTTCGTTACGATCTGGGCGGGGGCAATGAGACTACGCTCACGCCTCTTCCTCCTTACGCACTTCCGTTCGTACCCACCGCATATACGCCGGCCAGCAGCATTGTGGCCGCGGACACGACCAATTCCATTGCGTTTGCGCGCACTGCCGATGAGGTCCTGCACATCGTATACGGCGTTCCTGAAGGTCCAGGAGTTGTCGGCGGCGGATTCTTCCCCAACGGGATGAGCGGCAATATCAGCACCACCTTACGGTAAGGATGGAGAGACATGGCAAATCTTGAAACGAAGTTAATCGACGAAGTCATTGTCAGCGGACGCCGGAAGATGCTCGCCCTGGGTGGCGCAGCTCTTGCCAGTCTCGCTTTTGGAGGAGTGAGGGTCGTCCAGGCGGCGTCCTATACCGACTCCGATATTCTCAACTTTGCGCTCAACCTGGAATATCTGGAAGCGCAGTTCTACACGCTGGCTACGGCCGGTACGACCATCGACAAGCTTAAGACTCCGATCGGCATCGGCGCCGGCACTTCCGCTACCGGTGGGGGTACAGTGAAGACCAAGCCGGGTGGTCCGGCGGCGTGCCTGGTGAATTGGACTGTTCCTGCGATTCAAGCCTACGCAACGGAGATTGCCCAGGAGGAGCGGAACCACGTCACGTTTTTGCGCGGCGCGCTTGGTTCTGCCGCGGTGGCAATGCCGAATCTCGACCTCTACACCAGCTTCAACACGCTGGCCAGCGCGGCCGGCATCGGAGCTTCCTTCGATCCGTTCTCAGGCGACGACCAATTCCTGATTGGCGCGTACATTTTTGAGGATGTAGGCGTAACGGCTTACACCGGAGCGGCGGGTCTAATTACGACCCCGGCTAATCTCGCAGCGGCAGCCGGGATTCTGGCCGTCGAGGCTTACCACGCGGGTCTCGTGCGGACCTCGATCTTCGGGCTCGATCCGACCGGTTCCGTAGGTCTGCAGGGTGGTACCCAGAAGATCTCCGCAACGCGCATGGCGCTCGATGGCAGCGCGACGGTGGACGACATCGGCGTGGGCTTCCAGACTACTTCCACGGAGCCGGCATCCACAACCCTGGAGGCATCCACGATTGTGGATGCACAGACAGGATCGCCAAACTACTCCAAGACGTACTCCCGGACGACGACTCAGGTGCTTCAGATTGTCACCGGCAATCCAACGGCACCGGCAGCCGGAACGAAGTACCAAGGTGTGTTTTTTCCCAACGGACTCAACGGTCTTTTCAGCTAGACGATGGATCCGTTTCACGCTGGGACAGGCTCTACCGCAGAACAGCATCAACGCCCGGCCCTACAGCCGGGCGTTGGCTTTTGATGACGGTGGCGGGATCGGTCAACGGCTTGGGAGTGAATCTCTTGCGCTGAGCCGAAGTCCCGCGCGCTGCTTCGCGCTATCGAGTTCGCATAAGTTTATTTACAAACCATCGATCTGCGAATAGGATTCTCTCGCGCTGGGAGAACCTTGGATTTACCCAGCGAGTAAGGAGGCTTTCCCAGCGATGCGATTGAAATCTACGCTCATCACTCTACTTAGCCTTGGCCTGTGCGCGCCCATGATCGCGCGCGCCGCGACTCCAACGTATGACGCGATCTATGTCTTTGGCGACAGCTATTGCGACGTAGGCAATATCTTCATCGCCACCGGCGGTGCGGAACCGGCTGCGCCCTATTACAACGGCCGCTTCTCCAATGGGCCCATCTGGATTGAACATGTAGCCGGCGGAATGCATCTGCCGATGTTGCCTGAGTTGGCAGGAGGCACGGATTATGCGTTTGGCGGAGCTTTTGCAACTGCTACTCAAGACGGCATTCCCGGTGTTCCGGATCAGGTTGGGCTTTACTTAACTGCGCATAAGGGGAAGGCCGATCCGAATGCGCTGTACGTGATCGAGGGCGGCGGGAACGACATTCTCGACGCAACTGGCGGCTCTGCGGACGCGCTGGGATTCAAGGTCGCGGCGGCGCTTGCCGGCAGTGAGCTGGTGCTGCGGCAGGCAGGAGCAAAGCACTTTCTGATACCGAATCTCTTCAATGTGGGAGTGATTCCCGCAGGGCAGGCAAACGCCGCCTGGGATCTTAAGGCGGTAACGGCGGCCAACAATTATCTGAACGATTTTCTGGCGCTCGAAAGCTTTCTCGAAGGCATTCGCATTACGCGATTGGATGTCTTCAGCCTGATTCAATCGTTGGAGACGGACCCGACGCATTACGGATTCACGAATATCACGAGTCCCTGTTTGACTACGACCGTGTGTGCCGATCCGGACCATACCTTCTTCTGGGACGTTCATCATCCCACGGAGTTTGGGCAGGATATGTTCGCGACGGCGGCGGAGGTTGTGCTGGCGCAGCAGAACTGAAGCGGCACTACGGGTTGCGGAGGAGTCTTGCGGGTGACGCTCCTCCGCGGCCGGCTAATTTCCCAGATGGATGTTGAGCACTGCGGCTACGCCTACGGGGTGGTCGCCGTAGAGGCTGCGCAGCGGTGCGGGCGTGTTGTAGAGGGTGGGTTGCGCGCCCAGTTCGTAAACACTCCAGCGATTGCTGAAAATGCGGTGAGCGTAGCCGCCGGTGTAGGCCTGCACGCGGCCGATCACCGTTTCGTCTGCCGGTGCTGCCGCGCCCAGCAGGTCCGTGGTTCGGTCGACGTCTTCGATGCGCATCCAGATGGCATGGCGGTCGTGGATGTGCGAGGTCGCTTCGAAGAGATAGCCGTTCCAGTTGGTGGGCGAATCGATGGTGTGATTGCGGCCCCAGAGAGCCAGTGCGTCGAGGGTCGCAGATTGCCAGGCGTGGTGATAGCTGATGGAGGCGGTCTGGCGCAGCACGTCTTCGTTGGGCCGCAGCGATTCCGGCGAGTGCAGGTGGCCGATGGAATATTGCGCTTCCCAATCCTTGGCTGGCGCAGCGGTCAGCCGCGCGGACCAGGAATCGAGTCCGCCGACGGCGATGGTCCAGCGATTTTCTCCGGGTTCGCGACCGTGAAAGCCGGAGGCTTCGAGGCGAACCGGACCTAATGCCGCTCCGCCGGTGAGCACTTCGTAGGCGATGTGGGTGGAATCCTCCAAGTGGTGGCCAAGCGGAGCTAGCGGGTCTTCGGAGGCCGAAGCGCGGTGCGGAAAAGCGACTGGACCAAGAGCGGGGTCGCCGACCGGCGCGGCGTAGAGCGAGAGCAGAGCATCTTCGCCGACTTTGCAGTCGTACAGAGCGGCAATCTCCATGAACAGATTGTGCGGATGCTGGCCGTCGACGATTGCTTTGCCGAAGGCGGTTTCGCCCTGCTGGAAGAGTTCCGGATAATAGCGGCCGGAGATGGTTGCCGGCTCCAGGCTGAGCATGGCGCGCAGGGTCAATTCACTGCCGCCGAAGTCGCGCTGGGCCATGGGCATGAACCAGTTGGCGGAAAAGAGCTTGTCGTGGCCACGCGGACCGGTCTGTTGCTGCTCGGCGATAGAGGCCTGCCCGTGCAGCATGAGCATCCAGCCGCCGTGCATCTGCATGAGCATGGGTGGGGCGGTCGAATCCGGCTCAACATCGGTGCCGGAGGTGTCGTGGCGCAGGATGTTTTCCGTGAGCGACGAAGATGGGCCGCCCATGTTCATGCCGGAGCCTTTATCGGGACTGGGATTCTGCGGCATGGGCATGTTCATTTGCGCCAAGACGGGCACGGAAACGGTCAGAAGCAGGGGAAAAAGATAGCGATGCACGAAGATACTCCGGCGCGGGGACGCCTGGTTGCTCGACCGGGAGAGACGACTGCCTGAGCCAGGGGAGGTCCGATCAAGTCAATGATCTTTCCCTCTGAGGCTAAAGCCCTTTTGTTTTACAGGGTTTGCGTACGGGCTAAAGCCCGTACCCTTCAAAGCGGAGACTGGTTCAGAGATTCTCTAGGGAACCTCTGATTAAGTCGCCGCTTTGAAAGGGCGTGGCTTCAGCCACGCCGTAAAGCCAAACAAATCAACGCGGCTTTAGCCGCTGAGGGAATGTTGGCGACTTGTTCAGAGCTTCCCTAGGGCTGCGTGGCTTTCGATGGACCAAGGCAAGTATCAGGTGCGAAGGATGGTGGCTGGGATGCGCTTGGCCGGCTGAGTCTGCGCCGCGATCTCGAAGCTGACAGCGCGAACCTTCGCCAACGGCGGCAATCCGGAGCTTACGTCTTCCAGCGAGGCTTGCGCACTTCGCTCCGGCGCGGGAGCGGTAGCCGGATGCGGCGTGGCTGAGTTGCAGCAGTCTGCAGGACTGGCGGTCAGCGTTGGCGCGCAGCAGGCGTGGGACGCATGTTGCGCAGTTGCCGCGAAACCGCACGGCAGTACCAGCATTGCCAGCGTGACTACAAGAACGGCGGCGATGGCGCGGCGCAACATGACCTCAGTATAGACGCGACCCTGTCTCTTGCGGGAGCGAGACGCTGCAACACTTCAGATTCAGTGTCAGCTATTGAAACTTGTAGACGGTCGCTCTTTCGATTTTGGCCTGGAACTGGTCGACGCGCCAATAGTTGCCCTGATCGTTCTCATCGCCATTCAATCTGCGGCCCGGAACCCATTTGCCGTCCTGGAAGACGCCTTCATCGATGGTTCCGATGCCGGCCTGCAGCTTGCCGTCGCGCAGGGAGAACTTGACGCGGAAGCCCGCGCCTGCGCCGTAAAACGTGTCCGGGCCTGCGGAGAAAATCAGCCCGTAGCCCTTTTCGGCGTGGTTGCCGAAGATCTGGTCCAGGCTGACGTGAACGATGTAGCCGTTCATGGGGAAATCGGCGTTTGGGTGATCCTTGTCCAGCAGAAACCCGTGCGACTCACCCTTGGCCTGGGCTGCGGCGAGCATCGGCCAGAGTTGGGCGATCACGTTGTAGCTCGCGTTTAGTTCAGGCGTGGGCACTCTCGGTCCCTGCCCTGACTGGCGCGGCGCGGTCTCCGGCGTGGCTTCGCGGAGGAGAGGGCGTTCGATGGCGAAGGGAGAGAAGCAGATGGCAGCGTGCTCTCCAACGGCGTAGAAAACGTTGGCTGCGCCGTTGGCTCCTCCGTTGGTTTCCGGCATGAAGAGCGGATTGCCGTCGCGGTGGTAGCGTTTCGACCAGCCTTCGAAGTCGGAGGAATAGAGGTCGGGCGCGTAGATGTCGATCTTGGGTCCGGCGGCTGGCGCGGCGGCTTTCCAGATATCGACGACGCGCGGCTGCGGGCCTCCGCTGGGATAGTTGCCGGGCTTGGCGTCTTCCCCGCCCAGCCAGCAGTTCACATACATGGGCAAGTCGTAGGCGGCTTTGCCTGCCGCGGTAACTGCCTGGAGGAAGCTCGCGTATTGCCACGCCATAAAGATTTCATCGGCGCGTGGGCCCGTGCCAAAGACTTCCGCCCACGTTCCCGCCGTCTTTGCGCCTTGTCCTTCCCATAGAGCGAGCAATTCCGGATAGAGGTTGGCTTTGTGCGCAGCAAGGTAGCGGGTAAGCTGCGCTGGAACGGCCGCGGCAAAGGCCGCATCGGCCTCTGGCGAGTGGTCGCGGGAGTCGCCGAGAACGCCGACTTCGTTTTCAACCTGCATGGCGAGAACCGTGTGTTGACTCCCATCGACAGACTTGATGTGCTGCATGAGCGCGGCAAAGGCGCGGCTGTCGGCTTCCTGCAGCGTCTTGCTTTGCGGCGAGAGGACTTCGACCTTGGCTCCGTTGAGCATCACACGCGGAAAGCGTTTCGTGTCCTGCTTGACCCACACGGGCGGATAGCTGGACATGCCGTTCTTCCAGGAAGCCAGCCAAAGGAAGACGATGCGCAGATGCTGCTCTCGCGCCTGCGCAAGCAAGCCATCGACCAGCGTGAAGTCGAATTTGCCTTCGGTCGGTTCAATCAGCTCCCAGGAGAGCGGCGTGACCACGGTATTCAGTCCGGCTGCGGCCAGTTTGGGCCAGATCGGCTGCATGTAGGCCACGCTAGACGAGCTGGAGTTGCTCAATTCGCCGGAAAGCATCAGGAAAGGTTGACCGTCGACGATCAACTGGGTCGCGTCGCCGCGCTGCTCCACGTGCGGCGCCTGCGCGGAAAGCTGGCCGGCTAAGAGAACCGAGCAAGAGGCAATGGTCAAAACGAGGAATTTTGCAGTCATGGTGGAAGTCCGCGGGTATCGAAGTCAGTAGGCGGCCAGTTATCGATAAATCCGGCCATGAGAACGATAACACACGAACTTCAATGACCCTTAGTCGGTCTGCGACTGCTTGCCCCAGGAAAAATGGCGGCCGAGGATGCCCTTGACGATCCAGTGATCGGTGGAAGCGGTTGGCCCGACGCCGACGCCGACATTGATCTCCCACTTGGGCGAGACGTTCAGGTCGGTGACCAGAAAGATTTGCTGCTGCTGGTCGTGCAGGCTGGCAATCGACGTAATGCTGCCGTAGTCGGCGTAATACTCAATGCCTCCGCTGACGACTTTGGTGAAGTCGTAGCCGATTTTCGCTCCCGGCGAGAAGCCTAGCCCCAACTTCACGTCCGGGCCATGCAGCGTGCGCTCCAGAGCGGGATTGACCGCAAAATACCAGCGGCCGAGAGCTTTATCGACGATGGGGCGAATCTCCCAGGTCCAGGTGTCGGGTGAGTACGCCGCGCGCTGGTAGCCGATCTCGCTCGAAAGGCTTACGCCGACGGGCCAGTGCCAGGAGTCTGGAACGCGCACGCGGGGGCGGATGTGGTCGCCGACCCACTGCACGCCGCGGCCGTCCTGCTCGCTGGTGAAAACGTAGAAACCGACTTCGGACCAACTAGTGAGGCCCTCGGTCAGCTCCAGCGTTTCGTGCTCCTGGTGATCGGTGGGATAGACGCCGCCGATCAGTTTCTTTTGGCCGTCCGGGGTGAAGTTCGAATGCAGCTCGACCATCAGGCTCTTGGGCGGCTCGGTGTCCGCGCCGTAGACCTGAATTTCATAGTTGCCCTGGGCGTGCAGAGCGTGCTCGGAGAAGAGCGCAAGAAGGCATAGAAACAGAAGGATTCGTCGCATGTTCACCTGAATTCAGAGACGTTACGCGTAGTGAAAAAGTAACATGAAGCCCTCATCCATGTGGTTCTGCTGGTGACAGTGGAAGAGGGTCGGACCGGGGTGGTCGGCGGTGAATTCGACGTGAACTTCTGTCTTCGATTCGACCAGCACCACGTCTTTGAGAATGCCGTGCAGGTCCGGCTTGCCGGGCAGGCTGCGCAGCTCAAAGCTGTGCCGGTGCAGATGAACCGGATGGTCGTCGCTGCTGGGATTCTTGAAGATGAGCCGGTAGCGCTGGCCTGTCTGCAACAAAGGGCTTTCGACGTTGGGCCAGGATTTGCCGTTGATGGTCCAATGATCGGGCGCGCCGTGGCCGGCAAATTTCGATTCAAAGACCATGGGAAACTCGATTGCGGTCTGGGCGCGAGACGGCGTTGCAGAGGTCGCTGCGAACTGGCCGTAGTCCCAGAGCAGCTTTTCGGGCTGTTGCCAGGCAAGTTTCCCGTTTTGGTTGGCGTATTCGACCACCATGCCCATCCCTGAGGCCTGAATATGTTTGCGCACTTCGCCGAGGATCCAGACGCCGGGATTGTTCATTTCGACGACGGCGCAGACGCGCTCTGCGGGGGCCAGACGCAGCATGGGAACGAGTTGCGGGTTCGGCACCGGGTTGCCGTCGAGCGCGATTACGCGAAACTCGTGCCCGGCGAGCGCGAGCCAGTGCTGATCCGTCGCGCTGGAGTTGAGGATGTGCAGCAGGATGCGCTGTCCGGCCTGAACGCGCAGCGGCTCACCGAAGCCGAGTGTCTTGCCGTTGATGGTCGAGAAGCGATATTCGGGGTCCATGGCGCCGTCGCCGGAGCCGGTCATCTCACCTTCCCAGTCATGCAGCGCGAGGAAGAATTCCCGATCGTAATGGCCGGGATTTTCCCTGGGATCGATCATCAGAAATCCATGCTGGCCGGTGTAGGTCGACTTCTTCAGGTCGTCTCCGGCGAAGGTATGCGTGTGGTACCAGCGAAAGCCGGACGGGGCCGGCGTAAAGCTATAGCGCGCGTGGCCTCCCGGTAATAGCATCGGCATGCCTTCTTCCATGGCGCCATCGACCTCCGGCGGAAGAAACAGCCCGTGCCAGTGGACCAGTTCTTCACTTTCCGAGCGGTTGGTTACATCGATGGTGACCGGCTTCCCTTCCTTCAATCGCAGCAGCGGCCCTGGAACCTGTCCGTTGTACGCGACGGTCTTGACGGAGTGCTTGGCGGAAATATCGAGGGTGTAAGGGGCAATTTCCAGCGTGTAATCGGCTTTGTCCAGGCTTAGCGCCGGCCTCGGCACCACGGCGGAGGCGGCGGCAAGGCTGCCCATTTTGAGAAGACTGCGACGAGTTAACACAGATTGACGGTAACAGCGGAGAGGTTCAGGGGCAAGCGGCTTCGCGGCGGACTATTGACCGAGTCAACTCTGCGCAGAAAGCTTTCGGTAGCCATGCAGGTAGGGATGTTGGTTAGAGATGCTGAAGAATTTTGGCCGCATCTAGCGCGAATCCCAGGGTAAGGCTTTTCAGAAGTTCACGCGGTTTACATGGCAGATTGGAGTTTATTCCACCGATCAACGAAATGATGGCCGCGAGTAATAACGCGAGCCACCAATTTCTGTGAACGAGAACATCTGTATTGCCATTTGTCACCGAGGCGTTGAGAACTGGCAGAAAGAGACGGAAAAAGCACCCTGTCGTGGTCGCAGACCAGTGTGCGAAGAAGCGGAGCCAAGTGTCGTTCAGCATTATTTCTGTGGTTTTTCGACTGCCCTGTCCCGTTTCCACGCATAAAACGAAAAAGTCACCCAGCAGACAGCGAAGGCGACAAGAACCAAGAGCATAAGGGTAAATTTCGCGTCGAGCTGTACTAATTTTACCGCTCCGGCAAGCATCCCAATTAACGCAACGAGGAGGAATATAGCTGAAATCTTATCCGAGACGTTCTCTAGTGTGCTGGGCAGAGGAGGGGATCCTTCCGGCGCAGACGGAACCTTTTTCGCCTTTTGTTCCACGTGCGGCATGCTTGTCGCCATAACGGAACCTCCTCGTTAGGCGCAGACTATCAGAAAAGCGCAGAGTATGCAAAGTAGACTAGCAGGATACCACGGCTCAATTCCGGTGACGGTACAGCGAATTTACAGCAGTTGTGAGAAACTGAAAGAGCAGACTTTCTTGCTGGGCAGCCCGGCAGGCACGCCCGAATCGACTGAAAAAATCCACAATCGCAGGCCCGGCGGGCTGGCCCCGTTGTGCGCGACTCAAGTCTGGCCGCTGGCAGATGTGGCCCACGCCGGAAATAGGAACCAGGAATCCATGATCAGTGTCAGCAATATCACCATGCGCTACGGCTCCAAGGTGCTCTTTGAAGATGTCAGCGTCACTTTCACGCCGGGGCGGCGCTACGGATTGACCGGGCCCAACGGCGCCGGCAAGTCCACGTTTATGAAGATCCTCACCGGCGAGTTGGAGGCGCAAAAAGGCACCGTCGTCCGTCCACGCAAGCTCGGCATTTTGCGCCAGGATCAGTTTGCCTTCGACGCCTATCGCGTCATCGACACGGTCATCATGGGCAACGGGCCGCTGTGGAAGGCTCTCGAAGAGCGCGACCGTATCTACGAGAAGGCTGAACTGACCGACGAAGACGGCATGAGGTTGGGCGAGCTGGAAGGCGTAGTCGGCGACGAAGACGGCTACACGGCCGAGGCCGACGCCGCCGTGCTGCTGCAAGGCCTCGACATTCCCGACGAGCTGCACGAGCGCAAGATGAGCGAGCTGCAAGGCGGGCAGAAGGTGCGCGTGCTGCTGGCCCAGGCGCTCTTTGGCAAGCCGGAAGCGCTGATGCTCGATGAGCCGACGAACCATCTCGATCTCGAATCGATTCACTGGCTGCGCGAGTTCCTGAACGGCTTCCAGGGCACGGTCATCACTATCTCGCACGATCGCCATTTCTTGAACGGCGTGACCACGCACACCGCTGACATCGACTACCAGACCATCATCACCTACACCGGCGGCTATGACGACATGGTGGTCGCCAAAACGCAGATCCGCTCCCAGCTTGAGGCGCAGAACGAGCAGCGCGAGAAGAAGGTTGCGCAGTTGAACGAGTTCATTGCGCGCTTCGCTGCCGGTACGCGTTCCACGCAGGTGACGAGCCGCAAAAAGGAAGTGGAGCGGCTGCAATCGGCAGAACTGGCGCGGTCCAACATCCAGCGCCCGTTCATCAAGTTCGATCAGATTCGCCCCAGCGGCAAGCACACGCTGGAGTTTGAAGGCATCAAGAAGTCGTACGGCGACCAGTTGGTGATTGAGGGTTTCAGCGGCGCGGTGATGCGCGGCGAAAAAATCTGTCTGATGGGCCGCAACGGCGTGGGCAAGACGACCATGCTCAAGGCGCTGCTCACCGGATTCTCAGGCGAGGCGGACAGAGACTTCGTCATCGATTCGGGATCGGTGAAATGGGGCCATGAAGCGCAGGTCGGCTACTTCCCGCAGGATGTTTCCGGCATCATCCAGCCGGGGCTGACCGTCTCCGACTGGCTGCACCAATGGGACCCGCGCGTGACCCGCGAAGAGATTCGCGGCCTGCTGGGGCAGATGCTTTTCAGCGGCGAAGAAGGTCTGAAGCCGACCAAGGCGCTCTCCGGCGGCGAGACGGCTCGGCTGCTCTTCTGCCGGCTGATGCTGCTCAAGCCCAATATCCTCATTCTGGACGAGCCGACTAACCATCTCGATCTCGAATCGATCAACGCGCTGAATATCGCGTTGCAGCGGTATGAGGGCACGGTGCTGCTGGTCACGCACGATCAGGATCTGCTGGAAGAAGTGGGCACGCGCATCTGGAACTTCGAGCATGGCAAGATTGAAGACCACAAGGGGCCGTACGAGGAGTTCATGGCTGCCAAGTAGGCTCTTGGGAATTGGCGCTTAGATGCGGTAGTGGTCGGGGCGCCAGTTCTGGATGCGCTCTTTGATCTGCTTGCGGTCCAGATTCTTTTCGAGGGTCAACCGCACGAGTTCGGGAATCTCGTCGTCAGGCGCGAAGCGCAGGCCGATGAGCTGATCTTCGGTGAGCTCCGGAATGCGCCTGCGCAGGTCGTCCGGGAGCAGAGCATCGAGCCGCAAACGCTCTTCCAGGCGAATGATGCGGTCCTGAATCTTCAGAGGGTACATGCGCGCCTTCAGGAGAGCTACGACCAAGACCACCGTCAGCGTCAGTATCCATATCGACAAAACGATTCGGCTCTGAATACCGATGAAAAGTACAATCGCCATGAAAATGATGTTCCCAATCAGCGCCATTCCGGCAAGGCCGTGGAACATGGGATCGAAACTAGCGTGGCTGCGAAAAGACTGCGGTTTGGGCGTGCTCATTCGTAGGTTTCCTGACGTAGGTATAAGAGGATCGCGGACTTAGTCTCAGGGCTGTGGCAACGGCAGCGGGCTGGTTGCCGGCGATGGTGCGGTCTGCACTGCGTGCGCCGCCACTGAGGCTTCTCCGCTCACCGGTAATCCTACATCATGCACCGCATCGAACGCGGCAGGTGTGGAACCGCTTTCGGACGATGGTTTCTCCGTCTGAAGCAGGACATCGAGGCTCCACGCATCGGCGGTCGGAGGATTCTTCGGAATAACGCGATAGTGGCCGCGCGCGAGGTAGTCGGCGAACAAGCCGCCGGCCACGTAGGGGTTCAGAATCACGATGGGAATCACGTAGCCATTGGCGATGATCGATTCCGTAACGCCCCTGTCGGCGCGGCTCTTGCGCCGGAAACCCGGCACCTGTGGGATTTCCAGCACGGTCAGATGAATCGCAGGATGCTTCTTCGAGTACTGCACCAGCCCGTACGCCAATCGCTTGGGCGTGGTGATTCCGGCGTCGGGAAAGATGGTCCGCTTGAATTTGCCGGGGAAATATTCCTTGAGGATCATTCGGTCGAAGTCGGCGCAATTGTTAAAGAGAATGTTGAAGTGCGAGTGGTTTCGAAGCGCGTTAAATCTGGCGATGAGCTTCTCATCCTGCTCCGGCGTGGTGTCAAAACGGAAAGCGTAGGTGCGGCGGTCGTACGCGGTGCCGACCAGCTCGGTCCATCCTCCGTAAAAGAAGCTGCCCTTGGGCAGATCCTGGCCCCAGTCGCCGAGCCGCGCCTCTTTGTAGCGCTCGCGCAGGCGGTTGACGGTCTCCTGATTCACCTGATGCGGCACTTCGTCCGTGCTATCGACCGAGTAGAGGTAAGGAATGAGCGGAATGGCCACCCAGTCGTAGCCGTCCAGACCCTTGTAGCGGCTAATGACCGCGCCCTGTTCGTCCGGGCGGCAGAGCCGTAGGCGAACCGGCGTATCGGCGCAAACGCGCTCCATATAAATTGCGGCGTGGCCGGTGGGGTTGAGCGTGCCGAAGACGCCGTAGGGCTGCTCCAGCAAGAGCGCAGCCTGGGCGGAAAGCCCTTGCGCAGCCGCCATCAGCGATGCAACTGTTGCCAACATCAGCAGCCGCGCTGCCGGTCTCACCCTCGCTTTCAGCCTCGCTCGCATTCCGTTTCCTCGCCGGGGTCAGGAGTCGCGCCGGCGAAAAAAACACAGCGACACCGGCAAATGAGAACTCAACCTCTAAGAATGAGACACAAAATCCGGGAGAAAGTTCCCATCCGGCCAATTCTCCGGCTCCCAGATTCTGTATTCCGGTCGAATCCCGGTCGAAATTGCGCACTTCTTTAAGGGCAAGCAAACCTGACGTTCCGACGGTACGACGGATTCCGTCCAGGGTTTGAGTGAACCGGAACATCCGTTGCGCTTAGGGGGCGCGGACGCAGTTGGGCCGTTAAAACCAGCCCCCGGATGGCTCGAGGCCATTGATGCGCAGATACGTGACGAGATTGCCGTAATGCAACGCATCATGATTTCCGACTTGCGTCAAGATGAACATCTTGTTCGTCTTGACGCCAAAGAAGTTCGCCGAGTCGTTGAGGTGCGGATCGGTGAACCCCGAGTACACGCCATCGCAGTAAGCGAACGCGCCTTTGAGGTAGGCCTTGATCTCGGCCTTCGAACCTTTCGCGGCAGCCATGCCGGGGGTCGCTTCACCTTTGGCGTTTGAACACAATATGTAGGAAATGTCCCCCACATGAATCAGGATCTCGGCAAACGAGCGAACTTCCTTCGTGGGCCGGTAGCTGTACTTGGTCTCTGGCATCTCGTCCGCCGAATTCATGATTTTGTCCTGCATATTGCTACGAAAAATGGATAAGGTCGTCGTCAGCGGATTCGACGCTGCAATCGGATTGGGCAGGTTCGGCGAGAGTTGGGCGTTGGCCAAGGGCGCCAGGACGGAAACAAATACCATTCCAACTGGAAGCACGACGCGAGCAATGGATCGGAACATTAGGAATCCTCCTAGATCTCCGGGTGCGCCGGGAAGGGCTTTGAGATTCACAGGTCTCCTTTGACCGGTTTCTGCACGAGGTGCGATCTGCTTGGGACTGTGCACGTAGCCGGCCAAGACGCTCCAACTTCAAGTCGCTGATTCATAAGTAAGTTCAGTCCCGAGGTGGCGATCCGCAACGCGATCTTTGTCCGGAATCGAAACCCGCCGATCAAAAACGAACAGTCGATGCGATAACTGGCTTGCCGGAAATTGACTCCCAACATCGATTTATCGCATGACCTGAACCGGCCGGAAGTGCGAAGCACGCTCAGGTTGTCAGACCCTTCCGGTCGCATGATACCGTTATCAGTCAAGAAGACCTGCCCCGTGTACCTCGGCCCGAAAGCTGGCCGCCTATTTTTCTATCGATACAAGGTGGTTGAAATGTTGCGCTCCAAGCCATTGCTGCTATTCACTTTATGCCTTGCGACTTTGCTGTATTCCCTTTCCGCGTTCGGCGACGTCACCCTGCCAAAACTCCTGGCCAGCCACATGGTCGTGCAGCGCGACCTTCCCGTCCATGTATGGGGCTGGGCGTCGGCTGGCGAAGCTGTCGCGGTCACGTTCCGCGGCGAAAGTAAAACCGCCACCGCCGACGATCTGGGCCGTTGGAGCGTCTATCTCGCGCCCGGCAAGGCCGGCGGGCCGTTTGCGCTGACCGTGAAGGGCGCAAACAGCCTCACCCTCGACGATGTGCTGGTGGGCGACGTATGGATCGCCGGCGGCCAATCCAACATGGAATTTGCCATGCGCCAGGCCGCAACCGCATCCGCCGATCTGCCCAAAGCAGCGAACGACCGCATTCGGCTGATGATCGTCGACAAGATCTACTCGGATTACCCGAAGACCGACCTGACCGGCCGCGGCTGGACCGCCTCCACGCCCGATTCAGCCAAGGATTTCTCCGCCGTCGCCTGGTATTTCGCCCGCGAAATTGAAGCGAAGGAACATGTGCCGATCGGCGTCATCGACTCCACCTGGGGCGGAACGGTTGCCGAAACCTGGGTCAGCATGACGGCTCTGGGCGCGGACGCTTCGTTGGCCTCCGTCTTTGCCTCGCGCGGCCATCAGACCGAGCGCGAGTCGACCGCGCTGCTCGAAGACCTCCAGCAGAAGCGCGAGATCGCGGAAGCCAAGGCGCAAGGCAAGCCGGCGCCACAGTTTCCCTGGCATCCGCTGCTCAATATGTGGGCTCCGGCCATGCTGTGGAACGGCATGATCGCGCCCCTCACGCCGTTTCCCATTCGCGGCGTGATCTGGTACCAGGGCGAATCGAACAGCATCATCGCCCGCAACCCCGCGGTCTATTACCACCTCTTTCCGGCGCTCATCGAAGATTGGCGCCGCCAGTGGCAGATCGGCGACTTCCCTTTCCTCTACGTGCAGATCGCCAACTTCAAATCCACGCCGATCGAGGACTGGCCGACCATCCGCGATGCGCAGTTGAAGACGCTTGAGTTGCGCAACACCGGCATGGCCGTCACCATCGACGTTGGCAACCCAGACGACGTGCATCCCACCGACAAAGTCACAGTCGGCAACCGGCTGGCGCTGGCCGCGCGCTCCATCGCTTATGGCGAAAAGCTGGAATTCTCAGGACCAATCTTCCGCCAGCTCACCCAGGAAAGCGGCGCGGTCCGCGTCTGGTTCGACCACGCCGAGGGCCTGGAAGTTCGCAACGGCACGCTCACGGGCTTTGAAGTCGCTGGCGCGGACAACGTCTGGGCTCCGGCCCACGCGAAGATAGAGGGCAGCACGATCATGCTCACCAACGCCACGGTTCCGCAGCCGGTCGCCGCCCGCTACGGCTGGACCAACAGTCCAGAGTGCCACCTCTACAACAGCGCCGGACTGCCGGCTTCGCCGTTTACCTCGGTTCGTTAGCGCCGCGAGCAGCGCGCGGACGCAAACCTCATTGCGTCCGCCGGCTGTTCCGTCGCGATCTAGTTTTGACGCAAGGGCTCAATTTCCGCCCCCGCATAGGTGAGATCTTTGGTCATGAGCTTGAGCCTGAGCAGGAAGTTGACCTGGCAATCGCGGTTGACCATTCTTTCTGAAATTGCGCCAGGTAAGGGACTGCCCGGCGCGCCTGTTTTAAGCACAGCGAGGGCTTCGCTCCGGTCAAGCCAGCTTCGCTCAATCCAAGCCAGGCCTTCCGCCAGAGTCGCCACTGGCACGGCGCAAAGAAAATTGTCGATGAGCTACCAGTTCACCATTTCAATCGCATCAGCGAGGTCGCCTGGCGTGGAAGATCCGTCGCAATGGACACCTTGCCGTCCTGAACATCGAGCCACTGCGGCGAGTCGAGTAGCTCCAATTGCCCAGCCTGCTTGAGGCGCGCATATTGCTCGGCCGTGGGAGACTGCGGAGAACCCATCGCCTTCCACACTGTGTAGGAATTGCTGTGTGTATCGTCGATGCGGTAGTGCTCAAGCAGAACTCGCTTTACATCCGCGGGGATACCACGGATAGTGACCTGGACACTTGCAGCGGCTGCCGGCAGGTCGTCGTCGTGGTAATTCCAAAGCATGATTGCCGCTTCATGATCTGCTTTGGTTGCGAGCGCATCGACGTCCGGCGCCTGCCGAACGCCGCCGCTAAGAATGTCCTTGAGCGCGACTTCGCCTGTGCTGCCGGTCAGGACGCGCTGGCCAGACATGAGTCCAGCCATGCGAAAGACGTTGAGCACGGGCTTGTCTACGCCATTGGTGGCCAGAGTGCGGAAGCCTTCGAAATTGTCCTTGCCCTCGAACTCGAAGGACCATGAGATCATCCCAGCAAGGTTGACGTTATTGCGGTCCTGTAGATCGAACAATCCCTTGATCGCCGCCGCTGTATACGTGGCATAGAGCGGACCATTTCTATAGGCGTTGGCCGGATTCACTTTCATCGAGCAAGCGGCACAGCCCTCCGGGTCTGCCTCGCTGAGGATGATCGGCAGGTGGCTGTACTGCGGGTAATTCGCAACAATCTTGAAGCCAGCCTCTGTAGCTCGTAGCTCGTTGGAAAGGCCCATGCGGACGTGGCCATCGACGACGGTTGGACGGCCTTTGGGATGGAATGAGATGAAGTCGAGTGGGATCGGCTTGCCGTCGGCAGCGCTCTTGTCGTTCTGACAATGTTTCAGGAAATCGTCGAGAAACTTATCGGCCTTTGGATTGCCGGGCCCGGTGCTGGCTGGGCCGCCCACTCTTGCATCGGGAAGAGCGGCACGCACTCCAGCGACCGCGTAATCGTAGAGCTTGAAGTACTCTTCCGGCGTGCCATGCCAGTAGATGATGTCCGGCTCATTCCAGACTTCGAAGTACCATGTGCGGACTTGCTCTTTGCCGTAACGCTGGACCAGGTGCTCGGTAAACGTTCTTACGAGTTCGCCCCACATCGCATAATCCTTGGGAGGATTGTTGGAGGCGCCGGACATGGTGTCTTTGGGATAATGAACCTGATATTCGTTGACGCCCGGGACTGCGGCTGCGAGATCCTTGGGCATAAAGCCAAGCTCGACGAAGGGGCGGACGCCCGTCTTCTTGAACTCGTCGAACGTTCGATCTGTGATCGTGAAGTCATAGACGGGTTTGCCATTGGAATCCAGAGAGAAGACGTTCGACGAACTCCACTTGAGCTCGGCGACGCCATTGCCCGAGGTGAGCAGATGGTGTGCGCGGATGTAGACCGGCTCCGGGCTGAGATCGTGCAGCTCACCTAACAGCTCTTTGCCGTACTTCATGGTTGTGTAGTTGGACTCGTCGTAGCCAAACCACCGATAAATAGGCGTGTATGCGCCCACGGGCTTGGATAAGTCGACTTGAATGCCGACCGGCGACTGAGCTTGACTCAATACTGCAATCGATATGCAGAACAAGACAAAAATGATTCCCCGTATTCTCAATGGAACCCCTCCGTGATTTCGGTCCAAGGGCAATGCCAGCGGCCTGCCCATGAAATCCGTCGTTCCTGTCATGCCGGCCTGTCCACTGTGGCTGTTGTGTGCGTCGGCCGCTCCATTTTCTATTTGCATTTCCACGTTACTCCATCGATCCAGCCATGGAAGGGTACAGTCGGCATTGCAACCGCCATACCTTTGCCAGTAGACTGGTTATGGCCGGGTTCATCTGTGCGCTATCGCGGAGCTGCTCGGGCACAGGACGCTTCAGATCGCAATGCGGTACTCCGATCTTGCTTCCGAGCACCAGGCATCGCATGGTGAGCGCGAAAATGCAAAATGACACCCGATCGGACACCGGGGCGGCAAGGTTAAGATGAGCAAAAAGACGAAGTTCGCAAACGCAGCCAAATAAAGGATTTACCAGACGGAGAGTTGGCAGAGCCCGGTTGAATGCACCTGACTCGAAATCAGACGTAGTCGAAAGGCTACCGGGGGTTCGAATCCCTCACTCTCCGCCATAACTTACCTAAGTTACTGAAAACAAATACAAATATCAGGAAAAATGGGCTTAATCCGGTTACCTTTTTCCAATGCGTAAGCCTGACACGGTTCATTACGTCTCAAAACCGCATCACGGAACCAAAACCGTATCGCGGCTTTTCTGCGCTCCGGCGGCGCACGTCCAACGGGAATCAGCGCATTGGAAGCCGGTAGTCTGACCTGAAAGTTGAACCATCGCCTGCACGTAATGCCGTAGCGTCGTCCCCACGACCCCAACACGCGCCCCCAGCTTCCCCGCACGGATCGACATCAAGCATCGGATCGATCGTCTTACCGATGTCCTCCTCCAGCCGGATCCTTGGCATCCGATTTGGGAGATATTTCCCCGGACTTTCATGCCGATTTTACCAATGACCCTGGAAGACCCGGCCTGCGGCGGGACATTCTCACTTGTCCTTACTGGTGAGGTGAACCTCCCGACCGACGCGGCCCTGGTCGCTCATGTCGGAGCCCTCGGATTGTTCCGAAAGACGGAGAAGGCAAATCGTTTGCCGGCCTGCCTCAAGTGAATATTCGGATCACCTTAGTTCGATTCGTCCGAGGGCCAAGCACAATACGTTTATGCGGGTTCGCCGAGAAGCCGATGGGCCTTTCGTAATCGGAAGGTTCAGAGAAGTACGAAATCAAGTCGCATCTTCCGTGGTCGCCTCTCATGCGGCCCAATTGACAAGAGCCAAGGGGTATCGATGGAACTCTCTACCAGACATTTTGGGCATACATTCTGAGCCACAATCGTCCAGCGCATCAACTCCTGCAACCCCGCTTGAAAGACATACGCCAAACTTTCAAGAGAGCGTTTGCCGGAAGGACGGTTCGCGAAATCTCGCTGTACATGCTCCTCGCAACCCGAGAGCAGATGGTTGTGGAGATTCGTTCCCGTCTGGCTGAACCCTCTAAGCTCTTCCCGCGGTCTTTTCATACGCTCAGACCAGACTGGGATTTGATAAACTCGCCAACCATTCGCAGTCGTCCGGCGATTCGATGGAATTGATGAATCTGGAACGATTGCAAACCGAGAATCCCAGGAAGTATCGGACAATGCTTCAAGAGCTTGACGCGGCATTGTCTCGATCTGGTTCCAACTTGAAATTCTGCCCAATGGAGGGTAGGGTGCTATGAAGACTCCAGTCACGATCATCGGTGCCGGGCTTGGCGGGCTGACACTTGCCCGGGTTCTCCACGTTCACGGCATCGCAGCGACAGTCTATGAAGCGGAAGCCTCGGCGAACGCGCGAGCGCAGGGGGGCATGCTCGATATCCACGAGTACAACGGGCAGCTCGCACTCAAGGCAGCGGGGATCTTCGATAAGTTCCGCGAAATCATCCACACTGGCGGCCAGGCAACACGTCTAGTCGACAAGGACGGCATGGTGCTACTGGATCAGCCCGACGACGGCACAGGTGGTCGACCTGAGGTACACCGGGGAGACCTTCGCAGGATTTTGCTTAACTCACTTCCTGCCGACACGATTCGCTGGGGACGCAAGGTCACAGCAGTGTCTCCGCTTGACGGCGGGCGGCACATGTTGACGTTTGCTGACGGCTCAATGGTGACGACCGAACTCCTCGTGGGGGCCGACGGCGCCTGGTCGAAAGTTCGCCCACTTCTTTCCGAGGCGAAACCGGCCTATGCCGGCACCTCATTCATCGAGACGTATCTACTCGATGGCGACACTCGTCACAAGGCAAGCGCGGAACTGGTTGGTGGCGGCTCGCTGTTTGCGCTCGCGCCGGGAAAAGGTATCCTCGCGCATCGCGAGTTCAATGGTGCACTGCACACATATGTGGCGTTGAACAAGCCGGAGGATTGGATCCACCGCATCGACTTCTCCGATCCGGCGACTGCTCTGGCCCATGTTGCCGAAGAGTTCGGCGGCTGGGCTCCAGAGCTGGCAGCGCTTATCACCGACGGTGAAACTGCCCCTGTGCCTCGTACCATCCATGCGCTTCCGGTTGAGCACAGATGGGACCGTGTACATGGGGTAACGGTGATCGGCGACGCGGCGCACCTCATGTCGCCGTTCGCTGGCGAAGGAGCCAATCTCGCAATGTACGACGGCGCTGAACTGGGGGAGGCCATCGCCGCCAACCCCGGTGACATGGAAGCCGCGCTCCTCGCGTATGAAAGGGACCTGTTCCCCCGCAGCGCGTCCGCTGCTGCGGAGGCGGACCGGAACCTCAAGCTCTGCTTCGACGACAATGCGCCTCAAAGTTTGCTCGACCTGTTCACGAGTTATCGGTCCGTGAAGTAATTGCCCTGCAAGGAGCGCAAGAAGGCCTGATGGAAGGAGCACTCGAGGAACGCAAAATGGTAGCCCCATTAGGACGGTTGGTATTTCTGCCCGTACTTGTTAATTCCAAAGCGCTTGATTTTCGATTCGAGAGTCGTCCGTGGAATACCGAGTTTGGTACCAGCGCACGAGACGTCCCTGTTCGTCGCGGAAGGGGTTATAACGAAGGAGGTACCAACGATATTTGCAGAACGGTCCATGTCTTCTCCCAATTCCTTGGTTCATGTGGTGCGGACCAGAGATACTATCTCTGGTCCTCTTCGGTTTCCATCGCTGGCCCTGTCCTCGATCTACAGAGCATCGACTTGGTTGAGCAAAAGCCATTCTATGATTGCCCATTGCAATCACAGGGCGGCGATACCATTGAAGCCCACCGCCGCGGTGAACCCCGGAATCTCATCTACTTCCTTCAGCGTGCCGTTGGACTGGATGGCGAAGACACCCACGGTTCCGACCATCGCGTTGAGCGAGTAGAAGAACTTG
>Ga0302325_10005423_pt1 | contig 28982 bp, 28 predicted proteins | sample Palsa_T0_2_FD_201948 | JGI IMG/M metagenome (GOLD analysis project Ga0302325, IMG submission 201948) | Peat permafrost microbial communities from Stordalen Mire near Abisko, Sweden - Palsa_T0_2 | ecosystem: Environmental > Terrestrial > Soil > Palsa > Peat permafrost | place: Sweden: Abisko...
GACGTCTCCGAAGTGGTGCTGACCCACGCCCACGGCGACCACATGGACGGCCTGGTCCATGTCCGCAGCCGAGTCCTGGTCAACGAGGCGGAGTTGAGATTCATCGCCTCGCCGATGGCGCGGGTGATGCGTCGCGTGCTGCGCCAGCCGCTCCCCGCGGGGTTCGCTCCCGAGCCGTTCGCGCTCGACGGCGGTCCCTTCGGAGCGTTTGCGCGGAGCCGTGCGCTGAGCGATGACGGGCGCATCGTCGCGGTCGACACGCCCGGGCACACGCCCGGTCACATTTCCGTGGTCTGCGTCGATGACGCAGGCAACCACGTGATGCTCGCCGGTGACGCAACGGACTCGCTCGAACAACTGCACTCGCTCCGTGCCGACGCAGTCGCACCGGACATCGAGGTGCACGTCACGACGATGGAGACGATCCTGGCTCACTGCGCGCAGCACCCGACCGTCTACCTGCCCTCGCACGATCCCGAGTCAGCTGCCCGGTTCGCGGCGGAGACCACGGTCAACGTCGACCCAGCTGCCGATCGCCGAGACGGCGCCGCCGCATTGCTGACGACGTAACGGTCGTCTCCGCCCCGAGGGCGCATTGCCGATTGGCTAGAGGCGATGGACTGCGGCGAGCAAGGCTGCATAGGAGCGCACCAGGGCGGCGCGCTCCTCGCCAATCAACGGGCTGGCGAGGTCGCACCCCTGCGCCACCCACAGATCTGAGCATCCCATCGCCAGCGCCCGCTGTTCGGCCGCGACGCGGACGCTTGCCTCGGGCACACCGTAGACGTAGGCGTACAACGTGCTCAGAGCACCGTTCAGCCGGGGATCGTCGCTGCCGGCGTGGGTGTGCTGATGCTCGCGATGGATCCGCCACCACTCGACCTCCAACACAGCCGCCCGGGCGGGATCAAACGGCTCGTGATATCGCTTGGAGAGCAGCCGGTAGAAGCGCTCCATCGCATTGCGCGCGCCGTCGGGGTCGTTGTCAGGGAACGGGGCCCAAAGCTGGTTGGCCCGCAGCACCAGCCACGCCCCGTACAGCGTCGACGGCCATGGCAGCCCGAACGTGTGTCGGGTCAGCCCGATCACGGAGCGCATGAACACCGGCCAGTCGCGACGGTAATACGCCACCCACGCCGCGCACTCCAAGCGTCCCACCCGCCGCGGATCGAACGCACGGTGCGGCATCACGGCCAGTCGCCTGGCCCGGCCGCGGAACGCTCCCTGCGCCTTCTGGCGTCGAAAAGCCCGAGCCTGCGATTGCCCTCGGCCGCTGCGCGGGGCCGATCGCGATCGGGCGTCGTGACCGATGTCGTCGAGCGAGAAGACATGGCGCGATCCAGAGCTCAGTCGTTCGCGAGCAGTGTCGCCCCCAGCTCGGCGGCCAGCCCCTGACCGCCCTGCCGCATCACCAGGTCATGGTTCCACGAGAACGCCGGACGAGCAAGCGGTCCACACACGTTCATCCACCACTTGGTCGTGCGGACCCGCCAGTCATACACGATCGCCGTTCCCTGACCCTCATACAGCCGCCAAACACCCACGCCCTCAAGCTCGCCCGTCGCGTGCCCCTCGATCAGATACGGCCGCTCGACCCGCGTCACCCGGAGATCAAATTCCAGCGAATAGGGCAGCAGACTGCGCCACGCGAAGTGCACAAGCTCCCCGACCGACGTCTCGCCACCCGACTCGAGAACGACGACGCGCTCAACCCCCTTCCACCACCTCGGGTAACCGACCGAGTCATACAAGACATCAAAGACAGCATCGATCGGCGCGTCAATACACCACGTCGTCAAGAACTCATAGCTCGCCACGAACACCTCTCCGAAGCTTGACCGTATCATCCAGCACAGCCGACCACGTTCGGCCTGGGAAGACCAGAGCGGCCGGCGACTCCTCACCAGGTGTCGGATAGCGAGGAACGCCAAATCGCGAGCCCGGACGGCCGACCGCCTTCCTGACGATCGGATCTCACGTTCGGCGCCGCGCCGACGTTCTATGCGTATGGCGTGGCCGATGCGGTCGCGGGAACGCGAACGAGAGGAACCTCCCATGACACCGCCGCGCGTAGCTCACAAGGGCTGGCTGTTGGGCGTGCTGCTCGTCGGCCCGTTCATGGCGCAGGTCGACGCCACCATCGCCAATGTCGCCACGCCTTCGATCCACACCGATCTGGGCGCCTCGGGCGCTGCTCTGGAGTTGGTCATCGGCGGCTACCTGATCGCCTTCGCTGTCCTCTTGATCACCGGCGCTCGGCTTGGGCAGACCCACGGGTATCGGCGCGTGTTCGTGCTCGGGGTTGGCGTCTTTAGCCTCGCTTCGCTCCTATGTGGTGTGGCTCCCAGCCCGGCTGTGCTCGTGCTCGCCCGCGTGTTGCAGGGTGTCGGCGCCGCGATGATGTTCCCGCAGACGCTGACCGGCATCCAGCTGAACTTCTCTGGTAAGGAGCGCAGCCGCGCTATCGGCCTGTATGCGGTCGCGCTATCCACTGGCGCTGTCGCTGGCCAGATCCTCGGCGGCGCGCTGATCTCGGCCAACATCGCCGGCAGCCACTGGCGTGCGATCTTCCTGATCAACCTCCCAATCGGCGCAGCCGTGATCGCGGCCGCGCGGCGCTACCTACCCGCCGACGGGCACCGCACGGGACGGCGCATCGACCTCTCCGGTGTGGCGACGCTGTCGGCCACCATGCTTCTCCTCGTCCTACCGCTTGCGCTCGGGCGCAGCGAGCGATGGCCCGTGTGGACATGGGTCTCCCTCGCCGCGAGCGCGCCCGCGTTCATGCTCTTCCTGGCCGTCGAGCGGCGCATCACAGCCAACCACGGCTTGCCGCTGATCAACGTGGAGATCCTCGCACGACCAGCAATCCGTTGGGGACTGCTGACGCTCCTGGCCGCGACCGGCACCTACTACGCGCTGCTGTTCACGCTCGCCCAATACCTCCAGCAGGGCCTCGCCGAAAGCCCACTCGTCTCCGGCCTGACGCTCGTTCCGTGGGTCGCGGCGTTCGGCCTCGCCGGTCAGCTCGTACGCCGGCTGCCGCCGCGCGCGATCCCCCTGGCGCCCGGCGCCGGATGTGTGCTGTTGACCGCCTCCTACACTGCGATCAGTGCCGCGCTGTTCACCGGCTACCACGGCGAAGCGCTCCTCGTGCCGTTGCTCGGCGTCGGCGGCCTCGGGCTCGGCGTCCAGTTCAGCGCACTGATCGCGCACCTCACCAAGACCGTACCCGACGAATACGCGCCCGATATCAGCGGCGTCAGCACCACTGCCATCCAAATCGGCGGCGCAATCGGCGTCGCGGGCTTCGGCACGCTCTACCTCAGCCTCAACGCGAACCCAGGCATCCATCAAGCCACGCACGCATTCGCGGTCACCACCGCCGCCTTCGCCGGCGTCGCGCTCCTCGCCACCGCGACCGCCTACCGGTCCACCCGCCAGCCAACGGCAACCCACCGTCACTCAGCCACGCCCAAGGGCGCCATCACCGCTGTCGGCGACCCGGTCTAGCAACGCCGCCGTCGCGGTCTGCGTCGACCCGGTGAGCTGCGCCAACGGGTCTCCGGGCACCAACGTCTTGGCGTGGTTGCTCAGTTCGAGCTGCGCGACCGCGTCGTCTGCGCGTTCGACGCCTTCAGCGCGAGGGATGCCGACTCTTCGGTGTCTGTCTCGATGCCGTAGGCCGCGACGAAGTGTCCGTGCTGGTCGTCGAGGCCAGGTGCGCTGCACGCGAGATTGATGGAGGCGAGTGGGCTGTAGGTCAGCACGCCCGTCCTGTGGCGCAGGCAGGTCGGCAACACGTCGTACTCGATTGCGCGCGTCACAGCGAGTGCGACGGCTGGCCGGGGGCTGCCGTCTCGTTCGCGAACGAGTCGATCAGCGAGAACACCGCGTCGGGCTGCTCGAGCTGGGGCACGTGACCGGCGGCGGCGACGAGCTCGAAGCGGCAGTTAGCCAGCGATTGCGCGAGCGCCCGCCCGTAGTCGGGGCTCGCGATCCCGTCGCTGTCGCCCCAGATCGCCAGCGCGGGCGGCGTAACCTCGGCCAGCCGTTCGCGCAGGCCGGGATCGTACATGTAGGGATCGCCCGCGAGCACGCGCAGGGTCGCCATGTTCGCCCGCATCGCCTCTGCCTGTTCGGGGTCCATCTGCGACGGATCGCTGTAGAAGCGGTCGCCGTCGCAGAACGTGTAGTCGGCGATCTCGCGCGGACTGAGCTTGAAGAAGTCGCGGACCGGCTGCCCAGCGACCTCGATACCCACCGAATCGATGAGCACGAGCGCTCCGATCGCAGAGCCCGCGTCGCGGACGGCCATCTCGCAGGCGATCCATCCCCCGATCGAGTTGCCGACCACGACCACGTCGCGCAGGTCCTCGGCGGCGAGCAGATCGAGGTAGACAGCGGCGAGCTCGCCGATCGAGGACAGCCACTGCGGCCTGTCGGTCCCGTCCCAGCCGGGATGCACTGGCGCGAGGGTCCGCATCGCCTTGGCGAGATGGGCCGTGATCGGCGCGATCGTCCCAGGCCCCCCTCCACCGTGCAGAACGAGCGCCGGGCGACCGCTGCCTGCGTCTGCGACGGAGACCGTCAGCTCTGGACCGAGTTTCAATTCGCGCGTCTGAGATCCTGTGCTCACCCGTCCTCCTGTCGTCCACATCTGGTGTCAAAGAACTACTAACCACAAAATCGTAGCCACTAGTGTATTTGTATGGACGACGCTATCGCGACACCACCGTTCGGCAGGCGCGAGCGCAAGAAGGCCAGGACCCGGCAGACGCTCGCCGACGAGGCCCTGCGCCTGTTCCTGGAACGCGGCTTCGACCAGGTGACGGTCGCCGACGTCGCCGACGCGGCCGACGTCGCGGTCTCGACGCTCTTCGCCCACTATCCGACCAAGGAGTCGTTGCTCTTCTCAAAAGACGCGACGATCGGCGCCGGCTTCGTCGAGGCGGTCACCGGCCGCGATCCCGGCACGCCGATCCTGGAGGCGCTGCGCGCCTACGTCCATCGCGCACCCGACCTCGCGTCCGGCAGCCAGGAGTTCGTCGAGCTCGTCCGCGCGACGCCGGCGCTCACCCGCTACGTCGACCGCATGTGGACCCGCCATGCCGACGAACTCGGTCAGGCGATCGCGGCTGCAACGGGGGGCGCGCCCACCGACGTCCCCACCCGCGCCTTCGCGCGCTACGTCGTCGAGATCCCGTCGATCGTGCGCTCCGACCCCCACCGGCAACGAGCGATCGACGCCGTCTTTGATCTGCTCGCCGGCGGATGGCGAGAGCCCTCCCGGTGAACCTCGCCACGCACGTACGCGACAAGACGATCGGAACGCCCAATGTCCGAATCCAGCTGCCGCCGTTTGAGGGGATGCGGGAGCCGAACGCATGCGTCCGGGGGACCCGATTCCGTCCGGGCCCCCCGGACTAGCAGGGAAGTGGGGGCGCAGTTCCCTGACTGATGCCGCCGGCGATTGGCTCGCCGAGCGGTCACGGCAAGCATACGCCTCACGGGCGAGCCTGCCAATGCTGGCCCGAGTCCGTCTCGAAGGGCGTGATACCGGAGTCGCCCAACGAGCCCGTCATCGCAACGGTGGTCGACGGTCCTCGACCTGACGGCGACGGCGTTCGTCTGCCTGACGATGGTCGACACCACGGCGGACCAATTCTCGCCCCGGGGCGGCGCCCGATACGAATCGATCGGTCTACTGCGTCAGTCGGACGCCGAGGACGCCGAGGACGCCGAGGCCGCTGAGCCGTCGGAGGCGCTCGGCGGGGGCGTCGTCGAGGTCGCGGTCGAGTCGCTCGGCGGAGGCGGGGTCGAGGTCGAGTCGCTCGGCGGAGGCGGGGTCGGGGTCGAGTCGCTCGGCGGAGGCGTGGTCGAGGTCGAGTCGCTTGCCGGAGGCGTCGTGGTCGTCGTGGCCGAGGTCGAGTCGCTTGCCGGAGGCGTCGTGGTCGTCGTGGCCGAGGCCGTGGTCGAGTCGCTCGTGGTCGTGTCGCTTGCCGGAGGCGTCGTGGTGGCCGAGGTCGTGGTCGAGTCGCTCGTGGTCGTGTCGCTTGCCGGAGGCGTCGTGGTGGCCGAGGTCGTGGTCGAGGCGCTCGTGGTCGTGTCGCTTGCCGCAGGCGTCGTGGTGGCCGAGGTCGTGGTCGAGGCGCTCGTGGTCGTGTCGCTTGCCGCAGGCGTCGTCGTGGTCGAGGTCGAGGCGCCATCAGCGTCAGTCGCGGCGCCCGCGCTGACGGAGGTCTTCGGATCGGACCCGGACGGTGACGACGCAGCGGTCGAGGCCGTGGAAGGGTCCGAGCCGGAGGCGGCGCTCGCGGCCGTCGAGGTCGTCGCCGGGTCCGAATCGGACCCACCGGTCAAATCCGACGACAGCGTTGACGTTCCAGCGGACGGCACGCTCACCGGGACGGTCTGATCGTCGCCAGGAGAGGAGTTGGACGCGGTGGTGTCATCGCCGCCCGCGGCAGAGGCCGGCGCCGACCCGTCGCTGGCAGACACCGGCGCCGATTTAACCGGCGCTGCCGAGGTGGGCGTGGATGCGCCGCCGTCGTTGTCAGTGGACGCGGGCGCGGATACGACCGGCGCCGCCGAGGTGGGCGTGGATGCGCCGCCGTCGTTGTTGGTGGACGCGGGCGCGGATACGACCGGCGCTGCCGAGGTGGGCGTGGATGCGCCGCCGTCGTTGTTGGTGGACGCGGGCGCGGATACGACCGGCACTGGCGTGGTGGGCGTGGATGCACCGCCACCGCCGGCCGAGGATGCAGCCGGCGAGGTCGTCGGAACGTTGCCGAGGTTGGTCGCGGGCACGGTCGGCGTCTGGCCGCCTTGGAAGATTGTCGGAGTCGTGAGCGGACCGCTCGCCGAGGCGGACGGTGAGTTCGTCCACGTCGTCTGCCCCGTGCTTGTAGACGTAAGGGTCGGATCGGCGCTGGCGGGGTACGGCGGCAGGTTCGCTGGCGGCCGTCCAATGGGGAGGGTGGTCGTCCCGACCAGAACTGGCGGTGCCGACAGTGGGCTTGAGTCTTGCGGGAGAACGGAACCGACCACGTGGGAGGACCCAAGCGCGACCGCGGCGGTGGCGAGCATCTTCGCCACAACGCTGCTTGCGCCCAGACCGCTCACGCTGGCGACCGTCAGCCCGCCTGAGGCCACCGCGACCGAGCCGCCAGCAACTGCGGCCGCTCCGGCCGCGCCGGTGGTGACGCTGGCAAGACCCCCGGTGGCGGCTGCGCCGGCGCCCACGCCACCGACCGTTGCCCCGCCCCCGACGACCGCGCCAGTGCTCGCTGTCGTCACCCCGGCGGTCACACTCGCGCTAGCCGCCGCGGCTCCGCCTCCGGCCGCCGCAGCTCCGCCGCTGGTCACACCAGCGCCGGCCACCGCAGCGCCACCGCCCGTGACACCGGCCCCGGTCGCGGCCGCGCCACCGGCCCCCGCGCCTGCGCCTGCGCCGGCCGCGACGGCAGCGCCGTGCAGCACCGCGTCGAGCACCGCGGACTTCAGGCCGACGGCCAGAGGCACGGGAAGGATCAAGGCAAGCGCGGCCCGTTGGTAACGCGTCTCGGTCTCGAAGGCGGCGCAACTGGGGCAGCGGTCGATGTGAGCGCGGGTCCTGCTGCGTGGCATGATCACCCGGCGCGTCGTCGCGATGTGCTCGCGGATGTCCGCGCATGACTGTTCCCGGGCGAGCCGGCCGCGAGCCAGCGCCTCACGTGCCTGGAAGACGAGTGCCTTGACCTTGCTCGCCTGCACTCCGAGGATCTCCGCGATCTCCTGGTGGGAGTTGTCGCCCAGCTCGAACAGGACGAGCGCGGCTCGCTGATCGTCCGGCAGCCGCCGGATCTCATCGACCATGTCGCGCAGATCCTCACGGCGCTGCACCTGGTCTGACAGATCGCTGAATTGAGGCCGCGGGTCGTCCGTCCACGGCTCGCTCTCTCGGCGCGCGCGGATCTCGGACAGACAGCGGTTTCGGGCGATCGTATAGAGCCAGGGCCGCAGCACGATCTCGCTCGTACCGTCTCGCATTGCCCGATAGGCGGACACGAACGTCAGCTGCAGCGCATCCTCGGCCGCTTCGCGGCTCTTGAGCATGTGCACACAGAACGAGAGCAATCCGCGCGCGTATCGGTCGTAGATCTCCTCGAACGCGGCATCGACCCCGGCACGAACGGCGACGACCAGATCCTCATCGGTCTCGACGACGACGGCTCTCGGAGCCGGATACCGACGTTCCTCGAAGACCTCAGCGGTTGCCCCCATGCGCATAGTGTGCTGAATCTCGCGCTGATAATCCAGTAGATCGCCGCGAATGTCGTCGATCGGACACGACGATGGCCGGCGACGACCGTCCCGCTTCGTCCCGGGGGCCGGCACGACGTCTCCAGTTCTGGCTTCGTCCAGCGGATTCCGGAGCGAGAGCGTCCGGCCCGGGGCGGCGGGCGCCTGAGGCTCCATTGGCCTCAGGCGCTGCGCCCCCATGCCCCTGCACCCCACCGTCACTGAGACCGGCCAGCTGCCCTCAGTGATGCCAAGCAAGACCCGACGATCTCTCGCAAGTCGTACCTATCCATCCATAACGCGGACGGGCGGGGAAGGTTGGTCGAGCCACGGTTCAGGTTGGCGCTATGGGCGTCGGCGGTGAGGCCGGGGCGGTCGTTCTCGGTGTGGTCGACGACCTGATGTCCTTGGGGTAGCGCGGTTCGACGTCGAGCCCGGCGCCATCGTGTGCGCCGTCGGTCAGCTCCGGTTCTAGGCCAGTAGGTCGAGCAGGAGCCCGCCGCTGGAGATCGCCTGCGCGTAGTCCTCGAGCCAGCGCAGTTGGCTGCGATCGAACGCGGGCGCGGCGATCGCGAGCGCGCCGTAGAGCACGATGTCGAGCAGCTTGATCCTGCCGCGCTCGGACGAGGGGATCGGCAGGATCCAGCGCGGCGAGCAAAGCGCCGCCGGACGCGTACTCCCAGCTGACGGCGATAGGTTGCAACCATCACGCCCGCCGCCTCGAGTACCGAGCAGACCGTCGTCCTGACCTTCGACAACCTCGGCGAAGCGAGCGAGCTGGAGCGCGGAACCTGGCCCGCCGACGGTCCGCTCGGCCATCATCCATCGGTGACCGTTGCACTCCCACGACTCCTTGACGAGCTGCGCGAGCTCGGGCTGCGAGCGACGTTCTTCGTCGAGGCGATCAACTGCGAACTCAACCCCGCGGCGGTCCACTCGATCGCGCACCACGGGCACGAGATCGGCATCCACGGCTGGCGCCACGAGGCGTGGGACGACATCGCGCCCGCGCGCGAGCGGGAGCTCCTGGGGCGATCCCGCACGGCCTATGAGCGGATCGCCGTCGATGCCCACGCGTTTCGCCCGCCGGGCGGAACAATCCACGCCGGGACGCCGAAGCTGCTGAGGGAGATCGGCTGCCGGTGGGCCTCGCCCTACGGCACCACGCCGCACATCGACGACGACGGCTTTGGCTGGGTCCCGTTCGACTGGTCGTTCGTCGACGCCTACCACCTGATGCAGCGGTTTGCCTCGCTGCGCGAGCGCCGCGGCGACCCGGCGGATCCGCTGTCGGCGAGCACCGCCGCAGGTCGGCTGCATGCTGAGCTCGAGCGTGGCACCGGGCCGCGGACGCTCATCCTGCACCCGTTCCTGCTGGCCGACGAAGCGTGGTGGAGTGAGGCCCGGTCGCTGCTGCACTGGCTCGCCGACCGGCGGGACGCCGGAGAGATCCTGATCGCTACCGGCGAAGAGCTCACCGATCAGCTCGCGGGGCGGCAATGAGCGCCAGCCCGAACCGGACCGTCACGTCGCTTGTCGACCGCGGCCGCTCGCCGGCCTGACCGGCGCCCGTGCTCGCGCCGGCGCCGCAGCGGGTCACCCCCATGACGGGAGCGGATCGCCGCCGGTGTAATGCTCCATCAGCCTGCACGACGCATGGATCCCGATCGTGGATGCGCGGGCGACCGTCGAAGCATTCACGGCGGCAGGCAGCGACGTCAGCCCGTCCCGCATTTTTCCACCAGACGACCGAATGGGCATATGGTTGCGCGGTCCATTCAGCCACATCTATGGAGGGGACCGGACGATGGGCATCCAGAGGGGTTTCGCGCGGCTACTCGGCGTCGTCATGGCCGGGGCGGCCGTGGCGGCGGCGGGAGCTGCTCCAGCGCACGCCTTCCAGCAGCTTCCGGCGGGAGTGCAGGTCAATGATGATCCCGCGGCGGGCATCAACCCGGCGCTGAGCGTCAGCGGCGAGGACCCGACGAACGCCGATGTCGTCGGGGGAGCGCTCGTCGCCGGGAAGGTCGCCGTGCCGTGGGCGATCTTCCAGCAGCAAGAGGCCGGCGGCGCGCACGATCAGGTGTTCTCGCGCTCGTTCGCCGGAGGGGTATGGACGACCCGCGGCTCGGGCACGGTCGGCGGACGCTCCAGCGCGGCCCCGCAGTTCCTGGGGTCGCTCAACTTCGACCAGGGCCAGGACGGCGAGGCGCCGGCGATCGACTTTGCTGGCGCCGGGCGGACGGTGCCGTGGGCGACCTGGTACGAGACCACGACCGGCGCGGGCTTCGGCGCGGAGAACATCTTCGCCAGCCGCTTTGACAACACGGGTGACGCCAACCAGGGCAAGTGGATCTTCTCCGGCCAGGGCCGTGGCCTGGGCGGTGGAGCCGTGGAGGTTCCGTCGCTGAACATCCACACCACTGAAGATGCGGAGAACCCCGCTGTGGCCGGAGGCTCGGCCCTCAATCCGGGCGCGCCGGGGCCGTGGGTGACCTGGCAGGAGATCGGCGCTAATGCGCCGGGCGCCGGCAAGAACCAGATCTTCGTCGAGAAGCCGATCGGTCCAGGTCAGCTGAACTGCATCGGCGTCACGCCGGCGGCGGCAAATCCGATGGCCGCTCCGGACGGCGGGTTCTGCTTCCAGCAGGTGGGCGTCGAGCGGCTCGGCGGCGATCCGTCGCTCAACGTCGATCGCACCCGCGACGGCATCGAGCCCGACATCGCGTTCACCGGCGCGAGCGACTCGGTGCCCTGGGTCGTCTGGTACGAGCAGAACCCCAGCGGCGCCGGGCTGAACGACAACGAGATGGTGTTCGCCGCCAAGGCCGTCGCGCCGAGCACGACGACACCCCCGACGGGGACCGTCGACGGCGGCTTCAACTGGGTCGCGGTGGGCAGCGGAGCCCAGGGCGTGCTCGACAACTCGACCGGCGGCGGTTTCTGCGGCCAGAGCGTCGCCAACGAAGACGCGTGCTCACTCAACGCCAACCCGGCCGCGGACGCCGAGGACCCGCGCGTCGCCGCTGGGACGATGAACCCCGCCAACGCGACCGTGCCATGGGTGGTCTGGGACGAGGGCGCGCCCGGCGCTGAGCAGGTGTTCGTCTCCCGGCTCGTCGGCACCGGCGCGGCCGCGCGGTTCGTGCTGGCCAACAATGGGGCGCCGATCTCTGCTGGACCCAACGGCGCCACCCGCGCGGACATCACGTTCTCGGGCAACACCCCGTATGTGACGTGGCGCGAGAGCATCGGCGGGGTCGAGCTGGGGTTCGTCGGCCACTTCGTCAACCCGGCGAACCCGACGTTCGTGCTCGACGAGTCAGATGTGCCGTTGACGCCGACCGCTGAAGCCGACGTCCGCGAGCCGATTTCCTCGTCGTGCACCGCCAACCCGTTCAACGCGGACGGAGCGAGCTGCCAGGGAGGGGCCGTGGGTACCCCGTTCCTGCTGTTCACCAACGGGACCGGTCCGCTCGGCTTGTTCGCGGACGCATACGTGTCGACGACGCCGGCGACGGGCGGACCGAGCGCGGTGACGGAATCCACGGCGACGTTGTCGGGATCGGTCGACCCCAACGGCGCGGCGGTCGACGTCTCGTTCCAGTTCGGCACGACCACCGCCTACGGGCAGTCGACGGTGCCGCAGAAGCTCGGGCCCGATGACGCGGTCGACACGTTCAGCGCGGCCGTGAACGGTCTCCCGGCGGGCACGGTCATCCACTACCGCGCCGTCGCCACGAGCGACTTCGGGACGGTGTTCGGCGCTGATGAGACGGTCACGACGAGCCCGCCGCCGCCTCCGCCTCCTTCGGGCAAGATCTCGGTCGGGCCGGCGAAGGTCAAGGGCTCGGCCGCGACCGTCCCGGTGTCGTGCAACGGAGCGACGAGCTGCCAGGTCTCGCTCGGACTCACCGCCAAGGAGACGCTCAGCGGAGGGCGGATCATCGCGGTGAGCGCCGGCAAGCCGAACGGCAAGCGCCGGCACAAGCTGGTGAAGCTGGGTGGCGCGACCGCCACGGTGGCCGCCGGCCAGACCGTACGGATCGAGGTCAAGCTCAACGGCACCGGCCGCGGGCTGCTGTCCAAGCGGCATCGGTTCAAGGCCAAGCTCACGGTGACCCAGCGAAGTGGCGGCACGACGGTCGTGGCCGTCCACCGCACGCTGACGTTCAGAGCGAGCCGCGGACACCACCACAAGCGATGACGTGTCGGCGGGCGTCGGCCACTTCGGGCCGGCGCCCGCGTCACGCGGTGGTCGCTCGAGACCGTCGCGCAACGGGCGCCGGACGGAGGTCAGGAGCGGACCGCAGGACGGTCGAGCCTAACCGGGAAATTCGAACTGTACGCGGGCGATTCGTTCGGCGTGGGGTCCAAGCAGTCCGCGCAGGCGATTGTGCTCAGCGTCCTCGTCGTAGCGGCGGTAAGCGGTCTCATCTTCAAAGTCGGCGACGATGGCAAAGCTCCAATTGCCATCCCGCAAACCGAGATCATCGCCCAACGTGTAGCGGACGGTACCCTGGCAATCCAATCGACGAAAACCGTCCTGAATGGCGGCTACCGCACCACGATCCGCATCCGTGTTGAGCTCGACGAGCACGACGTTCCGAACCATCTGCCGATACTAGATGAGCTCGGCGACTGCTCCATCGTGAGCGCCGTGGCTCACGCGGTGATCTCTGGGAGATTGAGTTTGGGGACGAGCTCGGGGTCGTTGAAGACGTCGATCGCGACCGCGCGGTCGTTGATGACGGTGAACGCCAGGACGGCGAACGGTCGCTCGCCGTCGTACGCGACCACGCCGGCGATGCCGTTGATCAGCGCTGGGCGAACGTGCGGCGCGAAACGCCGAGCCGCCATCGCCCCGCGCGCGACCTGCTCCGCACCGTGCAGTTCGAGCGGGTCGCCGTCGCGGCGGTGGGCGCGGAGCACGACGTCGGGGTCGAGCACCGCCACGAGCGCCTCAAGGTTGCCGTCACGGGCGGCGGCGAAGTAGGCATCGACGACGGCCCGCTGGCGAGTCAGGTCGGGGTCCGGCGGCGGTGCCGCGTCGCGCACGCGGCGGCGGGCGCGGCTGGCGAGCTGGCGGGTCGCCTGCGGTGAGCGGTCGACCATCGCGGCGATCTCGTCAAACGGCACCGCGAACATGTCGTGGAGCACGAACGCGAGCCGCTCGGCCGGGCCGAGTGTGCCGAGCACGACCTGCAACGCGATCCCGACTGACTCCGCCAGCAACGCTTCGTGCTCGGGATCGGTCCCGGCCGCTGGGTCGTCGATGATTGGCTCCGGCCGTAAGCCGTCGAGTGGCTGCTCGCCGCGGGTCTGGCGGGATCGCAGCAGGTTCAGGCAGATCCGGGCGACGACCGTGGTCAGCCACGGTGCGAGGCTGTCGATCTGTTCGGCGTCGGTCCGGCGCAGACGTAGCCAGGCCTCCTGGACGGCGTCGTCGGCCTCGGTCAGCGAGCCGAGGATCCGGTAGGCGACCGCGCGCAGCTGGGGTCGCTGGCGGTCGAACCTCTCGGCCAGTTCGAGTTCGTTCATCCCTGTCACATCGTTTGGGTGTCACGGGTCATACGCGATAGACCCCTGAGCCCGAAGCTGTGTGACAGGAGGTGCCCGATGGCACGCATCCAGGGAGTATCGAAGAGCCAGGCCAGCCCGATCGTCAGGCTCGTGTACCGGCTTGGACCGAGGATGATGAAGAAGATGGCCGGCCGCGAGCCGCAGACCGGCAGCGGCCTCGAGCCGATGGAGATCTGGGCGCACCAGCCGAAGATGATGTCCGGGATGGGCAGATTCAACCAGGCGATCCGCAAGGGGAAGACCGTGGAGGTGCGTCTCAAGAACCTGGTCGAGCTGAAGGGCGCGCAGATGATCGGATGCGAGTTCTGCGTCGATCTCGGCTCGCAGATCTGTCGCCACTCCGGATTGTCAGATGACGAGCTGCTCGCGCTGTCCGACTACCGCCAGAGTGACCTGTTCACCGAGCGCGAGAAGCTGGCGCTCGACTACGCGGTCGGCGTGATGCGGACGCCGGTCGAGGTCACCGACGAGCTGTTCGCCCAGCTCAAGGAGCGCTTCAGCAACGAGCAACTCGTCGAGATCACCGCGCTGCTCACGGTCGTCAACCTCGACCGCTTCAACGCCGCCTTCCGGATCGGCTCGGCGGGCTTCAGCGAGGGGATGGTCTGCGTCCAGCCAGACCGCCCCGCTGCCGACCCCCCGATAGCCAGGATCGCGTGACCGCCGGTCCGTCCGCTTTCGCCCTTCCGCTCCAGGCGGGAGATGAGCGCCGGCCAATCGCTACGGTGACGCATATGAGCCGCCGATCAAGCAAGGGCTCCGGGACACCGGAACTGACGATGGGCGACCGCGGAGGCGGACGGACTCCCGGCGCTCTCCCCGGCCGCCACAGGGGTCTGCAGCCGCTTTCGAACCTCCCGTCGCGAGCGAAGCTGTTTCTCGTGGCGGCCGGCCTCGCGATCGCCGGCTTTGCGGCGTGGGTCAGCATCCGCGTGTTCGACACGGATAGCCGACCCCTCGCGATCCTGCTGATCGTGCTGACCGGCATCGGCGCCGGCGTCGTGGGCATCGCCGTGCTGACCGCCACCCGGATGCTGTTCAGTCTCCGCGCGATGCCCTATCTCCTCGGCCGTGGGATGCGCCGGCTGCTCAGCCGCCGCTGAGCGCGCCGCAGGCGCCGTGCTGCGCGTTGGTTGCTTTCCGGGTCACGCGGTACTGTCGAGAACCGTGACGCGAGACTCGCGGGTCGTGTACTCGACCACCGATGGTGACCTGCGCAAAGCACGGGACCCCGACGGGCGCCGACGAGAGGGCGGCCGCATCAAGGTCCGGCGTGAGATCGCGGGCCGTCGCGGCAAGGCTGTGACGACGGTGTCGGGCGTGCCGGTGCGGGACGCGGAACTGAAGGCGCTCGCGGGCACGCTCAAGAAGCGGTGCGGCGTCGGCGGCTCGGTCAAGGGTGGCGTGATCGAGATTCAGGGAGACCATCGCGATCTGGTGGTCGAGGTCCTGAACGCCGAGGGGTACACGGCCGTCCTCGCCGGAGGCTGATGCGCATCGACAAGTGGTTGTGGACGGCGCGGCTGTTCAAGACTCGCGGGTTGGCTGCGGCCGCAGTCAAAGGCGGGCGGGTGCATGTCGATGGGCTGGCCGTCAAGCCGAGCCGCGAGGTTTCACCCGGTGACGAACTCGAGATCACCATCGGTGCGACGCGCCGGACGGTGATCGTGCGCGGCGCGGTGCAGCGGCGCGTCTCGGCCACCGAGGCGGCGAGCCTCTACGACGAGACCGAGGAGAGCGTCGCGGAGCGCGAGCGCCAATCGCGGCTACACCGACTCGCAGGTCCGGTCGACCTCGGCGGGCGCCCGACCAAGCGAGACCGGCGCCGATACGACGCCGGCCGCCCGTAGCAACTTCGGCGCAGAGCGCTCACGAGCTCAACCCGCCCCCTGCGTGGCGGCCAGCCGCCTTCATGTGCCCGTCGCGAGACGCGGGTCGTGCTCGCATTCCGGCGATCGTCACCTGCGCGGCACGGGCGAGTCGAGGCTCGAGGTCGACCAGCGCGTGCGCGAGGTGGGGGTCGGTGGCGTAGAGCTCGGCGAGCTCCGGCGGGGGCGTGGCGATCTGATATATCGCGCCGGCGAGCAGGGCGATCGTCGAGACCAGTTGGAGACGGTCCTCGGTGCCGAGATCGGGCAGCGGTCCGTAGAGCGCGGTCGCGACGCGCTCGACAGCGCCCAGTGACGTCAGCTTGTACGCGCGGACGGCCTCGGTCGACGCATGGCGCTCGAGGTTGAGCGCGGTATGCGGGATCAGGTCACACAGCAGGGGCCGCGCAGCGAACGCGTGCGCGAGGACGCGGGCAGTGTCGTCGCTCGCATCGAGCGGGGCGATGTCGCCAAGAGCCCCGCACGTTGCCTGCGCCCACTCGGTCCAGGCGCGCCCGGTGAGCTCGAGGAAGATCTGCTCCCGGGTCTCGAAATAGCGCAGCAGCGCGGACTTGTGGATGCCGACTGCGGCGGCGATATCGGTGAGGGTGACCTGCCGCACGCCGTCGCGCGCGGCGAGCTGGGCGGCCGCGGTGAGGATTGCCTGCCGGCGCTCGGCCTTGTGCGCGGGGCTTCGAGCGCGCTGGAAGGCGGGGGAGGTGGTCACGAGCCAAGCGTACATAGGAGAACGGCGGTGTATTATCTTTACGCAACAGTGTTCTCTTATTGGAGGTTGCTCGGAATGTCCAGCGTGTTCTTCCTCACTGGCTCAAGCCGCGGTCTGGGCCGCGCGATCGCCGAGGCCGTACTCGACGGCGGTCACCAACTCGTGGCCACCGCGCGCGCGCCGCGATCGCTCGACGACCTGGTTGCATCACAGGGCGACCGGATCCTCGCGCTCGCGCTCGACGTCACTGACCCGGTCGCCGCGTGGAGCGCCGTCGCGGCGGGAGTCGAGCGCTTCGGGCGCATCGACGTTGTCGTCAACAACGCCGGCTACGCGGATCTCGCCGCCGTCGAGGATCTCACGCTCGAGGACTTCCGCCGGCAGATCGACACCAACCTGTTCGGGGTCGTCAACGTCACCAAGGCCGCGCTCCCGGTGCTCCGCGAGCAGGGCGCCGGGCACGTGATCCAGGTCTCGTCGATCGGTGGGCGGCTCGCGACCGCCGGGCTGTCGGCCTACCAGTCGGCCAAGTGGGCTGTCGGCGGCTTCTCAAGCGTGCTCGCCGCCGAGGTCGCGCCGCTCGGCGTTCGCGTGACCGTGCTCGAGCCCGGCGGGATGCAGACCGACTGGGCCGGCTCCTCGATGCGGGTCCCGCCGATCTCGGAGCCCTATCGCCAGACCGTCGGCGCGATGGCGGCGATGCACGACTCCGACTCGGTCGCGCTCGGGGATCCCGCCAAGGTCGCCCAGATCGTCCTGCAGGTCGCCGAGATGGACGATCCACCGCTGCGGCTGATCCTCGGCAGCGAGGCCTACGCGTACGCGACCGCCGCAGCTCGCGCCCAAGCTGCCTCCGATCGGCGGTGGCATCACCTGACGACGTCCACCGACCGCGACGACGCCACCGACGCCCAGCGTGACCCACTCGGCGCCGGATCTCCCTGATTACCCCTAAGCGTCGCCACGGGCCATACCCGCGACGGCGTTAGATTGCCGGGCATGATCCCGGCGGACGCCCGCGTGGTCGTGATCGGCGGTGGCGTCGCTGGCTGCAGCGTCGCCTATCACCTGGCGCTGCTCGGCTGGGACGACGTCGTCGTGCTCGAGCAGCACGAGCTGGGTGAGGGGACGAGCTGGCATTCTGCCGGCTTCGTCGGCCAGCTGCGCTCGACCGTCTCCCAGACTCGGATGATCATCTACTCGGCCGCGCTGTACGAGCGGCTCGGATCAGAGACCGGGCTCGACCCGGGCTGGCGCCGTGTCGGCGGCCTGCGAATCGCCGCCGGCGAGGAGCGTGAGTCCGAGCTCAAGAGGGCGCGGAGCATGGCGCTCGCCACCGCGCTCGAGCTGGAGCTGGTCAGCGCGGGCGAGGCGACCGAGATCGTGCCGTTGCTCGATGGCGCCAACATCCGCGCAGCTGCGTGGATCCCCGGCGACGGGTACCTCGACCCCGAACTGCTGGTCGCGGCGCTCGGCCATGCCGCCCGCGGCCGCGGTGTGCTGATCCACACCGGCGTGCGGGTGCGGGGACTCCAGCTCGACGGTGGACGGATCAGCGCCGTGGAGACCGACCAAGGGGCGATCCGAACCGAGATCGTCGTCAACGCGGCGGGGGCGGCCGCCGGCACCATCGCGCGGCTCGCCGGCGCCGACGTGCCGGTCGTGCCGATGCGCCACCAGTACGCGCTGACGGATCCGCTCGACGGCGTCGGCCCCGGGCTGCCGACCGTGCGCGACCCCGACCGGATCGTCTACTTCCGCCCCAAGGGCGAGGGCCTGCTGGTCGGCGGCTACGCGCGTGACCCGATCACCGAGCCGCTCGACGATCCGCTTCGCAACCCCCGCACCCTGTATCAGGAGGACCGTGGTCGCTTCGCCGAGTCGTGGGCAGGCGCGCAGGCGCTGCTGCCGGTCCTGCGCGGGACCGAGCCGCCCCGGTTCATCTGCGGACCGGAGGCGTTCACCCCGGACGGCGAGTTCGTGCTGGGCGAGACCGAGGTCGACGGTCTCTGGGTGGCGACCGGCTTCTGCGTCCACGGCCTCGCCGGCGCCGGCGGGGTCGGCCGGATCATGGCCGAGTGGATCACGTCCGGCGAGCCCGACGAGGACGTCTCGGGCATGGACGTCCGCCGCTTCGGGGCGCAGTACCGCAGCCGTCGCTACGCGCGGACCCGGGCGCTGGACGGGTACTCGCGGTACTACGACATCGTCTACCCGGGGGAGGTGTACCCGGCGGGCCGGCCGCTGCGGACCTCGCCGGCGTACCCGCGGCTGCTGGAGCTCGGCGCTCGGTTCTCGGAGAAGTCCGGCTGGGAGCGCGCCGACTGGTTTCAGTCCAACGACGACGGAGGCGCTACGCCACCGGCCGGCTGGGCCGGGCGGTTCTGGTCGCCTGCGATCCGCGCCGAGTGCCTGGCAACGCGTGACCGCTCGGCGCTGTTCGATCAGACGTCGTTCGGCAAGCTGAGGCTGCGCGGGCCCGACGCGCTGCACACGCTCGAGCGGGTCTGCGCCAACCGGATCGACCGTCCCGCTGGAACCGTCGTCTACACGCAGATGCTCAACGGCCGCGGCGGGATCGAGGCCGACGTGACCGTGACCAGGACTGGGGAGGAGTCGTTCCGGCTCGTGACCGGCACCGCATCACCGCGCCGCGACCGGGAATGGATCCGGCGTCACCTGGCGCCAGGGGCGCGCGTGCACGTGGATGACATCAGCGGCACCGAGGCGTGCTACTGCCTGTGGGGACCCGCCGCGGCCGAGATCCTGGCGCCGCTGTGTGACGACCCAAGGACGCTTGCGTCGCTGGCGTTCCTGCGCGCCGCGACGTGCACGATCGCCGGCGCGCCCGCGCTCGTCCAGCGGGTCACGTTCGTCGGCGAGTACGGGTTCGAGCTGCACGCCCCGGCCGAGTTCGGCCTCACGCTGTGGGACGCGCTGTGCGCCGCGGGTCGGCCGCACGGGATGCTCCCGGCCGGCTACCGGGCGCTGGACTGCCTGCGACTGGAGAAGGGATATCGCGTCTGGGGCACCGATCTGACGCCGGTCACCTCGCCGCTGGAGGCTGGCCTGGGGTTCGCGGTCGCGCTCGACAAGCCGGTGCCGTTTATCGGCCGCGACGCGCTGCAACGTGCCGGCGAGCCCGAGCGGCGGCTGCGGGCGCTCGTGCTGCACGATCCGCGCCAGGTCGTGCTCGGCTTCGAGGCGATCCGCGCTGGGGGCGAGGTGTGCGGCTATGTCACCTCTGGCGGGTACGGGTACCGGATCGATGCCAGCATCGCCTACGGCTACCTGCCGGCCGAGCTTGGCCCCGGCGCGCAGGTCGAGATCTCGCTGTTCGACGAATGGGCGCCCGCGCGGGTGGCGCCCGAGCCGCTCTACGATCCCGGCCGGTAGTCGGGGACCAACACCACGCTGGTAGATTCAACGATCCCACGGTGGGCGTAGCTCAGTTGGTAGAGCTCCTGGTTGTGGTCCAGGCGGTCGGGGGTTCGAGTCCCCTCGCTCACCCTCCGTAGAAAGCGTTGATTTGCAGCTCATTCCCAGGGTTAGCGTCGGGTCAGGGGTTTCCCTCCGGCGCTTCGTTGTACCAGTCCGTTGTACCACTTGGCCAGGATCGTGGTCCCTCTTACGGCGACGGCTGCGGCTTCGCTGCGGGGCCCGACCGCGTTGCGCTTTCCGCGCAAAGCGTGCCCGTCGCCAGCAGCGACGAGATGTTCGTCAGCGTGGCAAAGGAGGTCTCCGCGGAGCGGCGTTCAGTAGCACTTCAGCATCCTCGCGGTGATCCAGCAGTCGTGGACGATCTGGGCGGCGCTTGCGGGTCTCCTTTGCGCAAGCAATGGGTTCGTTCCGCTTGTGCTTCGCCGCGAGGGTGCGACAGCCTCGCGCCGCTGCGGCTTCGCTGCGCGAGCCGGCATCGCGCCTGGGTCGATGGTCATCGAGAGTGAAACGCGCTCGTTGTTTGTGATCAGGGAGGCGCGGGCGGGGGGTCGATGCTGTCGGCGGGTGCCCTGCGCACCAGTTCGTGAAACGGGGCTCGGGCGGTCTGGCCGCTCGCTTGCCGGCATCGTCAGCGACCATCTGAGATTGCCGTTCGAGTCCGGGTCCGGAAGTTCGGGACGCGGTTCGTGACATGCGGTCCCTATTCAGCGCGCAGGGCGGTGGTGGCTTTGGATGCGGCGGCCCAGCTGGCGGGTCCGAGTGCTCCGGCTGCCGCGATCGTCAGCGCGGCGAGGGTGAGCAGCGCGAGCTCGCCGGGGCCGAGGACGTGGACGAAGCTGCCGGGGAGAATCAGCGGCCCGGTGACGGCGGCGAGGTGGACGATCAGCCTGTCCTGCACGATCAGGCCGACGGGCAGGGCTACGGTTGCGGCGATGATCGTCGGAGCGATCACCCAGCAGAGGACCATCGCGATGATCTGGCGGGGGGTCATGCCGAGCGCCTTGTAGATGCCGAGGTCATGCAGCCGTTCGCGGGTGGCCATCAGCACCGAGTTGAGGACGCCGAGCGCGGCCAGCACCGCGACCAGCAGCGCCAGGCGGTGGAAGTAGGAGGGCTGGATGTTGAAGGCGATAGACGGGCCGGCCGGCGTGCGAACGATGTAGGAAGTCGTTCCGAGCCGACGAGTGAGCGCGTTGATGTAGCTGTTGGTGGTGATGCCGGGCTTGAGGTTGATGTCGTAGCTGGTGACCTCGCTGGCCAGCGTGGCCGCCGCGGTGTGGCCGAGTGTCTCCCAGCTGACGAACAGTGTCGGGCCGGGGTTTGGAGTGAATGCCTCACCGGCGATCCGGACTGTGATCGGGGTTCCGTTCACTGTCATCGCGATGGATTGCCCGACTCGTTTATGGACGTCCGCGAGCAGGTCCGGGGTGGCGTCGATCTCATCTCCGCGGTACCAGCGTCCGGCGATCAGCGCCCATCCCAGCCACGACGGCTGGCCGTTGTAGGCGATCACGTTGACGGGATTCAGCGGTCCGCGGATGCGGACGACGACAGTGCCGGGCGGCGGCTGCTTGAAATGAAAACTGTTCGGGGCGGGGTTGGGGACGAGCACCCCTTGGCTTGCCGACCGCGCCATGACTCCGTCGGCGGCGTCGCTCTCGGCGATGTGGTGGCGCGCTCCCGGCTGGGCCTGGAGCGCCGAGGCCACGGCCGTGTCCTGGCGTGGCGTGAGCGGGGCGTCGCGCACGCCGCTGGGTTGGACCTGCACCTGCCCAAGCCCTTGAGTCGATGCGTTATTGATCTTGTCGATCGAGTTGTTCAGGCCGATCGCCATCACTGCCGCTGTCAGCCCGGCGGTGATCGATACGAGCGTCATCGCGGACCGCGTAGGGCGTGAGAATGGGGCGCTCAGCCCGAGCGTCACCGGCCGCGGCAGCGGCAGCCGGCTCACGAGCCGGTGTGCCAGATATCCGCGCCCTGCCGGGGGCGCCTGCCCTCCGGTGATCGCCTGGACGGTCGACATCCGTCCCGCGCGGAGCGCGGGGACCGCGGCCGCGACACCGCTCAGCGTCAGCATCGCCAGTGGGGCGGTGAGGTCGATCCACGTCGGGACCGTGACGCTGATCGCGGTCGGGGCCGTTTCGATCAGCGGAAGCGCCCAATGGTTGCCAAGCACCGCGCCGATCGACGCGCCGACGAGCGCCGGCGCGCCGATCTGCGTCAGGTATACGGCGGTCACTTGGCGGGGCGTGAAGCCGATGCTCTTCAGCACGCCGATCCGCCGCTGGGATGCGAGCACCGCGGCAGCGACGACGTTGGCGACGATCAGCACCGCCAACACCAGCGCGATGATCACGAACGCGGTGATGAACGGTGTGTTCCATGACTGCTCTTGGCTGGTTCCCTGCTGCGCGACCAGGTCAGACTGCGAGCCGGCGATCGCGCCGGGCCCGAGCGCGCGCTTGAGCTGGCGCAGGTCAGCGCCCATCTGCGCGTTCGTGTTGGCGCTCTGGAAGTTGTAGAACATCTCCTCCTGCGACGGTGCGCCCGGGCGGCGCAGCAGCGGAATCTCGCTCGGGAGCACCCAACCGCCGTCGTAGTACACGGTCTGGCTGCCGTAGCCGACCACCTGGAGTTTCGGCCGGCCTGGTGCATTGGTCACGGTGACCGTGCCCCCTATCCGCACCCGGATCGGCGTGGTCTGCGCGAGCGAGATCTCACCGGTCCGCGACGGCCAGCGGCTCTGGCCGTGCGTGAACCCGTCCATGATGGTCGAGTTGTACTGGATGCGATGCAGCGCCCCCGATGGCGAGGAGCGTCCGACGACCGTGAACTTGAAGCTCGAGCCGGGCGCGATCGGCCCACTGCCCGCGCCGCTGGGGCGGGCAGTGATGGTCGCCGTTGGGTACGGCCCGGCGGTGCGGGTGACGCCGGGCAGGGAGCGGGTCTTGGCGAGTTGGGCGCTCGAGACCTTCGCCTGGTTGATCGTGATCTGGAGTTGGGCCTCGTGCTGCGCTGCGAATGCGTCGTAGAACCCCTGGTTGGCGCTCGTCAGGATCGCCAGCGCGAGCAACGCTGCTGCCGTCGAAAGGGCCAGCACGGCCAGCACCACCAGGCTCGGCACCACACGCCGCAGCGCGCCGCCCGACGCGGCTCGGACCACCGCCCGGGCGCTCACCGCTCCACCTCCGGGTCACGCAACGCGTCGGCTGCCGCATCCCGCGCGCATGCTGCACTTGCCGACTTACGAAGCGTCGGGTCGAACCCGCCTGCGTCGCTCTGCACCTGACCGTCACGCAGCCGAACCGTCCGCGTGGCGTACCGTGCCGCCAGCTCCGAGCTGTGCGTCACGAGCACGAGCGTCTGGCCGTCTCGGTTGAGCTCCAGAAGCAGGTCACCGATCTCCTGACCGGTGGTGGTGTCAACCGCACCGGTCGGCTCGTCAGCCAGAAGCAACGCGGGCGAGTTCACTAGCGCCCGGGCGATCGCGACCCGCTGACGCTCCCCGCCCGACAGCCGTCCCGGATAGCTGTCTCGGTAGCGCTCGATCCGGAGCCTCGCCAACAGCTCGTCCACGCGGGCGTGCGCTGTGCTGCGCCGTACGCCCGCTAGCTGCGCGGGCAGCAGCACGTTGTCTCGCACGGTTAGGTCCTCTAGCAGGTTGAAGAACTGGAAGACCATCCCGATCTCGCGGCGGCGAAAGCGCGCCACGGCGGTTTCACCCATCCGATCGACCCGCTCCCCCGCGACCGTGACTGTCCCGTTCGAAGGCCTGTCGAGCCCGGCGATCAGGTTCATCAGGGTCGTCTTGCCGCTCCCGGAGGGGCCCATCACCGCCACCGCTTCCCCGTGTCCGACGTCCAGGGTGACGTCATCGAGCGCCGGGTGACCGGTCCGCACGTAGCGCTTGCTCACACCGCCCAGCTGGATGACTGCGGAAGAAACGGTGTTCATGCACCCGGTGGTACGCGAGCGGGCGTGACAGGGGCGTAACGCTGTCACGCTCCTGTTATGTGGCGTCCGCCATGCTGGTCCGGACCTTGCGCGCGGCCCCGTGTCCGCCAAGCGCTCGCGAGCACGATGAACCGACCGCGTGAGAGCCACACATGACAGCACCGCAGCTGCACACAGTGCGTGTGCCCATGATTAAGGTCCTCGTTGCTCGCCTGCGGCACCCTCGCACGACGGTCCGTTGGCGGCTGACGCTGCTCTACGGGGGCCTCTTCCTGGTTTGCGGCGCCGCGTTGCTCGGCGTGACCTACGGGCTCGTCTCGCACCGGATCACGGGCAGCGCGGGACTGACCTTCCGTGGCGTGGGGGGAGGCGGGTTCACGGGACCGGGTTCAGGTCTACGTCCGCTCCCGTTCCCGCCGTCGACGAGATTGCCGATACCGCCGGGCGTACCGGCTGCGGTCGTCCGCCTGATGGAGTCATCCGCCGGTCAGGAGTTCCTGCAGTTCGTGGAGACCCAGCAGCGGGTGCAGGAACTACACGAGCTGGAGATCGAGTCCGCGATCGCGCTCGGCGTGATGGCGATCCTGTCCACTGTTCTCGGCTGGTTCGTGGCCGGTCGTGTGCTGCGTCCGCTGCGGACGATCACCGCCGCCACGCAGGAGATCTCGGAGGACAACCTCCACCGCCGGCTCGACCTGCCCGGCCCACGCGACGAGCTACGGACCTTGGCGGACACGATCGACAACCTGCTCGCACGTCTGGAGGCGGCGTTCGAGTCCCAGCGGCGGTTCGTCGCCAACGCGTCGCATGAGCTCCGCACCCCGTTGACGACGATGCGTGCCGTACTCGACGTCGCGATCGCGGAACCGCACACGTCGCCGCAGGTCAGAGAGCTGGACGGGTACCTCCGGGAGGATCTCGACCAGGCCGACCGCCTGCTGGAGAGCTTCCTGGTCCTTGCGCGCGCTCAGCGCGGAGCGCTGAGTGAGACGACGCCGGTGTCGCTGGCGCACGTCGTCGCAGACGTGCTCGCGGGTCGTACCGACGCGATCGCCACCAAGCAAATCGAGCTTCACAGCAACCTCGCGCCGGCGTGCGTGGAGGGCTCCGAGACGCTGCTCGCGAGAATGGTCGACAACCTGATCGACAACGCTGTGCGACACAGCCTTCCGCGAGGTCGGATCAACGTGACTTGCGGAGCCGATCGCCGGACGGCCCGACTGGTCGTCGAAAGTGGCGGTCCGGTCCTCGACCGGGAAGCCGTGGAGCAGCTTGCGGAGCCGTTCAGGCGACTGGGGCCTGAGCGCACCGGCTCGGAGAACGGGCACGGTCTCGGCCTCTCGATCGTCGCCGCGGTGGCCGCCGCTCACGGCGGCGAGCTCATGCTCCACGCCCGCGAGTCCGGCGGGCTGGGAGCCGAGATCACGCTGCCGCTCGCTCTTGACGCGCACGTCGGGACCTTGTCGGCATGAAGGTTCTGGTAGTCGAGGACGCGCCGCGGCTGGCCAACACGATCGCCCGCGGGCTCCGCAACCAGGGAATCGCCGTCGACATCGCCTACGACGGTCACGAGGCTGTGCGCCGGTTGCAGCTCTACCCGTACGACGTCGTGCTGCTCGACCGCGACCTTCCGGGAATCCACGGCGACGTTCTGTGCGGGATGATCACCGAGTCAGAGAAGCCGGCGATGATCCTGATGCTGACCGCCGCGGGCGCACCTGACGAGCGCGTGAGGGGACTCGCGCTCGGCGCTGACGACTACCTGCCCAAGCCGTTCCATTTCCCCGAGCTGGTGCTGCGCGTCCGCGCGCTCGCCCGGCGCGCCTCGACTGCCCAGGGCCACATCCTCCGCGCCGGCGACATCGAGTTCGAGCCGTCGACGGGAACCGTGATCCGGAACGGATGCACGGTCACGCTGACGGCGAGGGAGCGTGGCGTACTCGAGGCCCTACTCAAGGCCAGCCCCGGCGGCCTCAGCGCCGAGCAGCTGCTCGATCAGGTGTGGGACGAGAACGCCGATCCTTTCACGAACACCGTCCGGGTCACAATCGGCAGGCTCCGCCGCAAACTGGGAGAGCCCCAGGTCATCCAAACGACACCCGGTATCGGGTATCGGATCGCCGACAGCGAGACCGAACCGGGCCCCCAAAGCATCGCGTGAATCAGCGACGAGTCCGGTCCCCCCGCCACTCCGCTTCCGGCTTACTCCGGTTGCGCGCACGCGGTCACGAGCAGTGCCCGCCTCCCAGGCCCGCGCGTCACAAACGCGGGTCTCGACCCCGCGCGTGAGGACGCACGTCCTTATCGCCACGAGCACCACGCGTCACAGCATGGCTCCGGCGCTCGTCCGATCGGAAGGCGCCGGTTCCCCGCAGTCCGCGCTTTGTGGGGAAGACGCGAGCGGATGCGAGATGGCTTACCGGATCACAAATGCGGGTCGGTGCGCCGCGGCGGTTTGCGACGCCCGGACGTCGCTAGCGAACACTTCCTCACTCGACGAGCGACACCGACCCTGCCCGCGCTGCAGGTGCTCGCTATTGCTCAGGCGCGATCGTGTCGATATGACGGGCCCTTGGACGCTTTGCTCTGCCATGACCAAGCAGGAGTTCGGCCCGGTTTCTCGGCCGACGATGGGCACGCAACGACATCGAGCGTCGCATCGGCTTGCCGCCCGTGCGGGCTGGGGGTGGGACACAGCCTAGGCTCCGGGGGTCACCGCGACCGGCGGGCGGGGCGGCACCTTCGGGCAGGGCGTTCCCGGCGCGCTCGACCGGACCGGCACCGCTGGCTTGGGGGACGGCGGCCGCGGGCACGCTGCCTTGGAGTGCGAGGTTCGCTTCGTGCTGACTGCGGCGTGAGCCGCGTTCGGCAGGCGGTGACGCGGAGTGCTTCCCGCGCCCATCGCCGCGGCCGCGACCAGGCCGCTCGTGAGCGCCGCGGCGATTAGTGGCATTAACCATCTCCTCATCGGTCTGCTCTCCTTGTTGCTGTGCTGATCGGACTGCAGGGTCGTAGTAACCAGACGGTTTCGGTAGCGTTTCGTGCCGTCGTTCTTGGCGAATCTTTGGAGAGCCGCCGTCGCGCTGCTAGTCGCGGCCGAGCGGCTCGTGCCGGAAAGCGCGGCGGGGGAGGCGGCCGGCGATCACGGTTGTTGGTCAGGACCGGCTGGGCCCGGGGCCGCCGTATAGCAGCTGTGAGCCGTCGGGTGGGCCGGCTGGGCCGGGCGGGGTGCTGGTGCAGGAGTAGGAGGTGGTGTCGATCAGCGCGAAGGAGGCCTGCTGCCCGCCGCTGCTGAGCTGGAAGTAGCCGATGCTGAGCTCTGTGCCCGCTGGCATCGCCGCCGGGTTGAAGGTGATTGTGGGCTGCACACCGGATTGCGGCGCTGCGGGAGCCGCGCGCGGCGGCATGGACACGACCTGCGAAAAGCCGGCCGGCGCGGGATCTGAGGAGCAGAAGCTGCCGGAGGTGACCTTCGCCGGGATGCCGGATTGGGCGAGGTCGCTCTGCAGGGTCGCCGGGTCGAGGACCTCCTGCGGGTTGATGGTCAGCGTGGCCTTGTCTTTGGCGTTTTTGACGATTTTGAATGCCGCGTTCCGGATCGTGCCGGTTGCCAAGCTCCGGATCGTGCCGGTTGCCATGGTCCGGCTCGTGCTGTGCACCGGGGCCGGGCCGGCGGCGCCGGTCGTGCCCAGTGCCAGTGCGGTACCAGCGGCGATGGCCGCCACAGACACGCCCGCGGCTCCGGCGAGCCGGTGTCGGCGGCGTGCGCGGCCCCTGGCCGTGATCGCCTCGAGTCGTGGCCGTTCGGGCATCGCTACGGCGGACAGGGAGTCGCGCAGCTCGCGTAGCTCGGTGCCGTCGGTCATCTGGTCGGTGTCGGACATGGATCGGCCTCCGTGGTGTTGGCTTGGGCGAGTTCGGTGCGCAGCGCCGTGACGGCCCGGGACAGGTGGGCACGGACGGTTCCCGGCGCGATCGCCAGCTGCTTGGCGGTTGTCTCGATATCGAGGTCGAGAAATACGCGCAGCACGATCACCTCCCGCTGCCGGGCCGGCAGCCGCCGCAGCGCGCTCAGCACGACGCTGTCAAGGCCGGTCCCGGGGCTGCCGGGCGCCGCGACGTCATGATCGGCCAGGGGCAGCTCGCGCGCACGCCGGCGCCACCATGACGCCCCGGCATTGAGCGCGGTGCGCACCACCCACGCCCGCGGAGCCGGATGGCGGCTGACCTTCCGCCAGGACACCCAGGCCCGCGCGAACGCCTCGGCAACCTGTTCCTCGGCGAGCAGCATGTCGCCTGTGCTGGCGGCTACCGCCCTCAGGCACGGATCCCAGCTTTCCTGGAAGAACTCGGCGAACGCCGTCTCGTCATTGCTCACAACCCGTTAACCCGCCAGAGAACCGAAACGCTTACCTCGGAGCCGGGTAAATCGAATGATCGCCGGATGTCGTCAGCTGGCTCGCGGACACTCAGCGGCATCTACGGTCTGTGCCTGGACGAACAGCTACGCGCTGGACATGTCGGGGGCGCCGTGCTGTCCCTTGGTCAGCGACCGCGCTCGCCCCGCTTCACTGATCGAAGAGCGGCCACTGACGCTGAGCGCCGGTCGCTGCAGCTCGTGGTGCGAAGGAGCCACGATGTCGGCGCCGTCCGGGCGACGAGCGCTTCCCAATCGGACACGCTTCCCAATCGGACAGGTAGTAGGGGCACGCGAGTCCTCCGCTACGGACACCTGCGGAAGCACGAACGCAGGTCTCGGTCAGCCGAGCCCCACAGTCGCGCTGGTCGCCAATTCCGGGTCGGTCGCCGATCGGCCGGCCGGTCGCTTGGGCGTTCTCATCTGCGACCACCGCCGAGCGTCGAGTCGGTCGCGTGATTCTCACCGAGCGCAGCGAGGTCGATGGCGAGAGCCGGCGCCAGCCGGCGGTCTTGGTCGCGCGTCGCTGTGAACGCTTGAGCACGCTTTCTCTTCGATGCGGTTGTTCGGCTGGTGCAGCCGGGATGGTCGGCTGGCCCGATTCCCCTGAGCCTCTGACACGATTCCCGATCAGCGTCGCCATCGGCGTCGGGGCTTGGGGTCATCGATGCCGAAGAGTTCGCGGTAGCGTCGATCGCGCTCGGCTGCG
>Ga0302325_10005424_pt1 | contig 28979 bp, 25 predicted proteins | sample Palsa_T0_2_FD_201948 | JGI IMG/M metagenome (GOLD analysis project Ga0302325, IMG submission 201948) | Peat permafrost microbial communities from Stordalen Mire near Abisko, Sweden - Palsa_T0_2 | ecosystem: Environmental > Terrestrial > Soil > Palsa > Peat permafrost | place: Sweden: Abisko...
CCGACCGGCGCCGGCTCGCCAACCTTCGTCACCAAGGTCAACCACCCAAACTCATCGCCCACCCGTCCGCTCACGATGTCGAAGAAGCGCTTCTGAACCTTCTCGGTGATCGGCCCTCGCCGGCCCTCACCCACCATGATCCGATCCACTGAGCGAATCGGCGTCACTTCCACCGCCGTGCCTGAGAAAAAGATCTCATCCGCGATGTAGAGCAATTCACGCGGCACGATCGTCTCCACCACCGGGATTCCCAGTTGTCCCGCGATCTTAACGATGGAGTCGCGAGTGATTCCAGGAAGCACGGACGCGCCCAGGGGCGGCGTCAGAATCTTTCCGTCACGCACCACAAAAATGTTCTCGCCCGACCCCTCGCTCACATATCCCGAGTCGTCCAGCGCGATCCCTTCGGCGTAGCCGTTGGCATCCGCTTCCATCCGGATCAGTTGCGAGTTCATGTAATTCGCGCCTGCCTTGGCCAGCGCCGGCAGCGTGTTCGGCGCAATCCGCGTCCACGAGGAAATACACACATCCACGCCCGCAGCCAGCCCCTCTTCGCCCAGGTACTTGCCCCAATCCCAGCACGCGACATAGGTGTCAATCGGATTACTCTTCGCCAGCACGCCCACATCGCCGTAGCCTCGCAAGACAATTGGCCGGATGTAGCAGGATTGCATGCCGTTAGCGCTCACCACCTCGACCATGGCCTGCGTGAGTTGTTTGATCGAGTACCCGATCTGCATCCGATAAATCTTCGCCGAATCGGCCAGCCGCCGCGCATGGTCGGCTGCCCGAAACACCGCCGGGCCATTCGCTGTCTCGTAGCAACGCACTCCCTCAAAAACCGAGCTGCCATAGCTGACCACGTGGGAAAGCACGTGAATCTTCGCGTCATCCCAAGGAATCATCTTGCCGTTGTGCCAAATGTGGGCCGTTGCTTTTAACATGATGTAGAAATTATAGCCGAATAAACATCACCAATCTCGGCCTCCGCCACGCTCCCCGGCGCCGTTTGCCCATGCGCCTTGTGATATTCTCGCCATGGCGTTTCCCTGATTTTTTCTCTGCTGAAGGAGTGTTCCGCACCATGAGAGTAGGTTGTTTCACGGCATTGCTTGCCCAGTTTCCACTCGACAAGGTTCTCGAGAAGCTGAAGTCCCTGAACATCAGCACCGTCGAGCTGGGCACGGGCAACTATCCCACTGACCCGCATTGCAAGCTGTCGATGTTGAAGAGTGCCCGCGAATTGTCGGAGTTCAAGAAAAAACTGAACGATTCCGGTTTCAGCATCAGCGCGCTGAGCTGCCACGGCAATCCCCTCCATCCGGATAAGGCCGTTGCGAAAGCCTATCGAGACACCAGCCGAAAAACCATCCAACTCGCGGAGAAGCTCGGCGTGCCCGTCGTCATCGATTTCTCGGGCTGCCCGGGCGATAGCGATCACGCCAAGTATCCGAACTGGGTCACTTGCCCGTGGCCTCCCGAGTACCTGGATGTTCTCGAGTGGCAATGGGAGAAGAAAGCCGCGCCCTTCTGGATGGAACACGGCAAGTTTGCGAAGGACCACGGCGTGAAGGTCGCCATCGAAATGCATCCCGGTTTTGTGGTCTACAGCCCGGAGACCATGTTGAAGCTCCGCGCCATAGCCGGTGACTCGATCGGTTGCAATTACGATCCCAGCCACATGTTCTGGCAGGGCATCGATCCCATCAAGGCGATTCGCGTCCTGGGCGATTGCATCTTTCACGTTCACGCCAAGGACACCCAGATCTACGATTCCAATTTGCCCAAAACCGGCGTCCTTGACACCAAGAAGTACACTGACGAAGCCAATCGAGCCTGGATTTTCCGCACCGTCGGCTACGGCCACGCCTACCAATGGTGGAGCGAGTTCATTTCCACCCTGCGCATGTTCAATTACGACTATGTCCTCTCCATTGAGCACGAGGATTCGCTCATGTCGCCGGACGAAGGTCTCACCAAGGCCGCCGCATTCCTGAATCAGATCGTCATTCGCGAAAAACCCGCCGCCGCCTGGTGGGTGTAGGGGAAAGCTATTAGCTCTCAGCTATCAGCTGTCAGCTTTCACCGACCGACCGCTCGTGGATGACAAGATGTGGCGCGGGCACTCGTGCCTGCAGCGCCGAGACTCGTCTCGGCGTTTCTTTAACGGCGAAACCCTATCGCCTTCAGACACGGACTTGGTGGCCCTGGGATTTCCCTCCCGCTACCGGTTATTACCTTCGTCGGGAGTCACTGGCACGGTCGCGCTCAATTGTGCTTCCAGCGCCGCCAGACGAGCTTCCAGTTTCTTAATCGTTTCGTCCTGCTGTTCCGCGTGTTTGTATTGCTTCTGCAGCTCGTTCAACAGCATGACGGGAAGCTTTGAGAATTGCGCGGCCTCGAATTCACCGTCCTTTCCTTTCTTGAGCAGCTCCGGATACACTTCGGCGACTTCCTCGGCGATCAGTCCGTATTCGAGCGGCTTCGACCCGTTCGGATTCGCGTTCTTGGAGTGAAAGGTGACCGGACGCAGCCGCATCAGGCCGTTGCTCGCATCACCCATGCCCTGAATATCTCCGGCTGCGCTGCGCGGTGACAAGTCGATCATTACAGTGCTGGTGCCCAATAGGCCGGCGGAGTTAACGTAGACCGGCACCCCCTCGAGTACGCTGGTGCCCGAGATGCCGGCGATGAGCGTCGCGGTCTGAGTGTCTCCAATCCGGATCACGTGGTCGTCGGTAGCCTCTCCCTGGTTTCCAATCATGATGTTGCTGCCGCCGGTTGTGATGTTAATGCCGGCCTGGTTGCCGAGAGCGGTATTGGCGCCTCCGGTGGCATTTTGCAGCGCTGTGGCGCCGACGGCGGTATTGTAGGACGCGCTCGAGGCGTCTTGCAGAGCCTCGTAGCCGAGAGCCACGTTAAAGCCTCCACCCAGGTTTTCCTCCAGGGCAAGATAGCCGATGCCGGTATTGGCGTTACCCCCCGTGGTGAGATTCAGCGCCCCAAACCCGAAAGCGGTGTTGTCGGAACCGGTGCTGACGCTGCCTAGCGCGTAGCTGCCCGCTCCCGTGTCCTCGTTGTTGGTAGTCGGGGCCGCGTAGTAGCCGTTGATGTCGATGACCACGTCCGTCTGAGAGCTGGCGACCACGTTCACCGAGCCATTCGGGCTGCTCGCCGCAATTACGGTGTTGGACTGGTAGGAGGCGCCCGGGTTCCAGGTCATCGACGCAACCAGAGGGATCGGCGTAATCGGATTCGGATACGCCAGCAGATACCCACCGGCCGTGTCGGTAGGCGGGACCACTGTGATATTGAGCGAATAGGCCTCAGGCCCGGCGGTATTCGTACCCACGGCCTCAACTCCGCAAGCTCCAGCGATGGGCAAGGTGCGCGGCGTGAGTGCGGCCAACGGCGTTGTTCCCAGTGCCGGATAAGGCTGGGTAGGGCGCGTATCCGCCAGCCGGCACGGCGGGATCGGCATAAAGACAAGAACGTCAGGCGTTGCGCCGCCGGGTAGCTGAAGCTTCGGTGTCAGGACGCGCTGTTGCGTAAGCACTTGGGACCTTTTCACCTGGCGAGGCACCGACCAGTTGTTGAGAGGAACACTGCGCTCCTGAAGCGACTGCGCGGCCAGCGTCAGGGGCAGGAAAACCAGCAGAGAAGCGAAGAGTCGTGACGTCATTTTGAGGGGACCTCGGGCATAGTCTTCCACGGCGCGGTGCGCGGGTCAAGTGGCAAAAAGAAAGCGGTCAGCCATCGGCGCTCAGCTTTCAGCCAGACCAGAGTGGCTGATAGCTGAAAGCTCATAGCTGAAAGCTGATAGCTGAAAGCGGAACCGCCCCCGCCGCCCGCCGAATCCGTGTACACTACTGGGTAGGTATAACGTTTGCAATCCACCACTCTCTTCCACACCGCGCTACGGCGCGCCGTTCGTTAGTCCCGGCATGTATCCACCCAGAGGTTTCCCTCCACGCCGGCCGAGAATCCGCGAAAACGTCAACGAAGCAATCCGTGTTCGCGAAGTTCGTGCAGTCTTCCCGGATGGCTCGGCCGAGATCATGCCAACACCCGCGGCAGTACGCCGCGCCCAGGAACTCGGGCTCGACCTGATTCTGATTGCTCCCACCGCCGAACCCCCCGTCGCCAAGGTGATGGATTTCGGACAGTGGCAGTATGAGCAGAAGAAGAAGCAGCACGAGGCCAAGAAGAAGCAGCACGTGATTCAGGTGAAGGAACTCAAGTTCCGGCCGAACACGGACGATCACGATTACGAGTTCAAGAAGAACCACGCCATTCGTTTTTTGAAGGATGGCAACCGCGTCAAAGCCGTGGTTCAGTTCCGCGGCCGCGAGATCGCGCACGTCGACCTTGGCAAGAAGCTCCTGTTGCGCTTTGCTGAGGATCTTTCCGGCGTCGGAGCCGTCGAAGGGCAGCCGCGCCTCGAGGGCCGCAATGCCCATGTCCTCATCAGCCCTGTGAAGGCGGCCAGCGGCAAGGAGAAGGACAAGGCGAAAGAGGGCGGTACCGCGCCTTTGGCTCCGCCGGCCTGACTTGGGTATTGCAACGCAAATTTCCCGGCCATGAACATCACCGCGGAAGAACTTCGTAAGTATTACGACAGCCTCTCGGATGCCGCGCTTCTGAGCATCGACAAATCGGATCTCACCGAATTGGGCCTGGCCTGCTACGAGGAAGAATGCGAGCGGCGCGGTGTCGCCAAGCCGGCGCCAGGTTCCAACGAGTCGGTTTCTTCTCCGGAAAGCGAAGCGCCGGCCGCGGCCCGGCTCGTAAGAATCGCCGAAGGTCTCTCCTACGAGGAAGTGCGCTATGCGCGCGAGCTGCTGGCTTCCTCGGGCATTCCCGGAGAAGGCGGCAACGCAAACCCGGGAGCCGCGTTTTCGAACGCGGCCGGCGATTTCTATCTTGAGGTGCCCGAGCGACTCGCCGAACAAGCCCGGCAAATCCTGGAATTCCCCCTCACCGACGAAGAGCTCGCCGCGCAAGCCGAACAAGCTGCGCTAGACGACGACACCGCCGAAGCTCCGTAAACTGCGATCCGCTGTGGCACGGCCTTTAGGCTGTGGGGCTGCTCTACACGAAGCTCCGTAACGAATGTGGCGCGGGCATTCGTGCCTGCAGCGCCGGAAGTGCCTGGAGTGATTCGTCTCGGCGTTTCAGACCCGCTCGGCTTCGACCAAACAACTATAAAAAGTAGCCGCCGCGCCCAAATCCGTCAGCCGGTCGGAAGTGAGCCGGTTAACGCCCATCCCGCAGGGCGAGCTCTTGTTCCAGCGCACGCTGGGCACGCGCACCACTCCCGGCTGCACCGCATCGGAGACACGCGCGTCGCAGTAGCAGAAGCCCCGATCGTTGAAGAGCCGCACGCGCGTGCCGTCTCGTATGCCACGGACGGCCGCGTCGTCTGAGTGAAGGTCGGCAAAGGCGTTTGCTCTGTCCACGCCTTCACGGTGCCCAAACGTGGAATTCATTCCGTCATCGCCCTTCGCCGAAATCAGCTCGAGCGGGAAGCGCTGCCGCAGAGTGGCGTCGCCGAAACGCGACTCCGCCGGCGGCGAGTAACGCAATGACGAGCCTCCAAATTCGAACCGGCCGGAGGCAGTGCGGAACCCGCCGGCGGCGAACGGCTGGAACGGCGTGCCGGATTCGGAAACAGCCAGGCGCACGAAGTGCTCGCGATCCAAACGCTCCAGCGTGATGCCCTCTAAATAGGGTGACCCGCTGGCCAGCGTCTGGCGGATCATGTCATCTTCGCTGTCCTCAAAACACGAGTCGGTGAAGCCCATTCGCGCGGCGAGCAAGCGGAAGATCTCAACATTCGATCGCACGTCGCCCGGGCGCGCAACCGCCTGCCTGGCGAGCTGCAGATAGTAGTGGCCGTAGGCAAGGTACAGATCGGTGTGCTCGAGAAACGTGGTCACCGGCAGCACGATATCGGCGTAGTCGGCCGTGTCGGTCTGGAATTGTTCGAGCACAACGGTGAACAAATCCTCGCGCCGCAGTCCGGCGATCACCGCATTCTGATTCGGGGCAACCGCCGCCGGATTCGAGTTGTAGACAACCAGCGCGCGCACGGGCGGGCCAGTTCGCTCCAACAGTTCCTTGCCCAATTCCGACATGTTGAGGAGGCGCGCCTCGCGGCCCAACGGCGATTTCCATTGCAAATCGGGCCGCTCGAGCGCTGTTTTGTCAAACTCAAACGCGCCGGACGTGCTCAATTGCAACCCGCCGCCGATCTCGCGCCACGAGCCGGTGAGCACGGGCAGTGCGCAAATCGCGCGGATGGCGCTGCCGCCGCGCTCTGAGCGTTGAGCTCCGTAGTTGACGCGGATCACCGCGGGCCGCGTCTGCGCATATTCACGGGCGAGCTCCACCACTTCAGGCGCCGGAATCCCGGTAAGCAGCGACACGCGCTCCGGCGGGTACTCGGCCGCCAAACGGGCGAACTCCGGAAAACCCTCCGCGTAGCTTTCGATGTAGCCGGCGTCGTGCCATCCGTTGGCGAGAATCTGCTGTGCCAGCCCCAGCGCCAGCGCCAAATCGGAGCCGGGATTGATGGCGTAGTGGCGATCCGCTGCGCGGCCTGTCCGGTTCTTGATCGGGTCAATGACGTAGAGCCGCGCGCCTTGCCGCCGCGCCTCCACGATGAAGGGCCATAGGTGGACGTTGGTGCCCAGAATGTTCGCCCCCCAAGCCAGAATCAACTTCGAGTGGATGAATTGCTCGGGCTCCGTGCCTAGCTTGATGCCCTGCGACATCGTGAGCGCGGTTCCGCCGGCCGACGCGCAGATGGTTCTATCAAGCCGCGACGCGCCCAGGCGGTGAAAAAACCGGCGATCCATTCCCGAGCCGTTCAGCAGGCCCATCGTGCCGCCGTATGAATAAGGCAGCACTGCCTCCGGCCCGTCCTCGACGGCGACGTGCTCCAAACGCGCAGCGACGGTGTCGAGCGCCTCGTCCCACCCAATCTCCTCAAAGCGTCCCTCGCCCTTCTCGCCGGCCCTGCGTAGTGGGCGCAATAAACGCTCGGGGTGGTACTCCCTCTCCAGATACTGCGCCACCTTGCCGCACAGGAAGCCGCGCGTAACGGGATGGTTTGGGTCGCCCCTGAGTTTGAGGGCTTGCCCTTGATCGTCCACCGTAACGTGCAGCGAGCAGGCGTCCGGGCAATCCAGAGCGCATACCGAGTGCCGAATCAAACCCATGCTCTATTGTCTCGCTTCCGTGTGGCACAGGCTTCAGCCTGTGTGCCCTGGATCGGAATCGGTTTTCTTGTCACTGCATTACGGAAAACGGCATGCCGCGTTCGTTGTTCAGGGCGCGCGAGCGTTCCCAATCGACGTCGCTGAGAGGCGTCTGCTTTTGCTCCCGCGCCGGCGTCACGAAATGCAGCGTCCCACGGTCAGTCCAATAGGCGATCGCCGTGACCACGTTTCGATCCTTGAAGGCAATCAGCAACACGGGCTCGGTCTCGGCCGAGGGCGCGGGCGCTACCGTTGCGGCGGCGGGCATTGCGGCGCCGCTCGATATTGCGCCAGGAGATAACGCGGCGGATTCCACGGGCCCTGAAAAATGGAGCACCGCCGCCAGCGCCTGGAGGTTCTGCGAATTCCGCCGCCGCACTTCGGGCGAGACTGGCGCCGGCTCAGTACTCTCGGTTGCGGCGACAAAGACGCTCACCGTGGGCCGCTCCGGCGCGGGTGCAAACACGAAGGGAGGAGGTGGCGGCGCATCGGCCACGGGCATAGGGGCAGGAGGCGCCTCATAGGAAACATTGAAGATGGCCGGCGGGGCGGGAGCCCAGTTTGGATAGGGCGCTGCGAAGGGAAACAGTCCGCCCAGATACAGGCCCTGCGGCGATCGCGCTCCGCCACCTGGGTACGTTCCCTGAACCGTGCCGGCCAGCGCACTCGCAAAACCAGTGTTGGTAACCGAGCCCGGCATCCGCATAGGTCCTTGGCCTGCCGGGTTCATCTGCCCCTCGGCGAGGCAGCCACCCATGAGCGCGGCTACCGGAAGAATGGCTTTCGCCAGAAACGTGGCGGCTCGATAGTGCATGCCCTTCGCTTCCTTATACGACCCTTCTCCAATCCATCCGACGCTTCCATATTACGCCAAGTTACGCCGGCCCGGAACATCCATGATCCTGTGGGGCAGGTTGTCAACCTGCGGCCGATTGTGAATCGGCCTGCTGCGTGACCAAGGACGGCAGCGAGAGAAGCGGCAGTGCGCCAAGACGCAGGTTGCCAACCCGCCGCAGGTATCCAACCTGCCCACATAAATCAGAAGATCCGGTCTTGCTGCCGCAGCGACCCGAAGGCCCCGATGTTGGCGAGCTGGAATGAGAATCGCCACTGGTTTTCGTTTCGCGTTCCGAACTCAAAGCGCCGGAATTGAGCGCTGAAACCACAGCAGTCCGTGTTGTAAGCCGACTGAATCGTCGTGTACAGCAGAATGCCGCGTTCGTAATCGTAAGTCGTGCTCGCCGCTCCGTTCCAGCCTCTGCGCAAGTCGTTGCCATAGCCAAACGTGGTAGTAACCTGATTGGCGCCGGGCAGCTGGGTAGGATCGCCGTGAATGTCGTTGTGGCCCACGGTAAGAAAGTACTGGCTGAACCGGTAGCCGGCATTGGCGATGCTTGCCACAATGTGCCCGAGCACCGGGTCATAATCGGCGCGCCATTCGGCGGTGAATTTCAGGTACGAAAGCCTCAGGTCCGAGACGATGGGGGAGAAGTTTCGCGGGGTTCCCATAAACGCAAAGGCCGTAAGATCCTCGGTCGACTCGACCACGTTGCGTTCGCCCGGAACGAATGCGCCGCCGAAGGTCGGGTTCCAATAGCGCGCCTGCTTCAGCGTCCAGTTTAGGAGTTCATCGATGTTTCCGTTCTTGTCCTTCACGTAGATGTGATTGATCAGGCCCACCTCGAGCTGCGTGGTGTCAGAGTACAAATCATCCGCGTCCAGCCTGATAATGCGGTTGAAAGCGTCAACGCCGGTCACGTACTGAAACTTCGCATAGGGCTCGATGACGTGCTTGGCCTGTTTGCCCAGCCGCTTAGGCAGCGCGAACGTGCGCTCGAGAGTCGGCGTGCGGATATCCAGGTCGAACTCCCGGGCACTCCGCAAGAGTGTATCGTTCGTCAATTGGCCCTGGGCATTGAAGGAATCCGTGTAGAAGGTCTCCCGCAAGGCAAAGCTGGGGATGAGGTGGAACCCATCCAGATCGAGCTTGGTGGTGACGCGTGGGTACAGATCATCGCGGTTCATCGTGCTATTGGTCTGGTAGGTTGGCTCTTGTCTGCGCCCCAGGGTGGCGCTTGAGTCAAACGAGAACCAAAACGGGATGGGGCCGTTCAAAAGTTCCCGGTCCCGCCCCTCGAATTCGACTTCGGGCAGTTTCTGAATTACGTCGCGGTCGCCAGGCGTGGTGCTTTCATACAGCTCGTTGCGCTTGAACACGATATTCAAGATGTAGTCATTCCAATGCCGCTGCAAATAAGCGATCGAATTGACCTCCGAAGAGATGGCCTCCTGGTAGGATTCGCTGAACGTTTGCCGGAACAGGAAGCTGCTGATGTAGTTGAAGTCGAACCGCCCTTCGAAACCCCAGGGCAGGTCGGTCGCCTTACCTTTGGCTTCGACGGTGTAGCCCGGAGCCTTGAACAGTATCCCGTTAATTACCTCGCCGCGGTCCTGGACGCCGTAGATATACACGTTGAAACTGGTGTTCTGGGTGGGCTTTCCGGAAGCATCGATGGTGTGCGTCAGTCCGCGAGCAGTGAAGTCCTGAATGCGATAGGCGAGATCGTAACTGCGATTGATCGCCCAGTAATAGCCCCCGCCAAACATTAACCCCCGGCTCGAGCTGTTGCCGGCGTTCGGCGTCAGAAATCCACTGGCGCGCGGATTGCGCCCCAGGGGGCGATAAAAAATCGGGGCATACAGCACGGGAATGTGTTTGAGGCGGAATATCGCGTTGCGCCCTACGGCGCGGTCGTCGGGAATGATGTTGAAGACCGGCGCGCTCATAGTCCACCACGGCTTCTTGATTTTGCAGTCCGTAATGAACCCGTGGTGCAGGATGTACTGGTCCTTTATCCGCTCGGCCCATTGGCCCTGAAAATAGAACGGGTTCGTCGTCGAGAGCAGGCCGCGCCGCACTCCGGCTTTGGCTGGCGCCGTCCCGCTGACAACGAAGAACTTTCCTTCGTCCGACTGGATGTTGTAGTCGCCGTAATCGGCCTGCAGCTTGTCCCCGTCCACAAAGCTTTGGAAGCGGAGATTGCCGCGCGCGTGAGCCCAGCCGGTGTGCCTGTCGTAGTCGATCTCGTCTGCTTCGATCAGGGTCTCGGTGGTTTCGATCCGGCAATCGCCGCGCAGGTGAACGACGTCCGGCGTCTCCTCCTGGTGGAGGGCCGGGTACAGGATCGCGTCAGGCGCCGGCGCATCGGCTCGAAGCGGACGGGTTGGATGCTCCTGGGCTATCGAGCGGGCCGGACCCAGCAAAAGCGCGCCCCATAGAGCAAAAAACAATCCCCATCGAAAATGTTCGTGACACCAGCCCGATTTTCTGTTAGACAGGTATCGTGTGGGTTTGCCGGTGTACGGCGAGAGCTGTGTCAACCGATGACCGTAGCATGGCGGGTGCGCCCGCCGCAAGCCGGATGCGCGTTTCTCCCCGGCCGCACGGCGAACCAGATGATTGCGGATAGGAATGAGTTCCGCGGCGCTTGCCGCGTTTCGTAGTTTGAGCGTATGACGTGCCAATCTTGCCAGACCTGGAATACTGACGACGAACACCGCTGCCGGCGTTGCGGCCGTCTTATCCAGAATGTGGGGGGACGCGCTGGCGCTCGCAATTACCCCATTGCCGCTGTGGCTACAGCGCTGCAGCACGATGCCTTTGTAGCACAGCCTTCAGGCTGTGATGTTATGCCGGAACCTCGCGCCGGCGCACGGCCGGCTGTTGCTCAGCCGGCGTTGTTTGAAAGCTGGCCAGAGCCGCGTGTCATTCCGTTCAATTCTCTGACGTCGCCCAGCGAACGGCGGGCGATCCAGGAGAGAGCAGCGGGCTTGGGGCAGCCGTCCCGCACGGTCCCTCAGACGCCGAAAGGAGCAGGGTCGGCACCTGCCCGCGCGAGGGCCGATGGGCCGTCCGGTCCGGCGAACCTAACTCGTCCGGAGAGCCAAACTCGTCCGCCGAGCCGGTCTGCGCCGCCACGCGCACCCAGGCCCCGTCCGGCCAGCCAAGACCAGCAGGCATTCCATTTTGCCGATGAATCCGAACCGGCTGCGGCGCCCGCGCCGGTGATTGTGTGTGACGATCTCGCCGCGCCTCCAACTGCGCGTCTGCGGGCGGCGTTGGTCGACCTCCTCTGCAGCGCGATCGCCGTGACTCTGGCGCTGGCGCCCATTTTCCTGTGGGCTCGTCCGTTGATTCTTGACCGCTGGACCCTGGCCTGGACAGGCTCCATCGTGGCGGCCGTGGTCATCGTGTACCCTTTGATCTGGATCATCTGCGGCTGCCGCTCAATGGGCGCGCGAGCCACGCGCCTGACGCTCATCAGCTTCGATGGCACGCGGCCCACTACGGCGGCCCGCTATCGCCGCCTTTTGGCCACCGTCATCAGTGTCACCGCGGCAGGTGTCGGCCTGCTGTGGGCCTTGTTTGACGAAGACCACCTCACTTGGCATGACCATATGTCAGGCACGTTCCCAACCATCCTCAACGAGTAGCCGTGGCACGGCCTTTAGGGGTTGCTGAAAAAGGCTCCGGCAGGCTAAATGCCCGCCCCACCGTCTCTGCAAGGCATTGATTTATCGCGGTGGCGCAGGCGGTTTCGCCTGCGTTCTGCCGATTTCGCAGCCTTTTTCAGCAACCTCTTTAGGCTGTGTGTACTTACTTCGCCTGTGCCAGTTCGACCTCGATCTCAATTGCCCCATCATGTAAAGGCTTATTAAGCTACCGCAAGCTGTTGATTACCCGCAAGTGGTAGGCTTCCGCCCGCCGGTAGATCTCCTCCGCATCCAGCGTGAGCATCTTGCGGCCCGAAACCACTTGGCTGCCATTTACAAACACATCGTCCACGTCACTGGCTTTTGCGGCGTAAGCGATTTGGGAATACAGATTGTAGAGCGGAACGGCGTTCGGGTGCGCCAGGGATATCGTAATCAAGTCCGCCCGTTTCCCGGTTTCAAGCGATCCGATTTCCCGGTCCAGACCTAGCACCCGGGCGCCGCCAAGGGTGGCCATCTCGAGCACTTGTTCAGCCGGCAGCGAGTGCGGATCCATGGTTGCGACCTTCTGCAGTTTCGCCGCCAGGTTCATCTCCAGGATCAAGTCAGCGGAATCGTTCGAACCCGCAAAGCCGTCAGTTCCGATTCCCACGTTGATACCCAGCTTCAACATCTTCGTCACAGGCGCAATGCCACTGGCCAGCTTCATGTTGCTTGATGGGCAATGCGCCACTCCGGTACCTTTGCGCTTCAGGATCTCCAGATCGTCGTCATTCACCCAGATGCAATGCGCTGCCACCACTCGGCCATCCAGTACGCCCAGCTTCTCGAGCGTCTCGACGGGCGTCATGCCGCGCTTGGCGATCGCATCGTCCCGCTCCTTCTGGGTCTCCGCCACATGGATCAGCAGCGGCGCGTTCATCTTCACTGCCAGATCGTGCGCGGCTCGCAGCGCCTCGTCCGGTGTGGTGTAAATCGCATGCGGAGCCACCGCCGGCACGATGAGCGGATCGTGCGCGTAGGTATCGAGATAGCGCGCGGCGCCTCGAATGGCTTCCTGCCATGACTTGTAATCGGGAGCCGGAAAGCCGATCACCGAAGAGCCCAAGACACCGCGTAACCCGGCGCGCTTGGTCGTCTCCGCCACTTCGTCCTCGAAGTAATACATGTCGGTGTAGGTGGTGATGCCCGCAAGCGCCATCTCCAGACACGCCAGCTCGGTGCCCCAGCGGACAAACTCGCGATCGACGTTCTTCGCTTCGGCCGGGAAAATGAACTTCGTCAGCCAGTCTTGAAGCCTCTGATCGTCGGCAAACGCGCGGAATAACGACATGGCCGCATGCGTATGGGTGTCAATGAGTCCAGGCGCGATCAAATCCTGTTCCCGCTTCAATGTATGCGCCGCCTGGAACCGGGCGTTGATCTCCTCGGCCGGGCCGATTCCCACGATTCGGTCCTGGCGAATCGCTACTGACCCATGCGGGATCACGCGATGCGAAGCATCCATGGTCACTACGAACTTGCCGGTCACGATCCAGTCGACCGGCTCCGGAGCAGCCGCCTGAGCCGCGACAACGGTCACGTTCCATACCAACAGGCAAGTTATCGCGCGAACGATGCCAAAAAAGAAAACCCGTCGGTAGTGTCCCACGCCCGAATCTTCTCACACTGTCCGTTCCCCTGATACACTCAGTTTTAGCCTTCTCCCACCAAGGCCACGAGGAGTTCCTATGATTGACACACGCCGCGGATTTCTGCTGACAGCGGCTGCGGGCGCCGGCGCGCCACTGCTGCTGGGCATGACCAACAAGTCTGGTTCGGCAAAACCGATTTGCGGCTCCGGAGCCCACACCTACGAAATCACGCACGATTGGGGCGAGCTTCCCGCCAACATCAAGTACGGCAACACGCACGGGGTCTGTGAGGATTCCCAACGTCGCATCTACATCCACCACACCGTCAACGCCGCCAGCGAATCGCACGACTCCATGGTCGTTTTTGACGAGCAAGGCCGCTTCGTCAAAAGCTGGGGCAAGGAGTTTGTGGGCGGCGCGCACGGCCTCCACATTCACCGCGAGGGCGCCAACGAGTTTCTGTATCTGTGCGACACCAAGCGGGGCCTGATGGTGAAAACTACCTTGGATGGCGAAGTCATCTTCACCCTCGGCTATCCCGACGAGTCCGAAGCCTACAAGCCGTTGGCCGACGGCACCAAACCCAAGTACAGTCCCACCAATCTCGCCATAGCTCCGAACGGAGATATCTATGTCGGCGATGGCTACGGCTCCAGCTTTGTCAACCAATACGACCAAACCGGCAAGTACATTCGCACCTTTGGCGGCAAAGGCAAGGAAGCGGGCCAGCTGGATTGCCCGCACGGAATCATTCTCGACAATCGAGGGCCAGAGCCCATTCTGATGATTGCGGACCGTGCGAACCACCGTATCCAGAACCTTACGCTCGAAGGCAAACACATTTCCTACATCCAAGGCACCAATCTGCCGTGCTACTTTAGCTTCAGCAGCAATTTCGACACCGTCGTCCCCGATCTCGGCGCCCGTGTGACGCTGCTCGACAAGAGCAACCAAGTGATCGAGCAACTGGGAGACGATTCGGCGGCCAATAAGTGGAGCGATACCCGGAAGCTCACCCGTGACGCGTTCACCCCCGGCAAATTCGTTTGCCCGCACGGGGCCTGTTTCGATCACGCGGATAACATATTTGTGGTCGAGTGGGTGGAAGTCGGCCGCGTCAGCAAGTTGCGGCACGTTTGAAAAAAAAGCTATCAGCTTTCAGCTCTCAGCCTTCAGCCTTCAGCCAGCGGTAGACTTTCAGCCCAACAGTAGAATTGCGGTTAGCTGTGCGCCGGCCTCTCATTCTCGCTCTTTTCGCTCTCGGCTGCCTGTTGTCATCTTCTTACGCTTCCGCGGCGGATTGGAAGTTGGTTTGGGCCGATGAATTCAATACGCCCGGCAGTCCCGATCCTAAGAATTGGACGTTCGAGACTGGCTTTGTGCGCAACCATGAACTGCAGTGGTATCAGTCTTCGAATGCCCGCTGCGAGAACGGCCTACTGATCATCGAGGCTCGCCGCGAAGCTGTGCCCAACCCCAACTACCGGGCGGGCAGCAACGACTGGACCATTTCGCGCGAATACGCCGCTTATACCTCCGCCAGCCTCAACACCAAAGGCCATCACGAGTGGCTCTACGGCCGCTTCGAAATGCGCGCCCGCATAGACACGAGGCCCGGCATGTGGCCCGCGTTCTGGACTCTCGGCGTTGCCGGCGAGTGGCCGCACAACGGCGAAATCGACATCATGGAGTACTATCGCGGTTTGTTGCTGGCAAACGCAGCCTGGGCCGCGGGCAACGACTGGAAGCCCTCCTGGAGCACCGTCAAGAAGCCCATCACGGAGTTTCAGGACCCGGACTGGTCAAAGAAGTTCCACGTCTGGCGTATGGATTGGGACCATGACTTCATTAAGTTATACGTGGATGACACGCTGATGAACAGCATCGACCTCTCGAAGACCATCAACCAGGACGGCTCTGGTTTGAATCCGTTCCATCAGGCGCACTACATCATGCTGAACCTCGCCATTGGCGGCGATGCCGGCGGCGATCCATCGGCAACTGCCTTTCCCGGCGTCTACGAAATCGACTGGGTACGCGTCTATCAGCAGCCCTAGGTTAGCTACCGCGTGCCGAGCCACTCGAGTGTCCGCGAGATGCCTTCGCCAAACGATACATTCGGCACGAAGTGGAAGTCACGCCTTGCCGCCAGGGCGGGGAATTCCTGATCGCGGGATAACAACAAGACCGCGTGGCGTGTGAGTAGCGGCCGGCCGGGCAGGTGCAGAGCCGAGTGTACGGCTTCCATCGCGCGCGCCAGCGGCCACGCAATGGCTGAAGGTAAATCGATCCACGGGCGGGGTTCTCGCAGGCCTTCGGCGAGCGCAGTGACATAGTCGTGCCAGCTCGCTCCCGTGCCGTCTGCGATGTTGTAAATCCGATTCAGCGTGACTGGGGAATGAGCCGCATCGATCATGGCATCCACAACGTTATCGACGAAGGTGAATCCTCCAGCCGATCGGCCGCCGTCAATCACGGCCATGGTTCGGTTACGGATGTGCTTGGCGATGGTCACCACGAATTCTTTTCCTCGAGGCCCATAGATAGTGGCGGGCCGCACAATAGTGACCGGCAAACCATCGAGCCCCGCCTGCCGGACACAGTTCTCACCGGCGCACTTGGTGCTGTTATAAGGGAGCCCGATATCGGCGACGGGGTGCGATTCGTCGCAGGCCACTCGCGGATATCCGTAGACGTCGGTGGTGCTGACGTGAAGAAAACGGTGCAGAGTGGAGACGGCCGCAGCCGCCGCCAGCAGGTTGCGGACGCCGATCACGTTCGCCTCCTCGAAAGTGCGCCACGGAGCCCAGTCGCTCGAGCACGCCGCACAGTGATAGATATGCGTGGCACCGCGGACAGCTATCGCCAGGGCTGCAACATCGGACAGCGCTCCGGTAACCACCCTCAGCGGCAGGCCGTCGAGATGGCGCATGTCCGCTCCCGCGCGAGCGAGCACAGTGACCTGTTCCCCCCGATTGACGAGCACTTGCGCAAGGCGTCCGCCAAGGAATCCGCTCGCTCCCGTAACCAACGCCGGCATCTAGGCCAGTGTATTATCCGCGATTGCCTGAAGCGGCCAGCGGCTTAACCGCGCATCCTCGTCAATTCCTCAAGAATGTCAAGCAGGCGTTCGAGCCGTTCCCTGCCGAACTCCCTCTCGAGCGCCTGATAGATCTGATTGCTTCGCGGCGCGACTTTTTGAATCAGCGCAAGCGCTTTCGGTGTGCTGTCGAGAATCAGGCGCCGCGTGTCATCCGCATTCCGTTTGCGCGAGACCAGCTTGCGGCCCTCGAGCGTGCGCAGGATCAGCGTCATGCTGGGTCTGAGGATGCAGCAGCGAGCGGATAGTTGAGTCGCATCCAGAGGACCAGATTCGGCCAGCACGCGGATCACGCGCCATTGCTGCTCCGTCACGCCGTGCGATGCAAGGATCGGCCGGAAGCGGGTCATGGTCGCTTCCCGCGCCCGCAGAAGCGCCATGGGAAGCGAGCGGCCGGTAGGGCGTAGCGCCGTTCGTGACGCAACTCGCGGCTCAAATCTCGGCACAACTCTTAAACCAGCTTTGCGTCTCACGAAGTCTCCCTTGCTATTCCCGGATGACGGTATTCCGCAGCGTGCCTACGCCCTCGACGGCTACTTCGACAACGTCGCCTTCGCGCAGCCATTGAGGCGGATCGAGACGCGAGCCGGAGCCGGCCGGTGTTCCGGTCGAGATCAGGTCGCCCGGCAGCAGCGTGCAGAATGCCGAGAGATATTCGATGATCCGCCGAAACGGGAAGGCCATCGAGGCGGTCGTGTCGGATTGGCGGATCTCGCCGTTGACTCGCGTCTCGATCCGGAGGTTGCCTAAGTCCATCGTCCCGATGTTGGTTTCAATCCAAGGCCCCGTGCTTCCCGACCGGTCGAAGTTCTTGCCTTGCGTCACGTTGAACTTGCCGTGCCGGAGCCAGTCCGACACCGAGCCTTCATTCATGATGCTGATGCCGGCCACATGCTCGATGGCTTCGGCCTGGGAAATGCGGCGTCCGGCTTTGCCGATCACCAGTACGATCTCGCCCTCGTAATCGAGCTGGCTGGACTCGCGCGGGATAACGACCGGCTCGCCGTGCGGCACCAGCGACAGCGGCGTTCGCATAAACACCGAGGGGTACTTGGGCGCCTCAGAACCGTCTTTGTACTCCGCGTTGCGATTCAGGTAATTCACACCGATGCAGAGAATCTTTGCCGGATCTTCGATCGGGAGGCCAAGCTTGATTTCGTCGAGCCAGTAATCGGGAGATGCTGAGGAGGCGATTTCTTCGGCTTCGGAAATGCGGTCCTCCGCGATCAGGTGGCGAGCCGAGGGAACGCCCATTCGCGCGCTCAGGTCGACTACGCCGTCGCCGTTGACAGCTCCCACTCGTTGCTTGCCGTCCGCTTCAAACGTGATCAGCCGCATGTCACGAGTCCGTTTCGCTCGAGCACTTCGTCGAGGCGACGGGTCAATTCAACCGCCGCGGGCACCAGCGGCAGGCGATGTTCATTGGCCGGCAGGATGCCGATCCGTTTCATCATGTACTTCATGGGGATTGGATTGGTGTCCCAGAAGATGGCCTTGTTGATCTCCCACAGCTGACGGTGAAGCCGCCGCGCCCGAAACAGGTCACCCGCCCAGACCGCCTCGCACATTTCCGCCAGCGGACGGGGCGTCAGATTGCCAGCGGCGTTCATCAGCCCGCAAGCGCCCACCGCCAGCATTGGAAACGACAGTTCTTCGAGGCCAACAAAGATCCGCAGGTCTTCATTCACTTCCGCCAAAACATCGGTCACGAAGGCCAGGTCGAGCGAAGCGTGTTTCATGCCAACGAAGGTCGGGCAGCATCGATCGATTTCTTTCACAGTCTCGATCTTGACGTCCACGGCCGTGCGCCCGGGGATGTGATAGACCATCCAAGGCTTCTGATGGAGGCAGTTCAACCGGCGGTAGTACTCGACGATGCCGCGCTGCGGCGGCCGTGAATAGTAAGGCGTGACGATCAGCAACGCATCCACGCCCTTATGGCGCGCCGCATGACTCGTCAGCGTTTCGGTTTCCGCATACGATTGCGAGCCGGTCGCAGCCACCACCGTGAGTCGGCCCTGCGCTGCTTCCACCGCTACATCCACGAGCCGGTTGCGTTCCTCGATGGTGAGCGAAGCAGGCTCAGAAGTGGTTCCGTTTACCAACACGCCGTGGGAGCCGTTCCTGGCTTGAAACTCCACCAGTCCGGCATAAGCGTCGTAATCGACGGCGCCGTCGCGAAAGGGTGTCACCAGCGGTGGGATCGAGCCTCTCAGAAATTGCGTGTCAAGAGGAAGCATCGGGGCAGCCTCCGGATCCGGCAGGCCAGAATTGACAGCCGCACATTTGTTTAATATGTTAACAAACGGATTCCACTATGCCGCATTTCACCATCGAGTACTCCGCCAACCTCGACGCCGTGGTCGACATGCAGAAGTTTTGCGAAGAGGTCTTGCGCGCCGCCCTCGCCACGGGTGCGTTCGAAACCGGCGCTGTCAGGGTGCGAGCCATCCGCTGCGAACACTATGCCATCGCCGACAACGATCCCCGCAACGGCTTCATCGATGTCTCGGTGCGCTTGGCACGCCGGGATCTTGCCCTTCGGCAGAAGATCGGCGAGGCGGCATTCGCGGCCATGACCGCGTTTCTGGGCGGGATCTTCGACGCACAGCACTTTGCCCTATCTCTCGAGATCCGGGAGATCGATCCCGACGTGAGCTACCGGAAAAACTCGATTCACGAAAGGCTCCGCAAATAGATTCATGTCGAAACTGGAAGACAACCTCGCCAAAGCCGAAGGCTTCCTCGAACGCTTTCGCAGCACCGGCGTACGGAACCAGATCGCTGGGGAAGCTGTGCCGGCAGTGTCGGGAGAAACGTTCGAATCCATCTCTCCCATAGACCTCAGGCCGATCTGCCGGGTGGCGCGAAGCTTGAGCGAGGACGTCGACCGCGCGGCTATGGCTGCGAAAGCGGCTTTCCCCGCTTGGGCTGCCATGCCGGGCGACAAACGCAAAGCGCTGCTCGAGAGAATCGCGGACGCGATTGAAGCCCGCGCCGAAGAGATCGCCCTGGTCGAATGCATGGATACCGGCCAGGCATTGCGATTCATGTCAAAGGCGGCGCTGCGCGGCGCGGAAAACTTCCGGTTCTTCGCGGTCCGCGCCCCCACAGCGCGGGACGGGAAGGCCCTGCAGGCGCCGGATCAATTCAACTACACGACGCGCGTTCCTATCGGTCCCGTAGGCATCATCACGCCCTGGAACACGCCGTTCATGCTCTCGACATGGAAGATCGCGCCCGCTCTCGCCGCCGGTTGCACGGTGGTTCACAAACCGGCTGAGTTTTCACCGCTTACCGCGCGGCTGCTGGTCGAGATCGCCGAAGAGGCCGGCTTGCCGAAGGGGGTCTGGAACCTCGTGAACGGTTTCGGAGAAGAGGCCGGAAAGGCGTTGACCGAGCATCCGGCGATCAAGGCAATCGCCTTTGTCGGCGAGACCCGCACCGGCGCGATGATCATGCAGCAGGGCGCGGCGACGCTGAAGCGCGTACACTTCGAGCTGGGCGGAAAGAACCCCGTGATCGTCTTTGCCGACGCCGATCTCGAGCGGGCGACCAATGCCGTGGTGTTCATGATCTACTCGCTCAACGGCGAGCGCTGTACTTCGTCCAGCCGCCTGCTGGTGGACGCGGCGATCTACGACTCGTTCACGGCGAAGGTCGCCGCTAAAGCAAGGGCCATCAAGATCGGCCACCCGCTCGATCCCGAAACCGTGGTTGGCCCGCTGATTCATCCTACCCACGAAAAAAAAGTTCTGGATTATTTCGAGCTTGCGAAAATGGAAGGCGCGACGATTGCCGCGGGAGGCGCCAAGGCGGAAGGACCAGGAGGGGGCTGCTACGTACAGCCGACGCTCTTCGTGAATGCCTCAAACGCGATGCGCATCGCGCAGGAAGAAATCTTCGGACCCGTATTGACCGCGATTCCGTTCCGCGATGAGCGCGAAGCCTTGTCGCTTGCCAACGGCGTTCGGTATGGCCTGGCCGCTTATGTCTGGACCAGCGACGTGACGCGCGCATTCCGTTTCAGCTCGGCGCTTGAGGCGGGAATGATCTGGGTGAACTCGGAGAATGTCCGGCATCTGCCCACGCCGTTCGGGGGCATGAAAGCTTCCGGCATCGGCAGAGACGGCGGCGACTGGTCATTCGAGTTCTACATGGAAACCAAGAACATTGCGTTTGCTACCGCGACGCACGCGATTCCGAAGCTCGGCGGCTAAAGGAGGAATGGCCGTGCCGGTGCCGAAACCCAATCTCTACCCGCCTTTCAACATCGTGCGAGCGAGCCACGTGGAATTCGTGGTGACAGATCTGGATGCTTCGCGGGCCTTTTATGCGGATACTCTTGGCCTTCAAATCACCGAGCAATCGCGCGAGCACATTTGTTTGCGCGGCCTCGAGGAGCGCGGCCAGCATTGCATCATTCTGCGGAAAGGCCGCGACGCGGCAGCCGGGCCGCTGTTCTTCAAGGTGTTTGACGATTCCGATCTGGACAAGATCGAGGCGTTTTTCGAAGCCAGGGGTCTGGCGGCCCATTGGATCGAACAACCGCACCAAGGCCGCACGCTACGCGCCGCCGATCCGCAAGGCATGCCGCTCGGATTTTATGCCAGGATGGACCGGCTTCCGCCTATGCATCAGAAATATGCGCTGCATCGCGGCGCTCGGCCGCTGCGCATCGATCATTTCAATTGCTTCTCCCCCGATGTCGATGCCGCCACATTTTTTTACAACGAGATGGGCTTTCGGGTAACCGAATACACCGAAGACGAGGAGTCAGGTTTGTTGTGGGCCGTATGGATGCATCGTAAAGGCGGTGTTCACGACATCGCGTTCACCAATGGCGCAGGCCCGCGTCTGCATCACATCGCATTGTGGGTGCAGTCGCCGCTCCATATCATCGACCTTCTGGATGTCATGTCCACGTCAGGCTACCTGGCGAGCGTCGAGCGCGGCCCGGGCCGCCACGGGATCTCGAATGCGTTCTTTCTCTACTTGCGCGATCCGGACGGCCATCGAATCGAGCTCTACTGCAGCGACTATCAGACGGTGGACCCCGATCACGAGCCGATCAAATGGGACCTGAAGGATCCGCAGCGCCAGACACTATGGGGCGCCCCCGCGCCGCGGTCTTGGTTTGAGGAGGGTAGCGCGTTTGAAGGAACGCCTGTGCGCGAGCCCAAACTCAAAGCTCAGCCGATCATCGCGCCGTAGGGGCAAGGGTGACCACCGACCACTCACCGCTGACACGTTGGCCTTATCAGCGGTAGGCCTCCTTGCGGCTACGGACGCGGACGACTTCGATAGCGTCGCCGCCAGCGTTGCGGTAGATGAAGCGCCAGTCGCCGACGCGGAAAAGCGGCGGGTCGAATCCTTGGATTTGCTTGGCGTTGCCCGCGCCGGTCTTCACAAATCGATCCAACGCCTTCAGCAGCCGCAAGGCGGCATCCCGTTCGATAGCGCGGATGTCGGCTCGCGCCTCGGTGGACCAGAGGATGCGCTCAGCCATCCCGCTTGGCGTCGGGAGCCGCCATCGCCTCAAAATCGGCCATTGTCAGGCCGAAGTCGGCGAGGATGTCTTCCATGGGGACGGGGCCGTACTTGTCCAAAGAATCGAGGCCGGCTCGAATGGCGGTGCGGTCTTCGTCGGTCAGTTCCTCGTCGTCACCACCAGCGATCATCACCTTGAGCACGGAGCGTTCCGCGCCGAGCTTGGCGGGCGGTAAAAGATCAACCAGCGCGTGGGCCAGCCGGCGTTCCTGTGGCAGATCGAGGGCCATAGCTTACTTGCCTTCGCCGCCGCGTTCGCCTTTGCAAAAAAGAAGCATGTCCGCTCCAACCCGCAGAGGTATGGAATCTATGGTCAGTATAACTGGGCTGGACTGACTGCCCCGCAGTTTGAGTTTGCCCAGCGGTCAGGGCTTGCCCTCAGGCTTGGGTTTGCTCTCAGGTTTCGGCTGACTGTGCGGTTTGGGCTGACCCTGCGGTTTGGGCTGGCCCTGGGTCATCCCCTTCGTCACGGTTGACGGTTTGGACTGGGTCTGAGGCTGCTTCGACACAGCACGATGTTCCTCGACCTTCGGCGGTCGACCGCTGCTTGGTCTGGACGCAACTGCCGCGGGTTTCGGGGTTCCGGTCCCCACGCCTCTCGCCGGTGACGACTGACCCGCTGACTTCGCGGCGACCACGCCTTTGCTGCTGAACACCCCCGCCTTGGGGCTTGCAGCAACTGCCGGTTTCCCGCCGTTCACGGTCGCCAGTTGTGCGCGGTTAGCAAGGGCGAGGTGGATGTGCTGCGTTTGTGCGCTGGTGAGCTGGGTATGCGGCTCCCGAGTCGCGGCCGCTTCTGCCGGAGTCGGCCGTGCGCTGATGCCGCCAGGTCCGCCGTTATAACTTACATTGGTTGCCGTCCTGTTGACGACTACGGTCCGATTATAGACATTGGTGATGTTCACGCCTGTGACATTACAAACCGCACGGTTGTAGAAGAACGCTCCGCCACGCCACTCGCCGCCCTGGAACCCGACGCCACCGTAGCCGAAGCCATAGTTGACGCCGCCGTAGAAACCGATGTGCGGCCCCCAGTAGCCTTCGTTCCATGCAAACACTCCGTTGTTCCAGCCCCAATAGCCGGGGGTCCACAACAGACCCGCCCTGGGGGGTTCGACCCAGGTTCCGGGAACCCAGAAGTAGCCTTGGGGGCCGTAGGCCCAGTAGCCGGGTGTCCAGATGTACCCTGGCGCAGGCAGAACCGGCTGAACGTAAACGGGTAGCGCCGGCGGGCCAATGCGAATCGATATACCGGCATTGATACTGACCTGAGCGCCAGATGCGGCCAGCGAAGCCAATAGCATTAGCGCGAACCCCGTGAAGCCAACCGTCCGAACCATGTATCTGTTCACCTTTCACCTCTTCGTCGAAATCAAGCTTCGGGCTCTCGCCCGTCATGTGGAAACCCCCATTTTCACATTTGAGTTTAAGCGAAGATGGGGTGCGGGCCGCCGTTCCCGATTCCGTGCGAAGATGCAGGATTATGCCCGAATCGCGCAGAGCCTTTCTTCGTCTTGCGGCTGGAGCCATCGCGGCACGTGCGGCCGCCTACGACGCGCCCTCGCCTGCGGAACTCGCCGGCATGGAAGGCGTGGCAACGGCCTTCATGCGCGCGCACTCGGTACCGGGATTATCCATAGCGGTAGCACGAGACGGCACGGTGGTTTATGAGCGCGGCTTCGGATTCGCCGACCGGGTCAGGAACGAGAAAGTTACGCCCGCTTCCTTGTTCCGTATCGCCAGCGTATCGAAACCCATCACCTCGGTAACGTTGTTCCGTCTCATGGAGCAGAAGCGCCTCACTCTGGAAGATACCGTCTTCGGGCCCCGCGGCATTTTGGGGGACGATTTCGGCAGGTCACCGTACAGAAAGTGGGTGGAGCAGATCCGCATCAAGCACCTGCTGACGCACACCGCCGGCGGATGGCAGAACGACGGCACCGACCCCATGTTTCGCAACCCCGCGATGAATCACCAGCAGCTCATCACCTGGGCGATTGCGAATGTGCCACTCCGATATCCGCCGGGGGAGCACTACGCATACTCCAACTTCGGGTTCTGCATCCTGGGACGCGTGATCGAGAAGCTGACTGGCGCGCCGTACCAGCAACACGTGCGCGACGCCATTTTGAAGCGCTGCGGCGTGACGGACATGCGCATCGGCGGAAACACTCTGGCCGAGCGCGCGCCGCGCGAAGTGGTTTACTACGGCGGCGGACAGAATCCGTATGACATGAACGTGCGCCGTATGGATTCGCACGGCGGCTGGCTGGCCACCTCACGCGACCTGGCGATGTTCGCCAGCCACGTCGACGGGCAATCCACGAGCCGCAACATTCTGCAGCCCGAGTCGATCCGCCAGATGACCACGCCGACTTCCGCGAACGCCGGTTATGCCAAGGGCTGGGCGGTGAACCGCGTCCCCAACTGGTGGCATGGAGGCAGCTTACCTGGCACCACCAGCTTCATGGTGCGAACCGCCAGCGGACTCTGTTGGGCGGCCCTGGCTAACACAAGGGAGGATTCGGGTGACACCGGTGGCGCGATGGATAAGATGATGTGGGATCTAGTGCGGCAGGTGAAGAACTGGAAAGCGTGAGGTGTCGCCCACTCGCTTTACCGCGGATAGGGATGCCCGCGCAGCGTCGTGAAAGCCCGGTAGATCTGCTCGGCCAGCACCGCCCGAGCCAGTTCGTGAGGATACGTCATCGCCGATAGCGAAAGTAGCAGTTCCGCCCGCGCCTTCCACTCCTCCGGCAACCCGTCGTGACCGCCCACCAGGAATACCAGATCCTGGCCCCGTTGTTCCGCCTCCTCAACCAGCCGAACAAACCGCGCAGTGTCGTACGCCTTTCCCGCCGGGTCCAGCAAAATTCGCCGCGCCGCCGGATGGCGTTCGAACACGTCCCGCTTCCCGGGAACAATCTCCCGCATTTCGCATGTTGCGTAGCGCGAGGTGCGTTTCACGAACTCCTCCGCCATCGCGTTGGCATGTCGATCGCGCGCCTTGCCAATGTAATATAGGAAGACTTTCAAAATGGCAGCCGCTCTCTAACAAGATGCCAAAAAAGGGCAAGACATGCCTGGCCGCGGATGAACCGCGATCACCTCTGATCGAAAACAGTTGGCTTATCCGCGTTCATCGGCGTTTATCAGCGGCCGTGGGTTGCGTTTCCGGGTTTCTCCATTATCCCGCCAAGCCGAACCTGCCAAGGCTCTCCCCGCTGCTTGCCGCCGTGGCCTTTGCGTTCCTCGCCGCCGCGCCTCCGTCAAATCAATTCCGCGAACCCTACCGCCTCCAATTCCATTTCTCGCCGCCCAAGAACTGGACCAATGATCCCAACGGCCTGGTCTACTACAAAGGCGAATATCACCTGTTCTTCCAATACAACCCTTTTGGCACGCAATGGGGGCACATGAGTTGGGGTCACGCCGTCAGCGCCGACCTGGTCCATTGGAAGCCCCTCCCCGTCGCCATCCCGGAGGAGAACGGCATCATGATTTTCTCCGGCAGCGCAGTGGTGGATGCGCACAATTCGAGTGGTCTGTGTAAGAGCGACGAACCCAAAGATCCTTCGTGCCTGATCGCCATCTACGCCGGCCACACCGATACCCTCCAGACTCAGAACATCGCTTTCAGCAACGACCGCGGCCGTACCTTCACCAAGTATTCCGGCAATCCGGTCATTGACCTTCATCTCAAAGACTTCCGCGATCCCAAAGTTCTCTGGCATGAGCCGAGCAAGCAATGGATCATGGCCACCGCCGTTTCCGCGGAAAAAAAGATACGCTTCTTCGCCTCCACCGATCTCATTCATTGGCGGCAATTGAGCGACTTCGGCCCCGAGGGCGCAACCGGCGGCGTGTGGGAATGCCCCGATCTGTTCGAGCTGCCGGTGGAAGGGACAAAGGAGACTCGCTGGGTTCTGGTGGTCAACATCAATCCCGGCGGCATCGCGGGAGGCAGCGGCGGCCAATACTTCATCGGCCGCTTTGACGGCACGAAGTTCGTGAACGACAACCCGCCTGGCCGCGCGCTGTGGCTCGACTACGGCAAGGATTACTATGCCGCCATCTCGTTCTTCGGCGCGCCGCAACACGACACGCGACGCGTCATGCTGGGCTGGTATTCCAACTGGCTCTATGCCCGCGACACTCCTGAAACTACGTGGCGCGGCGCTATGGCCATGCCCCGCTCTCTGGTCTTGCGCAACACGCCGGTCGGAATGCGCGTCTTCCAGTGGCCGGTGCACGAGTTGGACGCGCTGCGAACACAGATCTACGCCCAGCGCACTCTCAATATCGATGCATTCAACCAGCGCATGACGCGCGATCGATTCCAAGGCAACGCCATCGAAATCGAGGCCGAATTCTTTCCTGCCGATGCGAAGGATTTCGGCGTCTCGGTTCTGCGCAGCGCCGCGGGCGATCAGGAAGGCGCCGCGGCACATCAAGAAACAGTCATCGGCATCGACACAGCCGCGCGCCAGGTTTACATCGATCGAACGCACTCAGGCAATGTTGCCTTCAACCCCGCATTCCCCAGCCGCGACGCCGGCCCCATCCATCTGGGCGACACCGTGAAGCTGCATGTCTGGGTGGATTGGTCAGGCGTCGAAGTGTTTGTGAACGACGGCGAAACCACTCTAGCCGATCGTGTCTTCCCAGCCGCCTCGAGCAAAGGCGTCCAATTCTTCTCGCACGGTGGCCACGCTCGCATCAAGACGCTGCACATCTGGCGCATGGCCTCAGCCTGGACCGAGCAAGCCAGGCGCTAAGCCTCACCGCCTTTCTTTCTTGGATCGAGTCAGTCCGGCGTCCTCGGAAAGTTCGTCCTACGTAAGCTTCCTTACGCCCACCTCCATTTCGTTTCGCAAAAAACGCCTTTTCTTCGCCTTTTAGAGCCTCCACCCTAATGCGCGACGCCGGAGTGCCGCCTGCTTGGATACGCGTGTTACGTTGGTCTTGGTTACAATGGCGTGGTTTACACGACAAAAACCGCCCACCGAGGGCGGTGGAGACAGCACCAAGAGCGTTCGCACGGAAGGGCTGTGGCAGAAGTGCGAAGGCTGCGGCCAGATTATCTGGCGGAAGGCGCTCGAAGACAACCTGATGGTTTGCCCGAAATGCGGGTACCATTTCCGGATCGACGCGCACACGCGGCTGGGTATCCTCTTTGACGAGGGTCTGTATGAGGAGTACGATGAGGATCTCTCGTCGGCCGATCCCCTGCAGTTTGTGGACTCGAAGCCTTACACCACGCGGCTCGACGAGATGCGCCAGGCGACGGGGATGGCGGACGCGCTGGTCTCGGCGACGGGCAACCTGAACGGACGCCCGGTACGCGTCTGCGCGCTGGAGCTGAAGTTCATCGGCGGGAGCATGGGCGCGGTGGTGGGAGAGAAGATCACGCGGGCCATCGAACGATGCCTTGACGACGAATCGCCGCTGATCATCGTTTCGGCTTCGGGCGGAGCGCGGATGCAGGAAGGCGCGATCAGCCTGATGCAATTGGCTAAGATCTCGGCCGCTTTGATGCAGTTGGACGAGGCGCGGCTGCCGTATATCAGCGTGCTGACGGATCCGACCACTGGCGGAGTGACGGCGAGTTTTGCCATGCTCGGCGACCTGAATATCGCCGAACCTGGCGCCCTGATCGGCTTTGCGGGGCCGCGCGTGATTGAGCAGACCATCCGTCAGAAATTGCCCGAAGGATTCCAGCGGAGCGAGTTTCTGCTGGAGCACGGTTTTCTCGATGCGGTGGTGAAACGCGGCCAGATGCGGGGCTACCTGGACCGCGCGCTGAACTTTTTGGCGGGTCAGAGACAATAGGGAGTAAGAGACCGCTGCCTTGCGCTTCGCGAGCTTGCGCTTCGCGGGTTCTGGCCGCGGCTCAGAACGGAATGGGCCGATTGACAATCGGTCAGGTGGGCTTTCAACCTGCCCCACATGTTTCTGCAAAGCTAATCGTTCATGTTGCAACTTAGCGGCGCTGGAAAGCGCTTTGGTCCAAAACTGCTTTTTGAGGGCCTCGACTGGCTGATCACGCCACAGGACCGGGTGGGGCTGATGGGCGCGAACGGGACAGGGAAGACGACCCTGCTGAAAGTGATTGCGGGCCTCGACACGCTCGACTACGGGTCGATTTCGGCGATGAAGGGGATCCGGATCGGATATCTGCCGCAGGATGGGTTGTCCCTCACCGGAAGAACGGTCTTCGACGAATGCCTGACGGTTTTCGCTTCGCTTCAGGAGATGGAGCGCGAGATCGAGACATTAACGGGGCGCATGAGCGAGATCGACCCAGCGAGCGCCGAGTATGCCCAGGTGGCCGACCGCTTCTCGCAGATCGATAGCGAATTCCACGCACGGGCCGGCTATGCCCTGGATGCCCAGGTGGGCGCGGTGCTCAGCGGGCTGGGCTTTTCGAAGGAAGACTGGGGCCGCCAGACTCAGGAGTTTTCGGGCGGCTGGCAGATGCGGATTGCGCTCGCCAAGCTGCTGCTAGAACAGCCGAACGTGCTGCTGCTCGACGAGCCCACGAATCACCTCGACCTGGAAGCGCGTAACTGGCTCGAAGACTATCTCAAGAGCTACCCCCACGCCTACGTTCTGATTTCGCACGATCGTTACTTTCTGGATGTCACCGTGACGCGCATCGCCGAGATCTGGAACAAGCGCGTTACGTTTTACAGCGGCAATTACGAAAAGTACAAGAAGCTGAAGGCCGAGCGTCTCGAGCAACTCGAGGCGGCGCAGCGGAATCAGCAGGAACGCATCGCGCAGCTCGAGGCGTTCATCAACCGGTTTCGCTATCAGGCGACGAAGGCCAAGCAGGTGCAGAGCCGGATCAAGGAGCTCGAGAAGATCGAGCGCATCGAGCTGCCGCTGGAAGAAAAGACCATCCACTTCACGTTTCCGCAGCCCAAAGCGAGCGGG
>Ga0302325_10005426_pt1 | contig 28964 bp, 28 predicted proteins | sample Palsa_T0_2_FD_201948 | JGI IMG/M metagenome (GOLD analysis project Ga0302325, IMG submission 201948) | Peat permafrost microbial communities from Stordalen Mire near Abisko, Sweden - Palsa_T0_2 | ecosystem: Environmental > Terrestrial > Soil > Palsa > Peat permafrost | place: Sweden: Abisko...
CTTCAGCTCGTGCCGCCCCGACAACGCCCCCCAAACGCCAACCACACCCACCCGCACAAACAAAAACTCCAAACCACCCCTAGACACCACCCACACCATATGAGTTGTCGATAACTCATCAGGACCTCAGGGAAACCCGCCGCCCAACGCACGCGCCGACGCGCAGCACCTCAGGCCCCAGACTCCCCACCGGCCCCAATCTAATCAGGTTCGGATAAACCGCTACCTGTGAACGGCCGCGAGCAGGCTGGCGTAGGACCGGATCAGTGCCGCGCGCTCATCGTCGATCAGCGGGCTGCCGAGGTCGCAGCCCTCCCCCACCCAGCGGTCAGAGAGATCCATCGCGAGCGCGCGCTGCTCCGCCGCGGCGCGCACTTCCGCCGCTGGTGCCTGGTAGACGTAGGCGTAAAGCGCGGTGAGCGCATCGATCAGCGGGCGCTCGTCGCTGCCTGATCCGTGATGCTGGTGCTCGCGGTGGACGCGCCACCATTCGACCTCCAGCGTCGCCGCCTGCGCGGGATCGAAGTTCTCCCCGTGCTGGCGCGCGAGCAGCCGGTAGAAGCGCTCCATCACGCGCCGCGCGCCGTCTGGATCGTTATCTGGGAGAGGCGCCCATAGCTGGTTGGCGCGGAGCACGAGCCAGGCTCCGTAGATCGTCGCCGGCCACGGCAGCCCGAAGGTGTGACGGATCAGCGCGACCGCCGCCCGCAGCAGCCGGGTCCATTCGCGCCGGTAGTACGCGACCCAGGCGGCGGCCTCGAGCCGCCCAACCTCGCGCGGGTCGAACGCGCGGTGTGGACCGATGCCCCGGTGGCGGTTCGGTTCGCGCCGCCACCCCATAGGCTCAGGAAGGATCGGCGGCGGCCGCGGGCCGCCCATGCAGCCGTGCGAGCTTGATCGCCAGCTCGAGTGAGAGCAGGTCGTCGTGGTCGAGGTCGACGCCGGTGAGCTCCTCGATTCGCCCCAGCCGCTGGCGCAGCGTGTTCGGGTGGATGAACAGCGCTCGGGCGCTCTCGATCACGCTCCGCCGCTCGGCAAGGTAGCGCTCGAGCGTGTCCAGCAGTGCGGTCCGCCGCCGCGTGTCGTAGTCGATCAGCAGATCGACCGCGGCCCGCATCCGGTCGCGAGGCGCCTCGTCGGCGGCGATATGGACGAGGTAGCGATACGCGCCCAGCTCCGCGTACGCGATCGCGCCGCCCTCGCCGAGCAGTGCCCGGCCGATGGTCGTCGCGTCGAGCGCCTCGCGATACGCGCGACTCGCCTCGGCGGGAGTTTGGCGCCGCTCGCTGACACCGATCGCGGCGCCCGTCTGCTTGCCCAGCTCGCGGCAGGCGCGCAGCACCTCCTCGACCCGCTTCGGGCCATGGGCCCCGAGCGGCAGCGCAGCGCGGACGGGACCGGGGCCTGCCTCGACCGCGGCTCGCGGCGACAGGCTGCTGAGACCGGAGCCGACCAACTGAGCGGCGGCGCGCCAATCTCCCGAGCCCTGCTCGCGGCCGCCCGCCGGCTCGGCACACACCATCAGATATGCGCCGGTGAGATCGCAGCGCACCTCGGCAGCCTTGGCCGCGGCAAACGCGGTCGCGCCCGCCGCCAGTGCCTCGAACATGTCCTTGACGATGTTCGCATTCGTCAGGCGCTCGATCAGCTCTGCCCGCTTGAGCGCCACCGCGGCCAGGTGGGCGATCGCGCGCCCGAGCTCGGTGTCCTCCGCGGTGAACGAGCGCCGCGGCGGCGACCCGGCACAGAGCAGGCCGATTTGCTCGCCGCCGGCCGTGAGCGGGGTAACGAGGAGATCGCCGACTTCCAGATCGGGCCACAGTGTGCGCGTCGGAGGGCTCTGTCCCCTGTCCCCAAGCGCGTCGAGCGCCAGTCCGGCGGCTGACATCAGCGGCGGGGTCGGCACGTCGCCGGGATCGGAGGCGAGCAGCTGCAGGCCGCTTCCGTCCCGGTCCAGCCGGTAGATCTGGCACACCTCCGCCTCGAGCAGGCGGCGCGTTCCACGCACGACAACGACACCCAGGTCGGCCGCGTCGGTGGCCGCGGCGACCTCCTGGCCGAGCCCCGAGAGGCGGGTCAGGGCGTCGACGCGGCGGCGTTCCTGGTCGTAGATCTGCGCGTTCTCGATCGCGCCGCTGACCAGCGACGCGATGTGCACGAGCAGCTTCAGCGTGTCCTCGGTGAACTCGCGCGGCGCCTCGGTGTGGAGCACGATCACACCTAGTGTGTTACCCGACCGAGCCAGGATCGGGACCGCGACCATCGACTGGAAGCGCTCCTCCTGAAGCAGCGGCACGTACTTCATACGCGGGTCGTCCATCGCGCCGTCGCGGATGAACTCGGGCGTGCGATGTCTTGCCACCCAGCCTGTCAGTCCCTCGTCGAGCCCGAGTTGCACACGACCGACGGCGGCAGCGAACACGGGCGAGGCGGCGCGAATCGTCAGTCGCTGATCCTCGAGCAGGTAGATGAAGCAGGCATGGCAGCCGGTCGCGTCGGTCGCCAGGTCGACGATGCCCTGGAGCATCGGTCCTACTTCCAGCGATGAGGAGACGAGATTGATCACGCCATAGAGCGTGCGATTCTCGTCGCGCAATGTCCGCAGCTCTGGCGCCGGAAGCGCGGGGGCCGCTGCCGCTCGCGCGCCGGCGCGCACCGGTGGAACCTCCCCTTCGACGCCAGCCAGCGCTGCACCTCCGATCGGACCGCCGCACGAACCATATATGTGCTCGGCGAACATGCTAGCCGCCCGTATCGAGGGGCCCCGCCCATTGCCTGAGGGCGGCTCGCGCAGGTATACCTCCAGGCCCATGGACATCATGCCCGCCAACGCCGATGACGCCCGCGAGATCGTCGCCGAGCGTGGAATCGAATTCCTGTTCGCCCAGTTCGTCGATATGCACGGCAAGCCGAGCGCGAAACTCGTCCCCGCCCATCACATCGACGACCTGCTCAGCGAAGGCGCCGGGTTCGCCGGGTTCGCCGCCGGCGACATCGGCCAGGGCCCGCACGATCCCGACCTGATCGCGATCCCGGATCCGCGCAGTCTGACGATCCTGCCGTGGCGACCCACCGTCGCCAGGTTCGCCTGCGATGTGACCGTCGAAGGCGAGCCGTGGCCATTCTGCCCGCGGACGATCCTGCGCGGCGCGCTCGACCGCGCCGCGGCACTCGGGTACGAGCTGAAGCTGGGCGCCGAGCTCGAGTACTTCCTCCTGCGGCGCAAGGCGGACGGAGGCATCGAACCCGCCGATCCGCTCGACACGCTCGAGCTCCCCTGCTACGACATGCGCGCGCTGACCCGCAACCTCGACTTCGTCTCGGCGGTCTCCCAAGCCGTGACCGGGCTGGGCTGGGACAACTACGCGACCGACCACGAGGATGCGAACGGTCAGTTCGAGCAGAACTTCAGCTTCGCCGACGCACTCACCACCTGCGACCGCGCAGTGTTCTTCCGCTACATGGTCGAATCGCTGGCGCAGGAGCGGGGCCTGATCGCGACGTTCATGCCCAAGCCGTTCGCGCACCTGACCGGGAATGGCTGCCACTTCCACGTCAGCCTGTGGCGCGACGGAGTGAACCTGTTCGAGCGTGACCCCGCCGAGGATCCTCGCGGGTTCGGACTCTCGGAGCTTGCGTATCAGTTCCTCGCCGGCTTGAAAGCCCATGCGAAGGCCTACATCGCCGTCACCGCACCAACCGTGAACTCCTACAAGCGCCTCTGCATGGGCGCCCCGACGAGCGGCGCCACATGGGCTCCCGCGTACGTCAGCTATGGATATAACAATCGCACCCAGATGCTCCGGATCCCCGCCCCGGGCCGGATCGAGGACCGGACCGTCGACGGTTCCTGCAATCCCTACCTCGCCGCCACAGCGATGCTGGCCGCCGGTCTCGACGGCATCGAGCGCGGGCTCGACCCCGGCGAACCGAATGCCGCCAACCTGTACGAGATGAGCGCCGAGCAGCGAGGTGCGATGGGCATCGAGACGCTCCCGGCCAACCTACTCGACGCCACCCGCGAGCTCGAGCGTTGCGCCGTGCTCAGAGACGCCCTCGGCAAGACGCGCGACGGCGACTACCTCGACTACTTCGTCGAGGTCAAGCGCCGCGAGGTCCAGGCGGCCCACGAGCAGATCACGCAGTGGGAGCTCGATCGCTACCTGCAGCTGTTCTGAGGCCGGCCTGGCGGCTACCGGGCGGGTCCCAGCCGCCGCGCCCCCCTGAGTGCCTCCCCCGCATGGACCAGGGACGCGACCGTCTGGGGAGCGCGCCGGTCGAGATGGCTGGCCAGGGCGATGAAGGCCTGCGCAGTCGTCACGGCGTCGCCCAAAGCGTGATGCGGAGGCTCGACCGGCAGACCCAGCTTCGCCGACAGCGTCGCCAGAGCGAGCCCGACGGGCATCTCGCCCTGGCGGTCGCGCAGCCAGAGACGACCGAGAACCTCGGTGTCCGCTGCCGCCGGCAGGCGGACTCGCCTACGGGCGAGCAAGGGGGTCAGGAAGGCGCGCTCGATCGAGGCGGTGTGGAACACCGGCACGGAGCCGGTCAGCGTCTCGAGCAGTAAGTCGATCGCGTACTGGACGGAGGGAGCGTCAACGAGGTCGGCATAGCGCAGCTTGTGCACGAGGACGGCGTCGTGCTTCGGCGGATGGCTCGGCCGGACGAGTGTGTATCGGGCGCCGGCGAGCGACACGCGACCCTCCTCGATCGGAATCGCGCCGAGCGCCACGATGTGGTGCCGGCGCGGATCGAGCCCGGTGAGCTCGAGATCGACGGCGCACCACCGCGCTTCGCGCCACGGCAGCGAGCCCGACGGCCTGCCGGCGGTGTGGAACAGTGCCGCTGCGCCCCGGCGCGGTTGGGATCGCCGGATCACCGGCTCAGCGTCCGCTGGACGGCGGTGACGGCTCTGAACACGTCGCGCAGATGGCTGCGCGTGAGCGGACTCATCACGGCCGGATCGAGCAGGTCGTCTGCGGCCTCGCCGGCGGCGAGCTGCTCCATGTGGTGCGCGACGCGCAGCTCGTAGACGATCTCGAACGCGTCGGCGAGCGTGCGCGCATCCTCATCCGCGATCACGCCCGCCGCCGCGGCCGCCCGGATCCGGTCATGGGTGGAGCCCTCGGTCCGTCCCGCCGCCGCGCCCGCCCAGCGCGCGAACTCGACGATCGGGACAACCGCCGCGGTCCGGATGTCAAGCCGGTCACTCCGTCGCCCCTCGAGGCCGAGGACGGCCGTGTCACCGAACCCTGTCGGCGGCGAGTGGGCGAGCGCGCGCTCGGCGAGCGCCCCGAGCAGTCGCACATCGTCCGCTTGCACCACCGGCAGCGGCTCTCGCGGGGTGCCCCACAGTGGCCGGCGGTCGGCAAGCACCGTCAGCGCCAGCTCGTCGTCGGCGGCCGCGAGCGCCCACTCGGTCGCGCTGCGGGCAATCGGAGCTCCGCCGAACCCGCAGCCGGCGAGCGTCGCACCGACTCCCGTCAGCCACTCCTCCGGCGGAGCGTCAGAGCACACGACCGCGCCCCGGGGCACCGACGCGGGCGTCAGCTCCCGCCGCGCCTGACTGCCGACCGCCAACCAGACGAGACCGTCCGCAGGCAGCGGCCGGGGCGCGGGCGTCAGCTCGAGCGCACGGTGCGTGACCGCATCGACCAGCGCCGACAGCACGCGCGCGATTTCGAGCGCTCGCAGGCTCGAGCGGTGCAGATCGAGCATGATCGACGGCAGCCGCAGCGCCACCGCCGCGAGCGCGTCGGCGTCATGCGCACGATCGATCGCCCACCGCGCCCCGAACCACGAACGTGGTTGTACGGCGAACAGGTCGTTCGCCTCGACGACGCCGACGAGCTGCCCGAGTTCGGCGACCACGGGGGCATGATGGATGCCGCGCTCGAGCAGCTCGAACAGCACCTCGGCGCCGAGGCGGCCGGGTGTGACGGTAAACACCGGCGTTGTCATCACGGTCTCGACGGGAGCGGAAGCCGGCACGTCCGCGGCGACCACCCGCGTGCGCAGGTCACGGTCGGTGAGGATCCCGAAATCGCCACCGGGCAGGTCGATGATCGCTGCGCTCGCCCCGGCATCGGTCATCCTGCTCGCCGCTTCGGCGATGGTGGTATCCGGATCGCAGCGAACCGTCGCCGAGCGGATCAAGCGCGCCACCGGCTGATTGCCGGGCTCGTGCACCCCGACCGCGAGCTCGCGGCTCCGCGCCCGCTCGAGCAGGGGCCGCGCGACGCCGACCGGGACCCGATAGCAGAGCGTGTCCTCCGCGGCGCGCGCCTCGAACCCGGGTGGGAGACCCGACAGCATCGCCGCCTGACCGAACGTGTCGCCCGGCCCGAGCAGGTCGAGCAACTGCCCCCCGTGGACGACGTCCACGGCGCCGCTGTGGATGACCCGCAGGAACGTCACGGGGCCACCGTCCTCGCTCAGGATCACCGACCCGGCGAGGTAGAACTCCACCAGCGTCCCTGACACCACCTCGGCGAGCTCGTCCGGCGTGAGCACATCGAACGGCGGCCGTCGGGACACGAATCGCGCGATCTCGGTGCGCCCGGCGTCCAGATCAGCCCCCGAAAGCCAGTCACACCCCCGTGGCAGGAAGCGCCGAGGCCTGGCGCGAATCCGTTCCCGTCACGGCTGGCGTCCGAGTGACAATGCCCACGGTTGGGGATAGTAGCCCGCCCCTAGGTCCGCGGCATGACAACTCCTGACCAGTCCAAGCGCGGGCACAGATGTTTGGCCACCTGGCTAGAGGCACACCCCAAGCGCGTCACGATCATGGCGCCGGCAAGCTCCTCGGTCAACACGGAGGTGGTCCTCATGTCGGTCAGTGCCAACAACGGCTCGGCGTCGGTCGGCGCCCTCTGGCGGTACCCGGTGAAGTCGATGCTGGGCGAGGAGCTGAACGCATCCTCGGTTGACACGCGCGGGCTCCTCGGAGACCGCGTCTACGCGATCATCGATCCCGACACCGGCAAGGTCGCAAGCGCCAAGAACCCGAAGAAGTGGCCGCACCTATTCGATTGCCGGGCCGCCTTCATCGAGCCACCGAAGCCCAGCAACGGTCTCCCACCGGTCCGCGTCACCTTGCCCGACGGGCGCATCACGCGCAGCGATGCCGGTGATTTCGACGAGGCCATGACGGCCATGCTCGGTCGCGCGGGCAAGCTGCAGACGGTTGTGCCTGAGAAGCCGGTGCTCGAGGAGTACTGGCCCGACATCGAGGGCCTCGACCTCCGCGACGCGGTCACCGACGAGGACCTGCCCGAGGGAACCTTCTTCGACGTCGGGATAGTCCACGTCCTCACCACCGCCACGCTCGACAGCCTCAGCGCCGTCTATCCCGACGGGCGCTTCGAGGTCAGACGGTTCCGGCCGAACATCGTCATCACCACCCCCGCGGGCGAGAAGTCGTTCGTCGAGAACACCTGGGTCGACCGCACGCTCGCGATCGGCGACGAGGTCCGCCTGAAGGTCACCATGGACACCGGCCGCTGCGTCATGACCACCCTCGCCCAGGCAGACCTGCCAAAGGATCCCGGCATCCTCCGCGCAGCCGCGCAGCACAACCAGGCGCACGTCGGAATCTACGCCGAGGTCGAGCAAGCGGGCCTGATCCGTCGCGGGGACAGCGTGCGGGTGGAGTAGCGGGAGGGTGGGCCGCAAGGGGGAGATGGGCCTCCTGACCGCCGCCGAACCTACAATCCCCCCGGTGCCCAGCCCGATCTCCAGCGCGCTTGGCCGGACTGCGGAGCACATTCCGGGCCTGAGGCGGGTTCCGGTACTGAAGGTGCTTGTGCTTGGGGAGATCGCCGTGCTTGCGCGCTCGCATCTGACGATGCTCGACGCGAATGAGCGGCGCAGGCTGCTCGAGTTGATCCGGATCGCACGCGGTCGCCCAGCGCGCCTGTCGGCGCGCCAGCGCCGGGAGCTCAGGTCCCTGGTCGCTAAGGCCGAGCCGCGGCTGTTCGCCGGCACGGCGATCGCGAAGCTCTCACCGGTCTCGCTGCCGGACCGGCTCCTTTACGGCCCGGCATCGAATCGGAAGAAGAAGTAAGGCCTACGTCGCCGCGGCCTGACCCGCGGCCAGACCTGCTGTCCGCTCCGCGCGACGGTCCCAGCGTTCCCGTGCCTTCGCGGCCTCGGCCTCGCGATCCTTTGGTGGCGCGGCCGTGATCAGCTCAGCGAGCAGCCTGCCGGTCGACGCCGCGATCGTGTCGACCGCGCGCTCGAACGCCTCGGCGTTGGCCTGCGAGGGTTTCGTGAAACCGCTGACCTTCCGTACGTACTGCAGCGCCGCGTCGCGCACCTCGTCGTCCGTGGTGGGAGGCTCGAAATTGTGGAGAGTTCGGATGTTTCTGCACATCCAGGAAGCGTAGAGCCTTGGCCCGCGCGCCGGTCACGCGCGCGCCGGTAGCTTGATCGCGGCTTCGGCGATCCCGAGTGGCGACTCGGCAGCCAGTGGCGCGAGCCCGTCGATGAGCTCCGCCGGCGGCACGATCTTGAGGAAGGTCGTCGCCGAGAAGCTGTCAGGGCGATGACCACCCGCCAGAGACGCTAAGACGGATCGTTCTCCCTCGGCCGGTGAGCGGCCCGGGGTGGCGCTGCGACCACTACCCAGCGTCGAGCTCGTCACGCAGGATCAGGGCCCCCACCCTCCGGCCGCGCCGAGCCGCGTCGCGATCGCCCTCTTGCGCAGCGACGATCGAACCCTTCATCAGGATGTGCCACTCGCGCGCGAAGCTCTCGGCATCGTTGATGCCGGCGCGGCGCGCCAGGTCCTCGAGGAAGTCCCTGATCCCGGCGAGGTAGGCGGCACCGGCGCGATGAACCGCGTTGGTGGGCTCGGGATGCTCGAGTAGCACGTTGATGAACGAGCAACCATCGAAATCGGGGCCGTGGAACCACTCGTCGAACAGGTCGAAGATCGCCAGCAGCCGCTCCCGCGGATCGGACGCTCGCTCTTGCACGCCGCTCTCGAGCCACCCCCTCGTCCACAGATTCTCACGGCGCTCGAGGAACGCGAGCACAAGATCCTGCTTCGACGAGAAGTGGCGATACAGCGTCTGCCGCGCGACGCCCGAGCGGACGATGATCGAGTCGACGCCGACCGCTTGGATGCCCGATCGCGAGAAGAGCTCATACGCTGCCGCGAGGATGCGCTCTCGCGCGCTTCCAGCGGGGCCGCGCGAGGCATCGCCGAACATTGCGTTCGCGCCAGCCATCGCGCGACTCTATCAGCAGCGCGCGGCTCCACCGTCCGCATGCCGGTGCCGAAGACACCCCAAACCGCGAGGGAGACCGGTCGGTCCCCTGGGGCGGGGAGCCCTCCGACCACGACTCTCAGTGCCAGTGCATCACGACTCTCAGCGCGATGATCGCGAGACCCATGATCGCGCCGACGCAAACCTGCACGATCAGCTCCCTGCCGCGCATCTGCGCGCGAGTCGCGGCGACCACCTCGAACGTGACGATCAGGACGGCTGACGTCCACACCGCCGCAAGCACCGCCGTCGCGAGCGATGCGCCCGCGGCCGCCGCGATCAGCAGCGCCAGGATCGGAGCGATCGCACCGCGGACGATCGCGAAGTCGCGGACCAGCGCGCGCCTGAGGGCGGCTGTGCTCAGCGGCGTCTGATTGTCCAGACGCTGTCCGAGCGTCGCTGCGTAAGCATGAGCCAGCCAGTACAGGCCAAGCGCGAGCGCGACCGCAGTGACGGTCTCCACCAGGGTCTCGCGGCCCGCGCTCTCAGTCGCGAGCACGGCCCCGACGATCATCGTGCCGTAGACGGCCCCCGTCGGGTTCTTCTCGGGCAGGATCCAGTCGATCGCGCGGCTCGCGATGTGGCGCAGGCCGTGCGGCGGTGTGGGCTCAGCGGCGATGGGCGCATTATCGACGCCGTCATTCGCCACCGGCCGCGAGCAGCTCTTCCTGCCCGATCCAGCGCGTGTGGTAGCCGGTCGGGACGCGCTGCGGGATCGCGATCCTTGCCGCCACCGCAAGCGTCCCGGCGTCGATCACGTACAGCTCTGAGCTGCCGGTCGCCTCCTCGGCGGCGAACGTCAGCAGGTACCCGTCATCTTCATCCGTCCCGCCGATCGCCGCCGCGAACGACGGCTCGCCCCCGTACCAGCCGGCCGGGTAGTCGAGCTCGTCGACCGCGCCCGTGAGGAGGTCGTATTTGACGATGCCGTCGAACAGCAGCGTGGGCGTAGCGGCGAATCGACCGTGGTAGCTGTAGCGGGCGCGGGTCCCGATCCGGGCGTCGTTGATGCGGGGGAACTCGGCCAGACGGTCGTCGAGCTGGGTCTCGCGGACCGCACCCGAGCGCAGGTTGAGGCGCCACTCGTGCAGGCACGGCGCAATCCGCAGGTTGCCCAGCAGTGGCGCCGGCCGGCCGACGGCGCCGGCGGCCGCGCTCGCGGTCGGATCAGCGATGCGGCAGCCGATCAGGACGACGTCGTCTCCCTCCTCCCACGCGGAGATCGTGTGGTACATGAAGAAGGGGGCGACCTCGAACCAGCGGATCTCCGAGCCACGTCCATGGCGGGGGATCAGCCCGATCCGGCTCGGCTGCTCGCGGAAGAACTCGAGCTTGGCACGGCCCGCGCGCAGCGCCTCGGGATCCCAGGTCATCGACATGTCGAACAGGACCGCGTGTCGCTCGGTGAGGGCGATGTCGTGCTGAAGCCTGAATCCCGGGAGCTCGATCGAGGTCAGGTGCTCGACCCGGCCGTCGGCGGAGACCACGCCGTAGCGCAGATATGGCGGCAGCGGCCCGTAGTCGATGAACGACATCTCGCCACTCAGCGGATCGACCTTCGCGTGCGCACCCATGTTGCACCGCAATGTGCCCTCGAAGTCCCAGGTGCCGACGGTCTCGAGGTCGGGGAGCCGGATCTGGTGCGCGGAGCCGGACAGCCACCACAGCGCCAGCAACCGTCCGTTGTGGAACACGAGATCGGTGTTCGCCGTGTCCTTCCACGGGCCGTCCGGGTGCCCCAGGTCCGGGCGCTCCATGATCCCGGCGCGGAGCGCGCGGCCGGCCGCGATGTCCTCCTCGAGTCCCTTGGTGCGAACGTAGCGGTTGCGATATGTCGCCCGTCCGTCCCGCAGGCTGATCGCGTGCAGCATCCCGTCACCGTCGAACCAGTGGTACTTGCCCGGCGGCTCGTAATGCGGATTGCTGCCGGTGCGGACGAACATGCCGGCAAGGTCCTCGGGCAGCCGGCCCCACGTCACGCGCAGATCCTCGGCGACGATCTCGGTCTGGACCGGCGCATAGTTACCGTCGAGATAGGGGCTCCGCTCGATCGTGCTCACTGGATGCTCCTCGCCTCTCGCATTTGCAACATTGTTGACAGCCCTCTATCGTCAACAATGTGGCAAGAGTAGACCCTGCGGACCGGCATCGCAAGCGGCCCGCCGCAGGCGATCCGGATGTCGCCGCCCGCTTCCGCTATTTCCTCGAGCAGATGGAGCTGACGCGTGAGGGCTTCGTTGCGGCGGTCGACGGCGCGGTCACGGCGCGCAGTCTGTACGCCGTGCTCAGTGGAGCCCGCCGGCCGAGCCGGGCACTCGCGGTACTTGTCGAGCGCACCTGGGGCTTTCGCGCCGACTTTCTCCTTCACGGCCACGGCGAGATGTGGGCGCGGTCAGAGCGGCCTTCCGTGGAGCAGCTCTCGCCCGCCGAGGAGGACGTGATCGCCTTCATGCGCCGCAGCGTCGACAACGCGCAGACCGTGGTCGCAGACGTCGAGCGAGCGAAGCTGTGGGAGCACGTGTTCGCGCGCACGATGCGGCTGATCGAGGAGCTGACCCGCGCGGCGGCGTCCGACCGGGAGGCCGAGCAGGTCACGTATCCGACCTTCGCGAGGCTCGTGCTGGAGGAATGCCTGTTCCTCGCCGACCGCTACGAGCGGCTAGCGGAGCTCCGCCACGACCAGCGCGTCCATCAGCTCACCGACGCCTTCGTGCGCCGCTTCTTCGATCAGCTCCCCCGGCGCGCACTCGACGCGTCGGAGCATGCGCGCACTCAGGCGAGCCTCGCGCCCGTCCGGGCGCGCCGGCGACGGATGGCGGCGGAACGGGAGGCCGCGATCACCGCGCTGGTCCGGGCGTTCGAGCAGATCGGCACCTCCGAGATCGCCGGCCGTGAGCTGCTCGAAGGGTCCGCGCCGCGACGGGCGGTGGAGCACCGCGCCGCGATCGAGCGCCTGAATCAGTCGGCGCCACCGGAGCTCGCGATCGCGATCGAGGAGCTCCGGCGGACGGCACCAGAGGCGCCCACGCTCGCCGCCGGGCTGGCGCGGCTCCTCGACGATCTGGTGGAGATGCTAGAGCCACGTCCGGTTCCCGCCGGCGACGCAGCCGAGGAACTCGACGACCTCCGCCGGCGGGTCGTGGACGGCTTTTCTGTGTGATGCACGGTTAAAATCGATGGGTAAAAAAAGCCGCTATTTGCGGACTTTTTAATTTGGTGGTCGGCGGCTGCGGGTGAATGATGTTTGGCAACGAGATAGGTTGCTCCCGCGCTGTTCGTGCGAGTTCGGCGTGCCCGACCGAGAGGGATGCAGACCGTGCCAATGGCAAGTCATTTGCAGGAGTCTTTGCGCACCCAGCGCTTTTTAGCGTTCGGCGTACGGCAGCGTCTCGACCGACGAGCGGGCTGCGCGCCCGCCAAGCTCCCGGCAAAGGAGGTGTCGCAGTGAATGCTCGCGATTTGCTCGAGGTGTTCGAACCAGAGCTCGGGGATGTGAGAGCCAAGGCCAGCCAAGCCACCTCCGCACTCAGTCCGATGCTCGAGGAAGCGAAGCGGTTCTACGCGAGCCAGGATCCGGACACCCGGGTGCTGCTTGGCTTAGGAGTGGGTCTACTGCTGGGAAAGGTGGTTGGTCGCCTTGGCCGTTGAGCTGATCAGCAAACTTGTTTCGGAGCAGCTGGGAAGCAAGGTGCTACCGCGCATCGAGGCCGCCACCGGCGGCTTGATTCCGGCCGACGAGCCGGTCACCGGCGCTCTCGCCGCCGGCTTCGTCGCCGGGGGCGGCGTTGGCGGGACCTTGGGATTGCCGTTGAAGTTGGTTCGGGTGGCTACCGGCCGTCCGAAGACACCAAGCCGAATGGAGGCCACACACATGTCCAGCTCCAATAAAGAACTCGGTCGCGCCTTGGCAGCAATTGCATCCGCCGACAGCCAGATGCGGGGACGTAGCGGCCTCCTCGGCCTGCTGCTCCCGACGCCAAGGAAGGTGCTGTTGGTCGCGGGCGCCTACACCGCGCTGAACAGCGTCGACCCTGAGTTCCTCGGTCCGATCGGGCCGGCGCTCGAGACCGCGAAGGAGAAGATCCCCGTCGGTGACATCAAGATGATGGTCGCGCCCGCGATCGACGCGGTGAAAAACACGCTCGCCGCCCGGATCGACGCGATCAGGTAGGCGCGGCTGCGGCGCGCCGCAGCAAGGCGCGCGGCGCGCTGGTCGGGCGGGCCGAAATCGATTGCTGCATCGATCTCACGTTTGCGGCGTCCGTCGGCGTTTCAGGTCGTGAATGCCTTCGACAGCGACGATCAAGAGCCGGCCGGCGGTCCGCCGTGAGCTGAGCTATCGCGACCCGATCGACATCGACGGGTTGTTCGCTTTTCTCGCGCGGCGCGCCGTCGCCGGTGTCGAAGAGGTGCTCGACGGGGTCTACCGCCGCAGCCTGCGACTGCCACGCGGCCCGGCGGTGCTGGAGCTCGCACCGGGCGCGGGCTCCGTTGAAGCCCGGTTCTGGCTGGAAGACCGCCGCGACCTCCCGGCCGCGGTCGAGCGCTCCCGCGCACTGCTCGATCTCGATGCCGACCCGCACGCGGTGACCGCTGCTCTCGGTGCCGACCCCGTGCTCGGAGCGCTCGTGCACCGCTCCCCCGGCCGCCGCGTCCCGGGACATGTCGACGGTGATGAGCTGGCGGTTCGCGCCGTGCTCGGTCAGCAGATCTCCGTCGCGGCGGCAACCACCCTCGCGGCGCGCCTCGTCGCCGCCTACGGAGAGCCGCTCGAGCGTCCCGTCGGCTCCGTCACCCATCTGTTCCCGACGTCGCAGGCGCTCGCGGGCATCGATCCCGTGGCGCTCGCGATGCCCGCCGCGCGCCGGCGGGCGGTGCTCGGGCTGGTGGCGGCGCTGTCCCGCGGCGACGTCAAGCTGTCCACATGCACAGACCGCGCCCGCACCGAGCAGGCGCTGCTCGCGCTGCCAGGGATCGGCCCCTGGACGGCCTCGTACATCGCGATGCGCGGACTCGGAGACGCGGACGCGTTCCTGCCGACAGATCTCGGCGTGCGACGCGGTCTCGAGGCGCTCGGGCACGACGGGCGCCCCGCCGCGGCGGCCGCGATCGCCGAGCGCTGGCGACCGTACCGCGCGTATGCCGTGCAGCATCTGTGGGCCGCGGCGGCCGCCCGCGAGGCGGTGGCGCGATGACGACGCTCTACTGCACTGTCGAGAGCCCGATCGGCGAGCTGCTCCTGGCCGGTGACGGCGAGACGCTCCAGATGTTGCACATGCAGCAGGGGCGCAAGCCGGGTCGGATCGACCCGGGATGGACGCGCAGCGAGGAGCCGTTCGCGAGTGTGCGCGGCCAGCTGGAGGAGTACTTCCGCGGCCACCGGCGCAGCTTCGATGTCCCGCTGAAGCCGGTGGGCACGCCGTTCGAGCTTGAAGTGTGGGGAGCGCTCCAGGAGATCCCATATGGCGAGACCGTCAGTTACGGTCATATCGCCACTCGGATCGGGCGTCCGGACGCCCCGCGCGCGGTCGGCGCGGCCAACGGACGCAACCCGATCGCCGTGATCGTTCCCTGTCACCGCGTGATCGGTGCCAACGGAAACCTGACCGGCTACGGCGGCGGCATCGAGCGCAAGCGGCTACTGCTCGAGCTCGAGGCCGGCATCGCGACGCTGCCGGTCTAGACGCGCCAGCTTCTTCCCCGGGTTGAGCAGACCCTTCGGGTCGAAGACGTCCTTGATCGCCTCATGCAGGCCGATCGCGGCCGGCGCCCACTGTTGCTCGAGAGCGCCGCGCTTGACCCAGCCGACGCCGTGCTCGCCGGAGACCGAGCCGCCCAGCTCGCATGCCAGCGCGAACAGGTCCTCGGCGCCCGCTTCTGCGCGCCGCAGCTGGTCGGGGTCATCGGGTGAGACCATGAACGTCGAGTGCAGGTTCCCGTCGCCGGCGTGCCCCCAGCTGCACGCCGTCAGCCGGTGGCGGTGCCCGATCTCGACCGTCGCCTCGATCGCGTCGAGCAGGCGATCGAGTGGGACGACGATGTCTTCGCTGATCTTACCCCCGTACTGCGCGGTGACTCCGAGTGATGCCCCGGCGCGCCAGCGCCACAGGTCCGCGATCGCCCGCGGTTCGCCCGGTGCGTGGATCGAGATGGCGCCGTCGCGCAGCACCTCGACGAGCTCGGCATGCAGCCGCGCGGCCTCGTGCTCGGAGCCGTCCGCCTCGGCAATGACCATGAATGCGGCTCCGCCAGGGAGCGGCACAGGAAACGCGTCGCGGGTGGCTCCGAGCGCGCCCGCGTCGAGGTACTCGAGGGCAGCGACGCCCAGTCCGTTTGCGAGGACATTCTCGATCGCTTCGCAGCCCTCGCGCGCGCTCGCGTAGGCCGCCGCCACCGGGAGCGCCGCCTCCGGCGCTGGGGTCAGCCGTAGCCAGACTGCGGTCACGATCCCAAGCGTGCCCTCCGACCCGATCAGTAATGACTTCAGATCGTACCCGGCAACGTCCTTTCGTATCGGCCCGCCGACCTCGATCAGCTCGCCCGGTGCGATCACGGCCTGCAGGCCGGTGACCCAGGCTCCGGTCGGGCCGTACTTGAATGCGTGCGGTCCGCCTGCGTTCGTGGCGACGTTGCCACCCAGCTGTGAACGCTCCGCCGCGCCGGGGTCGGGAGGGAAGTAGAGCCCGCTCTCGCGTGCCCGGCGCTGCAGGTCAGCGGTCCGCAGGCCCGCGTCGGCCCGCATCCGCCACAGCTCGGGGTCGATGCGGTGCACCGAGTGGAGCCGCTCGAGGCCGATCACGACGCCGCCGCTGATCGGGACCGCGCCGCCGGCCAATCCGGTGCCGCCGCCGCGGGGCACGATCGGGACGTCGTGCTCGTAGCACCAGCGGACGACCCGGGCCACGTCGTCGGCGTAGCTCGGAAGCGCGATCGCCTCGGCGCTGCTTCGCACGGTCCGACTCTCGGTCGCGTCGGCGAGGTACTCGGCGGTGTTTCCCGGCAGCACGCCGTCGCCGCCGAGAATCGATTGGAGCTCTCGCTCGATCAGCGTCGAATTGCTCGGTTGCCTGCGTCTAGCCCCTACCACAGTGGACATAAGGATGCCGGACCGGCACGATTGACGGGCATCGCGGCCACACCTTACGCTCCCACGATGACAGCAGGCGAACCGATCCTCGGCGACGGCGCCGCCGGGCTGCGCGACCGGCTGCGGGCGGGCGAGGTCACCTGCACCGCTGTCGCCGAGGCGTTCCTCGCCTCCGTCGGCGACGACGAGCTCCGGGCCTGGGCCGCGATCAACCACGCCGTGCTGCTCGAACGTGCGGCGGCGCTCGACCGGCTCAGCGAGGCAGAGCATCAAGGACAACTTCGACACGATCGACTATCCGACCGCGTACGGCTCGCCGATCTACGCCGGGCACCGCCCCGACCGTGACGCCGGCGCGGTCCACCAGCTGCGCGCCGCGGGAGCGATGATCGCGGGCAAGACGAAGCTGTCGGAGTTCGCCTGGATGTTCGCAACCGACACGCTCAACCCGCTCGACCACGCGCGCACCCCCGGCGGGTCCTCGAGCGGGTCCGCCGCCGCCGTCGCGGCAGGAACCGTCGCGGTCGCGACCGGCACCCAGACCGCGGGGTCGATCAACCGGCCGGCGTCCTACTGCGCGGTGATCGGCTACAAGCCGACGTTCGCCACGTTCCCGCGCGACGGCGTCAAGCTGCTCGCCCACTCGCTCGACACGGTCGGGCTGTTCGGTCGCAGCATCGCCGATCTGCGGCTCGTCGCGGGCGTGCTCGCGGCGCCGGCGCGGACGTTCGCGGACTCCGCGCTTCGCGGCCATGCGGGCGGCCCGCGGATCGCGCTGATGCGGACGCCGAACTGGCTGCGGGTCGAGCCGGCGGCACAGAACGCGATCGAGGCGGTCGCGGACGGCGCCGCCCGCGCGGGCGCTGACGTCGAGGAGATCGAGCCGACGCCCGGGTTCGCCGAGCTCGTGGCGGCGCAGACGACGATCCAGTGGGCCGAGTCCGCGGCGAACCTGGCGGCGGAACTGGCCGAATCGCCCGAGCTCCTCAGCGACGAGGTGCGGGCCGCCCTGCAGGAAGGAGCGGCGATGCCGGCGGAAACTTACGGCGACGCCAAGCGCGCCGCCGCCGAGCACGGCCCACCGCTCGCCGCCCTGCTGAGCGGCTTCGACGGCGTGCTTACGCCAAGTGCCAGCGGCGTTCCGCCGCTCGGCCTCTACTTCACCGGCGACCCGCTCTTCTGCCGCGTCGAGACCCTGATCGGCGCCCCGTCGGTGTCAGTGCCGCTCGCCTGGACGCCGGATCGCCTGCCCGCGGGGCTGCAGCTGATCGGCGCCCCGTCGAGCGACCCGCGCACGCTCGCGTGCGCGGAATGGCTGCTGGAGCGGCTCAGTGGACCTTGAACGCGGTACTCGTTGCGGTTGTGGACCCGGCCGAGTTGGACGCGGTGACGCTGCACTGCACGGTGTGGCCGCGCAGCTTGTGCGCGGACCCGAGTGTTCGCCCGTGCGCCCCCGGCTTGACCATGCCGGCAACGAGCCACCGGTAGGAGTATTTCTTAGGGTCGTTAGCCCAGCGGCCCGTGCTGCAGCTCAGCGTGTTGCCCGCGCGGGTCACGCGTGGCTTTGCCGTGTTCACCGGCTTGCTCGCAATCGGTGCCGAGGCAGTCACGTTCGTGGTCATCGAAGCGGTCGCGAGGGTGTCGGTGGCGCCGTCGTCCGTGTAACCGCAGAGCAGGTATTGCCCCACCGCGTTGGGCGTGAACGCATTGACGTTCGAGAAGTTTCCGGATGCATCGAAGTCCTCGGGCTGGTCGAAGGCGACGTGCTGGCCCATGGAGGTGGAGGCGGCAAGCTCCGATCCGTTGAGATAGCCGGTCGGGCACGACGTCACGAGCGTGGTGGGGATCGCGTCGATCTCGAGGTACAGAGCACCCCCGCCGGTCGGGTCATTCCCCGTCGCCGTCACCACGATCGGGGTGTTGACGGTACCCGAGGACGCCAGCGACAGGTTCAGCGTGAAGGCGTCGGCGAGCGCCGGCGCCGACACGAGCGCGAACGCGGCGACGCCTGCCACGAGCGCCGCCACCTTGGCCAAGCTGAACGACCGCATCGCACCACCTTCTCCCCGCGCTTGTTGCCCTGTCGGGATGCTTTCGCTCCCCGGGGGCGGTGTCAAATATGCGCTGACACTCGTGGTATAAGCGGCACGCATAGCGCTCCCCTTTAGCTGCCCTTTAGGATAGACTCGTCGTCGGTCGCGGCCACGCCGCCGGCGAATCGCGGCCGTCACGTGGACCTAGAGTGGGGCTCGAGCTTAGACATCTGCGCTACTTCGTCGCCGTTGCCGACCACGGTCGAATGATCGCGGCGGCGGGCGCGCTCCACGTGGCGCAACCGGCGGTTTCGCAGACGATCTGCCAGCTGGAACGCGACGTCGGCGTGGCTCTGTTCGAGCGTCACCCGCGTGGGGTGAAGCTGACGCGAGCGGGCGAGGACCTCCTGCCTAAAGCCCGCGCGGCACTGAGCAGCACCGAGGAGGCATTCCAGACCGCGCAGGCACACGCCCGCGAGCAGCGCAGCCAGCTGTTGGTCGGATTCCCGCCGCCGTTGACGAGTGACGCGACGGAGATCCTGGCTGCCTACGAGCGGTCCCAGCCGAGCATCGACGTCGAAGTCAGGCAGTTTGACCTCGGTGGCCCGATTGTGGCGGTGGCCCGCCGACAGGTCGACGTTGCGTTCGTCTGGGGCGCGTTCGAGGAGCGCGACGTCGTGCTCGAGACGGTGGCCGAAGAGCAGCTGGTCGCATGCCTGGCGACGGGTCATCCCCTCGCCGGCCAGGCCGAGCTCCGCTTCGATCAGATCGAGGACGAGCCGGTCTCCGGCGTCGGGTCGGGCTTTCCGATCGAGATCACCGACTTTCTGCACCTGTCGGGTCGCCGCCGGAGTCCCGCTCGCCAAGTCGACTTCGTCCCTCGCTCGATCGACGAGACGATCTGGCTGCTCGCGTCGGGACGCGCGATCCGCATTGGCCCGGCGAGCGTCGCAGAGGTATTCACGCGACCGGGGATCGTCACCCGCCCGCTTGTCGACGTCGAGCCGGTGAAGATCGCCGTGGCGCGCCATCGGAATGACCGCCGGCGGGCCGTGCGCGCATTCGTTCGGGTGGCGCGCGATCACTATCACCGAGCGCGCGAGACCGAGCGCCCCAGCGGGACGCGATCGGCGGTCACGGTCGCCGTCTGAGGGCGCTCGGCGCGATTCTCGAGACGGGCGGTATGCGCCAGCCTTATATAGCCGGTTCCAGCTCTTATTCGACATGGTCGTGGTAAGGCGGTACCGTCGCGCCGAGCTAGGAGCGGGCCGACCTGGCGGTAGCGTCAAGCAAGGGGCATGCCGTGAGGAACCGAGTGAGAGTCACATTGGGGTGCGCGTTCGTGTGCCTGATGTTCGTCGTCAGCGCTGGTGTCGCTCACCCGCTGAACGCCAAGCGCTGTCAGCGGGGCTCGAGCGTGGTGAGCGTCGCGGGCCGGAGTGCGTGCTGGCGGTTGCCACGGATCAGCGGGAAGCTCAACGGGCCGGCGCTTTCCGAAGGAACGGAATCGGTCGCGGTCGGATCCGCGAGCGCAGCTCTGGCGCAAGCGGGATCCAACGGAGAATCCCTGGATGGTGCGCTTGCGTTGGGCGCGCCGACGCTGGACTCGATGCTGGCGACCACGATTACCGATGCGAACCGGGAAACGGGGCTGGTGCCCGCACGCGACTCCTCGCTTCCGCCGTACACGATCGAGGAGATTCCTGCGCCCTCAGGGGAGGCGGGAGGTGGCGCGAAACTGACGGTGCCGCCGACGACGATAGCCAAGGGGGCGTTCTCGCTGACCCTCTCCGGCACGGCTCAGTTCACATCGTTTGTCGACCAGTGTCCGGATGACAGCGGCAACTCGATCGGGAACACGGTCGGGTCGTTGACGTTCCACGCTGTGCTGAGCGGTCCCCTCGGGGTCAGTGGCGTGCTCGACGCCACGGCCCAGGTGACGGCCAGGTTGACGGGCCACGTGGGGCAGGACGGAAAGCTGAAGGACTATGACGCCGACGTGCACGCAAGCGGATCTGCGAAGGGCGGCGTGACGGCAGTCGGCGTGATCCCGGTTTATAAGCTCAATGATCTCGGTAACTTGCACATCGTGCTCGTGGGCCTGACACTCGGAGAGTCACAGAATTCGAAGCTGTTCGACTCTTTCCTGGCGGGCGGCTCGGGCCACGTCACGTTGATCAACTACCGCGGCACCGACATCGGAGGATCGGTCGATGCGCAGGGCAACCTCGTCGGGGACTCGGCGCAGGGCATCGCGGTGATGGCAGAGCTGGGGACGGTGCTGCTCGCCGACGGCGCGTTCCCGCCTGCTCAGCAGAACTGGTACGACTACGCTGCCTGCCTGACCGCGAAGTTCGATCCGTCGTCGCTGGAACACCTCAAGGGCGGCTCGACGAAGACGATCCAGGTGTCGGTTGCCAGCGTGAGGGATGGTAAGGACGTGAAGATCCCGCTCGACGCGAAGCCCTCGAGCGGTTCGTCGGTGACCCCGAGCGAGCAGACCGCGAAGCCAGGGCAGCCGGCACAGTTCCGCTTCACGATTTCAAAGAACGAGACGGAGTACTCGACGCTGTCCGTGTCCGGCACATCGAACCGCGGGCGCGTCGTCGGTACGCTGTCCACCGTTCCTGGTCCGATCTGCGGGATCCCGCCACACGCACGAGAGCCGCACTTGATGCCCCGTTGCTGAGCGGGCGGCTGTCAGCCGCGTGATCAGATCTCGAGTCGTGACTCCTCGAGGTCCAGCTCTCGCACGACCCGGTTCATCACCTCGTTTGAGATCTCTCCCTCGTTCCGCATCGCCACGAGCGCGTCGCGTTGGGCGGCGAGCACGGTCTGGACGAGCTGCTGATAGGCCAGGCTACGGTCTTCGTAGCCGTCGTCCTCGATCTTCCCGGCCCGCGCGGCGAAGCGGCGCTTTCGGTATTCGTAGGCCCGGCGCATCCTGTCGATCGTGTCCTCTCGAGTCCAGTCGGCATCGGCGAGCTGGTCGATCTGAGCCAGTGCGGCCTTGGTCGCGACCAGGCGCGCCCGCACCTCCTCCGCGTCTTCCTCGCCGTCGCGGGTCACCCCCAGGCGCCGGATCAGCGCGGGCAGTGAGAGGCCCTGCAGCACGAGCGTGAAGAAGATGACCGAGAAGGTGAGAAAGATGATCAGGTCCCGGTCGGGGAAGGGCGATCCCCCGTTCGTCTTCAGCGGCAGTGCGAGCGCGGCGGCCAGCGACACCGCGCCGCGCATCCCGCTCCAGGCGAGCACCAGGCGTGGCCGTGCCCCGACCCGCCGTGCCCGTTGGCTCGGGCGCCGGTCGAGGGCGCGAAGGATGTACGGGATCGTGAAGAACCACACCAGCCGGGTGAGCGCGACAACGGCGCTGACGGCGAGCGCGTAGCCGGCCAGGGTCGGGACGGACTCGCCGGCCAGTCCGGACACAACCCTCCGCAGCTGCAACCCCACCAGCACGAACAGGCTCGCGTTGATGATGAAGTCGAGCACGTCCCAGACGAAATACCCCTGCAGCCGCGTGCGCGCGTCGATGATGCTCGGCCCGCGGACTCCCATGTAGATACCGGTCGTGACCGCCGCGAGCACGCCCGACGCACCGAGCGCGTTGGCGGGAATGAACGCCGCGTAGCCGCTGAACAGGGAGATCGTGATGCTGATCTGGGCGTCCTGAGTGCGGGCGCGAATCTCTGCGATCACCCAGCCGACCGCGAGGCCGATCGCGACCCCGCCGACCGCCGCGATGATGAACTTTCCTCCCGAATCGAGCAGCGAGAAGCCGCCGCCGATCACCGCCACGACTGCGACCTTGTAGGCGACGAGCGCGGTCGCGTCGTTGAACAGCCCTTCACCTTCGATCGCGCTGACCAGACGGCGGGGGAAATCGAGGCGGCGCATGATCGTCGCGGCCGAGAGCGGATCGGTCGGGGAGACGATCGCCCCGAGCGCGAACGCGCCCGCCCACGTGAGCCGGTGCACGAGCGCGTGAGCGACCAGCGCCACGGCGAAGATCGTGACCAGCACGAGGCCGACGGAGCGCAACGTCAGGCTCCGCAGATTGGCCCGCATGTCGTTCAGGTCGGAAAAGAACGCGGCGCCGTATACGAGCGGCGGCAGGAACACGACGAGGACGACATTCGGGTTGAGCGTGATCGCGGGCACACCGGGGATGAACCCGAACAGGGCGCCGCCCAGCACGAGCACGATCGGATACGGGATCGAGAGCCGGCGCGCGAGCGAGCTGAGCCCGGCGACGGCGACGAGCAGCCCTGCGATCAGGATCTCGGCGTGCGCCATTGTCGGCGTAGTTTGCAGCGCGCGGCTGCGACGCGGCCTGCGCGCGGCTTCGCGCGGCCTGCGGCTATTCGGGGGTGAGCGCTCTGAGGTCCCGCGGGTCGACCGGCTCCCCGCACGCCTCGCAGCACATCTGGGGGACGAACCGCTGGCCGCAGCTGTGCTCGAAGACGCGCGGCGGTCCCTCCTCTCCGGCGAGGTGCCGGTCGCCCCAGTGCATCAGCGCGGCGATCACGGGGTACAGCTCGCGGCCCGCTTCCGTCAGCCGGTACTCGTAGCGCGCCGGGTGCTCCGAGTACTGCCGGCGTTCGAGGATCCCGCTGGCGACGAGGGTCTTCAGACGGGCGGCGAGGGTGTCGCGCGGCGCGCCGGTGCGACGGACCATCTCGTCGAAGCGCCGGTCGCCGAGGAAGACCTCGCGCACGGCGAGCAGCGCCCACTTCTCACCGACCAGCTCGAGCGTGCGAGCCACCGAGCAGGCGCGAGGCTCTGTCGTTGCGGTTGTCATGGGTGTGAGTGTAGCGAGTTAGTACGGGATCTGGACGCACTCGATCGAGTTCTGCTATGTTGCCCCGCAGCAGTGCATCCAGATTTCGGACTCACTAGGAGACGAGCCGTGGCTTCAAGCACTCCCCACAGTCCTCGCAGAGTCGCCGCCGTGATCGGCGTGCTCTCGCTGGCGGTGTTCATGTCGAGCCTCGACCTGTTCATCGTCAACCTGGCGTTCCCGTACATCGGGCGCGAATACCACGGCACCAGCCTGAGCTCGCTGTCATGGGTGCTCAACGGCTACACGGTGGTGTTCGCAGCAGTGCTCGTGCCGGCCGGACGATGGGCGGACCGCATCGGGCGCCGCCGGCTGTTCGTCGCCGGTCTGGTTACGTTCAGCGTCGGCTCGCTGCTGTGTGGCCTCGCGCCAGGCGTGGCGGAGCTGATCGCGGCACGCGTCGTCCAGGCCTGCGGGGCCGGCATGATGGTCCCGACGTCGCTGTCGCTGCTGCTGGCGGAGGTGCCGGCGGCGGCGCGGCCCCGGGCGATCGGGACCTGGTCGGCGATCGGCGCGCTCGGCGCCGGGCTCGGGCCGGTGATCGGCGGACTGCTCGTGCAGATCAGCTGGAGACTTGTGTTCTGGATCAATCTCCCCGTCGGGCTGATCGCGGTGCTGCTCGCCGCGCGGGTGGTGGCCGAGAGCCGGGATGAGCGGTCTGCCTCGCAGGGCCGGCCGGATATCGCCGGCGCGGCGCTGCTGGCCGCGTCGGTCGGCCTGTTCGCCCTCGCGCTCGTCAAGGCACCCGACTGGGGTTGGGCTTCGGGCGGCGTCGCCGCACTCGTGGCCGCGTCGCTCGCGTGCGGAGCGGCGATGGTGGCGCGTTCGCGCCGCCACCACTCACCGGTGATCGAGCTCGAGCTGCTGCGCTCGCGCAGCTTCAGCGGCGCGTTCCTCGCTTCGATTCTCTACTACTCGGCGTTCGGGGCGTTCGTGCTTGGATCGGTCGAGTTCCTGACCAGCGTCTGGGGCTATTCGGCGGTGCGTGCAGGTCTGGCGATCGCCCCGGGGCCACTGATGGTGCTGCCATTCGCCCGGCTCGTCGCTCCCCGTCTCGTCGCCCGGTTCGGCGGTCCCGGGCGCGTCGCCGTCCTCGGCTGCACCGTTGGCGGGGCCGCCCAGCTGCTCTGGCTGACGCAGATGACGGGCCACCCCGACTACCTGACCCACCTGCTCCCCGCGCAGCTCCTCGGCGGCGCCGGTGTCGGCCTCACGATCCCATCCCTGCTCGGCGCCGGCAGCGCCTCGCTCACCGCCGACCGCTTTGGCACCGGCAGCGGCATCCTCAACATGGGTCGCCAGATCGGCACCGTTCTCGGCGTCGCCGCCCTGGTCGCCATCCTCACCCACGTCGACCCCGCCAACGCCCTGGCCACGTACCGCCACGGCGTGATCCTGGTGATCGGCTTCTTCGCGTCGGCCGCGGTGGTCTCGGCGGTGCTGCTGGGCGGGCGCGTGGCGCGTCCGGCGGGGGCGGGGGTGGCTCCGGCGGGCGCGGGGGTGGCTCCGGCGGGCGCGGGGGTGGCTCCGGCGGGCGCGGTCCTGGAGACGGTGGCGTGAGCGCCCGCGAGATTCCCACCAGGCCCGCCGCCCTGGCGCCATCGGCGCGCGGCGGACCCCTGCTGGACGGCGACCCCGCGTGGGGGGAACCCAGAGCCAAGACCGTGACCTGGCACGACCCGGCCGTGACGGTGCGTGGCGCCATCGGCCTGTCGGGCCTGGAATTCATGAACGCGATCATCGAGGGACGCCTCCCGCCTCCCCCGATCGCGAACCTGCTCGGCATGCGGGTCCGCCACGTCGAGCGAGGGCTCGCCGTGTTCGAGTACACGCCGGATGAGTTGGTCTACAACCCGCTCGGCGTCGTGCACGGCGGGCTGTTGTGCACGCTGGCCGACACTGTCGCCGGTTGCGCGGTGCACACCACCCTCGAAGCCGGCAGGCGCTAGCCGAAGAGCACGGACGCGAGCGCGGTCCATTCCTCGCGCGGGATGCCCTCCACGCCCACTGTCTGCAGGCACACATGGTTGGCGCCCGCGTCGAGGTGGGTGCGAGCCGACGCGACAATCGTCTCCGCGCTTCCCTGAGGGACGAGGGCGTCGATCAGCCGGTCCGACCCGCCATCGGCGATGTCCTGCCCGGTGAAGCCGAAGTCGAGCAGATTGCTTGTGTAGTTGCGGAGGCCAAGATAGGTCGCGGCGAACGTACGCGCGGTCGCGCGCGCATGATCAGCGCTTACCTGCGCTTGCGAACCGTCGACCACGCAGGCGAGCTCGGGCGCCAGCAGCGCGCTCGGGCCAAGCCGCTCCCGCGCAGCCCGGGTGTGCTCGACGGGAACGAAGTAGGGATGCGCGCCGATCGCACGCTCCTTCGCGAGCTCGAGCATCCTCGGCCGGAGCGCCGCAAGCGCACGCTTCTCGCGAGGTAGCGGCGAGTCAGCGCCGTCGAGCCCATCCAGGAACGCGCGCATCGCCGACAGCGGACGCGAATAATCGCTCGTGGCCTCGGGGTGGCCGACCCCGATCCCGACCAGCAATCGATCAGGGAACTCTCCGGCGAGCTCGGCATACTCGGCGGCGAGCGTCGCGGGCTCGTACTGCCACACGTTGACGATGCCGGTCGCAACGATCAGCGTGCCGGTCGCCGCGAGCAGCGGACGCAGCGTCGGGAGCCGCGGCGAGCCGCCGAGCCACAGCGCGCCATAGCCGAGGTCCTCAACGAGCTTTGCCGCCTCGCCGGCGTTCTCTTCCCCGATCGCGCGGTAACTGGTCCAGATCCCAACCTCACCGAGGTGCATCGGAACAGGGTGGCAGATAGGGGCCGGCGGCGGGGTTTGCCGGGCGGGGCGGCGGGGGCGCGGCTTCCGGGATGAACGCATCAACACCTCCGTTATCCGAAGGAAATGATGCGTGAACGAAAACCGCCCCGCCCGATTACCGCATAGTGATCCATTCCGCCGCCGTCGGCGAAAACATGGGCATGCATCAGGAAACCTCGAGGGCCATTCGGGCGCCGGGGGCCGCCGGCGCCGCCGCGCTCCATGCTGTTTCCGACCCACCGGTCAGCGAGATGACTGCCCCTCCCCATCCCCAAAAGAGAGCGCGGGGCGCCGTGCGCTACCGGCTGCTTGACCGCGCACTGGAGCACCAGGTCGTTCCCGACTCGGTTCTTCGCGTCGGGTCCCGCTACGGCGCCTGGGCGCGCGAGCGTCGCGAGTCCCGCGGCGGCGTCGTCGGGCAGGAGGAGCGGCTGCGGGCGCTGCTGGTGCGGATGTCCTCGGGCCCGATCGCAGAGGTGCCGGAGAAGGCCAACGAGCAGCATTACGAGCTTCCGGCGGCCTTCCTCGGGCTGATCCTGGGTCCGCGACGCAAGTACTCCGGCTGCCTCTGGGAGCCCGGCACCGAAACGCTCGCGGAGGCGGAGGAGGCGATGCTCGCGCTCAGCTGCGAGCGCGCGCAGGTTCGTGACGGGCTGCGGATCCTCGATCTCGGCTGCGGCTGGGGGTCATTGTCACTGTGGCTCGCGGACCGGTACCCGGGCTCGCTGATCACCGGCGTGTCGAACTCGAGCCGTCAGCGCGAGTGGATCGAGGCGGAGCGCGACCGGCGCGGCCTGACCAACCTCGAGGTGATCACCGCCGACGTCAACTCGTACGCTCCCACCGGCCGCTTCGACCGCGTGATGTCAATCGAGATGTTCGAGCACATGCGGAACTGGCACGAGCTGCTGCGGCGCATCTCGACCTGGCTCGTCGACGACGGGAAGGCCTTCGTTCACGTGTTCAGCCACCGGACGCTGCCCTACCTGTTCGAGGGGACGTGGGCGGCGGAGCGATTCTTCACCGCGGGCCTGATGCCGAGCCACGACCTGCTTCCGCGCTTTCAGGACCACCTCCGGGTCGCCGACCGCTGGGTCGAGCCCGGCACCCACTACGCGAGGACGCTGCAGGCTTGGCTCGCGCGACTCGACGCGCGAGCAGACGAGGCGCTGGAGCTGCTGGTCGCCGACGGCCGCTCGCGCCGCGAGGCGCGTGCCCTCCTCGGCGGGTGGCGCCTGTTCCTGCTCTCGGCTGACGAGATCTGGCGCTACCGCGGCGGGAACCGCTGGCTCGTCAGCCACTACCTGCTCGAGCCGCGCTGACGAGATCCGGGCCGTTTGGCCCCGAGCGCCCGGACGCTCGCGATCGTTGCCTCGACCTCCTCGCCGGGGTCCTCGACCCGGCCGACGAGCACCGCGAGGATCTTGGCAAGCCGCCGGCGAAAGAAGTGATGGCCTTCATCGGGATCGAGGAAGCACCGGCAGTGAGGGAGCGCAATCGCCAGCTGTAGGGCGTGCTCGATCGGGACGAGCGGATCCTGGAGGCCATGCCACAGATGCACATCGGTCTGCACCTCGCCGGCCGAGAAGCCCCACTCGCCGGAGTAGACGAGGTAGTCCTCGATCATGCCGCGCACGCCCTCGCTCGCGGCATCGAGGAAGCTCGTGCTCGCCGCTGACCGCTCATCGGCGCGCTGCAGCTGCTGCCGTTCGCCTGGGGCTGCATGAGCTGCGATCACGCGGGTGAGCAGTTCCGGATGGCGACGAACGAGCGGAACGGCCAGATCGCCGAGCCCGGCGCACAGCCCGGGCGCGCCGGCGAGCACGGACAGCGCGAGCCGGATCCTGAGCTGCATTCCAGGAGTCCTGTGGGGCGCACACAGTGGCGACAGCGAGCTGCAGACCGCGACCCGCGTTACCCGCGCTGAGAGCTCACGCGCGATCGCGAGCGCGTACGGGCCTCCTGCCGAAACTCCGATCAGCGCGAACCGCTCGATCCCGAGCGCGTCGGCCAGCTGCCCCACGTCGGCGGCGAAGTCGCTGATCGTCCGTCCCGGCGCCGGGTCGGATCCGCCGAGCCCTGGACGGCTGATCGCGAGATGCCGAATACCGAGCTCGGCCGCGATCGTGTCGAGGTCGACCGCGGCTCCGAGCGGCGTGCCGATCGCCCCGTGGCAGTACACGACCGGGATGCCGTCACTCGGCCCGGTGACCGAATAGCTCAAGCGTCTGCCGTCGGCGAGCCGGAGCCGACCGCGCACGAATGTGGACTCAGAGCGCATCACGGAGAGAAGTCGCTGCTTCAGAGCAAGGTAGAGCGCTCTGGATCGATAGTTGTTGTGTCTTTGTCAAGCAGCGTCAGCAGTCTCTCTAGCGCGGCGGCGAACGCCCGTGGCCGCTCGACCATCGGGACGTGACCGGCACGCTCGATGATCACGACCTGCACATCGGGCCGGACGGCACGGACGCGATCGACATTGCGTGCGCGCACGGTTCGGTCCTCCGCGCCCCAGATCACGCCGAGAGGCACCGTGTTTCGCTGGAGCAGGGCGGCCAGATCGCCGCGGGTGATCCCGGCGAGCGCGGTCGATGTCCGCTGCGCACCGGCCGACGCATCGATCATCAGCCGTGCCTGGGTCGGGGGGATGCCGGCGCCGTCGGCGGCCGCGAGCCCGAGGAGCAGGCGCCGCCCCCATCGCACATCGGTGAGTGGCCCGAGCGCTCGCCGTATCGCTAGCAGCCGGTCGGCCGCCGCCACGAGCACGGTCGAGGCGGGCCAGGGCACGCTCGAGAGACCGGCGGGGGCGACGAGGATCAGCCGGCGGACCGACCGCGGGCGGGCGTCGGCGAGCGCCAGCGCGATCCCGGCGCCCATCGAGTGGCCGACGAGGTCGAACGGCGCCCGCACGCCACGC
>Ga0302325_10005429_pt1 | contig 28957 bp, 22 predicted proteins | sample Palsa_T0_2_FD_201948 | JGI IMG/M metagenome (GOLD analysis project Ga0302325, IMG submission 201948) | Peat permafrost microbial communities from Stordalen Mire near Abisko, Sweden - Palsa_T0_2 | ecosystem: Environmental > Terrestrial > Soil > Palsa > Peat permafrost | place: Sweden: Abisko...
GCCGAGTGCCTGGGCGCCGGACAGCTCGTGGGCCTCGCGTTCGGCCCGGCGCTTCTTCAGCGCCTCGACCTGCTTGCGGTTCGACTGCGTCAGCGGAACGGCCAAGCCGCCGGGGAGCAGAAAGTTCCGGGCGTAGCCGGCGCGGACCTTGACCTGGTCGCCTTCGCCGCCGAGACCGTCGACGGGCTTGAGGAGGAGAATTTCGTTATAAGCCATGGGATGCGGATGAGGATGATTTTGGGCGCAAATTGTCGGCGGAAAGGGACCCAAATTCTCAGGCCGTTTTCCCCCTGTCAACGCCCAATCCGCCCGCGGGCCGATTGGCGGTCCGGGGCGACTAGAACGGGACGTCCTCGTCCGCGCCTTCGGGCGCTCCAGCCGGCGGCTTGGCGGCCTTGGGAAAGGAAGTCCCCGGACCGGCCGCTTCGGGATCGCCGGCCGGGGCCGATTGGCCGCCGGCGCCCCCGCGCGTGGACAGAAACTGGACGTTATCGAGCACCACCTTGAGCTTGGTGCGCTTCTGGCCGCTCGTCTTGTCCTCCCACTGGTCGAATTTCAAGCGGCCCTCGACCATGGCGAGGCTGCCCTTGTTCAGGTACTTGGAGACGAGTTCCCCCTGCTTGCCCCACGCCTCGATGTCCACGAAGGTCGTCTCGTCGCGCGTCGCGCCCGATTCGTCCTTGAACTGGCGGTTGACCGCGATGCCGAACTGGCAGATGGCGGTGCCCTTGGGCGTCATCCGCAGCTCGGGATCGCGCGTCAGGTTGCCGATCAGGAAGACTTTGTTGAGGTAGGCCATGGGGAGGGGACGCCGCCGCGATCAGACGGACTCGACGAAGGTGCGATAGACGCTGTGGTTGAGCCGCAGCCGCTCCCGCAGCTGGGCGGGGCCCTGGAGCGGGGCGGCAAACGAGATTTGCACGTAGGTGCCGCCGGGGAAGGCGCGGTCCGTCACGCGGACAAATTCCTTGCGGCCGAGGTTCTCCACGGCGGTGACATCGCCCTGGACGGCGGCGATCTCTTTTTTCACGCCGTCGATGATCTGCTCGACGGATTCTTCCTTGCCGCGGTTGTCGAGGATGAAGGTGGCGCGGTAGTTGCGTTTGGTCGGATTCATGGGTCTTTGCGATTGAGCTGGTTCATGGCCTGGTCGACGCCGCGGGCAAGCAGCAGTTCGAGGCCCTGCAGGTAATGGTCTAGTTTCTGTTCGATGATAACAAGTTGTTCGGGGGAAAATTTTCCGAGGACGTAATCCTTCAGGTCCATCTCGGAGGGATGCTTCGGGCCGACGCCGATGCGGTAGCGGACAAAGCCGTCCCCCAGGTGCTCGATCAGGCTGGCCACGCCGTTGTGGCCGCCGGGACTTCCGGTCACCGTGATCTTCAGGCGGCCGCAGTCGAGGCCGCAGTCGTCGTAGACGGCGGCGATCGCGGCGGCCGGCAGCCGGTGGAAGCGGGCCAGGGCGCCGACCGCCCGGCCACTTTCGTTCATGAAGGTCAGGGGTTTGGCCAGCCAGCAGGTTTGGCCCGGCGCCGGGTCCCAACGCGCGACTGCGGCATCGAAGGCCGGCTCCGGGCGCCAGGCGAGGCCGTGCTTCCGGGCGAGCGCCTCGACCACGATCCAGCCGAGGTTGTGGCGGGTCTGCGCGTACTCGCGGCCCGGATTTCCGAGGCCGGCGACGAGCGCTATGGACATGACAAAGAACGATCGGCGGCGAACCCGCCCGGCGGGCGGACCGCGGCGAAAAGCTTATTTCTTGGCGGGCGCCGCGGGCTTGGCGGCGGCGGCGACTCCCTTGGCGGGAGCTGCCCCCGGCTTGGCGCCGGCGGCGGGCGCTGCTCCCGGCTTGGCCTCGCCTGCGGGCGCGGCGGCCTTGCCATCGGCGGCGGGAGCCGCCTTGCCGTCCGCGGCCGGAGCCGCGGCGGCGGCTCCTTCGACTGGGGCGGCGGCGGCGACCGGGGCCTCGACGATGACTTCAGCCACCGGCTCGACGCAGGCGACCACCACCTGGCCCTTGGTATCGAGAAATTCCACGCCCGGGATGGGCTTGAGCTCTCCGAGCTTGATGGTCTCGCCGACCTTCAGCGGGGTCACGTCGACCTCGATGACGGCGGGCAGATCCTTGGGCATGGTGCGGATGCGAAGGGTGTGGGTGTTGACCTCGAGAACGCCGCTCTGGTTCTTGACGCCAAAGGCCTCGCCCGCGAGGTAGATCGGCACCCGGATCTCGAACTTCTCGTCCGGCTTCACCTCGTGGAGATCCACGTGCAGGAAGCGATCGGTCATGGGGTCGCGCTGGATCTCCTGGAGGAAGGACAGCGCGTTGCCATTTTCGCCGGCTCCCTGGAGTTCGATGAGCACGGCGCGGCCGCCGACGGACTTGAGCAGGCGGACGAATTCCGGTCCCTCGATCGAGAGCTTTTCCGGGTCGGCGCGCTTCCCATAGAGGATCGCGGGAATGCGGTTGACCTTGCGGAGACGGCGCGAGGCGCTGCGGCCCGTCTGGGCGCGCGTCGTTACGGTGAGCGTGAGCTGATTTTTCATGGCTTCGTTCCCCCTGAGACCCCGAGGATCGGGGGCAGGCGTAGTTGAAAGAGGGATCAGCCCAGTGGAATGAGCTCCCGAACGCAATCAAAACTTGGAGCCTCACTTAGGGCTGTCCTAACCCGCCCGGGAATGGCGTACTTTCACCTCCGGTGAATCCACCCCCAGCCTCTCCCGTGGCCGGCCGCTCGCGCGAGGTGCAGCGCGTGCTCCTGGGCCTGGTCACAGTATTGGTGGTCGGCCTTTTCTGGACCAATTCCCAGTCGGGGCTGCTCGAATTGCTCGCCGGCAAGGCGGCAAATTCCGACTACAACCTTCTGGTGGAGGGATTTCAAGCCGGCCAGCTGAGCCTCAATAAGGAAGTGCCACCGGGTTTGGCGCAGCTGGCCGATCCCTACGATCCCGCCGCCAACCGGCCCTATCGCTATGCTCCGTACGTGTTGCATGACCTCAGTTACTTCCACGGGAAACTCTATCTGTATTTCGGCATCACACCTGTCCTGGTGCTCTTTTGGCCTTGGGCCTCGCTGACCGGGCGCTATCTGCTGCACCGCGAGGCGGTGGCCATCTTTTGCATGGTGGGATTTCTCGCCAGCGTCGGGGTGCTGCGCGGTTTCCGGCGGCGTTATTTTTCGGAGGTCTCCCCGTGGATCGTGGCGGCGGCCATTCTCGGCCTCGCCACGAGCGCGCCGATCCTCCTCCTGCCGGCGGAAGTTTATCAGGTGCCGATCAGTTGCGCCTATGCGCTAACCATGCTCGCACTTGGGGCAATCTGGTTGGCCTTGGTCCGTCCGGCCGAGCGGGCGGGGTGGGTTGCGGCCGCCAGCCTGGCTTTCGGCCTGGCCGTCGGAGCGCGCCCGCCCGCCGTGCTCGGCGCGATCATCCTTGCCGTGCCCGTGGCCGCGGGCTGGAAGGGTCCTCACCGGCTCCGCCTGCTGCTGGCCGCCGTGCTGCCGGCCGGGTTATGCTGCCTGGGCCTTGCCCTCTATAACGTGCAGCGATTTGGCAGCCTGATTGAGTTCGGCCAGCACTATCAGCTCGCCAATAGCCGCCAGGACATCGCGCGGCACTTCAGCCTGCACTACCTCTGGTTCAATTTCCGGCTGTATTTCTGGGCGCCGGTGCACTGGACCCAAAATTTTCCCTGGATCGGGAAGGTTGTCGTGCCTCCCTCGCCCACTGGCTTTGGCGCAGTCGAGAATCCGTTCGGGGTTCTGGTCAACACGCCGCTCGTGTGGCTGGCGTTGGCTGCCCCCCTTGCGTGCCGGTGCCAGGTTCCGGGAACGGGGCCGGCCTTGCGGACCTTCCTTGGCGCTTTGGTGGGGTTCTTCGTCCTGTCATCCGCACCGATCCTTCTTTACTACTGGAGCTCCGGCCGCTTCGAAGCGGAGTTCCTGCCGGCCCTGGTCTTGCTGGCCGTCATCGGCGTTCTTGGCCTTGAGCGCGCCCTGGCCACCCGGCCGGCCGCGCGCCGTCTCGTCCGGATTGGCTGGGGCCTCCTCCTCGCCTATTCTCTGGCCTTCAACCTGCTGGCCGGACTCGACCGGGTTGCGAATGAGCGCTGCCAATATGGAAACGCACTCTTGAACGATGGGAGCTTGGCGGAGGCGATCGTCGAATTCCAGGCCGCTCTCCGGATCAAGCCCGCCTATGCCACCGCCCACCTCAGCCTGGGAATGGCCCTCGCCCGGTCCGGCCGGATGCGGGAGGCCGTCGCGGAATTTAAGTCCGCGCAGGGCGACTCCACGTCGGCCGAAGACTATGTCAGCCTCGGCACCACGCTGCTCCAGCTCGGCGACGTCAGCGCCGGCGTCGCGCAATATGAGCATGCGCTGCGGCTCCGGCCAGACTCGGCCATTGCGCATTTCTCTCTCGGCTATGGGCTGCAGCTCCTTGGGCACCTGGAGGCAGCCATTGACCAATATCGGGAGGCGGTGCGCCTCGAACCGGATTCGGGGCCCGAGCATCTCGGCCTGGCACTGGCCCTGCGGCAAGCGGGCCGCGAAACCGCCGCTGAGGAACAAAATCGAATCGCGATCGGACTTGATCCGAAATTGGCCGGCCGGATGCCTTGAAAACACCGCCGCGCACGCACCCTTCGCTTTGGCGGCCTCGCACCGCCGGCGGCATCGTCTGTGCGGCGATCATCGCCGTTTTTTTCGCGAGCGCCCATTCGGGCCTGCTGGAACTGCTCGGCGGCCGGGCAGCCAACTCGTACTACAACCTCCTCGTTGAGGGATTCCAAGCCGGCCAGCTCAGCCTGAAGCAAGAGCCCCCGCCCGCGCTGGCCCAGCTCGCAGATCCGTATGACCCGGTGGCCAATCATCCCTACCGGACGCCCCCGACCCTGGCGGACGACCTGAGCTACTATCGCGGGCGGTTTTATCTCTATTTTGGAATCACCCCCGCCCTGCTGCTCTTTTGGCCGTGGACCGCGATAACCGGGCACCAGCTCCTGCACCGGGAGGCGGCGGCGCTCTTCTGTTCCGTCGGCTTCCTGGCGACAGCGGCGCTGCTGGGCGCAATCCGGCGCCGCACCTTCCCGGCCGTGCGCGGCTGGGTCAAGGCCGCGAGCGTCCTCGCGATCGGTCTCGCCACCGGCCTGCCGGTGATGCTGCAGCGTTCGGACGTCTATGAAGTATCGATCAGTTGCGCCTATATGCTGGTCGCGCTGGCCCTCGCCGCGCTCTGGCAGTCGCTCCACACCGCCTCCGGCCGGCCCTGGTGGTTGATGGCGGCAAGCCTCAGCCTAGGACTGGCGATAGGCGCCCGGCCGCCGGTCCTCTTTTGTGCGGTCGTCCTGCTCTTTCCCTTGCTGCCGGCGGCGCGGGCCGACCGATTTCGCCTGCTCCTAGCCGCAGGACTGCCCCTGAGCCTCTGCGGCCTGGGGCTCATGCTCTACAACCTCCGGCGCTTCGGCAATGCCTTCGAGTTCGGGCAGCACTACCAGCTCTCAGGCATCCGTCAGGACACGGTGCGCCATTTCAGTCCGTCCTATCTGTGGTTCAACTTCCGGGTCTATTTCCTGGAGCCGATGCGCTGGCAGCCGCGCTTTCCCTTTGTGGCCAATAGCATCCCGCCTCCCCTGCCGGCGGGGCACGGCATCGTGGAAAAGCCGTTTTCACCGTTTGGGATCCTCGCCGACATCCCCTTCACGTGGTTTGCCTTGGCCGCGCCGCTCGCCCTGCGGCGCGTCGCCGCGGGCGCCGGCCGCCGGCGCCTCGGCTGCTTTCTCGCGGCCGCGGCAACCCTCTTTGCCGTGCCGGCGCTGGTCACCTGCCTCTTCTTCGGCACGTGCAGCCGCTACGAGGTGGAATTCCTCCCCGCGCTGGTCTTGCTGGCCGTGATCGGCGTCCTGGCCCTCGAAAGCGCTCCCGCGTCCTCCCCGACCCTGCGCGTCACGATCCGGGCCGCCTGGATTGGGGCCCTGGGGTTTTCCGTCGCCTTCAACCTCTGCGCCAGCCTGGAGCGCTACGCCCTCGAGCGCGTGTACGCCGGCAGCGCCTATTCCGACTTCGGACGGCTGTCCGAGGCGATCGCCCAATTCCGCGCCGCGCTGCGCCTGCAGCCGGACTACGGCGATGCCCACCTCGATCTGGGTGTGGCCTTGGCCCGATCGGGACGCCTGCCGGAGGCGACGGCGGAATTCCAGGCGGCGCTGCGCGCGGACCCGGGCCGCGCCGATGCCCAGGCCGATCTGGGCGCCGCCCTCGCCCAGGCGGGGCGGACGGACGAGGCGATTGCGCACTACCGCGAGTCGCTGCGGATCCGGCCGGGCTCGGCTGCAACCCACTACAATCTCGCGACCGTCCTGGGCCGCGCCGGCCAGCGCGACGAGGCGATGGCGGAATACCGGGAAGCGCTCCGGCTGGACCCCAGTCTGGCGCCCGCCGCGCCCTGACCGCCGCATGCGCTGGATTCTTCCCGCCGCCGCCGCTGCGCTGGTCGTCGTGATCTTCGCGGCGAGCGCCAATCCGACCGGCCTCGAGCTTGCCGGCGGGCCGCCGGCCGAGGCCTACTACAGCCAGCTGGCCGCAGCGTTTCGGAATGGACAGGTGAGCCTGCGCAAACCCGTGCCGACCGGCTTCGCCCAGCTCGCCGATCCCTACGACCCGGCCGCGAACTATCCCTACCGCCTCGCGCCCACGCGCGCCGACGACCTGAGCTACTACCGCGGGCGCTTCTACCTTTATTTCGGACCCACTCCCGCCCTGGTGCTGTTCTGGCCTTGGGCGGCGCTGACCGGCCGGTACCTCTTCCATTCCACGGCCGTGCTGATCTTTTGCCTTGCGGCTTTTTTTACGGCCACGGGACTTCTCCGGGCCCTTCAGCATAACTGTTTTCCCGAGGTGGGCTCCGGGGTGGCCGCCGCGGGCGTCCTGGCGGTCGGTCTGGCCTCGAGCATGCCGATCCTTCTCCAGCGGGGTGAATATTGGGAGGTCCCCATTGCCTGCGCCTCGGCCCTGACCCTCCTGGCGCTGGCCGCGGTCTGGCGCGCGCTGGCGGCTCCGGCCCATGGGCAGCTCTGGCTGGCCGCGGCCAGCCTGGCCTACGGCCTCGCGATCGGCGCCCGTCCCTCGGTGTTGTTCGGGGCGGTGATCCTCCTCATTCCGCTCCTCGTCGCCTGGGCGGGGCCGCGCCAGTTCGCCGCCGCCGCCGGGCCGGCGGCCCTCTGCGGCCTCGGGCTGATGCTTTATAATGCGCGGCGCTTTGGCAGCCCGTTCGAATTCGGCTGGCACTACCAGCTCGCCGCCGTCCGCCAGGGAACCGTGCGGCCATTCGGTCTCGGCTATTTCTTGCAGAATCTGCCGGTTTACCTCCTGCGGCCGGCGGAACTCATGTGGAATTTCCCCTTCGTCCGCGCGGGCACCGTGCTGCCGCTGCCCACCGGCCATCCCGAGGTCGAGGCCTTCGGCATCCTGACCAACCTTCCCATCATTTGGCTGGCCCTCGCCGCCCCCCTGGCCTGGCGGCAACGCCCGCCGGAGATCGCGCGCCCCCTGCGGGGGCTGGTGGCGGCGGCCGCGCTCCTCTTCGCCCTCCCCGCCCTCACCCTGTGCTCCTTTTTTGAGCGGGAGACACGCTACGAGCTGGAATTTCTTCCTCCCCTCATCCTGCTCGCCGTCGTCGGCATCTTTTCCCTCGAGCGCGCGCTGGCCGCGCGGCGTGGCTGGCGCCGCGCCGCCCGGGCGGCCTGGGGCCTGCTCCTCGCCGGTTCGATCGCCTTCAACCTCCTGAACGGCCTCGACCGCTACGCCGAGGAACGGACCAAGGATGGCAACGTCCTCCTGCAAGCCGGGGATTTTCCCGCGGCCGCGCAGCAGTTCCAGGCCGCCTTGCGGGTCGAACCCGCGCTGGCCGTCGCCCAGAACGACCTGGGCAACGCGCTGCTGCGCCTCGGCCGCACCGGAGAGGCGGCGGAGCATTACGGGGCCGCGGTCCGCCTGCAGCCGCAACTGCCCGAGGCGCGCTACAATCTGGGCAATGTCCTGACACGCCTGGGGCGCCTCCCCGAGGCCGAGGCCCAGTACGAGCGGGCCCTCTCGCTCAACCCCGCTTATGCGGAGGCGCATTTCAACCTTAGCGTGGTCCTGGCGCAGCTGGGCCGCGCCGCGGAGGCCGAGGCGCACTACCGCGAAGCGCTCCGCCTGCGGCCCGATATGGCCCTCGGGCCCGGAAAACAGTAGCCGCGCCGCGCGCCCCGGTCTTTGCTTCCCGCGATGCCAGAACGCCGGCCGTCCCGCCCGTCCCGCTCCGCCGCGATGCTGCTGGCGGGCGCGGGCGCGCTCGTCCTCGCGCTTTTCGCCTGGATCACCGCGACCAGCGTGGGCGAATGGGGCCGGGCCGCCGCCGACTATGCCTACAACCTCCAGGTCGAGGGCTTCCGCTCGGGCCGCCTGAGCCTCCCCAAGGAGGTCCCGCCCGCGCTGGCCCGCCTGCCCGACCCTTACGATCCCGCGGCCAATCTCCTGTATCGGATGGCTCCCTACAGCCTGCACGACCTCAGCTATTACCGGGGCCGGCTCTATCTCTATTTTGGGGTCACCCCGGCGCTCCTGCTCTTCTGGCCCTGGGTCGCCCTGACCGGCCATTTCCTGGCGCATAAATACGCGGCGGCGCTCTTTTGCTCCGTGGGCTTCCTCGCGGCCGCCGCCTGGCTGCGGGCCCTTTGGCTTCGTTATTTTCCCGAAGTCGGCGCGGGCGTCGCGGCGGCGGGCGTCCTGGCCGTCGGGCTGGCGACGGGCGCGCCCATCCTCCTGCAGCGGGCCGACGTCTGCGAAGTCCCCATCAGCTGCGCGTATGCGCTGGTGACGCTCGCCCTCGGGGCCGTCTGGCTGGCGCTGCACCGCCCAGCCCAGCGCGCCCGGTGGCTGGCCGCGGCCAGCCTGGCCTATGGCCTCGCCGTGGGCGCGCGGCCCTCCGCCCTCTTCGGCGCCGCGATTTTGCTGATTCCGCTGCTGGTCGAACTGAAGGGGTCAGGTCCCGAATTCTTAAATCCAGTTTCTGGATTTAAGAATTTGGGACCTGACCCCTTCCGCATCGCGCGGCTGCTCGCCGCCGCCGTCCTTCCGCTCATGCTCTGCGGCCTCGCGCTGATGCTCTATAATTACCTGCGCTTCCAAAACCCGTTCGAATTCGGCGAGCACTACCAGCTGGCCAGCGACCGCCAGGACACCGCGCGGCATTTCAGCCTGCGCTATCTCTGGTTCAATTTCCGGGTCTACTTCCTCGCACCGGTGCGCTGGAGCGCCGCCTTTCCCTTTGCCCGCGAGATCGCCTCCCCGCCGCCGCCCGCCGGCCACGCCCCCATCGAGGATCCCTTCGGGATCCTGGCCAATGTGCCCCTGGCCTGGCTGGCTTTGGCAGCGCCGCTGGCCTGGCGGGGACGCGGCGCCGAGGCCCGCCTTCCCCTGCGCTGGGCGGTCGCCGCGGTCGCGGTCATCTTTGGCGCCGCCGCACTGGTCCTCGGCCTTTTTTACGGCAATTGCAGCCGCTACGAGTTCGAGTTCCTGCCCGCGCTCGTCCTGCTGGCCGTCGTCGGCATCTTCGGCCTGGAGCGCGCGCTGGCGGCCCGGCCCGGCTGGCGCAGCGCCGCGCGCGGCGGATGGATCGGCCTCCTCGCATTCTCGCTCGCCTTCAACCTGCTGGAAAGCGCCGAGCACCACGTGGTCGAGCGCTACAACCTGGGAAACTGGCTTCGGCAGCTCGGACGCAACGACGAGGCGGTGGGCGCCTTCCGCGAGGCCATCGCGCTGCGCTCGGACTACGCCGAGGCGCACGACAATCTGGGAAGCTCCCTCCTGCAGCTCCGGCGGACGGCGGAGGCGGTCGCGGAATTCCGCGAGGCGCTGCGGATCCGCCCCGATTCAGCGGAGGGCCATAACAACCTCGCGAATGCGCTGCTGACGCTCGGGCAAGCCTCGGAGGCTATCTCGGAGTACGGCCGGGCGGTGCGGCTCGATCCGGCCTCGGCCGCTATGCGCTCCAACCTGGGGAGCGCCCTGCTGCAGACGGGCCGGCCCGCCGAGGCGGTGCCGCCTTATCAGGAAGCCGTGCGGCTCGCGCCCGATGATCCCGAGGCGCGCGACGGCCTCGGCACCGCCCTGGCGCAGACCGGGCAGCTGGCCGGGGCGGAGGCGGCATACCGCGAGGCGCTCCGGCTGCGCCCGGACTTGGCCGAAGCGCACTTCAACCTGGCGAACGTCCTGAGACAGCTCGGGCGCGCGGCCGACGCCCAGGCCGAGTACCGCGAGGCGCTCCGGCTCAAGCCGGACCTCGGCCGCCCCCGGCCCTGACGCGCGCCTCCCGGCCTCAGCGTCCGGCGGCGCTCTCCCCGGTCCACTCCAGGACCAGCAGCGAAACACCCTGGCGCGGCAGCGAGAACTGCAGCTTCGCCTGGCCGTTGCCCGCCTGAACGGGATGGACCGGTTCCAGGGCGGTCAGCTGCCCAGCCTGCTCCATGCGCGTGTACTCCGCCTCCGTTGGAGCCGTGGGGGAGCCCAGCTCCTTCCAGACCGTGAACGCGTTGCTGTGCGCGGCGTCGACGCGGTAGTGCCGCAGCCGGGCGGAAGAGGAGCCGGGCGGAAGGCCGCTCAGGGTCAGGCTGACCTCGGCCTCCGGGCCGGGAAGGTCGTCGTCGTGGTAATGCCAGACGAGGACGCAGAGCTTTTGCGGCGCCAGGCTGGCCATGGCGCCGACATCGGGCGCGCCCCGGACCCCATCGCGCATGATGACGTCGAGCGGCAGCTCGCCCGAGCTTCGGGTGGCGACCCGCCGGCCGCCCATCTCCGCGAACATGCGGAAGACGTTCAGGACCGGCAGGTCGAGGCCGTTGTTGGCCAGCGTGCGCTGCCCGGCGAAATACGGCTGGTCCTCGAATTCAAAGGCCCAGGTGCAGGCGCCCTCCAGGTTGACGCCGCGCCGGTCGGCCAGGGCGTAGTGCCGCGCCAGGACCGCGGCCTCGTAGCTGGCATACAGCGCGGTGTTGCGGTAGCCGAGCTGCGGGCCCTGGCAGGCCGCGCAGCCATCGGGATCGGATTCGCCGATGACGATGGGCTTGTCCTTGAATTCCGGCACCCCCGCGATCATGGCGAAGCCGGCGTCGAGGGTCTTCAGCTGCGCGGCGATGCCGAGTCGCACGTGTCCGTCGACGAATCCGGGCGAGCCCTTCGCGTGGAACGAGAGAAAATCCGTCGGCGTGCCCTTCCGGCCGGTGGCGTAGTTGGTGCCCCGCGCGCAGTGCGCCAGGAAATCCCTCATGAACTTGCCGCCCGCTCCGGCCGCGTCCATGCCGCCCACCCGGGCGGTCGGTAGCGCGCGCCGCACGGCGTCCACCGCGTAGTCGTGCAGCTTGTAGAACTCCTCCGGCGTCGCGTGCCAGTACGACGCGCCATTGGACTCATTCCACACCTCCCACCACCACTGCTCCACCTCCGCCCGGCCGTAGCGCTCCACGCTATGCCGGACCCATTGGTAAACCAGCTCGCCCCACTTGCCATAGTCCTTCGGTGGATAGGACCAGCCCGTGCCGATCCGATCGTATTTCAGGCCCGGGCGCCAATCGTGCTGGTAGGGCTCGGGATGCGTGGACAGCGCCTCGGGCATGAAGCCGACCTCGACATAGGGCCGGACCCCGCGCGCGCGGTAGGCATCGAAGATGCGGTCGACGATCGTCCAGTCATAGACCGCGCGTCCCTGCGCGTCCTCCGTGTAGGCGTTCGTGCTTCCCCACTTCAGCGCCGGGCTGCCATCGCCCGTGTTGAGGAGGTTATGCGTCCGAAAATAAACCTCCTGCGGCCGGAGCTCGCCCAGCTCCCCGAGAAGCTTTTTTCCATCCTTCATCGTCGCGTAGTTCGGCTCATCGGCGCCGAAGAAACGCCAGATCGGCTTCATGGCCCCCAAGGGCTGGCCGGCGTCGACCGCGATCGTCACGGGAAAGGATGCAGATGGCTGGGCGGACAGGGCGCCCGCGCCGAGGCCCAGAAGGAGGGCCAGGCCGAAGGGTGTTTTCATGCGGGTGGGGCGGAGGGAGCGGATTGGCGGAAGGGCTCGACGACCGCAGCCACGTCCTGCTCGCCGTAGCCGGCCGCGATGGCGCGCTCGAAGACCTTGATCGCCGCGGCGGCCGTCGTCATCGGCACCTGGCGGCGGCCGCCCTCCCGGCGGGCATAGCGCAGGTCCTTGGTCATGAGGCGGAGGAGAAAATTCGGGGGATTGTAGGCCTGGGAGACCATCCGGCCTGAAAAATTCTGCACAAGCGGGCTGCCCGGCGCTCCCTTGGTCAGGACCTCCAGCGCCCGCGCGCGGTCGAGCCCCGCGCGTTCGACGATCGCCAGGCCCTCGGCCAGCGAAGCTGCCTGCACGCCGCAGAGGAAGTTGTTGACGAGCTTGAGCAGCGAGCCGCTGCCCGAGGGTCCGACGTGCTCGATCTTCCGGCTCATCGCCGCCAGAACCGGCCGGATCCGCTCCAGCGCATCGCCGGAACCTCCGACGAGAAAGCAGAGCTCGCCCGCGGCCGCCTGCGGCTTGCTGCCGGTGACCGGCGCATCGATGAGCTCGCAGCCGCGCCGGGCGGCGGCGGCGGACAGCTTCGCGATCCAAGCCATCGTGACGGTGCTGGATTCGACGAGGACGGCGCCCCGGGCCGCCCCGCGCAGGGCTCCCGTCTTTCCCATCCAGACCGCCCGGGCCGCCTGGTCGTCGGAGAGCATGCTCATGATGACGTCGGCGCCCTGGGCCGCGGCGCGCGGCGATTCGGCCACGGCGGCTCCCTCCGCCGCAAGGGGCGCGCTCTTGGCGGGATCGCGATTGTAGACCACGAGGGGAAACCGGGCGGCCAGGAGCCGCCGCGCCATGCCGGAGCCCATGACGCCCAGGCCGAGGAACGCGATGCGGGGAGGGGTGTTCATTCGGTGACCTTGAATTGCTTCAGCTTCTCCTCGTCCACCGTCAGCCCGAGGCCGGGGACATTCTCATCCAGGTCGATGAAGCCCTTCTCCGCCACCGGCTCGCCCTGGAAGATGTACCAGAAAAGCTCGTTGCCGACCTCGACATCGACGGGGGGAAAATACTCCGCCATCGGGGAATTCAGGCTGGCCATGACGACGTGGTAATTGTGCATCTGGCCGGCGTGCGGGATGACGGGAATCGAGTGGGCCTCCGCCAGCGCGGCGATCTTGCGCGCCGCGGTCAGGCCGCCGACCCGGTTCGTGTCGAACTGGATAACGTCGACCGCGCGGGCCTCGATCAGTTCGCGAAAGCCGTAGAGCGTGTGCTCGTGCTCGCCGCCAGAGATCGGCATCCGGCCCATCCGCTTGAGCTCGGCGTAGCCCTGGATGTCGTCGGGAATGACCGGCTCCTCCAGCCAGCGCAGGTTGAACTTCTCCAGCAGGGGCAGCATCCGCTTCGCGTAGTCGAGCGTCCAGCCCATGTAGGCGTCGGCCATGACGTCGATCCCGTCGCCAACCGTCTCGCGCACCGTCCGGACCAGGGCGACGTTGTGCTGCATGCCCTCGGCGCCGTCGACGGGGCCCCAACCGAACCGCAGCTTCATCGCCTTGTAGCCCGCCTGCTTGTACTTCGCCGCCTCGGAAGCCAGCTCCGCGAGCGGCGTGCTGTAGAGCCGGCTGGCATAGACGGGGATCTTCGGCTTGGTGCGCCCCCCGAGCAGCCGATAGACGGGCTGCTTGGCGGACTGGCCCAGGATGTCCCACAGGGCGATGTCCACCGCGCTGATGGCGACCAGGGCGATGCCCTTCCGGCCAAAGGCCATCGTCTTGCGGTACATGTGCTGCCAGAGAAATTCCAGGTCCCAGGGATCGGCGCCGAGGAGCAGCGGCTTGAGATGAAGATCGATCACCTGCTTGGTCACCAGGGGGGAGAGCGCAGCGTTGCCGATCCCGACGAGGCCGCTGTCCGTGGTGATCTCGACGATGAGCCAGCCATGGAAGGTGAAGGTGCCCATCGTCGCCTGCGTGAGCATCGGCGAAACCAAGTCCATCGGATTGGTGCAGAAGTGGGGCGGCAGGGGGACGGTTTCCCCGCGCCATTGCACGACGCGGGTGCGGATTTCGGTGATTTTCATGGAGAAACAGCCGGACGGAAATACGGGGATATCGATCTTTGATATTTCCATCCGGCTTCCGGGCGCAAATCATTCCGTCATGCCCCTTCCCCGCCTCCGGGCCCACCCGCGCCGTTTCCCGCCGGCCCGGCCTTTTTGCTTGCTGAAATGGCTGCTCTGAGAGTAGTTCGACCCTCCCATTTTTGCCCGGTAGCTCAGTGGCAGAGCAGGTGACTGTTAATCACTTGGTCGCTGGTTCGATCCCAGCCCGGGCAGCCATTTCGTCAGAGTGCAGGGAAGTGCCATTGCGCGCCACCGAGGGACCGCGCGGGCGCTAACGCGGCCATGCATCCGCTTCCGCGCCCTTTTTGTCTGGTCGAATCACGATGCAGGCGCTGACATCGAAGATCTTAGATCCCGATTTTCAGCTTCCATGATAGGTTGTCCGGGTTGAAGGGGTCATGCTGCGTTTAATGCGATAAGCGCGGGGTGGCTCCGGACCGGCCTCATGGATCGCATTATACGCGGCATGACCCCTTCCGTTCGCTTCGCGGCATGACCCCTTCCGTTCGCTTTCCGTTCGCTTGACCCCTTCCGTTCGCTCTGGAGCAGCACGCGGAGGGCAAGCAGGCCGCCGTAGGAGTGGGGTCTCATAATTACTCAATAACAACATTAGTGTTGATTATGTGCTTTTATGATATAAAGTCTGGCGCATGTGGACCGAGCGTCAGGCGATCGAGGTTTTCCACCTTATCTTCGTCGCCCATTTGGGGCGCCGGGTGGACAAGGCTTTGTTCGCGATCAAGGGCGGCGGCAATCTCCGGTTCTTCTGCCGCAGCATTCGCTATTCCGAGGACATTGATTTCGATATCCGAACCATGGCCACCGGGACCTTGGCCAACAACGTGGACACGATCCTGGCTTCCCCGGCCTTCAGGCAGGCTCTCCGCGTCAAACAGATCGAAGTCGAACACATCACTTCCGCGAAGCAAACCGACACAACCCTGCGCTGGAAGGTCGGCATCCGGTTGGCCGGCGGGCCGGCCATTCCCACCAAGATCGAATTTTCCAGGCGGCGCGGGTTGGATGATGGCCACCAGCTTGGGCCGGTCGATCCCGAGCTGATTCGGACCTATCAACTGCCTCCGGTGCTGTCCCAACATTATTCAGTTGAAGCCGCCTTTCGGCAGAAAATTGGAGCGCTCAGCCGCCGGACCGTGACCCAGGCCCGGGACATTTTCGACCTCAAGCTCCTGCTCGATGCCGGGGCGGGACAGGAAAAGCTGCCGAATGACATCGCGGCGGAAATCCCCCAGGCCGTCGAAAATGCCATGACCATCGGCTTTGACGAATTCTCCGGTCAGGTCCGCGCGTACCTCGCAGCGGACTACCAGGAATACTATGGCACGAAGAAAGTTTGGGAGACGCTGCAGCAGCAGGTCGTCGATGCCATGGAGAAGCGCCAGCCATGAACCAAGTCGAGGCCTTGCAGAAAATCCAGCAGCTTGGCGTGCCAGCCTTCGAGACCCGGGACATATCCGCGCTGCTGCGGGTCACTCCGCCGAACGCTTCCGTCCTGCTGTCACGTCTGGCTAGCCGTGGGTTCGTCCGACGCCTGGCGCGCGGCCGATGGTCCACGGGTGCCCAGCCCAACCGCGAGCAGCTCCCGGAACAGGTAACCGCCCCATCGGCCGCTTACGTCTCCCTGCAGTCCGCGCTCTTTCGGCACGGCCTGATCGAACAGATCCCGGAAGTGATTTACGCTGTCACCCTGGGCCGGGCCCGGAGGGTCCAGACACCGGCCGGCACCGTGTCTCTGCACCGGATGCCGCCCCAGCTCTTCGGCGGATTCGAGACCGCCGATAACGGCACCAAGGTGGCCACCGCCGAAAAAGCGCTTTTCGATCTCCTCTATCTCAGTCCGACCCGCACCCGGTTATTCGTCCACCTGCCTGAAATCGAATTTCCAAAATCCTTTCGTTGGGCGGAGGTCGTCCGATGGACGAAAAAGATCGCAGGCAAAAGCCGACGAGCGTTCGTCGAACAAAAACTGGCCGCACTTCGGACGCCCCAGCCAAGAGTCAGCTCGTGACGAAGGGCGGTTAATCACTTGGATCGGGGCCTGGATCCATCGCGCATGGGTTCATGTCCATAAACTCCTCTGGTTCTTTTCGCGGACCGGGTTCAGCCACGACGCGCTGCTTCGATTCTTCCAACGTCGATCTTCTTCATTTTCATCATCGCTTCGAAGGCGCGCTTGGCCTCCGCACCGCCCGCGGCGATCGCACGGGTGAGAGCGCGGGGAGTGATTTGCCAGGGGAAATGTCGCTGCATAAAAGCGCGCTGCGTCCAGCGCGTCCTCATTGAACCAGAGGCAGATCGAATTTTTTGGGATCGGTTTGTTCATAAGCGGAATCGAATAGGACCAGCGCGCCCGAAAGAAGTTCGGCCGGCAGCTAAGCCCAGGCATTGACTACTTCCGCAAGCTCGCCGAGTTTTCATGAATCCCTTTGTGAGTGGCTCCAAACCTTGACCCACGGTTGCGTTATGAACACCTCGAATACCCCCGTCCGCCTCGCCAAGGCGCTGCAGCGCGCAGCCCTTGTTTTCGCCGCCCAGATCTGCCTGTTTCAGGCCGTGGGGCGGGCCCAGCTTCCCGTCTACCACCCGGGTGGCTTGGTGCCCCCGCCGTCGAAAGAGCTGCTCTATGTGGCGCTACCGGGAACTTTGGAGGGATCCTGGGACGATAATGGCAGCGGGATCGTTGTCCTCGACGTCACGAACAACTACAAATTCATCAAGCGCATTCCCACCTGGTTCGTGCCGGCGAGCAGTTTCCCCATGCAGGTCGCGGGAATGGATGCGAGCCCCGCGACCCAGATGGTCTATGTGGCGGCCCGCGGCCGGATGTGCGCGATCAGCCTGCAGACCGAAAAGATGGTCTGGGACAAGGACTATGACGGCAATGGATTTGAGCGCCCCCAGGTGTCTCCCGATGGCTCGTTCATGTATGTGGGCTCCAACCTCAAGGATTACTGGTACGTGGTGAATCCGGCGAATGGCGACCTGATCGCGAAGGTGCGATCGCCGCTGAGCCCGGACGCGCATAACCTGAACCTCAGCCACGACGGCAAGATTGCCTTCATGTCGCCGAACGGACCGGTCATGGGGATCGCCGACACCCAGACGAACACGCTGACCCGAACCATCACTTTTCCCGATCACGTCCGCGTGTTCGTTTTGAACCATGACGACACGCTGCTTTATTCGAACCTCAACAATCTCCTCGGTTTTGTCATCGTCGACGTCAAATCCGGCAAGATCATCCAGAAGGTCGAGGTCCAGGGTTACGGTTGGCCGGCTAATTGGAACCTCAACCCGCGGCCCCGGGTTCCGCACAATTGCCCGAGCCATGGCATCGCCCTCACCCATGACGAGAAGGAGCTGTGGCTCGACGACGGCCTAAACAACTGCATCCACATCTTCGACAACACCCAGATGCCTCCTAAGGAGGTCAGCGCCATCAAGACCACCGCCGGTCCGTATTGGATCATGATGAGCCTGGACGGGAAGCGCTGCTACTGTTCCTCGGGAGACGTCATCGACGTGAAGACCCACAAGATCATCGGCGCCCTGAAGGACGAATACGGCCGGACCATGTACAGTGAGAAGATGCTGGATATGTATTTTGAGAACGGGAAGCTGGTCCGGGTGGCCAATCAGTTCGGCAACGCCCCGGCCATCCCGTCCGCAAATTAAGGTCCCGCCAGAATCGAGACGGGCTTCAAGGAGTTCGCCTTGCCAGGGCCTGATCCCATGGCGGCCGCATGTCCTTCTCCCGAAAACGGATCTTCCGCCCAGCCGCTTCTCCAGCCGCGACGATCTACGTTCGGCCGGGCTACAACCGCGTGCTGGCGGAAGAATTTGAGGCCCTCAAGGACAAGCGGGTCGGCTTGGTCAAGGACAAGGTCGAAGCGCACAGCCAGGGCGATCTGCGCGAGAACTTCGGCTTCAAGGCCGCCAAGGAGGCGATCCGCGCCGTGGATCGCAAGATGCATGCGCTCGACCGTTTTGTCGCACGCAACACCTTCATCGAGGTCGATCCCGCCACTTGGCTCACCAAACCGACCGGCACCCTGCAACTCGGGCACGTGACCACCATCGAAAAGCGGGATGTGGCGACGAAACGAACCCACCGTTTAACTTTTCTGGTGACGACGCACGGTGAGACCGCGAGCGATCCCGAGTCGGGAATCGAATGCTTGCCGCACAATTCTCCCCTGGCCACGGCCGTGCTGGGCCTGTCGGCCGGCGCCCACGCCAAGGCCACGCTCCCGGCGGGAGAAACCATTCTGACCGTGCTCGCCATCCGCAATCCAACCCGGGCAGAGCTCGAGCGCCTGCTGACGGAAATCAAGCCACCGGAAGTCGAGGGCGGAGAGGACTCGAAGCCCTGAGGGCTTGAGCTTGACGGCTCCTATCACAACATAAGAGCGATCAATTCCCTCAGGAGACTCCCAAAATGGAAATCAAACGAAGTGGATCGCAACCTTCCGGCCAGGGCCCGGCCGACTGGTTTACCGGCGCCGTGCGCATCGACCCGTTGTTCCAACCGACCGATCCGGCCCGCGCGGCCGCCGCGAGCGTCACGTTCGAGCCGGGGGCGCGCACGGCCTGGCACACGCATCCGCTGGGTCAAACCCTGATCGTCACGGCCGGATGCGGCCGCGCGCAGCGCTGGGGAGGTCCCATCGAGGATATTCGACCGGGCGACGTCATCTCTTTCGCCCCCGGCGAGAAGCATTGGCACGGCGCCGCGCCCTCCACCGCCATGACCCACATCGCCGTCCACGAATACCTCAACGGGAAACCGGTGGATTGGATGGAAAAAGTCAGCGACGAACAATACGGATCCTGACTGCTACCAGCGAATCGTCAGCTGGCTGGCGGTCAACGGCACCGGGCCGTTTGCCCCGGGGGTGCCCTCCTCCAGGCTGAACTGGAACTTCAGCTGCACGTAGGGCGTGAAGCGGTATTCCGGGGCGACGTCGATGCGCCAGAGATCGCGTCCCCAGGCCTGCCGGTGGGCGGGGACCGGCGCCTCAACTGGAAACCCAGCCCCCGGAACCGCCACGGTGGCGTACAGCTGCTGATTCCAGCGGACCGCCCCCGAAAACTGCGGGGTGAACTTGTACTTCGCCTCCACATAGTAGGCCGCCGTGTCGGCGTTCGTCACGGCCGGGATTTCGAACCTGGCTTCGTAGAGCTCCGCCCAGGCCTGGAAGTGGTGCCAGGCATATGAGGCGTCCTCACCCAGGACCATCTCGCGGTAGCTGCCAAAATTGCGGCCCGGGGGAAGCGTCGATTCGGCGGAGTCGCGGAGATAGGGACCCTCACTGGCTGAGAGGCCCAAATTCCAAGCCTCGTCCGGGCGCAGCCCGACCCGGCCGCTTAGGGCCGGATCGCGCCAACCCCTCTGGTCCGGCGCCCACTCGTCCGGCCGAGCCGAAAGCGACGCGTTCTTCACCTCCGCCGCGTACCCGAGCAGCCCAAAATCGCCAAAAACGGCGGCTCCCGTGGCATAGCTCGGGCCCCAGATGATCGGCAGCCGGAGCTCCTTGTCGGTATCGGCCACCGCCGCCGGGTATCTCACCACGTGGGCCCACGCGAGCAGCTCGGGCACCGAACTCACGGCCACGGCGTCCCACACTCCTGTGAGGTTGTTATAGGGCAGCGGAGCCGTGATGAAGGGATTGTCCCAGGAACTGTGCCGGAGCGACCAGTTGCCCACCACAGTCGCAAACTTGCCAACTTGAAAATTTAGCCGGCCGGCCGTGGAGGTGGTAAAGCGCAGGACATATTCGTCCAGCCGCGCGGCCAGACTGCCCCCATAGCCCGGGTCGAAACCCTGGTCCGCGCGCGATTGGATGAACCCGTAGACATAGGGTCCAGCCTGGGCATCGAGGAAAACAGACAGCCGCGGAACGAACAGCGGGTCCCGGCCGTCGCTGACGAGCAGTCCCGGGTCCGGCGCTTGGGCGAAGTATTCCTCCAGGTCGAGCGTTCCGCTTAGCCGGGCCCGGAAAAAGTCGCCCGGGGTGCTGAAGGCCAGGCGATCCTCCAGCGAGTCGAAGAGGTCGGCCGCGCGGAGCAGCGGCCCGGCCACCACCAACGCGGCCGCCATCGCGCCAAGGATCGGCTTCATGCCCGGGGCGCGTCGCTGGGCGCACCGACCCCGGTGCGCTCCAACTTCAGTTCGAACTCGGTCCAATCTTCCCCCGATTGGATCAGGCGGAGGTCGCCGCCGTGGATTCGCGCCAGTTCGCGGGCCAGGTTCAAGCCGAGGCCGTACCCGGGGACCTCCTCGTCCACCCGCCCCCGGCGGAATCGCTCGAATAGGTCGCGCTGGGCTCCAGGCAGGATGCCCGGCCCCGTATTCCCGATGCGGACAAACACGAAACGATCGTCCTCGGCGCCGCTGATGAGTATCCGGCCGCCAGGCCGGTTGTACTTGCGGGCGTTTTCAAGGAGATTGTGGAGAATCATGGCCAGATAGCGTTTCTCGCCGAAAACCTCGAGCCGGCCCCGCAGATCGACCTCGATCTTCAGCAACGCCGGATCCGGCAACGCGCTGAAATCATCCCGGCAGGCGTCGATCAGGTGGCGGAGTTCGACCGGCGTCCGCTCAATCTTGAGCCGGCCCGCGTCCATGCGGGCGAGAAGCAGCAGATCCTCGATCAGACTGGAGAGCCTGTAGGTCTGGTGGATGAGGGCGGAGATCTGCGCGCATTCCTCGGGCGTGAAATGCTCCCGCGAAAGCAGTTCCTCCAGGCCCGCGCGGAGAACCGTCACCGGAGTCTTGAGCTGGTGGGAGGCGTCGGCGGAGAACCGGGCCGATCGCTCCGACTCGACGGCGAGTCTTTCCACCGGAGTGGAGAAGCGGAGGGAAAGGATTTCGCCGGCGGCGAAGGCCGCCAGCAGGACTGCGGCGGTGGCGCCCAGCACTTCCCAGCGAAGGCGCCGCTGGCGGGCGGCGAGTTCGGCCAGGGGATAGGCGCAGACCTCGTAGGCCGGCGGAAAGACCGAGCCGGGGTTCAGGGGTTTGTAGAATATGACATGCTCCGCCCCGCCGACCGGGGCCCGGAAGCTCGCCTCAGCGGGAGGATCGGGGCCGGAGACGGCGGTGGAAATGTCCTTCTCCAGGGCGCCGTCCGCCCCGTGGCCGGGTGGCATAAGATGCAGCTTCCGCCCCAGCCAGATTCCGCTGCGGATGCCCGCGCCCAGGGGCAGCACGAGCTGGACGGGCTCGAAGCCCAGAACGAGAGCGGCGATGACCTCTCCGGTATCCGCCGAGGCAATCGGCGTCAGGATGATTTCCGAGACGCCGCCCCCTCGCCGCTCGAGATATCCGATCTCCTGCCGCTGCGGGAGCGCCGGGAGGCTGAGCCCCGCCTCTTCCGCCGGGCCCAGTGCCCCCACCCTTTCGGCCGGCCCGGGCCTGATCACGGAGCCTCGGGGTCCGAGAAACCGGCAGAACTGCACCTGGAGCAGGACAGGGCGGGAGCTATCCGCGGCCATCAAGTCGGCCAATTCGTCCTGGGCGCTCGGATAGAGCAGATCGAGCGCATTGTCCTCCAGCGCGGCGTGAATCCGCGGACGGCGGGCGAGCGCGCGGCAGCGCGCGGCCATCACCGTCTGCCGGACCTCATCGGAATTGTGCAGGCCGGCCAGCGCACCCCGGAATTCCAGTTCGAGCGCCTGTTCCGCGTTCACCGCCAGCCTTCGCTCCGCCACGTAGAGCACGAGCAGGGCCGTGGCGGAGATCACCGCCATGGTCGCGACGTGCAGCCGGGTGCGGAAGCCGGCCACCCGGGCGGCGGACCTCGCCGATCCCGCGCCCGCCGGCTCCGCTCGCGCCCTCACGGAAAATCCGCGCGCAGGGCCGAGTGCTCCGCGAGCTCCACCGGCCGCTCCAGCGTCGTCCGGCTGTCCATCCAGACCTTCAGGACGCGGCGTCCGGCCGGCAGGCCCGCGAGACGAAAGCCGCCGTCAGGCTGCGTTATCACGAAGTAGGGCGTGTCCAGGACCAGGATGAGGGCCCGCATATGCTCGTGGATGTCGCAGTGGAGCGTGACCAGCCCCGGCACGTCGAAAAGCACCGAGGGAATCGGCCTCTCGTCGGAACGGTACCGCCCAAGATCGAAGCGCTTCGCCGCGGAATATGAGAAGACATTGTGGTAAGTGTCGTCGAGATTCGGGAATTGGATCGACGTGCCCGCTTGCACCGGCAGGAGGGTCGGGACGAAGGCGAGCCCCTTTTGGGCCATGACGGCCGGCGGGGGCGCCGGCGGCCGCGGAAACGGGCCCTCCAGGTATACGATCGCGAGCGGGGGCATGGTCGAGAGCACGCCCCCCTGGGAGACGATCTCGTACCGCTGAATCAGGACCGGCGCGGCGCCGTGCTTGGGGAGAGCAACGCGCCCCTCCACCACCGCCTGCCCGAATGCGGCGGGGACCGCTGAAAGCACGAAAACGCCGGCCAGGGAAATTTTCACGGCAAAGGCCGATCGGCGGCCCCGACGGCGTAGCCCATGCCGCGCAACGTCTGGATCAGCGGCGATGAAAATCCGGCGTCAATCTTCTTGCGCAACCGGGCGATGAAGATCTCAACCGTGCGGGTGTCGTATTCGTGGCCGCGCTGCCAGACCCGCTCGCAAAGCTCGGTGCGGGAGAAGGGCCGGCCCGGCTCCTGCATGAGCACCTGCAGGACCTCGAATTCCCGGGGCGAAAGGGCGATGGCCCTGCCCGACCGCGCGACGCGGCGGCTGCGCACATCCAGCGACAAGTCCTCCACCTTGAGCACGTCGTCCGGCCGCCGCGTCGCCCGGCGGCCGAGCGCCTCGATCCGCGCCACCAATTCATCCATGGAGAAGGGCTTGGCCATGTAGTCGTCGGCGCCGGCCTGGAGGCCCCGGATCCGCTGCTCCACCTCGCCCTGGGCCGTGAGGATGAGGACCCGCGCGCTCGATCCGCTCCGGCGCAGGTTGGCCAGGAGAGACAGGCCGTCGAGACGCGGCAGGTTCAGGTCGAGGACGATCAGGTCCGGCGGATCGGCCAGGGCGGAGGCGAGACCGCTCGGGCCGTCGTGCTGCGCGCTCACCGCGTGGCCATAGCGAAAGAGCACGCGGCTCACGTGCCCCGCCAGCTGCTTTTCGTCTTCGATGACGAGGACTCGCATAACAAAGGGGCCGAAATCGGGAATACTCTCCCGGGAAGGCGCGTTTGCAAAGGCAAAGTCCGCCCCGAAAAGACATCAATGGTAACCATCCTGTTACCTCCGCCCATGGCCACCCTGCGCCCGGGCGCGCCCATTCGCGCCCGAGCTGCCGCGCTAACAAAGACGAGAGCCGACCTTCTGGAAGGAAGGCGCCCGGCGCCTAGTTGTTCACGGGTCCGAAATCGGGCGGGGACATGCGGCGGTGCGTGGCGGCCTCGTAGGCGGAGGCGATCGTCAGCATCGTGGGCTCGGAGAAGGGGCGGCCCATGATGTCCATGCCGACGGGCAGAACCGCGGGCGTCGGGCCGACCAGGCGCGTGTTGACGCGCTTCTGGCCCTGACCGGCGCCGCCACCCTCGCCGGTGGGAGGCGGCGGGGGCTCGCCGTTCGGATCCTCGACGCGGTCGTACACATGGGTCGTGTACCCCGCGGGGACGGTCATCGTCGGGAAGCCCTGACCCCCGAAGAAGCTCCACACCTCGGGGCGGCCGTTCTTGGCCGGCTCCGTCGGCTGGCCCAGCTTATGGGTCGGCAGGTTGTTGGTCGGATACACGCAGGCATCGAGGTGCAGGTCGGCCATGGCCGCCAGGATCACCTGCTGCACCGCAAAGCGATGCTGCATGCGGGCGGCGCCATCGAGATCGCTGGGTTTGGACCAGGCGGCCACCCCCGCCTTGCGGTCGCCGAAGAACTGGTCGTAGCCATTGAAGAAACGGGCCTTGGTGACCAGATCGTCGACCGTGCGGATGTTGGCGTCGCCACGGCGTGCCACGTACAGCCGCATCATATACGCGCTCTCACCGATGTATTGGACATTGCCGAGATCGCGGATGGTGATGGTGCCCGGAATCTTGTCCGGGTCCATGGCGAGGGAGACAAAGGTGTCGAGCTGGTCCTTGGCCGGCTGTCCGTCCTGCATGAACAAGTCCTTGAACCGCTTGTCCTTGGCGAAGGTCACGTTGGCCAGCATGGGATAATACTTGCGGACATAGGAGGTGAACAGGTCGCCATCGCCCGGGTCGACGATTTCCGCCCCGAGCTTCTTCAGGTCGGCGATCGCCCGGTCGATGATATCGATGTTTTCCGCGTCGGCCACCGTGAAGAGATTCTTGTGCATGTACTCCCGCACGACGCCGATGCGCATTCCCTTGAGACTCGTGGCGTGGGTGTACGCCATGTAGGGTTGGGGGGGCAGGCGGCCGATGCTGAACGCGGTGTAGATGTCCTTCGGATCGTAGCCTGCAATCGCGCTGAGAATGCGGGCCGCATCATCGACCGTTCGCGCGATCGGGCCGCAGCGCGTGTTGGTGCCGGCACCGATCATGCCATCGCGCGGAACCAGCTCCTGCGTGCCGGCGATGCCGACGCAACTGTTGAAGCAGGAGGGGCCGCGGATGGATGTGCCGGTCTCCTCTCCGATGGCGGCTGTCACCAGGCTGGCCGAGACGGCGATCCCCGAGCCGGAACTGGACCCCATCGGGCTGCGTTCGGTATCATAGGGATTGGAAAAAACGCCGCCCCAGGAGCTGCGCGGAATGCCCGAGGCGTACTCCCCCAGGTTGGATTTCGCGAGAATGATGGCGCCGGCGGCCCGCAGCCGGGCACAAAAGACCCCGTCGCGCGGCGGACGATCGTTGGCCCAGTCGACATCGGCGCCGGCGGTCGTCCGCAGGTCGAACGTGTCGTACTGGTCCTTGATCGCCATCACCACGCCGTGCAGAGGGCCGATCAGCTTGCCCGTGCGGGCAAAGTAGGCGTCTTCCTTGGCGGCCACCTCCAACGCGTCGGGCATGTTCGGATCATCGTCCTTCATGTCCGTGTTACTGCGGGCATGATGGTCGTCAAACCCCCATGCCTTCCGGGTCGCCGGCCGCAGATTCAGCGTGGACAGGGCATTAAGCTGACCGGAATGCGGGATGGTCTTGATCGGCCCCAGAAGACCCTCGGGCATCTCCATCGACTGGCCGTTGTACGCCTTGATGCGTTTCAGGTACAGGTTAACCAGCTCCACGCAGGTCAGCTTCTTCGCCAATATGGCCTGCTGGATGGAGGCGATGCTCGCCTCCTCGACCTCGAACTTCTTCGTGTCCGCGGCGGCGGTGATGGTCGGCGCGGTTAGAAAGAGGGTAAAGGCGGCCAAGCCGCCCGTGAACCAACCCGTGAGCTTTGTGTGGGACATCAGAGTGCGAGACATGGTGAGATTAGGATGATGAGGGAGGTTTCCTGTGCAGGACTTGGGCCAGATACGGCTCGTTCACTGCTTAATCGCAATGGCGGATGCGTCGGCGGACCCGGCCAGCTCAAGGGCCTGCCCGGCGCCCTTCAGGTCCGTGCCACTCACGGCGATCCCGGAGTTGCCGCCGCCCTCGACCCGAAAGAGCGTTGGGGCGCCAGTGCCGAAGCCCAGCTGGTCGATCCGGACATCGTGGCTGGTCTTGAAGTTGGCCACCGGCCCGGTTCGGCGGATGATTTCGACGTGGTCCAGGGTGATGTCGCGGGCGTCCTCGCAGACGAGGCCGGTGTCGGCCGTGATTGAGACGTTCTTGAGATGGATGCCGCGGATGGGCATTTCCGGCAGGCCCTGGAGCTGGACGGCGCGCTGGGCGCCCCGACAGACGATGTTCTCGATATACAGGTCCCGGAACTGCGGGGTCCCGTCGCTGACCGGCACCGGTTTCGCCGCCGATCCGCCGCCGCCCTTCTGCTCATAATACATATCGAAGCTGATGGCGTCGGTCACGATGTCCGTCATCGAGATATTCGTAACGTAGATCCTCTCCACCACCCCGCCGCGGCCACGCTGGGTCTTGAAGCGCAGGCCCACGTCCGTGCCGATGAAACTGCAATTGTTGACCCAGATATTGCGGACATCGCCTGACATCTCGCTGCCGATCGTGAAGCCGCCGTGGGCGTGATAGACGACGCAGTTCTCGATCAGGACGTTCTCCGTCGGCCTCAGGGCATTCGGCGGTCGCGCGGCGCCCCCGGCCGGTCCGCGGCCCTGGCGGCCGCGAACGCCCGACTTCATGCACAGCCCATCGTCGCCCACGTCGAGCCGGTCGCCACGAATGATGACGTTCCGGCAGGATTCGAGGTCCAGGCCGTCGCCATTCTGGGCAAAGTAGGGGTTCGTGATGATCAGATTGCGGATCGTCACGTCGTCACAGAAGGAGGGATTGATATTCCAGGACGGAGAGTTCTCAAAAGTCGTGCCATCGAGCAGCACCCGCTGGCAGTGGCTCAGCACCAGCATCTTGGGGCGCCGGAATCCGTCGACGCCCGGCGGGGTCCAGATGTCCGTTTCAGCATCGAGATGCCCGCCCGAGGCCAGCAGCCCTTTCCAGGCAGCTTCCGTCATCTTCGCATGCTTTACCGGCCGCCAGGCTTCCCCCCCGCCGTCAAAGACTCCCCGACCGGTAATTGCGACATTGGTGAGGTTCTCGCCATAGATTAGGGCCGGGCCCTTATACTGTTTTGTATCCTTGGTGAATTGAACAAGCGCCCCCTGCTCCACGACCAATTCGATATCGCTCCTCAGCACGATCGGCCCTGTCAGCCAGAGTCCAGCTGGGATGATCAGTTTACCGCCGCCTTGCGCGGTAAGCGCATCAATGCCCGTGGAGATGGCTGCCGTACATAGGACCTGACCCCCTGAGACCGCCCCGAAGTCGGTGATCCGTGCGGTATGGGTGGGGATCTGCGGCTCCTGGACCTGAGGCATCAGAAATCCCACCGGATCGGGCACCGGGGCGCCAACTACAGGCGTTGTTAGCCAGCCAAGGAAGAGCGCGAACAACGCGAAGTCGGATAGCAGGGAAGAAAAGCCAATGGGGTATTTCATGGGGAGGACACCAACGAGGGGTGAAGGGGGAGGGCCGAGCTGTGGGCTCGACGTCGAACGAAGGCTCTAGGATTCACCTTTCTACTGGGCTCCAGAAAGGAATTTTAAAAATTTGCTTGAGTACATTCAATGTAATCATTTCTGATTACAAACGAAGTCAGGACACGTGTCCCTGATGGATGCTTTTACACCCCCCCCCGCCTAGCCGGAAAACCGTCGGCAAGGTACCCCGATAGCAAACAAGTGCACCCTGCGCGTGCTTGACTGACATACTATGAACCCAAGCAAAGGACTACTCCCGATCCTTCCCCGGCTGCTCTCCCTGCCAGCCTGCGTTCTGATGATGGTCGCCTCATCCGCTTCGGCGCAAGTGGCGCCGACCCCGGCTGACGCCACTTCTCCCGCTCCCACCAGCCCAACCCCGACGCCGGCGGAGACGGCCATCCCTGGTGCGCCCGCGCAGTCGGCCACTGCACCGGTGGTCCTCTCGCCCTTCGAGGTCGTGTCGGACACCAATGGTTATTACTCGGCGAACACGGAGGCGGGCACCCGCATCAATTCCAAGGTGGAGGACCTCGGCGCGGCGATCTCGATCGTGACCAAGCAGCAGATGGACGACTTCGCGATGCTCGATATCAACGACGTCTTCCTCTACACGCCCAATGCCGTGGGCACGGGCACCTTCACGGACAACACCGTCGACCGCAACGGCAGCGTGAGTGACAACAACCAGCTGAACCCGACGCAGGCCAACCGCGTCCGCGGCCTGGCTGCGGCCAACATCGCCTTCGACAACTTCGAGAGCATGGGCCGCGAGCCGGTCGATCCGATCATGATCGACTCGGTGGAGATCAGCCGCGGCCCGAACGCGAGCGTCTTCGGCCTGGGCAACTCCTCCGGCACGCTCAACATGGTCGGCGCCCGGGCGAATCTCTCGCGGGACTTCACGCACATCGCCTTCCGCGCCGACAGCTATGACGGCAATCGCAGCAGCATCGATGTGAATCGGGCGCTGACGAACAACCTGGCGGTCCGGGTGAGCGGGGTCTTCCAGCACGACGGCTTCGAGCGCAAGCCCTCCGGGATCAACGAGGAGCGCTACAACGCGATGATCCAGTACAAGCCCTTCAAGTGGACCACCGTCAGCGCGTCCTATTCCTATTACCGGGCCAACGGCAACCGGCCCAATGACGTGATGCCGCGCGATAGTTTCTCCTACTGGCAGTCGCAGGGCTCCCCGGGCTGGGATCCGATCACGAGCCTCATCCACGTGAACGGCACCACGATCGGGCCGATCACCGCGAGCACGTTCCCGGGCAGCTTCAACGGGGTGAACACCGACTTTTTCAACGCGAGCTTCACGGGCAGCAACCATTCCTTTGCCTTCATCGACCAGGGCGGCCTCGAATACTGGGCGGCTCCGACGACCTTCAACACCGCCAGCGGGCCGACGACCAACGCCAGCTCCCTCGACCGGTTTATGTCGCCGAGCGCCGAAAGCGGCGTGGTCTCGGGCAAGCCCGCGAACCAGCCGCTCTTCAGCACAACGCCGACCGTCGGCAGCAAGGCCGTCTACGATTATTCGTCGATCAATCTGGCCTCGGTCAACCGGCAGACGGACCGGGATCTCAACTCGGAGATCGCGATCGACCAGATCGTCCTGGACACTCCCATGCAGACCCTGGCCTTCCAGGGCAGCTTCTACCGGGAGGATTCGCAGCGCTACACCCGC
>Ga0302325_10005431_pt1 | contig 28953 bp, 21 predicted proteins | sample Palsa_T0_2_FD_201948 | JGI IMG/M metagenome (GOLD analysis project Ga0302325, IMG submission 201948) | Peat permafrost microbial communities from Stordalen Mire near Abisko, Sweden - Palsa_T0_2 | ecosystem: Environmental > Terrestrial > Soil > Palsa > Peat permafrost | place: Sweden: Abisko...
GACCAAGGTCAATTGGCCGCGAATATTTGGGTGCGGAACATTAGCCGGAATTGTCTGGATTGTACTGGGCTCGATCGTTACCGCCCTGCTTGGGCGCGATTTTGCTGCGCTGCCGCATAACCGCCTGGGTGCACCCACGCCCGGATTTCTTATCCTAAATGTGGTGCTTGATCTCCTTGAGGGTTTTTCGATTCTTTGGCTGTATGCCTCGATTCGTCCGGCCTATCATCCCGGCCCGAGAACCGCACTGATTGCGGGCTTCGCCTGGTGGTTTATCGTGAGCCTTGGAGACGTTACATGGTGTTCCTTCGGCCTCTTTCCACCGCGGACCCTAATTCCATTGATGATCGGAACCTTGCCAGCGCTCCTCATCGCCACACTCGTCGGCGCCAAGTTCTACAAGGACTGATTGTGCCCGAATGACCGCGAATCCTGCAGCCTCCGTCTTCGCGCAGATGTCGCTGAATCCGCTTTGACTTCGCTATCCGCGGAGGAGGTCCTTCACTGCTTGGATGGTCACGTCGCGGCTGACGTCGGAGATGGCGTTGGTGAGTGGAATCTGCTTGGGGCAGATCTCTACGCAGTTTTGTGCGAAGCCGCACTCCTGAATGCCGCCATCGCCGGCGAGTGCGCGTAGGCGCTCTTCCTTGAAGACTTTGCCCGTAGGGTGATTGTTGAAGAGCTTGACCTGCGCGATGGTGGCCGCGCCGACGAAGTTAGTGTCCTCATTGAATTGTGGGCAAACCTCCATACAGCAGCAGCAGGAGATGCAGTTCGAGAGCGGATAATTGGCTTCCTGCTGTTGCGGAAAGACGCGCGGGCCGGAGCCCAGATCGTAGGTGCCGTCGACGGGAACCCATGCTTTGACGCGCATGAGGTTTTCGAAGAGGACCGAGCGGTCGACCTGGAGATCGCGTACGAGTGGAAATTTCGAAAGCGGTTCGACTCGGATGGGCTGCTCGAGATTTTCGACGAGCGCAGAGCAGGCCATGCGGGCTTTGCCATTAATGCGCATGGCGCAGGAGCCGCAGATTTCCTCCAGGCAATTGGAGTCGTAGGTGATGGGCGTCGTCGGGCGGCCGTCGGCGGTGACGGGGTTGGCCGCGATCTCCATCATGGCGGAGATGACGTTCATGCCGGAGCGCCATTCGAGTTCGAATTTTTCCCATACCGCGGGTGCATCGGGGCTGGCCTGGCGCTTGATTTCGAGTTGTACGGTCTTGGGTGGCATGTGTCGCTCGATCCCTCAGGGGCTAAAAAGCCCCTCTTCAATCCGGTCTGCTTGTTGTACGGGCTGAAGCCCGTACCCTTCAAAATTGGCCCATGTGGGTTCGCGCTTTCCCACCCTAACCGCAAAAAGCGCGGTTAGGATGGGGCACCCAGTGTTTCCTTTTTCGAAACTTCCCTCCGGGCCTAAAGGCCCGATCTTTCCTGCTCGGCTCTTCAGGGGCCTGAAGGCCCCTGCTCCCTCCGATTCGTTCCTTGCGTTGGGTTCTTTGCTTTCCCAGGTCTCAAAATCGAGACCTGGGGCACCCAGCAGTTGTGGCTCTCAAAACTCCCAAAAAGCAACCGCAGGTCCTTCGACTCGTCCTTCGGACTCGCTCAGGATGACAGCAACAAAAGATTGCTGCATCCAACGCCTACTTTGTCGCGTCGTAACGGCGCGGGCGCGGCTTGATGTATTGGATATCGACCGCTTCAAATTCAAAGCGTGGTGCGGAACCTGCGCCGGTGAAGCTGGCCTTGGTGGTCTTCAAAAACTTTTCGTCGTTGCGATCGGGGAAGTCGGGCTTGTAATGGGCACCGCGCGATTCGTCGCGCAGGATTGCACCGCCAACGACGACGCGCGAGAGCTCGAGCATGTTGTACAACTGGCGCGTGAAGGCGAAGCTGGTGTTGGCCCATTGGCTGCGATCGCTTAGGTTCACCTTCTTGTAACGGTCCATCAGCTCGAGAATTTTCGTGTCGGCCTCTTTGAGACCCTTGTTGTAGCGAATGACGGTCGCGTGTTTAGTCATGGTCTCGCCGAGTTCACGCCATAGCTTGAAAGGATTTTCTGTGCCTTCGTTCTTGAGGAGCTTGGCATTGATTTCGGATTGGCGCTTGAGTTCGGATGCGTGGCCGCCATCGCCTTCCGGGGCGGGCAGGCTCTTGGCATAGGTCATGGCGATGGGGCCGGCGCGGAAGCCGCCGAAGATGCAACTGACGAGCGAATTCGCGCCGAGGCGATTGGCTCCGTGGTATTGATATTCGCACTCGCCTGCGGCAAAGATGCCCGGGACATTGGTCATCTGGTTGAAGTCGACCCAGAGCCCGCCCATAGTGTAGTGCATGCCGGGGAAGATCTTCATGGGCACTTCGCGCGGATCGTCGCCGACGAACTTCTCGTAGATTTCGAGAATGCCTTCGAGCTTGCGATTGAGCGTTTCGCGGTCGATGTGGGTAAGGTCGAGATAGACCATCGGCTGGCCATCGATGCCGAGATGCTCTTCGTAGACGACCTTATGGATGGCGCGCGTGGCGATGTCGCGCGGAACGAGATTGCCGTATTTTGGATACCACTCTTCGAGGAAATAGAAACGGTCAGACTCGGGAATCTGCTTGAAAGGGCGCTTGTCGCCGACGGTGCGCGGAACCCAGACGCGGCCGCCCTCGCCGCGCGCAGACTCCGACATGAGACGCAGCTTGTCTTCACCGGGAATGGCAGTGGGATGCACTTGAATGAATTCGCCATTGGCATAGAAAGCGCCTTGCTGAAAGATGGCGGACTGCGCGGAGCCGGTGCAGACGACGGAGTTGGTGCTTTTTCCGAAGATTGCGCCGATGCCGCCGGTGGCCAGAATTATGGCGTCGGCGGGGAAGGAACGGAGTTCCATTGTGCGCAGGTTGAGGGCGGTGATGCCACGGGCCTGGCCTTTGGAGTCGAGCACGGCGGAGAGGAATTCCCAGCCTTCGAATTTGTTGACGTGGCCGGTGGATTCGTAGCGGCGGACCTGTTCGTCGAGTGCATAGAGAAGCTGCTGGCCGGTGGTCGCGCCGGCGAATGCGGTGCGGTTGTAGAGCGTGCCGCCGAAGCGGCGGAAGTCGAGGAGGCCCTCGGGAGTGCGATTGAAGGGGACGCCCATGCGATCGAGCAGGTCGATGATGCCGGGTGCGGCCTCGCACATGGCTTTGACGGGAGTTTGATTGGCGAGAAAGTCGCCGCCGTAGATGGTGTCGTCGAAGTGTTTGTCAGTGGTGTCGCCTTCGCCTTTGAGATTCTTTGCGGCGTTGATGCCGCCCTGGGCGCAGACCGAGTGCGAGCGCTTGACGGGAACGATGGAGAACAGATCGACGGTGCCGCCTGCTTCGGCGATCTTGATTACTGCTGCGAGGCCGGCGAGGCCGCCGCCGATCACGATAATTCTTGGTGCCGCCATTCTCTTCCTTCTTGCGAATCAGGGACCAGTTGCGGGCTTCCAACCGAGAGCTGGAGGCCGGGAGCGATTCAGACTAAGATGCCGCCAGAGTTGCCTGGAGCAATCGAGTAAGAGACAGGAACAATATCTGGGGTGTTTTGGTATTTCGGCTCAAGGAAGGCCCAGATGCTGGCGAGGCCCATGGCGCAGAGCAGAATTCCGAAGGCCGCGCAGACGTAGCCGAAGCGCTTGCGGGCGACTTCGCCTGGGGTGATGCCCCACTTGGCTGCGAAGAGCCAGATGCCGTACGCGAAATGCCAGCAGACGGCGATCATGGCGATGATGTAGACGGCGAGCATCCAGGGATTGGCTAGTTCGTGCTGGACTTTGGCGAAGGATGCGCCGGGATTTTCCGGCAGGCTGATGCCCATGAAGCGCTGGCGCAAAACATGCTGGAAGATGTACGCGAAGGCGATGAGGCCGGTGTAGCGTTGCGCAATGTACATCCAGTTGCCGGCCCAGGGGTAGTAGACGATATTCGATTTGCCGCGCAGCCAGATGTAGACGCCGTAGATGCCGTGATAGAGGATGGGCAAGAAGATGAAGACCCATTCGAGTACGCGAACAAGAGGAAGCCCGTTGAGGAATTTGACCTGTGCTCCGTAGGCCGCGGGACCTTTGAGTGCTTCGAAGTTTGAGAGCAGGTGCTCAAGAAGGAAGGCGCCGATGGGGACGATGCCGAGCAGCGAATGCAGCTTGCGCCACAGAAAGCTGTAGCCCTGACCGGCACGCAACGGCTGGACGCCTGTGTGAAGCTGGGGCGGGGAAGGATGTTGAGCGGTTGCCATGCGGATCGGGGCTCCTGGATTGCTTCCGGACTTGCTCGCGGACTCTGGCCGGTGTGCGGGCTAGGCGAGCATTTGTAAGTCTTGTCCCAACAGCATTATTCGATTCCCAGATAAGGACCGTCAAGGTTGAGGGACCGCTATTTGCGACGGGGTCAACAATTGGGTGCTATTGAACGGCTCAAGAGAGGAAGGAGAGCTGCAAAAGCGCGTCCGCGATGGCTGAGGGAAAGCTTGGTTTCGAGGTTGATTTCGGCCATCGTGCGGTCGAGTTCGGGGAGGAAGAAGAGCGGGTCGTAGCCAAAGCCACCGGTGCCGCGCGGCGAATCGAGGATAAGGCCTTCGACGGCGCCCTCGGCTGAATGCTGCGGCTGGCCGTTACGCGCGGCGACGAGGACACAACAGTAGCGCGCGGTGCGTTGGGCTGCCGGTACGCTGGCGAGCTTTTGCAGCAGGAGCATATTGTTCCAGACGTCGGTGTTGTCGTTGGCGTCGGGCGAGTCTACCAAGCCCGTGTCGGCCGCGAATCGCGCCGAGCGGACTCCCGGAGCGCCCCCGAGAGCGTCGACTTCGAGACCGGAGTCGTCGGCGAGTACGAGGTCACCGGGAGCGAAGCGCGAATAGTAGACAGCTTTGAGCGTGGCGTTGTCGGCGAAGGTGGCGCCATTTTCTTCGGGGGCTGGGATGCCTTCGAGGTTCGGGAGGAGTTCGATTGAGATGGAATGAGCCGCTGCCGCAGTCTGAAAATCGCGCAGTTTTCCCTGGCTGGTGGTGGCTACGAACAGGCGAAGAGCCATAGGGAAAGTGTAATTGGCCGAATCAAGGAGGTCTGAGGAAGGTTCAGGCAGGATGGCGGCTGCGATCTTTTGGGCACTTTGCCTTTGACAATGGGGCGAGGGATTCCATAAGGTCTCTCTGCGGAAACAATTTCAAATGGGAAAGCGCACGGACAGCGGAAGAGAGCGGCCGGCACTGCAGAAAGAGAGAGGGAATGACTTCAGTTGTTGCCGGAATTGGATGGCACGTGATCGGTGCTGGAATGGCCGCCTCGTTTTATGCGCCGATCGAAAAGGTGAAGAAGTGGTCGTGGGAGACTACGTGGGCCGTGGCGGGCCTTTTCTCTTGGATTCTGCTGCCGATCGGCGTGAGCCTGATTTTGCTTCCGGATTTCGGGGGCTTTTATGAATCCATGGGTCCGCATTTGCTGTTGAAGGTGGCGCTGTTCGGAGCCATGTGGGGCGTGGGCAATGTGAGTTATGGTCTCACGATGCGGCATCTCGGAATGTCGCTTGGGATCGGCGTCGCCATCGGGGTGACTCTCGTGGTGGGCACGCTGATTCCTCCCATCATGCACGGCCAGTTTGCAATTCTGTTTGAAACACGCGGCGGGCTGCTGACAATCGCGGGTGTGGTTGTGGCATTACTTGGCGTGGCGATCGTTTCCTATGCGGGCCACCAAAAAGAACTGCAGCTGAGCGGCGAAGTCCGAGAGTTTAATCTCACGCTCGGGCTTTTCCTCGCTGTGATGTGTGGGATCTTTTCGTCAGGTATGTCGTTTGCGATCGATGCAGCCAAGCCGATGGAGGCCGCGGCGCTCAATCTCGGCGTGAATCCGCTTTACGCGGCGCTGCCAAGCTACGTTTGCATCATGGGCGGCGGTGCCGTCATCAATCTGAGCTACTGCTTTATCCGCTTGGCGGCGCTGAAGAGGTTGTCGCTGCGCGAGGATTTGCAGCAGCCGCGGCCTGTGCTGCTGAGGAATGCGGCGCTAGCGGCGACGGGCGGAATCATGTGGTATCTGCAGTTCTTCTTTTATGCCTGGGGCGCGGCTAATATTCCGCAACATTTGTCGTTTGTGAACTGGATGCTGCACATGAGTATTTATGTCTTGTGCGGTGCGTTGGTGGGACTGGCCCTGGGCGAATGGAAAGGCGTCTCCAGTCGGCCAATTCGCATACTCTTGGTTGGAATCGCTGTGATCATTGCGGCCGCCAATCTAGTTGGTCTTGGCGTAGCGCTCTAGTACCGTGACCGCATAGATTTGTGGTTTCCCAGGTCTCAAAAGCGAGACCTGGGGCACCCAGGATTGGTGCAACAACAAGCTCGTGTTACTCGACGGTTTGGTTTAGGCGAAGGTCGCGCGAGGAGCTGCCCACGCTGACGATGCGCTTGCCATTGGGCTTGAGCCACTTGGTTTCCGCGGCAGACCAGTACTGTAACTGGCGCGGTGCGACGTGTAACTTGACGGTCTTTGATTCACCTGCGGCGAGATGAATCCTGTCAAAAGCGACGAGGGCACGAACAGGGAATTGCACGTTAGGTGGAATCTCGCTAGGTGCGCCGAGATAGACCTGCGGCACTTCGTCTGAATCGGCGTCTCCGGTGTTTTTGATCGCAGCATGCACGTCGATACCGCCGTCGCTTGCTCTTTCAACCGCGAGGCCCGAGTACGCAAATGTGGTGTAGCTGAGGCCGTGACCGAAAGCAAAGAGCGGTTCGACATTTTCCTTGTCAAACCAGCGATAGCCAACGTTGACGTCCTCGCTGTACGTTGTCTTTCCGTCGACGCCCTTGTGCGAGCGCTCGGGATACTTTGGATTGGTGGCTGGATAGTCCTCGAGGCTCTTACCCCAGGTGACAGGCAGACGGCCGGCGGGGCTGGTCTTACCTAGAAGCAGATTTGCCGTCGACCATCCACCTTCATCGCCCGGCCACCACATTTCAAGAACCGCTTTTACTTTGTCTACCCAAGGCAGGGCGACGGGCTGGCTGGTGTTGAGCACGACAACGGTGTTGGGATTCACGGCGGCGATATCCTCGACGAGCTTGTTCTGCTCGCCGGGAAGGCCGAAGACCGGCTCGAGACGCGTCCAAAGGAACACTACCGCGACTTTGGCGTTTTTCGCTGCGGCGATGGCGGCTTCGTGGTCCGCTTTGCGCTGCTCCGGTGTGTACCAGTTGAGGCGGACTTGTACCGGTGCACTTGAAGTGTCGAGGCCGGTGGTGATTTCGATCGCATGCGGGCCCGCTGTGAGGTCGACCGCGCGCCGCACGTTATCGAGGCCGTCTGTTGTGGGGATGGCGTTGTCCTGGTTGGCTTGCAGAATGTCGCCATGCACGCCGCCCTGGAAAGCGCCGGTGCCGGCGAGGCGTTTGCCATCGAGAGAAATGCGAGCGTTCGTGCCGAGAGCCTGGAGGTAGATCCAGTAGTTGCCCGCGGCCGGAACGGTGAGCGTGCCTTTCCAGGTGACGATTGAGTTGGCGGGAAGGGCGTTGCCGTTCTTCACCGTGAAGTTGAGTTCGGGATCGGTCTGCGACGCGCCTGCTCCGGTTCGTTCAAGTCCGGGCTGGCCGCCGTGGCTGAGAACGCTGGCAGGGATGGTCGTACCGGTCATGTCGTCATCGACAGCGAATGCGATGTTGGAGTCGCCTGAGATTTTCTTCATAGCTGCCAACGGGCCGACCTGGCGCGAGGGCAAGCCGACTGACCGCTCGCCATTGATACCGATGGAATCGACCTGGGCTGCTGTAGGACCGATGAGGACCATCGAGTCGAGATCGGCAGCTTTCAATGGCAGGACTGCGCCTTCATTCTTCAACAGCACTGCGGCGTCTTCGCCGGTTTTCTCGATGATTTTGGCATTGGCATCGATGGCCTGCGCGGTGACCTCGTGTTTCGACTGGCCATCGAGGTAGCCGAAATTAACGATCTCGTAGAGCACGTGGCCGGCGGCGCGGGTGATGGTGGCTTCTGTGACTGAGCCGTCTTTGAGAGCGTCGGGCATCTTTGCGGGATTGAGTTTCACGCCGAAGTCGCCCATGCCCTCACGCGCGGGCGCGGGCTCTTCGGGGATATGGCCGCCGAACATCGCCTCATTCATTTCCGCGGCTTGTTTGGGGTCCATGTGCAGCGGCGGCGGAGGCGGCAACGAGTCGAAGAATGAGGGGATGAAGCTGCCCATGGGCCCTGGCTGGCCGCCTGGCATCTCCATGTCGAGGCCCGCATTGATGAAGTTGACCGCGTGGGTCGCTCCCCAATCCGAGGTGACGAACCCTTTGAATCCGATCTCGTCGCGAAGAATTCGAGTCAGCGTCGACTCATTGCCGCAGGCAAATGTGCCGTTGAGGCGATTGTAGGAGCACATGATTGACGAGACTCCCGCCTTGATCGCGGCATCGAAGGGAGCAACGTAAATCTCATGCAGTGTCTGGTCATCGATGACGGTGCTTGGGCCATTCGAGTCGTAGCCGACGAAGTGCTTGATTTGTGCCATCACGTGCTGCGATTGAATGCCTTTGACCTCGGCAACACCCATTTGGCTGGTAAGAAATGGGTCCTCCCCAAAAGTGTTGTAGCCACGGCCAAACTCGAGATCGCGGTCGATGTTGACGAAGGGCTGGAGGGAAACATCGATGCCGAGGGCGCGGTCTTCGCGGCCGATGACGATGCCGTTGTCTTCAGCGTCTTTCACGCTGAAGGTGGCGGCAACGCCCATGGTGGCGGTTTCGCCTTGCGAGGGATGGCGCGTGAGCACGCCGGGAGGGCCGTCGGCAAAACGGAGGCCGGGAATGCCCAGGCGCGGAATGCCTGCGAGATAGCCCGCCTGTCCCTGGTAGACCGAGGGGTCTTCTTTGGTGCCATGGATCAGCGTCAGTTTTTCCTCGAGCGTCATCTGGCTGAGAAGCTTGTCGACTCGGGCGTCCCCGGTTACGACGGGCACAGATTGCGCGGAGGCGACCGTGGCGATGCAGGCGAGAATCGCAGTTGCGAGTGAATAGGCGAGTGTTGACCTGAAGAGACTCGGAGAATGCTGTTTTCGTATCGCTTTCAAATTTGCCCCCTGGAGGTTTTCGCGGCGATCTTCGTGCATTGCACGGTTGCCGGTTTGTAGGTTCGCCGGTCCAATTAAACGTTTGAGCTGGCGGCTTTCCTCCGACGGCATTGAAGTGTAGTACACGGGGGCCGAGACGCACTACCTTTGATTTGCTAAGTATTGTTAAGCGGGGGCATCTGTAAGGAAATTGATTTCAGGGAAGTGGGAGCTCGGAGTCCAGACCGGCTGCGATCAGGTCCGTTCGCATGCGATCGATGGTCGAAAACTCGACGGCTTTCATCCCGAGCGCGATGGCAGCGTCGACATTCACTCGCTTGTCATCGATAAAGAGAGTCTCATCGGGTCGGGTGCCGAGCTTTTGCAGCGTGTGAAGATAAATCGCCGGATCAGGCTTGGCCATATGCAGTTGATAGCTCCAAACTAGCACATCGAATCCTTTGATCCATGCAAATTCTTGTTCGACGCTGGCAAGCACGGAATCGCCCATGTTGGAGAGGATTGCGGTGAGCAGGCCACGCTGCTTCAGCCGATTTTGCCAGGCGACCATGGCGGGGTTTTGCGTGGTCCACATGCGGGCGTCCAGGCGGTTCAGTTCTTCGACAGTGGATTGGCCAGCATCGAGGTGCGCTTCGCTCAGAAACTTCTGCCAGAAAGCAATTCCAGACAATTTTCCTTCGTCGTAGGCGTGGCGGTCGTTCCAGTAGAGCCTTTCGAATTGTTCGACCGGCAGTCCAGTGATCCTGACCATCGCATCGTGCGCTTTTGTGTCCGGTACATCGGTTAACACCATTCCGTAGTCGAAAATCACTGCGCGAAGTGCCAATTCTCCTCCAACGCTGCCCGTGTATTGTGATAGGGACGCTTGCTTCTATTGTGCATGATGCTCGCGAGGCAGGTTTGGAGTGCGGCCTGAAAGAAACTGCATGAACCCGATTTTCGACCGAAGATGATCCGCTTTTCTCGCAGAACGAACTGGAATACCGAAGAGAACGATCTGTCTTGTGCGCATCGGCTGCGTGTTGAAGCTGGATTGCCGACTGCCGATCTAACCGTCTCCAATCCGACTCGTTGCGGATTCGAATACGATGCGGGTCTTTTGGCTTCGCTCGCCGATGAGCGTGCGCTCGACTACGACCCGCAGCCGAAGGGATTGCTCGCTGCGCGCGAAGCGGTGTGCCGATATTACGAAGAGCATGGCGTCCCGCTCGATCCCGAACAGATTGTTCTGACAACAAGCACGAGCGAGGCCTTCAGCTTCTTGTTCCGGCTCCTATGCGATCCGGGAAGCGAAGTGCTGGTGCCGCAACCAAGCTATCCGCTGTTCGACTTTCTCGCCGATCTCGACGATGTCCGGGTCAAACCGGCGCCGCTGGTTTACGACCACGGCTGGCAAATTGATGCGGAGGGATTTCGAAGAGCGATTTCGACTGACACCCGGGCGATTGTTCTTGTCCATCCGAACAATCCGACGGGCCACTTTACCAAGCGGTGGGAAGCGCAGGAATTGGCTGGGTTGTGCGCCGAGTTCGACCTTTCGCTCATTGTCGATGAGGTTTTTCTCGACTATTGCTTCGAAGGTTCAGTAGAGAGCTTCGCCGCGGGTCTAGAAGGGGTGTCTGTTTATGTGGTCAGCGGCCTCAGCAAGATTGCCGGTTTGCCGCAGATGAAGGCCGCCTGGGTCGTGGCGACTGGACCAGAGCGGGCGCAAGCAATGGATCGTCTTGAAGTCATCGCTGACACTTTTCTCTCGATGAATGCGCCGGTGCAGTCGGCGCTACCCGCATGGCTTGACGGCAGAGAGACCATACAGACGCAGATTCGGGCCCGGGTGAAAGCGAATCTTGGCGAACTGGAGAGGCAGCTGAGCGGGCACGAAGAACTGCGGCGATTGGAGGTCGAGGGAGGCTGGTATGGCGTGCTGCGAATTCCTGCGCTGCAACCCGATGAAGTGACCGTGCGCGAGTTGCTGGATCGGGGCGTTTGGGTTCATCCGGGCTATTTTTTCGGGATGGGGGATTCGGGTTGGTTGGTTCTAAGCCTGCTGGGCCCGGAAAGCGATTTCGGCACAGGAGTAACCAGGCTCATTGCCTATTTAGGAACGCATCAAGGTAGTAACAGAGTGCCCAATTCAACTCAAGTGTAACATTTAATAATCAATGTAAATCACTGAAATAAATATGAATTATCGCGTAATACTTGAAGCAGTTACGAGCGGAGAAATGGGTTGGTTCTGCGTTCGGCCTGGATTGTGGTGAATGGGCCGTGACCGGGAATCACCTTGGTCTTGTCAGGCAATTTGAGCAGGCGCGAGTGGATCGATTCGATGATCTGTTCGGAGTTTCCGCCGGGAAGGTCGGTGCGGCCAATGCTTCCGGAGAAGAGTGTGTCCCCGGCGATGACCATTTCCAGGGGAGCGAAATGGAGGCACACAGATCCCTGCGTGTGGCCAGGGGTATAAATCACCTTCGCGGGATAGTTTTCGAGTCCCACGGATTGGCCGTCGATGAGGCCTTCATCGGGGGGCGCGATTTCCGGGGTGGGGACGCCGACCCAAGCGGCCTGCTCGTCCATCATCTGGAGAAGGGGAAGGTCATTCTCGTTCAGAAAAATGGGGGCACCGGTCAGTCGTTTGAGCTTCAAGGCTCCGCCGACATGGTCGATATGGGCGTGGGTGATGAGGATCTGGCGCAGCTTGAGGCCAAGCTCGCTCAGCCTTCGGTGAACGCGACCAACCTCGTCTCCCGGATCGATCACAATTGCTTCGCCTGTGACCTCGTCCCCAAGAAGCGTGCAGTTGCACTGGAGAGGGCCGACAGGGAAGGTCTCGAGGATCATGCGTTCATTCTAGAGGGAGGACGCCTGCCAGTTGGGAGACGAGTCAGCCAATGGAGGCAAGAATGTTGAGGGCAAATGGAAATCCAGACGGATTGGTCGGCCTACTTGCCGGATTTTGCCGGCGCCGATGCGGGCTTGGTGTCGTCGAGAACGGAGTGATTATTGCTTGCCCCACGCACGTACAGAACTGTCAGCGTCAGGGACGTGCACATGAAGATCACCGCCGACCAGGTCGTGAGCCGTGTGAGTACGTTGGCAGCAGCGCGAGGACCAAATGCGGTCTGCGAACCCTGGCCGCCAAAGGCGCCGGCAAGATCGGCCGAGCGGCCCTGCTGCAGCAGAACAACCCCGATGAGAAACAGGCTCACGATGACATGTAGGACGACAACAAAATAGAAGAGAATCTGCATTGCTTCAGCTGCTTTCCAAGGCCCTTCGGCTTCACCGAAAGGCAGATTTTTTGGTGCGGAGGAGGGGACTTGAACCCCTATGCCTTGCGGCGCTAGCACCTCAAGCTAGTGCGTCTGCCAATTTCGCCACCTCCGCATGAGGTCAACCTATCGAGTATACCAAAAAGGGTGGGTTGCTAAAGCTTCTCGGCTCTTCGCGGCAAGAGGAATCCCCGATTGAATTCCGTTTATGCCCATCAAGGAATCAATCGTGCAGAGGGGAGCGGAGAAATGAACAATCCCTGTGTGTTGGGTTATGGAATCGTGTCGGGGCTGCCCACAGTGACAGGTGTTGAATGGTGGGGTTTTCCGGCGAAGACAGTCGTTGTTGCTCTTGTCATTGCCGGACCCATTTACCTCGGATATCGGGCATTAATTGCCGGATTGACGCCAAGTAGAGAGAATGTCGGGAATTTTGTGGTGTTCAATGCGCTTCTCGCCATCCTGCTCGGAGGCGCCCTCGCGGTTCTTGCGACTACTGCGTGGGAGACGGTGCTCCTGGCGGCTGGCGCCTGCCTGGGGATCGGATTCCTTTTCGGGCTGCTGTTTGGCTATCCATCAAGTCAAACGGGCAGCGGGCAGACAAATGGAGCCGGCTCGACCCTGCTGCAGAAATCGGTGGATGCACTGAGCAAACTCGTCGCGGGCGCGACGATTGTCGAATTCAAGAACGTTTACACGGAGTTTCTTGCGGTGGCGCGGGAGATCTCGCGATACGCCCGGATTGACTGGCTCTCTCTCAAGGAGACCAAGACGACTTATGGCGCCTCCTATGTCTTCGGCTCCTCGCTGACGCTGTACTTTCTCGTTTTGGGATTCCTCGCAGGCATCCTGATTCCCCATTTCTATCCGCTGATGGAAGCCGCCCCGGCTTGGATGCAGGCCACGAAATCATTCAGCGGGCGCGGTTCCTCGGCGAGGACCAATTCACCTGGAAGCGGGACGAACGGGGAAAAAGAATAGGATTAATCGGTGTTCATGGGGCGAATTGATTGGTTATTTCGATGCTCCAAGCCGCCGCATCCAGACTGCTAACGACTGTTGATCCGGAGTTCCGGCAGCGTGCACGGTTTGGACGTTATTCCGTTCGGTCTCGTTGCGATTTTGACTTACTTTAAATTTGCCTTCGATTCGGGAAATGACGATGCGAAAGCCGACGATGCCGGCAAGCATGGTGCGGCGGAAGCCGACGGGCATTTCACGCCAGCGCTCTGCGTAGGATGGCTCGTGGAGTTCAATCAGACCCTTCAATAACTCATCTTTTCCATCGTCGTCTTCGATCAACTCCATCGTGCCGCAGGCATGGATGGCGATGTAGTTCCACGTCGGAACCGAGAGCGGCTCAGTGTAAAGCGTGGGAGAAACATAGCTGTGCGGGCCGGAGAAGATGACCAGCGTGTCACGGCCTGCAAGCGCCTGCCAATGACGGTTTGCTTTGGCAAAGTGTCCCTCAATGACGCCATGCTCTCCTTCGTCTTTCACAATCAAAGGCAGATGCGTGGCCGCCGGTGGTGCAGTCTGATCTGGAGCCGTTAAGGGGCCGAACAGGATGGCGAAGGAGTTGTCGCGCATAGCCTCAATGAGAACGGCGCGGTTGGTGACCTGATTGAATTTTGGTGTGTACATGATTTAGCTACTGGATCCGTTCAAAGCGGAAACCGGCTTCGCGCAGTGCGTGGCTGATGGCTGTAATGTGCGTGGCGCCTCGTGTCTCCAACGTTACGTCGATGACCGTCTCGCCAAGGCTCACGCCGTAGTACGCGCGATTGTGAAGCGTCTCGACAATGTTGGCACGCTCGCGGGCCAGAATTTCGGTGAGATGGAGGAGAGCCCCGGGTCGGTCCTGCAGGTAGACGCGAACACGCAAGAGCCGGCCGTCTTTGACTAAGCCGCGCTCGATGATCTTGGCCAGCAAGGTGACGTCGATGTTGCCGCCGCAGACGAGAACCACCGTGCGGCGATGGCGAAGGTTCGTCTTGGCTTGAACGACTGCGGCAAGCGCCGCGGCTCCGGCGCCTTCCGCGAGGGTCTTTTCCTGTTCAAGAAGCATCAGGATGGCACTGGCGATTTCTTCGTCATCAACCGTGACAATCTCGTCGACATAGCGGCGGACGAGCGGTAAAGTAAGATCGCCGGCGCGGCGAACCGCGATGCCATCGGCGATCGTTGCTTCCGGAGCGATGGTGACGGGCTTCCCGGCTTCGCGGGCTCGCAGCATGGATGGCAGCCTTTCCGGCTCGACTCCGACGACACGGATCCGTGAATTGGTTTCCTTCAATGCGCATGCGATCCCCGCGATGAGGCCGCCGCCACCGATGGGAACCACGACGGCCTCGATGTCGGGGACTTGTTCGAGCAGTTCGAGAGCAATCGTGCCCTGGCCAGAGATCACCTCGGGATCGTCAAAAGGGTGGATAAAGGTGCAACCCTCTTCGAGACGGCGCCGCAAAGCTTCCTCGCAGGCTTCGTCATAACTGGCGCCGTGAAGAATTACTTCGGCGCCATAACTCCGAGTGGCCGCTACCTTGACGAGCGGCGTCGCGAGCGGCATGACAATCTGCGCGCGGATTCCGCGAGCCGCGGCGTGGAATGCGACGCCTTGCGCATGATTGCCGGCGCTGGCAGCGATGACGCCGCGTTTCCGTTCCGTTTCGGAGAGAGTGAGTAGCTTGTTTAATGCGCCGCGCTCTTTGAACGAGCCTGTGCGTTGGAGATTCTCGAGCTTCAGGTGCAAAGGCAGACCGACGAGTTCGGAAAGATGATGCGACAGGTGACAGGGTGAGACGTGAATTGCCTCGCCGATCCGCGCGCGCGCCACCTGAATGCTGGAGAGACTTACGGAATCCAAGACAATCTCCTGAATTGAAAAAAGTGAGCTAAGAATGCGAAAGCCACCTGCCGCGATTGCGGGAGGTGGCCTGAATTTCAGATCGCTGCTATTTCTGTTTCGTCAGGCTTTGTTCCCGTGTGCGATGTCGGCTCTAATTCGAATGTCGGGAGTGGGCGCAGACAGAGAGATGGCCCAATGACAACCCTTGTTGGTGGCGCAAAGATGCATACGTTGACTGAAGTACAACAGAATGGCCAGATCGGAGTCAAGGGTATCGCTGAGAGCGGGCCGCTTGGTCGCTTGCAAATACGGGTGTGCGCCCAATAGCAAGATGAGAGGCTGGGTGGATTCTCGGTGCCACGCTGCTTTCTAAAGTTCATGGTGAGACAAGTTACTCATCCAGGTCGGTCAGGATAAATTCGAAACCCTCACCGTCCGATCCCCAACGAACGATCTTAGAATTCACGGTAATCGTATCGGAGGGATCGTCGCCTTTGGAGCCTGCCCTCTGAAGAGTCATGCGCACGACAGTTCCAGGCATCCAGCGCTCGTCTGTGTGCAGATAGAATCCTGTCACGCTGATGTTTCCGATCTTGTGCGGCTCAGGCGACCCGCCAGTAAAGTAATAAGCAATCAGCCCCGACAAGGATTGCCTATCGGCACGCCGGCGATCTTGCGGCTTGGCAACCTCTCCAATGACTAAGTCCGGGAAGAGCCAGCGTAACAGTCGCACCCTCCATGAGTACTTCGGAGTTTGTATCGGTCCATAACCGCCATATTGCGGAACCGTAACTGGCGGCTCCTGGGTCGGAATTGGCGAAACAGGAGCCGCCGCCATGTTCGACGACTGTTCGATCGATGCTGGAGGTTCCGGTACTGGGACCGGGAAGGCCGGAGCCTGGAAACGTGGGCGGGAGGTTGCCTGGGGCCAGAAGGGCTGGTGAGAACCGGTGCGCTGTCCCGGTAAAGGCTCGACGTTCGCCGTGCCAACATCTTCAACGCTGGAAATCAAGTTGGTCGCAGATGGTTGCGGTTCAGTGGGAGAAGCCGCTGATTTTGCACGTTGACTTTCGGCAGCTGAGAATCGTTCCGCGTCTGGTTCAGAGATATGCGAGGGTGGCGCGATCTCGCTGGGCGAAAAGAAGTGTGCGCTTGGCGATAGTTCCGCTGGAACAGGTTCCTTTGGTTGACTGGCCGCAAGGATGGCTGTGGTGGGAGGGGGCGCAATTGGAGCCGGCAGAACTTCGGCTTGCACCTCGGGCAGCGCGTCGGGCTCGGCAACGCGAAGATCGAGCTGATCTCCTTCGCGGGTCTTTGACGTAGCCAAGGACTGGGGCGGCAAAACAAGGGCGCTAGCGGGCTGACCCTTGAAGGGCGCAAATTCTCCATCCTTGGAAAGCTCCACGCCCTGGACGACGCGATTGTCCTTGTCCAAGTAGACCAAATCGAAAGGAGAGAGCGTTCGCGCGACCGGAACGCCTTTGAAGTTCGTTAACCAAAGACCTGTGCGAGAATTTGCGGGGAGCCCCTCAATCAGCACCTTCAGTACCTTCAAGGGCTCGAGACCGGCATTTACTGTAGTAACCGATGAACTAAGGAGGCTGTCCCTGGTCTGGTTGTAGGCAACATACTTCCTAGATTCCATACGCCCCCAAAGAGAATCAACGCTTTCGGTCTGCAGGGTGCAAAAGAAGAAATCCAGCCCTAAACCGGCGAGTTTTCACTGAGAACTTCTGCAACATGCTTATCCGGAGAAGAGACAGCAGTGAAACGTAAAATAAACTCCGATGCCATGAATCGATTCAGCCGAGTTATTCAAATTAAATTCCTAATCATCAAGTGAAAGCGGATTTGAAGACCCTCGACTTAGTAGTTCATCCGAGATTGTATTTTTTGTTCGATGGCTCGTTCTACCAGCAACTATCACCGAACGCACATCTACTAACGCGGTTCAGAACCGCGTCAATCGCAGCCGCCCGGTGGTCCCAATTTTGCCTGTTACGAGAGGGATCGTCAAGGTGTTCTTGGTGAACGCATTGTTGCATCGATCCGAGTCCTGAACTGGATCAAGTCCATCTCCCCGAATGGTTGTATTGACTTTCAGCGGGCTCACGATTGAGTTAACGCCAGATTCCGTGGGCAGGAGGATAAAAGAGCAAGGGGGCATCGGTTCAGTCCAGCGTGGTGCGGCGGCTGCTCACAACCAGTTCTTCTGTCTCCCTGGCTTTCTCTCGCGCGATTCGATTCAAGTGATATTGGAAGTAGACGAAGGAAAACAGGATGGTCATGAAAAGATTTAGCCGAAGACCGACCGGCTCGCGCCGGTTGTAATGGTCGAGCAGATCTTCGCGAATTTCGAATACTGCGACGACCCATAAGAGCCAGGAGAAAAGAAACCCTGTAGCAAAGGAAGCAAGAGCCCAGTAGAGGGATAGGGATTGATCATCGATCTTGCGAATCCAGATACAAAGATAGATTGGCCAAGCCGCAATTACGAGATTCACAAGGAATTCCCGATACGGCTGGGGTACCAGCCAAAGCACGAGTCCTTCAGAGCCGGCCATGGCGACAAGGAGCACAGCCCAATTCAATCGAGGCGGCGGCGGGTAGGATGCTTTGTATCTTGCGACTGGCGGGATCGGAGTCCGGTTCACTGCAGATCACCTCGCGATTCCACCTAGCTAAAAAATAGCACAGAGACTGGGAAAGGAACCGAGCTCAAGTAAGTGCTGGCCCTTGGGAACTGGACCGATCTCCGCGTGTTCTAGAACCCACGTGTCTTTGTGAAACAGGAAAACGGCGTGCAGCCCGGCTGCAAGAGCTGGGTTGATATCGCTCTTGGGGCTGTTGCCAATCATCCAGCTCGAATGCGGGGCCAGTTCATGGCGCGCCATGACAGCTCGATAGGCGTCGGGGTCTTTCTCCTGAACGATCTCGACCGCGGTGAAGTTTGGCGCAAGGCCGGAACGCGCCAGTTTGTCAGCCTGTTCAGCATGATTGCCCTTCGTCATAAGGATGAGCTTGTGGCGCGCTGAAAGTTGGGCCAGAGTTTCATCGACTCCCGGCAGCAGTTCAATCTCCTGAGTCGCGATGGCCTGCGCAAAGCCGGTGATTCGTCGTTGGTGGTCTTCGGTAATTGGCGACTGGCTCAACCGCTCAAAGCAGGTTAGGAGAGAACGCGTAAAGCTGGTGAGTCCATAACCGTGTTCGAGAATCGTCTCTCGCTCGACAGCGTTGAGTGCTTTTCTAACTTCGTCGGGTGAGTAAGTGCGGTGATTGAGGTAGCCAATGAAAGCGGCGATCGCGCGCTCGAAGTAAACGTTGTTTTCCCACAACGTGTCATCGGCGTCAATGAGCAAGGTCTGGCCGGGGAGAAATTGCGCCATGTGTTTATGGTAGCGAACCGAATCCGCCGAGCCGGGTGCGACCAGACTGTGGATATTGAGTACGAATCACTCCCATCAGGTGCGAACTGGATGAATTTTCATCTGCGAACAGGTCGGGCAGGCAATAGCTTTTGAATTTCGGTGTGCGTTGAAGAATTAGAGCGTGATCGAGGTTAAATACTTGAAAATAAAGTTTGCAAAAAATGTCGTTGACAATCGTATTGGATTGGAAGTAAATTGGTGATGGTCACTCCTGACCGATTGGAGAATAATCATGCGCCGAATAATTGTATCCACGCTTCTTCTCTCCACCGTCCTGCTCCATGCCCAGACAGGCACGAAGGGCCAGAGTGTCACGCTGGTGGCTCACAACGATGCCGCAAGCGCCTTAACCGCGTCAGTCACAGATGCAAACACCCCAACCCACGGGCGCCGAATCAGTACCGGAGTCACCGGGCCAAAGCTGATTTCGGAACCAGCATTCAGCGTGTCAGCGGCTGATTTCCCAACTCGCGATTTGGCCACGCAACATATGATTGTCAGCTTTCGAGTCGATGAGAGCGGTGCGCCGCAGAATGTCCATCTCGTCAAGTCGGTCAGCCAGACAGTCGATGAACGCGTGATGGCGGCAGTTCGCCAGTATCGCTTTGTGCCAGCCACACTCGACGACCAGAACGTTCCAGTGGATGTGAACCTGGTGATCAACTTCCAGGAAAAGTAAGAAGACTATTGGTAAAAAAAACTCCCCCACTTTGGCAGGCAAGAGGCCGGAGTGGGGGAGTTGCTGTTTGGGAATCAAGAAGCTTTTCAATTCCGCGCCGAAGGCTTAAGTCGGGCGAATTGCGATGTTCATGTTTCGATCAAATTATCCGGCCGATCATCTGGCTCGTGCAGATCTACAACCCCGGTTGCGCTGCGAGCCAAGTTTTAAGTTCGGGCTCCTGCAACGCGCGCAGCTCGATGCATCCATTGATGTGCTCGATCGCATGCCGCAATGACACATCGGCTGCTGCCACCTTGTGCGCCGCGAAGAATTGCTCCACGTTGTCCCTGTCGGATTGGGAACAGAAGGCCTGCGTGGAGGCCACCAGCGTCGCGCCCATGTTGGCTGTGAATTGAGCCTGAACCTTGTCCCAATGAGTCTGTATGAATTGCCATGCCTGCCTTCGATTCTCGTCGATCGTCAAGGCAAGAGAGAGCTGGAAAGCCGCGTCCTGGTTGCGAACTTTATCGGAGACCGCGAGATCGAGAGCGCGCTCGACGAGCTTTGGATCTTCAAACTCCGCCAAACGCCGCAGGGCGCTGGTTTGAAACTCAGGATTCGTCGATGTTTCGTAGACGTTCAGCAACTTGTCGAAGAGTTGGGCATCCCCATTGCGTGCTGCGACGGCGAGCGCAGTTTCTCTGAGTGTTGGATCAACCGAGGAGGGGTCGGCCAGATACCTTCCCGCAATTTCTCGCGCCTCAGCAAGAATCGCCGGATCCTTGCCATAGAAGCCGAGGATGCCAAAGAGCTGGGCACGCAACTCGCGCGTACTTGGCGAGTCGTCAGGCGACGGCGTGCCTAACTTCGCATAGCGCGGAGCGAATGTGTTGCGAATCCAGGCAGCAAAAGCATCCTTCTCCTGCGGAGAAGCTGCCACGCGAATATAGAGAATCTCCACGCCGTCAAGAGCTGCCTCCAGAACCCTTGCATTCGGGTCGTCTTTGATGGCAGCCACAAGGTCCAGATACTCGCCGGCCGAAGCCTTGTTTGCGCGGAGCCTCGCCCACTCGTCGCCGATCAGACTAATTCGTTCCGGGGGCGTGAAGCCCGTTTCTGCATTTTCAAGCTGGGACTTATAAACACTCGACGGATACACGCTGCGGTAGTACCCTGTCCCTCCAGCGTTCGCGAAAAAGACTGCATCGGATGGAACGCGTAGTTTCTTATCGTAGGGATTCAGGACAACGCATGCCTGACCGGAGAGTTCCGACTTAAAGCAAACGGGAAGGACCCATTTCTGTTTCGGATTCGGCCCGATGCTGGGGCTTAAATAGAAACGTGTTTGCGCAATGGAGACTTCCCCGTGGGAGGGCTCTCCAAACGTCAAGAGCGGCACTCCTGGCTGTGCCACCAGGCTATCCATGATCCAGTCGACCGGCTTGTGACTGGCGGCGGCTTCGGCATTCCAAAAGTCCTCGGCGGTGGCGTTGGAGTAGAGATGTGCGGCCAGGTAATTGTGAACGCCCTTGCGGAATGTCTCGGGCCCGATGAAGTTTTCTACTGAAACCAGAACATGGCCTGCCTTACCGTAGGCGATGCCATCGAACATCTGGTTGATTTCGTCCGGAGTTTCAGCTTTTGCGCGAATGGGCCGTGTCGTCGGTTGAGCATCGATGTTCAACGTGTCATCCAAATCCGCGGCAACTACCTGGTCCATGTACCATTCGGGATACATGGCGGCGACGGATTTGTTCTCCATCCACGTGGCGAATCCTTCATTCAGCCAGACGTTATCCCACCACTGCATCGTTACCAGGTCACCAAACCACTGATGCGCCATCTCGTGCGCGATGTCGACGGCAACCTGTTGCTTGGAGTCGATTGAGGCTGTTTTCTGGTCAAGGAGAAGGGTGGTTTCACGGTAAGTGATGGCGCCGAAGTTCTCCATGGCTCCGGCCTCGAAGTCGGGAAGGGCGATGAGGTCAAGTTTCTTGAGCGGATAAGGGATTCCGAAATAATTGTTGTAGTAGTGCAGCATGAATTTGGCAACTTCGACGCTATACGGTGTGAGGGCGACTTTGTCCGGTGTTGCGCAGGAACGAATCGCTACGCCGTCCTGTTCGCCGGATGTGCACTGAAAATCGCCCACGAGGAATGCGAGCAGGTAAGTGGACATCTTTGGGGTAGTTAGAAATGCGAGGGTATGCTTGCCTTCAATTGGCCCTGGGGTGTCCGTTGCGATGGGGCTATTTGAGATGGCCGTGTCGCCAGAATCGACCACGAGCGATATGTCAAAAGTAGCTTTCAATGCAGGTTCGTCGAAGGAAGGGAAAGCGCGTCGCGCATCAGTGGCTTCGAATTGAGTTACCGCGTAGTTACGATGTTCGGTTTTGGAGAGATAGAAACCGCGCAGTTCGTTGTTGAGGATCCCGGTGTAGCGAATTGCCAGTGTTGCCTTGCCGGCGGGAAGCATCTGAGCAAAATGGAATGTCGCTTGTTGGTTGGTTGCGTCGAGGGAGACAGTCGCTGTCTGTCGCTTTCCCGCATCGGCAATTGTGACGGATTGAAAGGCGATTTCGGCGGAATTGAGGGTGATTGAATTAGTGGAATCCTTGAGAACCAGGTCGATTGATTCAATGCCCGAAAAGGTGGCGCTCTTCAGATCGGGAGCCAGGGTGAGCGCGTAGTGCTCGGGGATTGCGGCTGAGGGGAGACGCTGGGAATTGGCCGACTTTACGAAGTTTGGAACGAAGGAGACAAGCGCTGCGAGGGCAAAAAGCGCCGAGCGCGAAAAGGAGAGGGAACAACAACACTTCATTCTACGGTCCTCGTGGTTTTGTGTGGTCCTCTGAAACAAGCTCTCACAGACAACAATCACCATATTGTAAGACTCCGGGCGCTCCGGGAAGAGCACTCGAGTGACGAGTGGTTCCCCCAATGTCACGGTCGGGGGCGTTGCGGAAGGAATATGGCTCCTAGTGAAAGGGTATCGAGACCCTTCACCAGATTGGAATGCGACAGCTAGGTGGGTTGTTCTGACGAGCGCTCATCGCCGGCGGCTGGCTTTGCCTTCGGTCGCAGCGAGTCGAGCAGGAGCAGGCATGCGCCCGTAACGATGGAGCTGTCGGCGATGTTGAAGTCCGGCCAGTGATAGGAAAAGATGTGGACTTCAATGAAGTCGACGACGGAGCCGTATGCGATGCGGTCGTGGACATTTCCCATGGCGCCCCCGAGCACGAGAGCGAGTGCGACGGAGATAAGCGTGAAGCGGCTGCCAAGGCGAACTAGCGCGATCAAGACGCCGAGGGCGACCAGAAAGTTGAAGCTTATCAGAACCCGATTGACGAGATGCGGGGAGGCGGTATCGGCGAACAACGAGAACGCTGCGCCCTCATTGGTCCAATGTGTGATGCGGAGGACGCGCGGGATTATTGGAATGGCGTCTCCGATCTCGATGTGCGTGGCAACCCAGGTCTTGGTTAGGCGGTCTGTGACCAACACGAGCGCAGAGATGAGCAGCAGCCATGGCAATCGGCGCCCACCCCAACGACGAGGACCTGTCGATGGGGACCCCTCTGGGCGCGGGCGAGGCGCAATGAAGGTCACGATGCGACCTCCGAGGGCGGCGGATCGATGCCCATTTCGCGTAGGGCCGATTGGCATCGAGTGCAGACGTTTTGCCATATGCCGTAATTCGAAACTTCAGGCATAAAGTTCCAGCAGCGAGCGCACTTGGAGCCGCTGGCAGCGAGGGCAGCGATCACCATTTCTGGGCCTTCGATGACTGTTACTTTTGAAACGTTGAGAATCTCCTTGAGGCCGCCTTCGTGGCGCTTGAGCAGAGCCAACAAGTCGCCGGACACTGTAATTTTCAGCTGTGCCTCCAGGCCTTTGCCGATGCGCTTCGCTTGACGTTCCGCTTCCAGCAACTGCAAAGCTGAGTCACGCACCGTGAAGATCTGCTTCCACTCCTCCAGCAACTTCGCTGGCTCCTCCGAGACGATCTCCTCCGGCTGTGGAAACAGCGCGAGGTGCACGCTGGCTTCGCGACCCTCTACTTTGGGCAGGTATTCCCAAACTTCATCCGCGGTGAAGCTCAAGATCGGCGCGACGAGCCGGACCAGCGCCTCGGTGATCTGCCAAAGAACGGTCTGCGCTGAACGCCGGGCAACCGAGGTAGGCGCAAAGGTATACATGCGGTCTTTCAGCACGTCGAGATAGAACGAGCTGAGGTCGACGATGGCAAACTCGTTCACGGCGTGATAAATCCGATGAAATTCGAATGCCTCGTACCTGCCGAGAATCTTCTCGGCGAGATCGCGCGTGCGGGCCAGCATGTAGCGATCGAGAGGAAGCAGATCGGCCTCGGCGACACGGTGCTGCGCGGGGTCGAATCCGTGCAAGTTGCCAAGGAGAAACCGGAAGGTGTTGCGCAGCTTGCGATAGAGCTCGGCGCAGCGCTGCATCAGGTTTTCACTGGCGGCCATGTCCTCCCGGAAGTCGATGGACGCGACCCAGAGCCGGACGATTTCGCCACCGAGGCGTTCGGCGATGTCGACGGGATCGACTCCATTGCCAAGCGATTTCGACATTGCGCGTCCCTGTTCGTCGAGCGTCCAGCCAGCCGTTGCCACGTGCGAATAAGGTGCACGGCCGCGTAGGGCAACCGAGGTGAGCAGGGAAGAGTGGAACCATCCGCGATGCTGATCGCCGCCTTCTAGGTACAGGCACTCGGCGCGTTTGCCGCCTACCTCCGTATGTTTTTGGAATGCGGCGTAGTCGGATTTCAGGTCCGGGTCTGACTCGCAGACGGCAAGCCAGCTTGTGCCTGAGTCAAACCAAACGTCGAGAATATCGGTTTCCTTGCGGAAATCTGTACCGCCGCAATGGGAGCACCTGGCGCCAGCCGGCAGCAGCGCCGCCACGTCTGTGGTGTGCCAGGCTTCCACGCCTTCGCGCTCGAAGAGATCGACTATCTTGCGATTGAGCGCGGGATCGAGGATCGGGTTCTGGCATTCTTCGCAGACGAAAACAGCAATGGGCACGCCCCAGATGCGCTGGCGACTGATGCACCAGTCGGGGCGCGTCGCAATCATATTGGTGATGCGTTCCTTGCCCCAGGCTGGATCCCAAACGACGCGATCAATTTCCTCGATTGACAGTTGCCGGAACGTCGTCTCCGATCCATCCTCACGCTTTATTGGCGTTTCAAGACTGATGAACCATTGCTCGGTGGCGCGAAAGATGATCGGGTTGTGGCAGCGCCAGCAGTGCGGGTAGGAGTGTTCCAGATCCGAAGATCCCATGAGCGCGCGCTGCTCCTCGAGCATAGCGAGAATGATGGGGTTGGCGGCCCAGACCGTTTTCCCTTCGAAGGGCGGAAGGGTAGCCAGCGGCCACGCATCGTGGTCCACTTCAAGATGGCCTGAGGCATCGACGGGACAGGTTTGGTCCAGATCGTAGCGTTGGCCCGTATAAAAATCGTCCGCGCCATGCGAAGGAGCCGTATGTACTGCGCCGGTACCCGTGTCGGCGGTGACATAAGTGGCCAGAACGCCGAGAATGCTGCGTTCGAGAAATGGATGTTTGAATGTGGCCCTCTCCAGCTTTGTCCCTTTGAAGCGGGCGAGTTCCTCGACGGAGCCGAGCTGGCACGCGGCGACAACGGACGGGGCGAGTTCGGCGGCGACGATGTAAACAGGATCAGTCGGCTTGACCGCGGCTTTGGGATAGCCGCTCGCGGCGAGGGCGACATATTCGAAATCCGGATGAAAGGCGACCGCCATGGACGCGGGAAGGGTCCAGGGGGTCGTGGTCCAGATGATGGTGTAGACCTCGCGGCCAGCGAGAGCCGGGTCCAATGCTGCGGGCGGGGAAGTGAGCCGATAGCGCACAAAGATCGAGGGGCTGGTGTGCATCTCGTACTCGACTTCGGCCTCGGCGAGAGCTGTTCTGTCGTGGATGCACCAGTAAACTGGCTTGAGACCGCGATAGACGAAGCCTTTTTCGAGAAATCCGTAAAACGCCTCAAGTGTCCGAGCTTCGTAGGCGCGAGACATCGTCATATATGGGTTATCCCAGCGGCCGAAGCAGCCGATGCGCTGGAATTGCGGCGTCTGCAAATCGACATATTGCTGCGCGTAGGCGCGGCATGCATCCAACACCGCAGGGACGGGCATTTCGAGCTTTTTGCGCCCGAGCTGCTCATCAACCTTGATTTCGATGGGAAGGCCGTGGCAGTCGTAGCCCGGAACATAAGGTGAATCGAAGCCGGCCATGGTCTTCGACTTGACGACAAAGTCTTTCAAGCCTTTGTTCAGCGCGTGTCCGAGGTGGATGGGCCCGTTGGCATACGGCGGGCCATCGTGGAGGAGGTAAACGGGACGACCCCGGCTGGCCTTGCGCAGTTCGTCGTAGAGGCGCAGCTCGGTCCACCGAGTCAGCCGAAGTGGCTCATTTTGGGCGAGATTCGCCTTCATAGGGAAGGCAGTCTGAGGCAAAGTTAAGGTCGCCTTCAACTCCGGCGCTGGAGACATTGGTACTCCCTGGTTCACGTGAAAGTGTTCATTTTTCAGTGTAAATGTTTGAGAAAGAATTTCGGTAACAAGTCCCCAGGTGCCCCGTCTATTGTTTATGGGAAACCTGCCCTCTGTGGAATATGAGACTCAGGAGGTTATCAAAAATGAGCCTGCGTCTCCCGCGCTACAGACATCCACCGCTTTGGTCGAGCATAATGGATGGAGCGGCCTCAAAACCGACCGGCTCGCGGTGGGGAATTCGCAGGCGATTGGCCCAGCGGCAGACATGGCAAACGAATTACTGATTCAGCCACAGACGGACACCAAAGCGGTGTCAACCGGACACGAGCTCGATGCCTTCCTGGGCCAGGCGTTTGAGGAGAAGCCTGTCTGGAAGACACTCTACGAAAACATCCGCGACGTCTTCTTCCCGGTAAAGCTTCCCCCTCTCGAACTGACCTCGACGCCAATTGCTGTTCCGGACCCAATGGCTGTGAAGGCCAATCCCTGGGCGATCGGCATTTCGACGACATTCAACGTTGCGATCCTTGCATTTGTCATCTGGCTCGGCATCAAGGCGGTCGTCAATATTGTGAAACCGCCGGTGCAGGCTACCAATATCGACGTCGGAAACTTCGATCTGAAGGCGCCCAAGGCGGGCGTGGCTGCAGGTGGTGGCGGCGGCGGCGGCTCCCACGATGTTGTAGATCCCATCAAGGGCAAGCTGCCTCCGCGGATGAAGGATCCGATCACTCCACCGATGGTCCCGATACTGGACCAGCCGAAGCTGGCAGTGCCCTCGGCAATCAATGTGCAGCAGAATATTCAGCTACCCGATAACCCAAACATGCCGAACATTGGCATGGCAAAATCCGCGAACGTGACGCTAGATTCGAACGGGCAGGGCGGCGGCAGTGGCATGGGTACCGGCTACGGCGGTGGCATGGGCTCAGGCACCGGCAACGGCTTTGGGCCTGGGACGGGCGGTAACGCTGGTGGTGGAGTGTATCAAATCGGCGGCGGCGTCTCGGCCCCGATTGCGATCTTTACCCCGGAAGCGGAGTTCTCCGACGAGGCGCGGCGCGCCAAATACCAGGGTGTTTGCCTGATTTCGCTGATCGTGGACGCGCAGGGCAATCCGCAGGGCCCGCGGGTGATTCGGGCCTTGGGCATGGGTTTGGATGAGAAGGCGCTTGAGGCGGTGCGGAAGTATAAGTTCAAGCCGGCGATGAAAGATGGCAGAGTCGCCGTGCCGGTGCGAATCACCATTGAGGTGAATTTCAGACTTTATTGACATCCGATTGAGTTATGCGGAGAAGAGCGAAACGCCAAGCGCTTCGCTCTTTTTCTTGGTCCTGACACCGGTCGGCTCGGGCAATCGTGCCTGCTCATCCGCTTTGATAAGCTTCGCTGGTTCAAGTGAAGAGGGAACAGGAATGCTGCGAGTTTGCTGTGGATGGTACATGAAGTTGGCTGCGATGATCGTGGCCGCAGGTTTGGCGCAGGCCGTGGCAACGCAGGTTGATTATCCGTTTCGCAATACAAAGCTGAGCGACGACCAGCGCATCGCAGACCTTCTGTCCCACTTGACTCTGGAAGAAAAAATCAATTTGATGTCCGACCATCCGAAGATTCCCCGTCTTGGAATCGTCTTTTCCGGGCAGGTCGAGGGACTTCATGGATTGGCCCTTGGTGGTCCGGCGGGATGGGGTGGCCGCGGCAGGCAGCCGGTCCCGACCACGACTTTTCCCCAGGAAAAAGGACTCGGCGCTACCTGGGATCCGGATCTCCTCAAAAAGATTGGTGCGCTCGAAGGATACGAAGCGCGCTATTACTACCAGAATCCCGTCTTCGATCGTGGCGGAGTTGTCGTTCGCGCTCCGAACGCCGATCTGAGCCGCGATCCACGCTGGGGCCGAACCGAGGAGTCGTACGGGGAAGACCCGTTTCTGGTCGGCAGGTTGACCGTAGCATTCGCGCAGGGTTTGCAAGGTCCCGATCCGAAACATTGGCAGGCGGCGTCGTTGATGAAGCATTTTCTGGCCAATGAGAATGAAGATGGGCGTACGCACAGCTCGTCGGATTTTGATGAGCGGCTTTTTCGCGAATATTATTCAGTGCCGTTCCGCATGGGATTTGAGGAGGGCGGTTCGCGCGCGGTGATGGCCGCCTACAACGGCTGGGACGGCATTCCCATGATGATTCACCCGGTGCTGAAAGATGTGATGATCAAGGAATGGGGTAACGATGGCCTCATCTGCACGGATGGCGGCGCACTTGGTTTGCTGATTACTTCGCACAAGACATTTCCCGACAAGGAGCACGGCGCCGCAGCAGCAGTGAAGGCGGGAATCAACCACTTTCTGGATACCTACAAAGACGACCTGGCTCAGGCTGTGAAAGACGGCTTGATCTCAGAAGCCGAAATTGATGCATCGCTGAAAAATCTCCTGCGGTTGTATCTGAGGCTTGGCGAGATGGATCCGCCCGATGCCGATCCCTATGCAAAGATCGGCCGCGAGACAGGCGGGGAGCTGCCTCCATGGGAACGCGATTCGAGCAAAACGCTGGCGCGGCTGGCGACCGATGAGGCAATCGTGTTGCTCAAGAACGACAACAATACCCTTCCTCTAGACCGCGCAAAGCTGAAGACCATCGCCGTCATCGGACCTTGGACAGACCAAGTCCTGCAGGACTGGTATAGCGGAACATGGCCATACTCGGTGACGATACTCGACGGCATTCGAGAGGCCGCAGGGCAGGGAATCAAGGTGCTTTTCGCGGATGGATCCGATTCTGCGGAAGCCGAGAAACTGGCTCGCGCCGCGGATGTGGCGATTGTGGTTGTCGGGAACCATCCCGAGTGCAACGCAGGCTGGGACCAATGCCCGACGCCGTCAAACGGCAAGGAAGACGTGGATCGCAAGACAATCGCGCTCGAACAGGAGACACTCGTGAAGCAGGTGTTCGCGGCGAATCCCCGAACAATTGAGGTATTGCGGTCGAGCTTTCCCTACGCGATTGTTTGGAGCCAACAGAATCTTCCGGCCATTGTGCACATGGTCCACAACAGCCAGGAGGAAGGCCATGGTTTGGCCGATGTGCTCTTCGGCGACTACTCGCCCGCAGGACGTCTGACGCAGACCTGGCC
>Ga0302325_10005432_pt1 | contig 28947 bp, 41 predicted proteins | sample Palsa_T0_2_FD_201948 | JGI IMG/M metagenome (GOLD analysis project Ga0302325, IMG submission 201948) | Peat permafrost microbial communities from Stordalen Mire near Abisko, Sweden - Palsa_T0_2 | ecosystem: Environmental > Terrestrial > Soil > Palsa > Peat permafrost | place: Sweden: Abisko...
CGCCATATATTTTGGCCTCGTGCACATGTTTCTGGATCGGTGATTACAAACGGCCACGTCTTGGACGCAAAAGGACTCGGAATGTATGTCCATGCAGTACAAGGCATGAAACCCCACCATGCGGTAGCCAAATGGAATTTCGGCAATTTCCAGGGCCCGAATATTTCAGCGGTGATGATGGAATTTATCACCCCGCCCAGTTATGGTAGCCAAGTAGTCAATATCGGGGGAATTGTCAAGGACGATGGGACCCTTGTTGCGGCGATGGTGGAGAATGCAGCAATACACAAGACGGTGAAGAAAGATGAAGAGACGGGATGGGATGCGCCTACCAGTTTGGAGCTCAGTTGGATGGGACAGACGAAGGACGGGGTGGAGGTCACGGCTACGACGGAGTCGGATTTAGAAAACATGGTCGAGAGAGTTGATGTTCTTGCTGAGATTCCCGCCGTTATTAAAGCATTCATTGCCGGAATTGCCGGGACGAAACCGTTCATTTATCAGGTATTGTTCTTGAATGATGGGTTCTAATAGAAGCATTGTAATCCTGTCACCTTGAAGTATATGGCTGGAGACGACGTCGGACAAGAGGAAGGGATTTTATATTCGGAAGCCACTTTTATTTCGTAGATTTAGAACAGACGGTTCGTTCGACAAGTCATGGGGGTTTTAGGGAGGGCAATTATCTGTATTTAATGTTTAATTTGTCATTGTCACAGCTGAATTTCTGGAGTATGTTTCTCTAGCTTACTTTACGAACAATGGTGGCCGTTTGTCCCTTACCGTTCTTTTTTGCAGCAGTCTGTATCTTTCCCAAATACTCAAGATTGATGAAGCCCATGGTTAAGGCTGAAGCTGATTGGCTATATATGAGTCAGCAAGAAATTGCTCAGTCGTGATTGGTTCATTGGGATGCCGGAGATGTAAACAAATCAACAACCACGCTAATCTCCCAAGCAACACGACCATCTCTTCGCTATGCCAGCCAAACGACCTCTCGGAGTATCGTCATATGCAAACATTGACGATGAAGAACGCGTCACAACAACAAAAGTATTCCCTCCAAGGCGCTTTGGCTAATTGTAGAAACGGATTTTAGAGGATAAAGAGAACAGAACGCGTCCGGCAGGGAAGAAAGTGATCAAGGAACGAAAGACTTCGAATACTCTGACAGCTATGTACGGCGAAGACTCCGAAGAAAGTACTTTCCATTATGGCTTTTTCTGATGTAGATGATGAATTCGATGATATTATTCCAAAGAAACAGCGCAAACCATCAAAACCCAGAGGTATGCTTCTCGCAATGCAAATATTGATATCAGCGAAACCAGCCGATGAGCCTAAAAGAGCCAAACATAGAGAACCGACACCCGAACTCACCGAGGAATCTAGTATTGATTCCATCCAAGAAGTAGATGCCGATACTTCGAGTACATCTCTCGACGAATCGTTCATTCAAGAATCTGCGCCGAAAAAGCAACGTGCACGACCTTCTAAGGCAGAACCACAGCCCAAGGTCAAGGCAACACCCCAACAAAAGGGTGTAAAGGGAAGAAAACCGAAGATGGCAATCGTGCCAGAGACTCAGGTGGAGGTTAGTGTAATTGAAGAGGAAGAAGAAGATGAGGTCCATGAGATTGAGACTGCCCCGAGACGACGGCAGGGAAGTGTGTTGCCTGCTTCTATGGCCAAGAAGGCTTATGAGGTATGTGCAACAATAGAAGTTTGTCTGATGGTAGCGACCCGCGAAGAAGGATGTTGTAAAAGAATTGCAAACTCAAGGCGAGAGGAACTTTGCGTTGTACAAAGAAATGACAGAAAAAAGGTTCAAATGTACGACTCCACAAGAATGAAATAGGGATTAATCGTAGCCGCGGATGATCTCATTGCCGACTTGACTGCTCAACTTGCAAATCAGAAAGATACCGTGAAGCCATCTCAGATCAAAGAACTCGAGTCAAAAGGTCCTTTATTTTCCGAAGGAAGACTAAATTGTAGTTAAATCCCTACAAGTAGAACTACAAAAAACAAATGCCGCATTAGAAAAAGAAACGTCCCAAAACACAATCCTAGCAGCCCGACTGAAGGCAACCTCCCAGGCTTCTGCATCCCAGATGCGCGAGGAACTACACTCCGACTTGACTGGATTGATATTTCGCAATGTCGAACGGGATCAAGGCAATACTGTCTTTGATTGCCTCCAGATCGGAAAGACCGGCAGTAAGGCTCCTTGAGTAGGGCGTGCTGAGTTTAGCGTTGCATTATAAACTTGCTATGGAAGACAAAGATGCGAATAATCCACATGGTCAGATCGTGTATACACCATTGCTTGATCCCCAAAGAGATGAGAAGCTACTGAATGTGTTGCCGGATTATTTGACGGATGAGATCATGTTTGCCAGAGAACAAGGTATGCTTCCCTTTCGACGGTTGACTTATGTCCAGCGAGCATGTTTTACTGGCGACTCAACCAATATCTGCAGAAAAAGTCGGATTGAACGGGGGTCCCGTAGGAGTTGATCTCCGAATGGGAATCGGGGAGCTTAGAGGTTGATCGACAGAACATAGAACTGGTGGTGGTCAGTGGATGAAGTGTAATTTTAACCTCAAGAGTTGGTTTCTTGAGACTGATAATGATCGCGCCAAAATAGTAGAAAGGTGGAAGTTGTTGTATATAATGTACTCATTTGTAATCACTACAGGATTATATGACATCTCTATTCGAAGCTCGAACTTGAAAAGCCTCTGCATCTCTTACGTTCCGAAAAGAACCGATTGGGGAAAGAGTTCGCGATTAGCAGGTTCACGATCGCGGATCGTCACGCGTTATCGAAGCGCGATGTCGGGGGATCAGGTAGAATGCCCCATTTGCGGAGCAAAAGTAGCACAGAACATCATCAACAGACACATCGACAGCGATTGCACCTTCACCGGGAGTCCCCTGTCACCGAACCCACAAGTAAAGGCAAATGACGAACCTGATGCTGGTCGAAAGGCCGAGTCCCGGATGGTGTCAGGGTTCTTTTCAGGTCAGTCCAAGAAGCGTGCAGGAACTCAGGTCCCGGCAGCTGCGACGAATACTTCTCCGGCGGATAATACAAACGATAGAGCAAAAGTTACGGACTCAGAACCGCTACCGCTTCGAGATAGTCCACCACCGGCCAAGAAAGCGAAACGAAATGCAGCCGAAGAAGCTATGCCACTGGCAGAACGAATGCGACCAAAGTATCTCAACGAACTAATAGGCCACGAAGACTTAGTCGGACCACAGGGTGTGCTACGTGAGCTCATCCTAAGTGATCGTGTGCCCTCCATGATTCTGTGGGCCGGACCAGGGGTGAGCTACCACACACATGTTCGTGCTTACCGTAGGTTGGTAAGACGACACTCGCGCGAATAGTTGCAAATACCACTAAATCTCGGTTTAAAGAGTTGAGCGCGACATCCCATGGAGTGAATGATGTTAAGAAGGTTTTTGAGGAGGCAGCCAACGATTTACGACTTACCGGTGGGAAGACAATAATCTTTATGGATGAGATTCATCGATTTACGAAGGCTCAACAAGACATTTTCCTACCGTACGTGGAGAAAGGAACCATCACACTGTACTGCATACTTTGATTTTCGATTGACATTAGGATTGGTGCAACGACGGAAAATCCAAGTTTCAAAATCACCAGCGCTCTACTATCCAGATGTAGAGTGTTCGTCTTATCTCCATTGACTACGGACCATGTTCGACTGATATTGAAACGTGCCAACAAAGCGCTGTCAGAAGATAAAAAGGTCGCCGACATCGTTTCAGATGATATTATCGAGTATCTTGCCGACCTGGCGGATGGAGATGGTTAGCAGCGCAGTATGATTGAATCTAATGTCAGCCAGAAACGCTCTAAACATGTTCGAACTTGCATCCTCGCTTGCGTGGACTGCGCTTCAAAAGAATGACATCCTTACTGTCGATACGCTACGGCCGCTTCTACTTCGAACGCAAATTGTATATGATCGAGCCGGTGATAAACATTATGATACAATAAGTGCTTTCATTAAAAGCATGCGTGGAAGTAATCCCGACGCTGCTGTATACTATCTCGCAAGGATGATCAAAGGAGGCGAGGACCCTTTATTTATTGCCAGGCGAATGGTACAATCCTAACTTAAGCCCATTAACAACAGGTCATATTTGCCAGTGAAGATGTTGGATTGGTAGTATCACTTTATATCAAGTATTGATATAGGCGGATCCGACGATGCTCCCGCTTGCAGTGTCCACATTCACAGCAACCCAACAATGCGGAATGCCAGAATCAGGAATCATGCTATCTCATTGTTGTATACAACTCGCTCTAGCCAAAAAGTCCCGTGCGACATACAATGCCTTTGGAAGTGCTATGAGCGCAGTCGAGCGGAATATGAATGGGGCGGCAACCGCCCAAGTGCCCCTGTACTCTACGATGTAGGATGCGGTCTAATGTCTAGACATCTGAGAAATGCGCCGACGAAACTAATGAAGGAACTCGGGTATGGGAAGAGGGAGGAAGGGGTGCCGCGTGAGGTATGCCTTGATTTCGCGTGGCTGACTTACAGTTCCTCCCATCGGAGCTGAAAGGTGTCACCTTTCTGGAATGGAATGGTCGTGGACGTTAAGGTGGCTGCATTAATATAAGCATGAATTGGACTAACGCAAGAAACTACCAAATCTGACGTTCCAAGATATTTCATGCTTTCCAAATAGCCCTACCTATCCTTGACAATACGTGTACTTCATTGAGTTAGACAGATGTATTAATACCACTTGAAACTAGGGATCTTAACACAGATTAAAACAGAGAATAGGATTTTAAACTTCGATTCATTGCATGCAACCCAATACTCGACAACTCCCAAGATGATAAACCTCCCACGCCTGGATATATCTATACATCACTGAACTGGTCTCCTCTTCTGAAATCCCCTTTTCCGTCCATCAAAGCTTACATTCCTCTTCTTCGGCGCTTTAGGCTCCGGATACGCATCCGTCATCTCAACATCAAATCCCTCTGCATCTTGCCGCGACCTTTTATTACTAAACTTGACTCGGTCCCTGAATCCTCGTTTTGCCATATCTTTACTCTCATGTGCTTCCTCATACGCATTATACTCAACTGCAGGAGCCTGTTTCTTGGCTGGGGTGGGATTGGGCTCTTCGATGATCATTCGACCGTCCTGATTTGATCTGAAAGATGAGGCTCGGGATGCAGCTTTTGCCAAGCGGGTCAATTCTTGGCTTTGGGTAACTGGTTGGCGAGAGGAGACATGTGAGAAGGCATTCTGATCGAGGAGATCGACTGGATTCTCTGACCCTTCTCGAATGAAAGTTTCCTGTTGTTTTCGACCCTTGCCGCCCTTTTTGGTATGCTTAGGTGCTTCCTCCTCTTCGGAATCAGAAAGCCCGCTATCGCTTCCATAGAGGACAGCATCGTATGCAGATTGTCCCTGTGTCGGCTACAACGTCAGCATCTCCCGTAAACAATAATACCTTCTCAGTATCGGCCTCAACAACTTCCTCCACTGCCTCTCTGCCTCTTTTCTTTCGTTCACGAATTTTCCGAATATTGACAAGGAGCTTATGATCTTCTTCGGGCGTATGTTGCATTATGGCGTCATATCCAAACTTGCGAATCATTCGCTCAAGTAAGCCTTTGACTTTGACTCGGAAATGTCCTTTTGTCTCATGGGACCAGACCATAAGGTTTGGAATCAATTTCTCTAGACGTCGCTCCATCACCTCATTCGGTAAAGACATAAGCGCAACTTTCATAAAGCCGATGGCCGAACGCGCAATCTCACGACTCTTTGAAGTCAAGAAGACTTCCATTGTAGATATTAAATCATCAATGACTTCCTCGGAGATATCATCTAAAGTTAGTTGCACATCGGCGATCCAATACCTTTGAATTCATACAGCATACGTGATAATGCAGTGATAGTAGCGCTAACCATGTGCTGGCTAGATCCAGCGAGACCAGCTGATACCATAAGGAAGTACTCCCCGATGGTAGCTTGAGTATCTTCAGCACTCTCGTCCATGCCGTCAACCATCGCATTCTTCACGATCCCCCCAGCTTGCATTTTCCTTCCCATCGCAATCAACAGATCATATGCTGCCTCGCGGGCCTTTTCATTATTTTCCTTCGTACCAATGACAGCTTCAGGGAGAATAGCCGGAATGACGTGTAGCGACTCTATCGGGAGAACATCGACAATACCGTGCAAAGCCAGAATACGATCTTTTTGAGAAGTTGTATGAGCATCAGTACTCTTGAGAATCGTTTCAACAACGTCAAGTTTATTCGCGATATATGTCTTGCCGTTCTCGACCTCTGCAAGTTTAGCTAGACAGCGATATGCTCGTCGTTGCATATTTGGATCCTCTTTCAATCGAAGCAGAGGAGTGAATAAATTCCAAAGGTCATCAAACGTATCGGCAGGGAGATAAGGGATAATTATATTGGTGAGATCGATAGCGGTTTGAGCCAATGAAGGAAGGTTGCTCTTCTCCCCTTTCTCTGCCAAGTTGTCCTTCAACAGGGAAGACACTTTTGCGAAGACACTTCGAAGATCCTGTGGTCAGGCTCCATGCACAAGGGGATTTACCTCTGGAGATCCAATACTCAAAAACGCTTTGATACAGTCGCCAATTGGGGACCTGTATGCAGGTATAGTCTGGCTGAAAACATTGAACAGAATCGAGAGGAAATTAGGTGCAAAGGTCGATAAAAGATTGATATTCTGTTGAATCTCGCCATTCGTTAATCTGTACTGCCGAGTCAACTCAGCATCTGGCAAATCCTGTTGAAGCAAGCGATTATTCTTCTCAACCAGACTTGTGAGTGCCTGGCACACAGTCGGACGTAAGTTGACTTGTTGATACAAAACGTTTGCCAGAAGTTCTGCAAAAGGTTGGGTCAATGCCTATAAAAATCAGCCCGAGTATTGCGAGTATGAAACCTTATCGAGATCGGTTGGAAGGTCGCAATAACTTGGCAAGAGGGCCCATATTTGTTCCACCACAGTCTCCATGATCTTGACTTGCATGGTCTTCGCCTTTACATTTTCTCCGTCGATTACTTTTTGATACAATCGTTCGCTCAAGGGAACAAAGTACCCAGAAAAATGGCCGAGTTCGGTGTTCTTCACATGGGATTTCAAGATTGGCAGGAGCCATGCACGACCTGGTGCTCCGGGTTTTTGAGTCTCAAGATTCAGGGAGATGACTTTGAGAACTGCAGCCGGCCCAATCCCCGTGATAGCAGCTCCTATGACTGCCTCTGCCTCAGATTTACCCTCGAATGTATCCTTGGCTCTCAATGACTCGATGATTTTGATGGTGTCCAGGAACAGAGGGTCCGCGTTCTGTCTCAGCGCAAGGAATATTGCTCCAATGAACCGAAAAACTTCTTTCCAAGCAAGTTGATATCTCGTAGTAAGCCCTTGCATAACCAGTTCAGCAATAGCTTGATATGCTTCATCTTGCACCTCTGGCGATGCTTCCGGATTCATACAATTCTCCGTCAGTGCAACGAGTGTCGACCCAACTGCCTCTCGAACATTTGGTGATTCTGCTTGGAGAAAGGGAAAGATATGGCGCAGAAGGTCGGGGATTCGTTTCAGACAGTCATCGGCGTCGATTTGAGCATATGCGTTGTAGCCGGCAGCAACAACTGCAAGCCAACTAGGAAGAAGTTGATTGTCCGTTTTGGAAGGTTTGTCTGATAAGACCATCTACATTGTAAACACAGTTTCAAGTGAAAGAATACATCAAGGACTTCTCGTAATCGTTCTTTGTTCATTTCCGCTGAAGCTTGTCCAAAGATTACTTGGAATACTTCGAGCGCCGCAAGTCTTACAATATCATCGTAGGACTCAGAGGATAATTTCAACAATAACTCCACCAGATCTCTCATCGATGCCTTTGGCCAAGTTATAGCCGACGCAACCGTTTTCAATAACTGTAGCGAATGCACCGCTTTCCCGTTATTTACCGTCACCTCCTTCGCCTTCTTCTTCACCGGTCCAAATTGTGCTTGCACGGTATTGAAACAAATCGCTGCCGTCCCGTCAGCAGCAGGATGCAGAGCGGTTGGATTTGCAGGCGGATTGGCCAAGACCTTCTTGATCGCTTCCAATACTCGTTTCCGTACTTTTGGCCGGGGGTCCATTCCTAGTCCGAGAAAGTATCCCGTATATACATGCTGCACACTCATTTCATCTCGAGATTTCCATGCTTGGAAATCTTGTGCCACGACAAGACTTTCAATTGCGCCGATGGTGGATTTGATCATAGCCGCTGTTCCTTCGGAGGTATTTGGGTTGGAGGATAGAGCTTCTAGAACTGCGACAAGACTTGGGATGGTGCGGGAGTAGTAGCCTCGAAGGGTTTGTGGAGTTACATACGGAAGGACGACATCGAGGAGGTACAACACAGGCGCGGCGAGGTGTTGATTTACTTGCGCTTGTTCTGGGACTACCGCAGAACTGAGTAGCGATAGCTAGGCATTAAATCCTGTCTGCATGCATTGGGACTACCAGTGTGACAAGATATGCTGTAGCGCTAACAGTGATGCCTTGTTCCTTGAGCACATCGTCGACAGCTGCGAGCGTCCGAGAAACCTGGAGATTAGTCTACTACTGCAACAGAGAGGATTAAATACACTAGACTGATTCTGAAGCTTGGAGTTTGTCTGTGAACGAATTCGATCCAGTCTTTCGCCCAGCGCAGAGTCCATTTTGGTGCCTTCTTTTGGAGTGACAGAAAATTTTGCCGATCATCATCCAATTTTATGCGCCACCAAAATTGCATCCCCTGAGATGAACGAAACTAGGAAGAGACTTTCCAACGGGCGAAAAAGGCGTCAGCTGTCATATAAGGAACGGAGAGCAAGGGATAACAAAAAAGCGCGTTTTGGAGTATATTCAGTTTTCATTTGGTAACCTGCCTCTCGCTGATGTATGAAACAACAGCGATGGAGGATCCGAAGCACATAATTACATTCAGCCTATATTCAATTATGTTCCATAGTCAAATAATTGATTAACAAAACCCTTCAAACACCCGATGCTCGCCATGCCATAACCATCCTGACGAGTGCAAACAATTTACCTCTGTAACATCAGGACACAACAATAACTCGTCCACTTCTAGTTACCGAGTGCAATCTTTTGTTGCTGACGGCGCCATGCTACATATTCATCTATCAAGATAGGCCACGCCGCATCCTCCGAGTACCCGGTAAACTCATCATCCACCGTCCGTGAAAACATATAAAAGCTCTCCCATTGATCTTTGTTGAGGGACTTGATGGGCGGAGGAGTTTGTTGGAGGAATCCGAGGAACGGACCTATATGTTGATTCTCTCGCTTCGCAAAAAGGACTTGTAGTACTGGAGCGGCAGTCTACAAGTCAGCGGATAAAATCTTGGTGGTTGGTACTTCAATATCGATAACTTTACGTATCCCTCCTTCTCTGAGATACAAGAAGGTCCAGTGATAGATTTCTGCAAACGTCTCTTCTGCACAGGACTGGGATATATATTTCTGTAGCGACGGTATTTTTGCCTTCATTTTGTCCAATGAATCGACCCTATGATCAGAGCTTGGGACACGATTGAGTACTTTAATTCTTTCATGCCGTGGATCCATTCGTCTCGAGAGATGTGGAATACTCTCCTAGCACCCAGTTTCCAAGAAATTATGAACGGGAGAGCCTAAAGTCAACTCCAAAGAAAGTTTGGTCAGTACCCCAGTTATGTCAACATTCACGTCCTCGCAAAATCGTTGGAATCCGCTTGGGTCAATAAGGTTTTGTTCTACTGAAGCTATCCTGTTAGCCCAGTACTTAAGACATTTACCGTATCCATCAAACCATTCCTCGCAACGTTCCTGATCCCAAACCTACCATTAATTGCGCGCATAAGAGAACTGTCTACATTCGTCCTTTTATTTGCGGACTTCTTCCCATTTCTACATATAAGTCACGTAGCTCAATGGGAATACGTCGCGTCCGTCCTACTTGAAGCTCTGGTTGTTATGCGAGCATTGTTTAAATCCGCAGAACTAACAGGAACATCGCCTTCCTCAGTGCTGGCATGGATCTTGCGTTTCTTTGCGCTGGGCGGCGTGCTGGGGGGAGCTTCGGCAACGGTGGCCTTTTTCTTTCCGCGCGGCATCGCTGGAAAACAGAAGCTCGATTTGGAAGTTGCGGTACCGATTTTGGAGAATGTAGAAAGATGCAGCGTGCTGATAAGCGAGGCGAGCCAAAAGCCAAAAGGATGTTGGTGGAATGATTTGAGTGTTCCGCACGGGCAACTTTCAAGGTGACGGCGGTCGTGCCACACTACGCCACACATGCGCCTTACACATCAGAGTGGCTCTTTAGACCACGGGACTTCTAGGACATTGTATGGCATATCGCGCAACAACGAACCAGAATACTGCGCACGCACGCGTTTGGGAAACAATCCTTAAAAATATGACCAGAATTTTGCATTCGTTGGATATCATCTCTATTTACCTTACTACGGTTTTCACATGTACCATCAACTTAACGAACTGAAACCCCAGACTTAGTCGTGTATAAACGCGGCGCGATATTCATTGCCATCAATCTACAAGTCAGCAACCACTCTTAGAAGAGACATACTCTTGGAACAGTAATTTGCAAGCATACGGGATGCGAATCTGGCTGATTTGCACAGTGTTATGACAACCCCGACACTCAAATTGCTGTTTCTTCAAATTGGCAATCGCAGCCAACCCACAAATATCACAAACATGCATTCGATACGCATCTGAAACCTCCATCAATCTAACTGTTAACATCGCATTTTGTGATGGGTAGTACCTTTCCTTTAGGAAAGCAGCAGCACCGTGAGAGATCATACAATCGCGTTCCATTTCACCGAAACGGAGACCACCATCACGACTACGACCTTCCACGGGTTGACGAGTGAGGATTTGGACGGGACCGCGAGCACGGGCATGGATTTTATCGTCTACCATGTGTTTTAGACGTTGGTAGTACGTTGGACCAAGGAAGACTTGAGCTTGCAGTTTGCGACCTGTGTGGCCGTTGTACATGATCTCGAACCCTCGTGATTGGTAGCCATGTTCTCGCAGCAGCTTCGATATAGCGTCTACTGTGATGGCATCACTAGACATTAGCCATGGTTAAACTGAGTGCAAGGTACTTGAATGGTGTGGCATCTCCTTCATGACCACTCAATGCCGAGACTTTGGATAGTTGACACTCGATCAAATGTGCCACCGTCATTCGTGAGGGAATAGCGTGAGGATTGATAATGATATCCGGAACAATACCCTCACTTGTGAAGGGCATATCTTCATGTCGATAAGTAATACCAATGGTACCCTTCTGACCGTGTCGAGAAGCAAACTTGTCTCCGATCTGGGGGATTCTCGTCGACCGCATCCGGACTTTAACAAACTTCAGACCCTCTTGATTCGTAGTAACCATGACTTGATCAATAATCCCGCTTTCCGTACTGCGCATCGGTGTTGACACATCTCGTTTGGTATGGAATTTTGTTCGTTGTCCAAGTTCTTCCGATTCAGGAGGAATTGGGGCCGTCTTTCCAATAATAATATCGTCGCCCGACACACGTGTTCCTGGAGCAATTAATCCATCGTCCTCGAGTTTATCGTATGTCCCATGTTTGAGACGTAGAGTCGATGTACGAGTCGGCTTCTCGAACTCCTCCATAACTTGCATTCCCATCTTTTCCTCGGCGTCCATGTAACATCGATAAAAGATCGAGCGGAAGAGACCTCTATCGATGGAAGATTGATTCATTATAACAGAATCTTCTTGGTTGTATCCACTATAACATAGAATTGCAACAATGGCATTCTGTCCAGCAGGAAGATTACGGAATTGCAGGAATTCCATGGACCGTGTCGTCGCAAGAGGTTTTTGAGGGTAGTAAAGGATATTACTCATCGTATCCATGCGGACTTGGTAATTCGTCAAAAATACACCTGATGTCAGAATATAACCGAACGGATGAATACCCATAGCTTGTTTACCCATGGCACTCTGGTAAGTGTTACGGGGACTTTGATTGTGATCAGGGAAAGGAATGATACTGGCGCAAATTCCCAAAATCATACTTGGATGAATCTCACAATGTGTCCATTGATGTGCATCCGGATTCACAGAGGGCTTAATCCGCTGTCCTGGATCTTCTGGATTGAATTCTTGTTCGACCGAGACACCTTGTTGTACTCGTCGACTCATTTCGAGATCTTCAGGAGTCATGGCAATCATGATGGTTTCTTCCTCCTCTGCATCAATATACTCGACAATACCATTCGACACGAGATCGTTCCAGCGGAATCTTTCAGAGTCGGGTCGGTCATCTGTCTTCTCTCGTCCGGCGTTGAGTGCGTCGACATGGCCTTTCGTGAGCATCAATTCGCCGTATCGTGATGATTCGGGGTCATTGTCGACAATAAACAAGGGTCGACAAACTCTCCCAGCATCAGTATACAGACGTAATTCCTTCTCTCGAATGTCACGTACAACCGAAACCTCGGCAGAGATATCAAGCTTTGATCAGCACTTCGCTATTTTGAGAGTGTTACCCTTCTCCGGAGACTTCGGACAGTGGACACAAGATGCACAGGATCCCGATGCACACCAAGCCACACACCATTTACAAACACTTTTGTAGTATTGGGTGTCGCACTGGGATTATAATCCTCCAAATTCTCCATCCCCCATTCCTCCAAAAACTCTATGATCGGAGCACTCGCACTTCCCACAGAAACATAGCTCATCAAAGCCAGATTCTTGACTAGACCACATGCTTGTCCTTCAGGTGTTTCGGCCGGACATACTAATCCCCAATGGGTATTGTGCAATTGACGAGGTTTGGCGACTTTTCCTTCACGGCCGATAGGCGTGTTTGTGCGGCGGAGATGTGAGAGGGTTGAGGCGAAGGTATATCGATTGAGGACTTGAGATACTCCTACTCGCGCAGCTAGACCTTTCTTTTGGTCGCCCCAATTTCCTGTTGCGAGGGAGTATTTCAGACCATTAGTTATGGTGTTGGACTTGACAGCGAGAGTAAGATTGAATTCTCGGTTCGTTTCGACACATTTCTGCATGTACTTGTAGACATCGCGAGTCAATTTCTTGAACAACATGCGGAAAAGGCCAGCCAATAAAGGACCAGCCAAATCCAGTCGCTTCTTCCCGAAATGGTCTCGATCGTCCTGATCCCTTCGCTCAAGTGCACACAGCAACAGTCGATGAACCATATACCCCAAGAAGAAAGCCTTTCTTGTTTCAAACCCCTCGCCAGTAGTGATATGAGGTAACAGTTCCTTTTGCATAATATCTCGTGCATACCGCAACCGTTTCTCCTTTGTCAATCCCGTAGAAGTACCCCGTTTCCCAATAAAGTCCAACGCAAGATCTTTATCCTGAATCACGAATGCTTCTTCGATACACGGCTTGAGCATCTCGAGCATTTGATAATCCCCCGAATCATAACAAATATGTTCCAGAACGTCCCGGTCCGAAACAACTCCCAGAGCTCGGAAGACAATCACAATAGGAATATCGTGACGGATATAGGGTAATGTGGCTTTGATGGTGGAGCCTCCTCCTCGGTCGGACGATCTTGCCATTTTGATTTGCATGCTACTAACGAGACGAGACCCCTTTTCGACGGCAGATCGGATTTCAGCGACATGTGTGACTGGTCCAACTCCTGCCTTTTTGAATACCTGGACGGTATTGGCGGCTGATCTTTCTTGTGCAATGATGACCTTTTCGGAACCGTTGATAACGAAGTATCCTCCTTGGTCATAAGGACATTCATTCAGCTCGTATAATTCCGATTCCTCCAGACCTGATGTTAGGAATGAGGTTCAGTGGGAAGTGCGTACCATTTAGAATACAGAACGTACTGCGGAGCATGATGGGTACTTTCCCGATGAATATTTTGTTGGTTTCTTCTTCGCCATCAATGTCCCATACTTGGTCAGCGTGGTCGGCAGGTAAATCGGTGTGTCTCGCTACGAGTCGTCGTTGCGTCATATCTACATACAAGGGGGACGAGTAAGTCAAGTTTCGCAGTCTCGCTTCTCCAGGGAACATAGGCTGAGTGGACCCATCCGCCTCCGTCATCGTCGGTCTCGACAAGTAAATTTGTCCAAACTATCATTCAACACTGTTTCCTTTCAGAAGGCAAAGTACGTTGATTTCATGCCGTCTTGCATCTTCTGCGTTCTCATCTTCTTCTCTTCCCGCCGCTCCGGCATTAGAACTTAGCGTCAAGGTCGGCGATTCATCGACTAATTCCTGGATCGTGTTCTGCACAAACTCATCAAACGACGCAATTTGCGTTTGAACAAGAGACTGTTATTAGCACCCTTGACGAAGACAAGAGCAGATACGTTTTCGTCAAAGTAGCTCTGAATCACACTCCAGCAGTCTTCCTGACTTATAATCCCTTCTTCCTCATCCACGCCACCGGTCATATGCTCTTCATTGTCTCGACTCCAGTCTGCCATGGTCTCAAGTGCGCCGACGAAGGCGGATCGTAGTGCGCAAAGGACAGCAAAGTCCTCGCGTGGCTAGGTAAAGCCGTCTGTCTGTGTTGGAAAGGCAGACGACGTCTCTGGGCGTAGAGAGAGGACTGTGAGGAAGAGGATGGAGAACAGGAAAGGTCGGTGGATCAGCGCAAAGAATGTTGGTGAATTTTAATATTAGTCAACCGTGTCTCTGGGTAAGGGCTCACAATTTAGCTATGGTTGACCAGGCAAATCACGAAACCTAATCCACCACTGTGGAGCATGAAGATCGGGATCGCGAATCCTGGCTGAGACAAGGAAACAATGTGAGAATCCCTTCACTGAAGTACTCGGAAAAGGTTTCTGGCTGTTAAGAAGATGTAATAGCTATGATGATGAAGTATCTCTGTTCAACTGTTTCGCTTCTCTCCCTACATTTCTGTTAAAGCCAAGAACTACAGGACAATTGCTACTATGACTTGGGGATCTGTGTGAAGAGATAGATATACTAAGTTGAAAGAATCCACTGAGACGGTCAACTCGCTAAACTCTACGTCATATTCCATACTCTCAGCGCTTCGAACAAGACCAGTGCGATTTGCTACAGTGGAATTGGGAGACCAATGATCAGAGTTGAGGTCCACCAGCTCAGAAAGAAAGTTCCCTTCGAGAGCATAAAGTTCAAGATGACATCAACCCCATCGTCGAGACAATCGAGGACAAAACAATAGACAGATAAGCCCCCCTCCATGTAGTCGTCACCGTGTAGCGGATAGGTATTGTTTAGCAGTATTTTATCTCCATACCTCATGTTCGGATGGTTGTGGAGATTTAACTTTCTTTGTTTTGTTTCGGAGCTAAAGACCATCAAAGACCATTGATCGCCATATTTGTGCGCAACCTGTCTGCCCAACGGCTCGATCGGACAATAGCGAGATATCCAGAGAAACAGCGCTGCGGGTTCTTGAAACGATGCCAGTGTCAACAGGTACAACCTTCCAGCCGGCAACAAAGGCATGTACGAATTTGTAATCAGCCACTGGCCGGCAAACCGGGTGGCCGGCGGGGGAAGACGAGGCTACCCAGCACAAAGAGAATCGGAAGCATTCTCAGCCGACTTCGAAAGACGGGGAACCAAGACAGTTGCATGTAAGTCGCGTTGATTTTATAGCTATATCCGCGCTGTTTGAGTCGGAGCAAGATCAAGGAGACTGACGACTCACGAGTGGGATAAATCATTGGCTGTGCGCCAAGGTGAAAAATTCGGTTGTTTTCGGTGGCTGTGTTACCATAGCGCCACGCGCATCAGACAACCAATCGCCGACGACCTTGAAAATTTTCGCCGGCAGTATATAAGGATCAGAGTTCCCGCTCTTTTCGAAAATTTCCCAACCGCCCAAAAACTGCATTACGTCAGCAAGTTCTTTGCTTGACAAAACCAGATCCTCCACCACACAGCCAAAGTCCGTCCTCGTCCTTATCCTTGTCCTTGTCCTTGTCCCCCGTCACCGACCGACTATCCGCGCTGTCCCTCCTCACCTTCTCTTAACGCAGTAAACGACAAACAGGCTCACTTTCGCTAGTCGTAGTCTATCGTTTACTTCCTTTCCTTTCTAAAGTTTAAATCGTCTGTCTTTCTGTCTGTTGTTGGTCTTTTCAACTCCGTCAAGGATCGACTTTCACTTAACACACACACACACACACACAAACACAAACACACACTCCGATGATGGAATCATTGACTTTGCCAACAACGGCTGCTCAAGCTAAGGCTTTTATCTCGCCCTCGTCACTCTCCTTTCCCATGTCGCACGCCGACCAGGTCGCCGAACGAAACGGCCTCGTCAATGGTGCAGGGATGGCCAGCGCCGCCTCACCAGCGCCAGCCCAGAGTGTGAACGGTGCAAACGGAGTGGAGCAGAAGGAGACGGTGACTACTGGGGGTGTGTCCGGCATTGTGCCCACGCTACAGTAAGTTCCCCTTCCGTCTTTTCTTTGGAAGACGGGCTAAACTTGCTTCAGAAATATCGTTGCCACGGTCAACCTTGATTGTCGGCTTGACTTGAAAACGATTGCGTTGCATGCAAGAAATGCCGAATACAACCCCAAGGTACATCGTCCCCTTGTCTCTTCAAGGACTCAAGTACTAATCTCCAGCGCTTTGCCGCTGTGATTATGAGGATTCGTGATCCGAAAACCACTGCCTTGATCTTCGCGTCGGGCAAAATGGTCGTAACGGGTGCCAAGTCAGAAGATGATTCTCGTCTTGCATCTCGTAAATATGCGCGTATTATCCAGAAACTCGGCTTCAACGCCAAATTCATGGACTTCAAAATCCAGAATATCGTTGGAAGCTGTGACGTTAAATTCCCAATTCGTTTGGAAGGCCTCGCTTATAGCCACGGCATGTTCTCTTCTGTACATCTGGGTCGTTGAGTCTGGCTAATAATAGTATGAACCAGAGTTGTTTCCTGGTTTGATCTACAGGATGGTCACGCCGAAGATCGTCCTTTTGATCTTCGTGTCTGGAAAGATAGTCCTCACCGGCGCCAAGGTCCGCGAGGAGATCTACCGTGCCTTTGAGGTATTTTCTCAATCGTGTCTTGTCTGACCCCTTAGTTGATCTATCCTGTACTCAGTGAATTCCGCAAGGATTCTGTTCCTGTGGAACCACCCAAGAAGATTTAAATCTCTTGCATTCATCGTTGCCGGCAATACGTTTTTCGTATGCTGAGCTATGCATATTGCTCCTTGCAATGATTCTTTTCTTCAGCGTTTAGTATTTGCATATGGCTTGATTGCGAGAAAGTTTGGTGAGGGTTTAAAGGTTACGAGTTGTATTATAGACGGTTTCGAGTGCTTGGAGGGATGCCTTTGGGATATAGGGAAGGGTGTTAAATAGCGGGCATGATGTTTGTGGCCTGTAGCCCAGTCATGCAATAATGTCGACCTTGCAGTGTCGATAGCAATATCATCAGATATCATTCACTAGTTCTGTATTCTGCTCATGATTGTCGCTGGTATCAAGAAACAAGTCCAAGTGATGATACGGATCAACAGCAAATGCGGAGAACCAGATTAGAATTCACTTTCCTCCACTTTTGCCAAATATCAAATCCTATAGACTACATACATAGCAATGAGAGGAAACATGATATAGATGGTTGATTTCAACAAAATACATACTGAGCCAACGACACCAAAACGACAACGCGAAACCTCATCACGACACGTACCCATTTACTCCTCCATACCCAATGAGCCGTTGACCGCCCATGCCAATAATCGGAGTCTCTTCATCTACTTTCTGTTGCGCCTGTGCCTCCTTCTTCTTTTCCTCCACCCACGACTCCAACGTTGAAAGCTACAAAGTCAATTCCGTGGTGTGGGATAAGATGATACCTTGCGAGTTTGTTCGCAGATGGTGTTGATCATGAAGGGCATCGCAAAGTCCATTAGATTTGCTCGCCAGCCTAATTCAATGACGACATCCGGTTTCACGAGATCGGAGCAACTATATTTAGAGATATAAGAAGTGGAAAGTACGTGAATAACATGGCTGCAAAGGCCTCCTTGTTGCCCGTATCCACGAAGTACCGCAACAACGTTTCCGTGACTTTGGTATCTCCAGACACCTTGGCCGTCTCAATAGCATCCTTGTACAATTTGTCTTGCAGGAGTAAATCGATGGAATGTTGGAAATTTCGCTTGTTGCGGATATGCAGTTGTGCGGCAATACGTCGGAATTCCAACAATTCATGTTTCTCCAATCTCTTGGCAAGAGCCATGGTATCAAAATTGCCATATGTGGTAGTAGAGTCTTTGAGAGATTTGTAATCTTCCTCCTCAATGTAGAGTTCGTTGAGAGCATTGTTGACTGCCTCGATGTTTCGGCTCTGGACCGCAATGAGGTATGATTTGATGAGTGGGATGTTGTCGGATTTTTCGAACATGCGGACAACGCGAGTATGGTCAATTCGAGGAGTAAGAGCCGCGAGCAGATCCGTGAGCAGAGTGGGATGTTCTTGCAGGTAGAAGTTAAGAGCCCGGTAATAGATCTCGAGATTTGTAGCCTTGACAATGATTTGTTTGAAAGAGTTGTGTTCCTGAGATTAGCTTACATACGACTGGAGATAGTTACCCAAGCATCCACAGAGTGTTCCATCATAGCAAGCACAGCATTGTCAAATTCGTCATAGTGAATATAAAGCATCACTTGCTCTGCATGTAACGCCGCCTCTTCACACGCCCGAATAACCTTTGGAATATTAATCCTCGACCAGAATAACTTAAGATGTTCCATCGTCTTTTGTGGTTTATATTTGGTGTATAGAATGGCAAGTTCAGTAAACATAGCCATATGCGCCCGTTCAAGACCAAGACCAGCCTCCATCAACGCAATCAACTCATCAAAGAATCCGTTGTATTCGTATTGTTGGATCAACTCTTGCAACTCTTCGGCATGAACAATCAAGTTAAGACCACAGATCTGAGCAAGGCGGAACTCTCGCTTGTCGATACAGGCTTGATTGACTTGTTTCCATACCTTGGTGGAGTTCGCTTTGCGTGCGCAGTCAACCGCATTCTGATACTCACCGAGATGAACCAATGTAGATGCCAATCGAGCCCAGTTGGAGATACTGGTGAAGAGGATCTTGGCGGCTTGGTACAGTTCCTCGTTGTAACATTTCTCACCAATATCCAAAACCTATGATTAGCAAATGCCAGAGGTGGACAATACATCAGCGACATTCAAGCCAGCTAGGAAGTCTTCCAGGTCATGGAGGCGGTCGGTTTTAGCGAAGGAGAGTAACAAATAGCCATCAACTTGTGGCTCTCTCACAGTCTTCCTAGCCATCTGCAAGTATCGGATCAGATCTTCAAACTTGCCTGCGCGACTGGCAATCTCAATGACCTCTTGATAATTGCTGGGATCGTTCGCTCGAATATACGAATCTTAGATTAGCTAAATGATGCAGGCGATCTTACCGATAGAATCTTTCACGCGCAGACCGTCAAGTTGCGCCTTACCGAGTCTACTCCACACTTCAGGTGTATCGACAGATTCAGCGAATTGCGCAGCTCGATCAATGCTAACAATATGCTCAATCAAAACATTAATTGCATCACCATGAGACTGTGTCTTTTTGTAGATCTCGAAAGCTTCCTCGTGAAGACCAGAGTTGATGGCGATGTTGGCAATCTCGGGGGCATCGTAGTTATCGAGCTTCTGAATATAATCACGCACGCGACCACTGTCAGCTTTGATTGCCGTGAGGATCAAGAGATTTTGGAGGTGTTGATTCTCGCTAAATGGAGATGGCTCCAGGATAATCTTTTCGAGTAACTCGATCAACTCGTGAGGCAAGTCGGCATTCAAGAAGGCCTGCACCGTAACAGACACATCGTCGGGGTCGGTCGATTCCGGGATTGCAACACCAGTCACCTAAATTAGAAATATTCTGGGAGAGGCGTACTTGATCAATGAGTTGACGACGGTAGATGCCTTCTTGCAACACAAGTGCCCACAACTCTGGGTTCCTGCGCTTGACAAGGTACCTCGCTTGGTGCTTGAACATCTGATTCTCATTTGTGACTTGGACGAGTTCGGCATCGTTTTGTCCTTTCTGATAGGCAATGAAAGCCAGGTATGGATCACGCTTCTCGCAGTATTTACCGACAACGAGAGAATCGTATAACGAATTCTCTTTGAGGAATTTCTCCGGATTATTGTTACTGTCGATGTAAATTTTGGCGAGCGCATTGTAGACTGCAGGATCCTGAGAGCCAGTATTCAAAGCGTTCTCCAGAAAAGGAAGAAGGAGCTTCAGACGATTGCGACGCTCGACCTCGGCGACCAATTCGTCAACTGGAACTTGGCCTTGGACAGACATCAGGAGATTCTTGATGACTGATTCTTCGCAATCGACGTCAAGAAGACCACCGATGACAGCGGGTGTTCTTGAGGGATTGACTTGTTTGACATATACCTCGATAAACTGGAACAATTGATTCTGGTAAAGATACAGCACCAAGTCGTGAACAAAGTTGAAACGATCGCAAACGATAATGAGAGGAAGTTGGTTAGGCAATTTCGTCTCCTTGAGGAAATTCTTGACCTTCTCGGGATTGTAGTAGTTGCTCTCCCTACAGATGCGTTCGACTTCCGAGAATTGGCCACTGCGACAGGCTGCTTGAATGTATTTGAAGTGGACATCTTGATCTTGGCTGAGATTGACAACGCTGCCGAGGTAGTAATACAATCCTTCGAAACTCTTGAATTGTTCGAATAATTCGATGAGACGGGATGGACCAAGCAGATCCGAGTATTTGGTAGCGACTTGGACAACGACCTGAAGATTCTGGCGGAGATTAGCAGTCAACATCTCGCGAAGACAGGCGAGACTCTGATCGACGCTGAGGCGACCAAAGTAAGCGACAAGCCATTCGGGATTCAAAGCATCCGATCGGACAATGACACGTTTAATGTCCGCAATGTCCTCGTAGTGTTCAAGTGCCTATTATGAGTATTAAAAAAATGAGATGATACTCTTTGGTACAGGCCAGCCTTCTCGCAGAGTTGTGCGATTCGTGCGCGATCATAGTGACTAAACATCTCATTTCCAAGAATGGCATCCGCGACTTGAGGAGCATTGAGGAGATTCATCTCAAGCAATCGAGTTTGCTGAGCACCTTGATCCGGTCGGTTGTCTTTTAGTGCATCCAACAGGAACGCAGTTGCTTGCTGAATCATGTTTTGACCAAGGAACACGTCGACGACCTACCGTCAGAAAGAACTTTCAAAGATGTACCCTATCAATATCAACAAGTCCTCCGCCTTCTTCATTTGCCAACTGATTCGCGAACTCAGCACCCTTTTCTGGGTTCAATCTGACGATATGTTGAAGGAGGCCGGCGTAGTCTGGCGTATATCCTGATTGTTTTGCGTAAGGTACAATCTTATCGAATTGACCTGTCTCGGCAAAGCATGCAACAACCTAAAGTTAATCTCATCTCCAGGAGACACACCTTTTGGGGAATATTGGCACGAAGGTATACGCTCAACGCGAGATTGAGGTCGTGCGGTCGGATGGCATCTCCAAGTTCTTCTGAGCATTCGAGTTTCTCCTCCTTGAGCCACTTCTCAAGCAAGTTCTTGCGATTTTGCGCTAGGACTGGGCGAGCAAGTTCGAGCGACTCATGCCGGTTCAGAGTACCTTTGTCCAGAAGGATGCCGAAATATTGTAGGATAGGGGAAAGTTGGCCGGGTTGAACAGGAACATGTTTAAACCGTTCGATCGTATCAGGAGTTCGAAGAATACCCTAATGATTAGCGTTGCCCACCAAAATGGGATTTACTCTTGGAGAGTTTGCGGCAACTTTGGCAGCCTCGCTGTAATTCCCCGAAGTAAATAGCTGACGAAACTGTTGCAAGTACAAATCATCCGCACCAGGGAGATTAGCTCGGCTGGCAAGTTTGACAGCCAACGCGGTATTGCTGAGAGTATTCAAGATGTATGGGATGATGTTTTGTTCTGCGACGCCGACGCTGAGAACTTGACCCTTGCGGTTGACACCGATGATACCGCTCGTCGCCTTGTGATCCGCGGTGACAAATATGGTTTCTCCAGAGATTCGATTCATGTAGATGCAGACCCCGGTTTCTAGGTCGTAAAGATGAATGAAGCCGTATTTTGTAACGAGGAAGATTATGCTGTAGCGTGGCGATACTTGCATGGCGACAGGAAAGTCATTGGTGGCTTCAGGAGGAAAGAACACATCGACTGCCTTTTTCTGGAAGGGTGGGTTTGCTGGATTATGATCAATTTCAACGATATGCAACTATTCGTTAGAATGAGAGTTACCTAGAAATATACCTTTGCGCCAGTAGCGTTTCTGACGGCGAATGTGAACAGCTTTGTTTTAGCTGGAGAACCTTCCAGTTGGATCTCTGCAAAGGCGGCCGCATGTCCTTCGATGGGTTGACTGACCGCTCGATCCTTGGAGTAGAGTTGCATATTTCCAACGACTCGCCCACCTTGTTGTGAGATCCCAATCAATGCCATCCATTTGTCCTCACTGTTGACTTTGTAGCTAATGATCTGTGATCCCTGCAATGATGTGTTGCGTTCGAATACTTTCTGAGGTCCAGCTGAATCGGAATCGATTGACCAGTGGTAAACGGACCCTTCGGTCACAAGGCCGATAGTTTTCTCATTGACCCACTTCCAGTATGTAACATCTTCATTCATGACATGGGATTTCAGCTTGGATTTCAATTCAAGGTTGAAGATTTGGAGTTGTCGCTGTGCTTTGAGGGCGATGATTTTGGATGAGGGATGCATGATCGCGCTATCGGCTGTGATGGGACGACGCATAACTGACCCATTGTCGTAAAGATCGATAATTACCACCTGGTTTGCTTCATTGACTTTCTCACGGACACTAGAGAAAGCAAGTCAGATTGAACACACGGGGATGGGATGGAATATATCGCGCGGGTCAGGCACATACCAGATGAAATGATCGCTTTCCATTGTGAGGGTGCTGAATCCAATGGACCCAGGCTGTACGCCGAGCGCCGTGAGCTGCAAGAGCTCCTGGAAATTGATGGGGAGGCTACCGTCTGCCATGATTGTCGAAGGCGGGCGTGACAACTACGGATATGGGTGTGTTTGGAGATGGCGAGAAAGGGGGCGTGAGACACGGCTTTCCGCTACAGATACGAGAGCGAGATTTGTTCCGTCAAGATTGAGCAGATCCGAGGTATTGCAATGACGTGCTGAATTGAACGGAATTATGGCAGCGGAGCTGAGGCACTGCTAAGGCGAGGCGAGGCGACGTGGTTTTGGGAAAGTTCACGTCTCCCCTTCTTGCTGTCGTAGCTGATGTGGCATGCAGTCCAGTTCTCAATCCACATCGCAGACCAACCGTTGCCCCGACAACCGCGATCCCAAGATTTTTGATGCTCCAAAACCGGTCGGCGGGCTTATTTCCTTTCCCTCGGCATCTTCGTTCTCGTTCACGGGCCGGAAGTAATTAATATCGAGTATAATCAGCATGTGTGCTGTGGCAGGAGCGTCTTCTGTATCCATTTGTGAAGAAGGATAAGCGACTTATTTCAACATGGCGGAGAGTTTCAAGCAAAGTTTGATTGACATCGTCTGCGGCTCGGTAAGTCTCTTATGAAGGCTGTCTAACGAGTCAGATCGGCGGCATGACTGGCAAGCTGATAGAGTATCCATTCGATACGGTCAAGGTGGACGGACCCTTTCGTGAGTGTGCTTATATTAAGGTTCGTCTACAAACCCAAGCGGATGTGAAGCCGACACAGTTCCGAGGACCTTTGGATTGTTTCCGTCAAACCTTTCAACATGAAGGATTCTTCGGATTCTATAGGGTAATCCGCCTTCAAGCTTTGAAAGTTAATATCAGGGCCTCTCGCCACCATTAGTTGGAGCAATGACCGAAAATGCCACTCTATTCTTGACCTATAATCGAGCTCAAGACTTCTTCAAATCGTCCCAACTCTTCCTCAATGCATCCGGCGACCTTTCCCTTACGGGTCTCGTAGTTGCTGGAGGGATTTCGGGTGCATGTACGTCCTACGTCCTCACTCCAATCGAGCTCGTCAAATGCAAACTCCAAGTCCAAAACGTGGGATCCTATACTCCTGGAACGACGACATTCCCATCCACCACATCCCCTGCGAAGCGTCAACCTCATATCACGCCTGCCGCCGCAATTCACACTTCCTCGAAGCTCGCTCAGCCGGGACCTCTGGAACTCGTTAAACAAATATATCGTGCACAAGGACTCATGGGATTCTGGAGAGGTCAAATGGGAACGTTCCTTCGTGAGACGGGAGGTAGTGCAGCCTGGTTCGGTACCTACGAATACGTCTCCTCATGCCTCAAATTGAGACGCACTCTTAAGAATCAAAACCCAGTATCAGATCGAGATCTCATGTTTTCCGGGGCTTGTGCCGGAATGGCTTACAACCTTGTTTTATTCCCCGCAGACTCAATAAAGTCGCGAATGCAAACAGATTCTATTTCCGACCTACGCGCTTCAAGAGGGTTCTGGGAAGTCGGTAGGGAGATGTGGAGGTATGGTGGTGTACAAGTATTTTATCGGGGGTGTTTGATTACGGTGTTACGCGCGGCGCCGTCTAGTGCAGTCATTTTCTGGACTTATGAAAATTTAAAGAAATTGACCATGAGTTGATGACAAAATAGTTGCGAAAGTTAAAATGCATTGGGGGAGTTAAGGAGCATTTTAAAAGATAGATTGAAGCATCAAAGTCAGTAGGGATGTTGGAATCAAGATTTGGATTACATCCCGCAGTGCTTGCCAAGTTGACTAGGCACTTCTTGATATAGCGGTTTGAGAAAACTGTCCTGATCCGTATTAGCCTCTATAAAGCCATCTTTCGCATGCCGAATATACATCGCACCCGTGTCCACCGCTTTCTTTGAGTGATCACACATCTTCTCCTGACAAGTACATTTCTTCCCCCACGTAACAGCATTAACCAACTCCTGTCCAAAAATAGTCCACAAACCTTGGACATACACCCCTCTCCTGTTATCCCCTAGCCAAACGGCCTTCGCCTCACGAAGTCTCTTCCCATATGCACCAAACATTGCTTTCGCGAAACTCTCATATCTCTCCTTCGCAGGACCACCAACTAATATACGGTTATACAAGTGAGCGGCTATCGTCAATCTCACTACGCGAGATGAAAGAAACCTAGTTGTCCGATGTCCTGACTTGGAGCTCCCATGGTTGCGAATTCCCAGTCTATGATGCCGATTTCACAGTTATCTCCCACGAGAAGTGAACCAGTCCATAAATCCCCCATGCAGAAAATCTGGTGATGGCTGGCTTGGTTTGAAGCTCTGAATTTATCGACTAGGAAATCGTAGAGAATCTCAGCATCGGGAATGTGGTATTCCCGCAGAATACGAAGAATAGGTGCAATTGCCCCCCAAAACACGACCTCCTTGGCATTGTCGTTCTTGAACGCAGCGCGCAGCCGCTCAACCATTTGAGGAGAGGTACCGAGATGGAAATCTGCCAGAAAGAGACCTGCTTTGGAGGCTGTAGTCGTGATTGTTGTAATTGAGAGATCTTCCCCGGTGTCGAGCCAATTATCCACCGTTTGCATGTCGCCGAGATCTTCGATCATCAAGATATGTTTCTTATTATCGTGGAACAACAGTCTCGGTACACGTACATCAGGATGCTTCTTGCCAAGGCAACAGAAAGGTGGGCTCGAAGAAAGTAACTGTAACGCTCGTGCTTCGATAGTCTACTAATGAATGCCGGTCTTTTAGGAAAAGGTTTACCTGCCTAAACTGCGAAAATGGGAAACTGTCACCGATCCATGCAATATACCCCGGAGCATGCTTAAGCACAAACGAATCCTCATTTCGGATACCGGCAAACGACGTCCCGGGTGCCGGCCAGGTTCGTGTTGCACGCACAGTAAGATTGGTTAAACCACCCGTCAGGACCGAGATCGAGAAGTGCTCTCCGGGACAAAGCGAGGCAAGGTAGGCCTGGAAGTCGAATGTCGGAGAGGCCATGATGAAAAGAAGGCTGGATAGGCATTATTCGTGGAATACAAGGTTGCCCCCACGTCGATGGTTGGATGCCAATTTGGCTCAGGAACCATTTTGGCGACAATCGCGGGTGGGTCGATGATTGGCTACCGAGAGCCCGTGGACGATATCGAATCCGGGGCATTCCTGGAAATCCCAGTTGCAATTGTCAATCTGTTTCACTAAAACAGATTCTACCAAAACTGTTCCGAGAAGTATGCACAACTATTCAATAGTTATTGAGCTTTGGGATTATACTCTGCGGCCCTTGAATGCAACTTATAACATCGCCATGCATGATATAACTTATGACACCCTCCATCTCTCAATAAAACTCAAACACATCTCCCGCCTCACTTTCAGCAGCACATATTCTTCCCACCCTCTCCGTTCCCACCACCCGCTCAACCTTCCACCAATCCCACCTCGAAACCAGAACTTTGACCTCCGCCTCCTTCTCCGCAGTCTCACTCATCCATCTCACAATCTCAGCATAAAACTCACTATACTCTGGCAACCCATAGAATATCACTTGTTTGACCCCTCTAATGCGTCCAAACCGGCGGAAAAAGTATGCTCGTTCCGTTAACAGGATTAGTGGAAACTTTTCGGATTGAAAGAAGGAGCGGGCGCGTGAAATATCTTGTGGAGGAGTGTACTCGGAGATATGTCCGAAGGGTGAACCTAGTGTGTCGAGGTGGTTTCGTAGACGGAGATAGGAATGGTAAGTTGGGAGGAAGATTAGAGTTCCTGGCTGAGCGTTTGAGAGCGTTTGTCGCAAAACGTGGTTGGTGAAGTATGTAAACCGTACATCTGGATCTGACAGCGGAGTTTGTGATTCAATCCTTAAGAACGTATGTTTTATTCGAAAGCCGATATGGGGGAGAACTCCCTCGTAACTCGTTTTGATTCGTACTCGGCCATTGAAATTCTTCATTTCACTTGAAAATAGTCCCATTGCTTCGGCAGTCATGAATTCTCCCAACATGATCGTCTGACGGTGATATCTCCCCTCATTGTCCAGAAAATATGGTCTAACGCGCGAGAAATCGCATTTCGGTGGCGGAGTCGTTGGTGTGAGATTAATATGTGCCAGAATATCAGTAAGATGTTCCCAATTCTGGAACTGAAGATGTGTAAATGAATCAACCACCAACAAGCCAATCGAGGAAAGGAAATCATAATCCCCTTTTCCCTTCCATTTCTTTTTCGGCGGTTGTTCTTCGTCGTCCTTTGTATCCCGTCGTTTCGTACCCGATTCCAGAACTCGTTTCAATCCAAGAGGTGAAGCAAGGATGATATCGGCATTATAAAACTCGACAAATAGTTTCATACTTTTGCGTGTGAATTTGATCCCTATTCGGAACAAATCATCGTCATTTCCTTCGAATTTGTCGCGGAAATCAGCGGGTTTGGAGGCTGGGATGGAATCTGGTTCGTCAAGAGAGTAATCTTTCTCGAAGCGAGCTTTGTTTTCTTGTTGGGTTGCGCCAGAGAGACTGATTAGGAGGTTGACTACTTTGAGGCAGGCGTTGCGAGTTGGTAGGATGATGAGGACTCGAGGACGTGTGAAACCTTGGTCTTTAAAGGGTGTGTCGTCTTCGGGCGGGGTCTCCATAGACGCAAGCTTGACATTATTTGCAACGATAGTATCTCGTGCTCTGGAAATAAGAAGGGCCTTATGAAGGAGGTTACTTGTAAATCTGGTCTACTGCCCTGAGGAGATACAGTTCTCGGATCTGCCTTGCGTTCTTGTAATTCTGAATCGGGTATAATAAATCCTTACCCTCGAATATGACAGAAGCGAGGTTCTTTTGCAGTGGCGTTAACGTCTTATTGAATGCTTCCGCAACTTTTTTCTTTAGCTACTTCATTAGCCTCTCAGAAGAGAATGTTGCAGGTACATTTAAATCCTCGATGGATTCAACATTCTTCCTCTCGTGCGCACCGGTCAATGACTCTGGAACACACTCCACTGCCTTACTTCCACTTGCATCGGCCAGAGCATATTCCGTGACCTTGTACCTTCCTTCTTTAACATCCTCCACGAGTTTGCTCATGCTTGTCCCAGAAGATCGACGTTCAGGAAAAATTTGGGCGGCACTCCGGCGTAGATCACACCGAGGACAGCCTCCCTTCCCTATCCCTTCAGGCTTCAGCTCACAAAATAAAACCATTTGATTTTCCCCTTTCTGAGGCAAGAGTCACCCGCAACTGAAGACACAGATCCTTACACTTGCGAGGATGGAAGACATCAAGCCGCTGCAGAGTCGCAAGGCTCAGGATACTCATCCATGCTTGGTTAGTAAACGAGCATTACGAGAGCTTCATCAGAAATGTCTTCAATATGTGCAGGAGAAGAACGTATCGTATCTCGATCAGAGCGATGTCACCGAACTGCTTGGAGGATCAAGTCAAGTTAAAGCAAATATCGTTGCTGATATCATGACTCAAATGGTCTCTCAGGTACAGTATCTTTGAAGTGGACGTGGGTAATGGGTAGAATATGGTGCAGTTGATGGTTGCTGCGGAGGGAAAGTTGCTCTGTAAACCAATTGAAGAAAATAAGGGCGTAGAGTATTGTCCACAGGGGGAATGAAGCTGATTTGTATAGTCTCAGCTTACTAAATAACGATGAACATCTTGTGTACACTAGGATTCAGCATGCCGACAACCAGGGAATCTGGTCCCAGAGTCTGGCCAGACAATTGAACATGGGAAAGGTCGTCCTGGATAAATGTCTCAAATCTCTGGAAAGCAA
>Ga0302325_10005433_pt1 | contig 28944 bp, 28 predicted proteins | sample Palsa_T0_2_FD_201948 | JGI IMG/M metagenome (GOLD analysis project Ga0302325, IMG submission 201948) | Peat permafrost microbial communities from Stordalen Mire near Abisko, Sweden - Palsa_T0_2 | ecosystem: Environmental > Terrestrial > Soil > Palsa > Peat permafrost | place: Sweden: Abisko...
ACAACTCCTACCGGGTCAAACGACCCGGCGACCACGGCACCTGCCACCCCGGACCGGCCACGATCAGCCTGGTCAACCGCCCCCAGCTCAGACTCGCAGCATGATCAACTTAGGCTGAGTGGCATTGGCCCTTGGCGTCACGATCCCACTCCGAACCGACCGGCGGAGGCGCCCAGGCCGGCACAGCTATGCGCCGCTGACCAGGTTCCTTGACGCCGAGGCACTTGACCAGTGCGAGATCACCGAAACGGCGCCTGCCGTGCGGCGATACCGCAGGTCGCACCGCTCGCCACGACCGTCGATGCAGCGCTCGGCTGACTTTGGACATATCCCAAGTTAGCTGGCATTTGAGTTCGAGAGCTGAACGCTTAGACCATAAGCAGGACTGCTATTCTTGCGGCGAGAAGCTCGGCGCTCAGAAGGTTGAGGTTAGCCTCTAGTTTCCGCTTTTTGCCGATGCGAGGAACTGTGCCCACGCCTCACGTGAGAAAGACAGTATTGGCCCAAGCGGATCCCGCGACTGCCGAACGAACACCGATGTTTCGGCAAACGCCACTTCTACGCAGTTGCCGCCTCCCGAGGCTGTGCTCTTCCGCCACACGATACCGGCATGCTCCAGGTCCGCCACGCTTCCTCCTCCATTGGGGCAGCCGGACTGTTCCGCGCGCGTGAGCTAAAGACTGCCGCGAGCGGCAACGCCTTAGTCCGGGCGGTGGCGTCACATGGCAGGAGGGAGCTGAACCTGGGCCGGAAAGGTTAGAGCCGAGCACACGCCCCCCCCGCACGGGATCTGCCATGCAGCAGTGTAGGCGCTACCAGACGATTCGACCACCGCATCGCATGTGGCCTAGAACCGACTTGGTTGCTATTACCTAGTTAATTTCTAGGAAATTTTCGGCATCGGCCGAGGCAGCGTCATGACATCTCGTCCGCCACTTTACCGAGGTAGGTTACCGAGCCCTCGGGTCCGAGCGACATCGCCCGAAGTTGCAGGAACGCCTCTTGCCAGGCCTGAACATCTTCCGGGACTTCGAATTTGACAACATCACCACGCGGATTTTCCAGATACAGAACATCCGCATCTTCTGGATCGGGAAACTCAATCACAACGAACGGCCCATGCATCCCAGGATGAACACCAGCACTAAACGGCACCACCTCAATCATCACTTTCGGCATGCTCGCGATCTGCATGATGTGGCGAACCTGGCGGCCCATCACGGTCTTGCCGCCGACGAGCCGGCGAACCACTGCCTCGTCCAGAATGAAGTTAAGCTGCGGAGAATCTGGCCGCTGCAGCAGCTCCTGGCGTGTCATTCGAAGTTCGACCAGAGCGTTTACCCGCTCCGTTGTAGGGCGCTGACCGAACTGCCGGATGACGGCACGGGCATACTCCTCAGTTTGCAACAGGCCTGGAACGAGCAGCGGTTCAAAGTTGCTCGTGACGGCGGCGGCCTCCTCATATTCGACGAATTGAAGGAAATCCTTGGATGCGATGCCCCGGTACTCGCTGCTCCACCAGGATCGTGCCCTAGCCCTCCTAGCCAGCTCAAGAAGCTCCTCGGTGCGTTTCTTGTCGACAATGCCGAGGTGCGGAAGAAGGACTTTTAGGTCGTTCGCCGAGATCCGGCTTATTCCGGCCTCGATGCGGATGACCTTCGACGGCGACCACTCCATCGCCCCGGCGACCTGCTCCTGGGTCAGGCATGCCTCCTCGCGAGCTTTGCGCAGCTCGGCCCGGAGTCGCCGAAGTTGAACAACCGGGCTAGGACCGTCGCCGACTCTCATGCTCATCCCCTCGCTACCGCCAACCTAGCCAGTCCATCTTGCCAGGAGGCAGATCGACAACTTGCACTCCGTGAGGAAGCAGCCTAGGCCCCGGACCGCTGCGACGCACGCTAATCGATCACGCCACGTGCGATTGCACACCGAAACTGATACCAAACAGTCAGCGATCGAGCAATTTTGCTAGGTAGCATATTGCGTGCTTGCAATCTAGACCTGGCGCAGTGCATACTAGCAAGTACAGACAGATCGAGGTGGTGGCAGTGCTCATACTGATCTTCATTGTGGGAACCCTGCTAGGTGTACTGCTGGGCGGCGCACTGTGTGTCCGCTACCTCCGTCAAGAGGTCACAGCCAGCATCGTCCCGAGACTCCGGCTGATACAGCTCCAGCTCGACAACCTTGAGTCGACGGTAAACCTTGCTCTGATGACCCGGTATACCGAGCTGAGTGGCGGCCACCTCCCGAATGAACGGACACGCCAGGTATCCGCAGGCCCAAGCACATGAGCACACAAGGCGGGCCAGCATTTGATCCTGACCTGCCCTTCCACCGGAGACGTGGCGAGCACGAGGGATCGGGCGCCCAGGCTGCTGCAGCCCATCGCCGACTGATCGTTAGTGCGACGTATGGCCTTCCGGATCATGGGAGTCTATGACGGCAGATGACGAAGCTGAGGACGACGATCCGCGCGGCCCATACACGCCCCAGGCGAGCCAATCAGGCTGCGTTTCCGCTGGTAGCGGCTGTATACCGAAGCTCACTCCGGAGCCGTGTGCGCAGGTTAGAATCCTGCTGGGGGCGCAAAAATCGAACTCGCAAGCTAATCGTACTATTTTGGTGATACGCCACCTGACCTGGGCTAACGTCCGGCATGGTCCACCACTCCCCCGCCGCCCGCGTCCCAGGCGCGTCCCAGGTTGGGCACACACGACGCCTCGTGACGTCAGCGCCCGGGCGGGCAATGACCATCAAGACCGTGTACTCGCCCGTGTGCTTCACGGTACGCTCTCCTGCCGATCGCGTGCCGACGGACCCGGATTGCCGCAATGGTGCTGGCCATCACCATGATCACGGACAGGGCTGGCCGCATTCTTCACGATGGCCGCCATGTCGTCCACGGCGTCCAGACCGCCGACAGCGCGGCATCCTGGCCGCCAGCGAAAACGGCAACTTGTTTGGATCCACTCTGGGAGTTCGCGGATCTACGGTTCTAGGTGTTGAAACATGGCGTTCGCTCACGAATCCGCTGAGCTTCACCGTATTGGTGTCCTGGCTCACGGACTGCGCCCTGCTGCCGTGCTGACCCGGTGAGGCAGCAGGAACGAGGCACTCAGGTCAGGGCCTCGATCCGGTCGGCGAGCTCCAGCGCGGTCGCTGGCCGCTCGCTGCGGTCCTTGCTGATCGCCGAGCTGATGACCTTCCGCGCGGGCTCGTCCAGCTGGGCGGCGATGGCCGCGGGCCGGGACATGACGCGGCGCATCGCCAGTATCGGGCTGTCGGTGGGCAGATTCCCGTACAGGCCTTCGCCGGTCAGCGCCCAGTGCAGCGTCACGCCGAGCGCGTACACGTCGCTCGCCCGCGACGGGGCATCGCCGAGGATCAGCGCCGGGTCCAGGTACTCGACCGAGGCCGATGACCCAAGCCCGGTGACGGTCAGGCCGGGCGCGAGCTGCCGGTTCAGCCCGAGGTCGGCCAGCTTTCCGCCGCCTGCGTGGAGCAGGACGTTGCCGGGATTGATGTCGTTGTGCGCGATCCCGGCCTCGTGCAGCGCGTGCGCGGCCCGGGCCGCGTGGGCCACGGCCGTCAGCGCCGTGCCCCTTTGCACCGGCTCGGCCGGGTGCGCCAGCGATCCGCCGGCCAAGTACTCCATCGAGTAGTACAGGTCTTCGCCCTCCTGGCCGGCGTCGTAGAGGGTCACCAGGTACGGCGAGCTGACGGCGGCGAACGCCGCCAGCTCCCGGACTGCCCGACGGAACGTGTCCTGGCTGCTGGCGCCCGAGAGCACCTTCACCGCCACCAGTTCGGCGTCCACCGGCAGCCGTCCGGGGCGGGGCGCGAGATAGAAGACACCGTTGTTGCCGCTGCCGAGCACCTTGATGAAGCGGTAATCGGCGATGCCTTTACGCGCGGCCACCTGGGCGGGGCCGGTTCTGTTCACGGCGTAGCGCTCCCTTGCAGAGACTCAACCCACTGATCCATGTCGTCGCTGCCCTCCTTGCTGCCCGCCAGCACCGCCAGGTGCGGGCCGACGGAGAGGATCACGATCTCGGTGAGCCCCCGCGTGTTCATCAGCGCCGCCAGGACGCCCGCCTGCCGGCCATGCACCCCGGCGAGCCGTCCGCCGGCGAAGGCGCCGCCGAACTTCCCGGCCACGGCGACGACCATGATCAGGCAGAACTCGGCCAGCCCCGAAAGCCCGACCGTCGAAAGGTCGACGTTCAGCCCCGACACCACGAAGAAGACAGGAAGCAGAACGAGGACGCTCACCTGCTCCAGGCGCTCGAGGACGTCCTCGCGCAGGACGGCAAGGCCCTCGCGCGGCATGACGATGCCGAACAGGAACGCGCCGAAGATGAATTTCAGGCCCATCCAGTCGGTGGCGCAGGAGGACAGGAAGAGCCCGACCAGCACCGCGGCGAGGACGGTGGGGGTTAGCCGGCCCTGCCGCTGGTACATCTCGCCGAGCCTGCGCAGCAGCGGCCGCACGAGCAGGAACATCGCGGCCGCGTAGACCGGGGCGAGTGCGAGCCGGAGCTGAGGGCTGCCGGCCCCGGCGAGCGCGACCACCACGGCAAGCAGGGACCAGGCGAGCACGTCGTCGACGGCGGCGCTGGCGAGCGCGAGTCCGCCAACCCGGGTGCGGTGCAGGCCGCGGTCGGTGAGGATGCGGGCCAGCACCGGGAATGCGGTCACCGACATCGCGGTGCCGAGGAACAGCACGAACGTCCCGACGTCATGCACGTGGTGGCGGTGGGCGAGCCAAACGCCAAGCCCGATTCCGAGCGTCAGCGGGACGATGATCGAGCAGAGCGAGACGCTCGCGGCAACGCGCTCGCGCCGGCGGATCAGCCGCAGGTCCACCTCATAGCCGACGACAAACATGAACAGAACGAGTCCGAGGTTGGCCAGCGCGCTCAGCGGCGCCCGCAGCGTGGCCGGGAACAGCAGTGCCGTGATCTTCCCGTGGAATAGGGTCGGCCCAAGCAGCACCCCGGCGATGATCTCGCCGAGCACCGGCGGCTGGCCGACGCGCTTCGCAGCCGCGCCCAGCAGCCGCGCGAGGGCGATGATGAGCGCTAGATCAAACAGCAGCAGCTGGACGTCGTGGTCGGTCATCGATTGAGTCCTTCTGGCTAGGCCGGACGCAGCGCGCCGGGAATGTTCAGCGGCCCCGATGCGACTCGTAGCGGAACCCGCGGCCGCCGCCCAGGTCGACCTGACTCCCGGGCAGGAGCACGGTGGGGACTCGCGGTGTCAGCGCCTGATCCGCATCCTGATCGGGCAGCCGGAGACGGGTTCCGTTGGCCGAGCCGAGGTCGGTCACCATGACCTGCCAGCCGTCCAGCTGCACTCGTGCGTGGACCCGGGACACGGTTCCCGCGTTGTCAGTGACACGCAACGGGCGGGCTTCTCCGGACGCAACAGCGGCATCCAGCGCCGGCTCCCTGCCGATGACGTAGTCGGCGTCCAGCTGGAAGACGGCGCCTTCGTCGAGGACAAGCACGCCAAGCGGGGGACGCGGGCCGGGCCGGGGGACGAGGGTCAGCTGATTCATCGAGATGCCGCACACCGCGCAATACCGCGCATCCGGGTCGTCGAAGTGGCCGTTCTTGCAGTACACGCCGATAACAATCGGCGCGCCGGCTTCCGCGGCCGGCCCGTTCTGCTCCTGGGCGGACGGCAGCGGCGGCCGCGCTTCGACCTGTTCGGGCCTGCCGCCGATGAGCAGCACCGCGCTGAAGGATGATGCTGCCTGGACCGCCTCGGCCGGCGTGGCCGGCTCGGCCTCAGCAGGCTGCTCCACGGCAGGCGCGGCCTCGGCCTCCGCGGGTGCGACCGGGGCTTCGGGCGCCCCGCCCGGGCCCTGGGCGATCGCAGCCACCTCGGTGGCAGACCTGACTGCCTCCGGCGCAGGCGCGGCCACGCTGGTCTCGGCCGGTGCGGCCGGACGATCGGGATAGGCGGCCGGCTGGCCGGCGTAATACGAGAACCCGCCTGCCCGGACGGTGCCGCTGTCAAGCCGCGAGAAGCGGTCGGTGCCGGCCCTGCCGGTCCGGTCGGCGGTGAGGCCGCCGCGAACCGCGATAGCGGGCCCGCCGAGTAGGCACCGCAGCAGCATGCACGGCTGCCCGGCGAACATTTGCACGCCGTGCGCAGTCGTGATCTCCGCCCACGCTGTGCCGCTCGCCGTCACCGCCAGGTCGTCGTGCGCCGGGCCGAACGCTAGCACGGCAGGCGCAGACTGGTCGCCGGCCGACTTCCAGGCGCCGTCGCTCTCGAGCACGCCCTCGACAGCGCCGGCGAACCGGCGGCCGTCGCCGCCAGCCTCGGCTATCTCGGCCTGCAAGTCCAGCAGCAGGTCGAGCAGCCCGCCCTCGCCGATGCTGCTGAGCAGGACGAGATCTCCCTGGCGTGCCAGCACCCCATCACCGGCGACCGACCACAGCCCGGGCCGATGCGCGTTCTCCATCACATCAGCCTCTCCCCGCGGAACCGCCACCGGATGAACGGCACGCGCATCGGCCCGTTGGCCACAAGCCACACCGGCAGCCACACCGCCAGGAACTGAATGCAGAACGCGGGAGCGGTCACCGTCCCCACGATGCCGGGAACCGCCTTCGCCTCCAGCAGCAGCCAGACGAGCAAGCCCTCAGGCACCAGCGTCACCAGGCCGAACAGGGTGGGCCAGTCCTTCTCCCAGCGCCACTGCATCAGCAGGTGATAGAGGCACTCCCAGCCGATCCCGAGCACCGTGACCGTCGCCAGCACCAAGAAGGCGTCCCGGTACTTGTCGGCGACCGGTGCCGCGATCGGCAGCACCGGGGCTATCAGCAACGTGACAAGCCCGCCGATCACGGCGAACAACGCTACCCGGGTCTGCACCCTTCCGGCCAGGGTGGGAAGCATGTCGCTGGCTCCTGTCGTCGGCGGACTCGGCGCGGTGGCCGCGGTTAGGGTTGCCGGCTGAAGACCCAGCGCAGCCATTGCGAAGTGGAACGGACGGGCCCGATGTGGCGGCAGAATCCGCGGCGCGCCAGGTCGTCTGTGATCTCCTGAGCCGCGATCTGCAGGCCGAGGAAGGTGTCGACGCCGGGGAAATAGCCGCCAAGGGTGGTGGCCCCCGAGGCGTAGATGACCCCTGGTCCGCTGGCCGCGCCGCGCAGTTCGAAGTCGCGTTCCACGTTGAGCCGCCCGAGCGGGTTGCGTCCGGCGCCGGAGTGCTCGAGCAGGTCGGCCAGCAACCGGTGCTCGGCAATGTCGGCTTCCAGCCCGGTGCAGTCGATCACGAAATCGGCGGCGACCTCGACCGGGCCCCCGGAGATCATGACACGGCTGGCGATCATCCCGTTCTCCAGCCGCATCTCCTCAACGGTGCCGGCAATGGCGCGGTACCAGCCGCCCGTCCGGCCCTCTCGCATCTGCGCCTGCCAGCGCCGGCGGTAGGGCGTGCTGGTGCCGCCCATCAGCTTGTATTCCGTGGCGCGATCGTCGCCCTCCAGCTTGCGCATGCGCGACTTCAGCTGCCCTCCCCAGACCGACTTCGGGTAATTGAACCCCTGGTAGGCGAAGCCGTTCCCGCCCTTGCGCCGGTTCCACGCGTTAGGCCCGTGCGACCCGGACACATAGGTACGGAACAGGTGCACGATCTCGGTGGAGAGGCCGAATCTCTCCCTGTCGTCCATCAGCCGCTGCAGCACGCGTGAGGCGACAATGCCGCCGCCGCGAAGCATGACGACAAGATGCTTCGTCCGCGCCAGGGCGTACACATGCTCGTGATCTTCATAGGCGCTGACCACGTGATGGAAGTCCTGATGCTGCGTGCGGAACGCCTGCAGCTCCGGGAGGAATCTCAAGCCTGGATAGCCGACCGCGACGTGAACGAACTGGGACCGGTAGGCGACCCGCCGCGTCGGCTCCGTGCCGGGCGGCGGGGTGAGTATCGTGAAATAGCCGCCGCTCTGGCGGCGGCGCACCATCCGGACCTGGCCGGTCACCAGCATCTCCCGAAAACCGATCCGCTTTGCCTCGCGCTCAAGCCCGGCAAACACCTGGCCCGCCTTGGGCGTGTAGTAGTCGGCCCAGATCGGCTCTACCAGAACCTGCCAGAGCGGTTTCAGGCTCTTGTCGCGGACGGCCTCGGCGAGCGCATAGGACGGGAAGCCCCAGATGTTGTCGGGCCGGGATGCCGAGTCCGATCGGATCCGCTCACCGCGCGGAATCTGCGAAACGCGGGTGAGGTACTCGTAGGTCTTCCAGGGGAACTCAATGTTCGACAGCACCCGCATGCGGTCGGGCGGCACGCTGGCGATCCGCAGGTAGTCGACGGTCACGAACGAGCCGATTCCGCCGCCGACCGAGACGAACGGCACGTCAACAATCGGGATGCCGGCCGCCTGGACCATTGCGTCGGTCCACCAGTCCGAGTTCAGCAACTCCTCGGTTAGATCGCCGCCACCGACGGCCGCTGGCGAACGCATCTGAACCGTCACCGGCTTGGCCGCCGGCGCAGCCTCCGGCGCCCGGGCGCCCGGCTCGTCCTTCGTCATTCCCGCTCCGATTCTCAGACCCCTGAGAAACGCGATTCGATGCTGGTTCGAGCGTGGCATGCGTTAGCGCTGCAAGTGTTCCCCGGCGTGCCGCAAGATTCCGCGTGCGCATTGATGAGGAAACGCGCTGCGTTGCGACCTGCGCGACCTGCGTTGCTATGCGCCTGACCGCTCCCCTCCGGTGAATTATGGAACACGCGAGGAGGCGATCCGGACGGTACCGCCGGGCAATCAGTAATGACTGGGTCACCTGGGCCGGACGTCTCCGAGCGAGTGGCGAGATTGTCCCATGCGGCGAAACGTTCTACAAGGACTCGTCCTGAGCTGCAGACTCGGTGCGGCCCCGTCGGCACCGTTACTCTGGGCTGACCGGATCCATCTCCCGCCCCGGCCCGGTCGTAGTCACGTTCCTTATCTCATTCGGCCGCGTCCTGGGGTGTTCGCCGGCTGTCAGCGGCAGCCCCCGTCCCAGGTCACGCACTACGGTGACCTGGCGAGGACGTGGGCCAGCGGGCGGGCCGCCCGCATGTGGCGGCGTGGGCCGAGACCGAGGTCGTGCCGGCCGCTGACCTGGGACGCCGCTGGAGGCCAGCTCACCGTGCGGTCGGCGAGGCGGGGCAGCCGTGCCTGTCCGCTACCTGGCGGCTGCCTGACAGCACACAGGGTCGAGAGATCCTCGCCTTTAGCGCAGTACACCCACCCCATCGCCCACCGCACGGCCGTACAGACCAGCAGGCTCCCGCAACATCACCGACCGTCGCCAGCCGAGCGGTTACCGGGCACCGGCAGCCCCGCGCCCGAGCCCCCGTTCGGCGCGGATGTCTGTGGGCCGCGATAGCGGCGGATGCGCGGCAACCGAATTTTGACCAGCTTCCCCGAGACCCTGGCACGTGTGCGGTCCGGGGACATGGCTGACGGAGTGTTCCGGAGACATGGCTGACACCTTCTGGTATTGATCATGACTTGTGCCGTTGAGGGTGATCACGCTGACCGGGCAGTGGCTGGAAATCCTGATGTGCCCCGGCAGGCACGGCCTGACCGTGGCCGAGACCGGCCGCAGCTATCCGATCTCCAGGCAGACGTTCTATGAGCCCGGTGATGGTCAGCCGCAACCTCACCAAAATGCCGCCGTCCGCTTGCTGCTGCGCTCGCTCACTCGTTGCCGCTCCCGTCAGGGGACTGAGGTGGTCTTATCCGCGACCTGGCGCCGCTCGGGCCTGCGCACTCTGGAGCGCATCGAAGAGCCACTCGACATCGACTTCCTCGCCGCCGACGTTCACGGTGTCCCAAGGCTCGCTCACCAGCAGCGTGTGCAGGAGCTGACCGGTCAGCGGCTCCAAGTGGGCTCGCAGCGTCGCGTCATCAGGCAAGCCGTCGATGCGCGGCTCCAGGCGGCCCCGGATCTGGATCAGCAGCTGCATCAGCGCGCTGAGGTCTGCTTCCTTATCAAGGTCGATCAGATCGCCCTCGGCGATTCCGCGAGCCACTAGGTCTTTGATCGCCCGCGCGTTCCCCTGCTCGTCTGTCGTCACCATCTGCCGCCAGGCACGGCCCTTATGCCGGTACTGCAGCATGGCCATCACCGCCTCGTGACGCACGAAGTCCGCGTCCCGCAGGGAAGTACCGCGCCGTGGCGCTGCCAGGCACCGCGCGAGCGAGATGGCCGAGGCCAGCCCGCTATTGAGTCCGCGCCCCGGCCAGAAATGGATCGCGTTCGCCGCGTCGCCGAGCAGGAAGCCGAACGTCCCTGGCGTGCCCGCCGTCCTCGGATGCAACTGGACCGTGAAACGCGGCCGCTGCACCATATCCAGCCGGAAGGCCGTGACTGCGGTCAGGTTCTCCGGCGGTACGCCGAACAGCCGCAGTCCTTCCTCTACCCGCATCCAGAAGGCCGATCCCTTCAGCAGGGCTGGCAGAAAGAGCGCGTGATGAATGGCACAGTAGAATTCGTTACCCGCGTTCCTTTCCATCAGGCAGGGCCCGGCCTGCAGGCACTCCGTGAATACCTGCCTGACCGGGTCGATCCCGACGGCTTCCTTAGCCTCCAGATCGGTCAGCCGCATGTTCAGGAAGCCTTCGCCGCGCAACGAGTTCAGCAGGAATCGGTTCTGGGCCACGGTCAGCAGTACGGCCATGGGGTCGGGAAGCTCGGACTTCACCCGCAGGCCGAGAACCATATCCTGGACCTGCTTGCCATCGAGCCCGTACATGGACGAGTCCGCGGCGCCGAACTTGGCGGCGAAGTGCTCGAGCGTGCGCGAGCGGCCGCCTTCGCAGATGGCGAGCACGCGCTGTCCGGCAAGATCATCTTCGGCAGAAGCCGGATCGAAAAGCTCGGGCATGAGCTGGATGTTGTCGTGCTTGCCGTCGGCGATGGCAAGCAGCTGATCTTCGACGTAGGCGATCCGTACATTGCGCGGCCCGAGATCCTCGATCGAATCGGGGCCCTTGGGCCACATCTCGGTGTAAGCGCCGGGGACGAACAGGCGCTCCTGAACCTCGGGCGGTAGCTTGAGGTACTGGCGGCTCTGTAGAGTCACAACCTGCTGGCGGCGGAAGTTGCCCTGGTCAGGACCCTTCCATACGATCCTGTCCGCATCGCGCATCCAGCGGCTCTCATAGATCTTGATGGCCGCCCGAGGCCCCATCAGGTGCTCGAGCAGGAGTGCGAAGCTGAGGCCGACGGGCCCGCCGCCGGTCACGGTGACGCGCAGCACGGATTCAGGCGCCGCGTTAGCCGCCCGGCCGCCAGTCCGGGGGGAGCCCGTCAGCACGGTAGACCGCATGTCGGCGGCCTCGAAACGGAAGACCCCGTCCCCGATCGTGATCAGGTCGCCTGGCTGGAGCTGGCGCTCGGTTATCGACGCGCCGTTGACCCAGGTGCCGTTGCTGCTGCCTCGGTCATACAGGACATAGCGCCCAGCTTCGGGGCGCAGTTCAGCATGGATGCGCGACGCCAACGAGGTGGTGAGAATCACGTCGTTCTCGTCATCGCGACCGAAGGTGATCGGCCGGCTACCGATCGCGAAGCGCTTTCCGACGAGGTCACCCTTAAGCCCCACGACGGCGGCGATCATCGCATTTGGCTCCCGCTCGTACTCAGGCCCAGGCGGCGCTATCGCCTCCGAGGCCGAGGCCTTGGTGCCGGACGCCGCACGTTCAACGGCCATCACGATATCGTGTGAGTGCTTGTCCGGCCTGAAACCAGTTACGTATGAGTTACATGTAAGTCTAAACTGACGGACATCGTTTGACATCTGGGGTCTCTGATCACCTAAAGGAGACCCTTGTGACAGACGAGGAACTGGACAAGAACGCTGCCCGCCGCCTGGCGATCATCCGGCGGCGGCGGAGTAGATCGCGAAGCCGAAAGAGTGAGCCGAGCCGCCGTAGCGCAGGCAGCATAGGGGGATCTGCTGGCCGTCGCGGAGCACGCCGGTGATGTAGCCGAAGGCGCCGCGGTAGGTGACGGTGACCTTCTTGAGCTGTGGCCAGTGCTGTTCGGCGTGATCCAGCAGCCGCAAGGTGATCGAGCTGCGGGTGGATTGCGGGATCGCGGCCATGCGCCTTATTGTGCCGCGCGGGATTGCTGCGGCCGGTTATGATCACCGGCCCGGGGGCAGATCATGTACACGTGATGTACCCGGAGGCGGCATGCTGCTGCATCGCGCGGTGCCGGTCACGCTGACTGCGGCCAAGCGCAAGACCTTAAAGAAACGTGCCCGCGGGGGCAGGACAGCCTACCGAGACTGGCTGCGGGCGCAGATCGTGCTGGCCGCCGCCCGCTGCCGGGCCAGCGCCCGCATCGCGGCGGACCTGCACGTCACCGTGGACACAGTGCGTAAGTAGAACGGCTGCTATGAGCGACAAGCCCGTTTCTGGGACCCCTTCCAGGGGGAGCAACGGGGCTGCGGCGGGCGCGTTCCTGGCAGGTTTCGTGGTTCTTCCTCAGCCCTCGGTGAACCCGGCCCCGAGCGGGTCACCATCCCATGTCACGCGGGACCGCGACCCGCGCGGCGACGGCTGGGTCGCGCCTCTATGGTGGACCGATGGCGTCGGTCAGGCAGATCCAGGTCACCTTCGACTGCGCGGAACCTGAGCGCGTCGCCCGTTTCTGGTGCGAGGTGCTGGGGTACGTCGTACCGCCGCCACCGGAGGGGTTTGCTACCTGGGACGATTCCGGTCGCGCGCTGCCGCCTGAGCATCAGGGTTCAGCGTCCGCATGCACTGATCCCTCAGGTGCGGGCCCGCGGCTGTTCTTCCAGCGCGTTCCCGATGGGAAGTGTTGGGAAGTAAGAAGTAGTCATTGGCCGGCCTTCGTGGTGGTGGTCTGAAACTCAGGCTGGAACGCGAGGGCGGGGGCGCACGGTTCCTGCCGTGCGCCCCCGCCCTTTTGTCACAGTTGCCCGATGCGGAGTCGGCTGGCCAGCTCCCGGTAGATCCCGGCCTGTCCCGACGCAGGACGCCAGCTCAGGCAGGCTCCCAGCGCCAGCCGTCGTTGTCCTCGCAGGTGATCTTCTCGCCGTCTCCGGCGACGCCGCTCGTACCGTAATCATCTTCGCGGCAGTACTCACCAGGCTCGTAGCAGGTTCCCTCGTCGCTGATCGGGTAGCAGGACGCTGCCGATGTTGCCGGGGCCGGGCTAGGTGCCGGGGCTGGCGGTGAGGGCACCGCGACGTGCGGCGGCCTCGGCGGGGTGAACCATGTCCCGCAGTACCCCTTCCGGCCGTGCCGCGAGGTGGTGATATTGACTGCTACCTGGTGTCCGAGCCTGGCGGCACCGATCTGGTACCAGATCGTTTGCCTGCCGGTGCGGCTGGCGCGGTGGCCGTGGGTGACGGTGGAGTGACGGAAGTCCGCGGTGATGCTAATCCGGGCATGCGGTGCCGTCCGCACCCGGATGCCTACCGTCGTGTAGTCGGCAGGGTGCCTGCTGGTTACCGAGGCGTTGCACCTGAGCGGCGCCTTGGCGACGACGGACGGGGACGGGGAGCCTGCACGGGCGGTGGCCGCTGGTGAACCTGACGACGCGCAGCCGGCGACCATCATGGCGGCGACAGCCGCCGGGAGTGCCGTGAATAACGTGAATAAGCTGACGCGGGGCCGTGTTCGCACTGGTGGTTCTCCCTTGGTAGGTCGCCGTCCGGAAAGATGCCCGGCCTCGCGGGCCGTCAGCGCTGGATCGGCTTGCGCTGGCGCGACGCGCGGGACGTGCTGATAGCGGCGGCGAGCGCTACCGTCAGCATGATCATCGCCTTGAATATCAAGTACATTAGCCGGGCGGTTAAGACGACAGCCATGACCGTAGCGCGGATGATCAGGCTGATGAGCATGAACATGGGCTCGCTCCGAAATGCCGCAAGATTGGCTGCAAGTTTGGCGTCATAAGGTAAGACGCGGCGGGCGAGGAAATTGTTTACGCTGGACGTGCAGCCCGTCCGGATATCTGTGAACTTGCTGCCGGGAGAACGGTCTCTGCCGGACATTCGGAACAAGGTCGCCCTTCCTGTCGTGTAGCTGACCCGCAATCCGTCAGCATGCCGAACCGCTGGCCCCGCTCAGCGAACAGCCGCCGCGGCGCGCTCACCGCAGCTCCTCGACGTCGGGCTCGAGGTCCGGCATGCACAGGCGGCAAGGTTCGGGTGTCCGGCGGCCTGCCTGCACCGAGCCAGAGCCAAAGCAGCCGAGCAGTCAGGGTCGGGCTGCTACGCCTCCTGTCGCTGCCCTGCGGCGTGGTCTCGCGCGGCCAGTACCTCGGCGAGCAGCTCGTCAGCATCCGTGTGGGTCATCCACAACGAGCCGCCGCCGTGTAGCCGCACCCAGACGGCTTTGCCCGCATCGGCGAGACGCGTCAGGGCGGTGCTGGCCTGGGCTACGGCCTGCCGCCACGTTTTCCCGTCGCTGGTACAGAAGTCGATCGGCGGCGTGAGCGCATCCGCGATGCGTTCCGGCGTCCGGGCCGGCCTGGAAACCCGCCAGTACCTGTGGACTGCCCGCGAGGCCGAACCGTCACTCGGCCGGATGATCACCGCAGCCAGAGAAGCAGGCGACCTGGTGGGTACTGGCCAGCGTCAAGGTCTCGTGGGTGGCGAGACCTTGGAGGACTACGGAATCAGTTTCGACCTTGCTGCCCATTCGGTGCATCTCGCGGAGGTGCCGGACGAGGTATGGGCGGCATGGCATGAGGAGGACCGTGAGCCGACGCGGGCACCGGGCCGTACTTGAGGAGGCGCGGAACACCGCTGTCCGCACCGCCTGCGACGGCTCGCCGAAATCACTCACCGCTGCCCTTCCTTTCTGTCCGTTTCGCTGCACAGGTCAGATGACGGTCACGGTCAAAACATGCGCCTCGGTGCACGTTCGTAGTGGTGCGGACTGCTTATGGCCGCAGGGCCTAGATCGCCGGCTTCGCCGTCGATCCGAAGTTTTACAAGCACCTGGCTACTTGGTTGCCGGCGTCCGGCATGTGCGCATCGCTTTCCGTTCGTCCCCCGCTCGCTCCGCTCGCTGAGAGCTATCTCCCGGAGCGCTTGGCCGAAGGCCGCTCCCGGGGTCCAGGGAGCCGGCGCTTCCTGGCGGGTCCAGGGCGAGGAGCCCTGGCAGTGCGCAGCGCTGGACAACGCGAGCGAAGCTCGTGGATCTGTGTCCATCCGCTAGCGGATCGTCTCTCGACAAGGCCGAGGTTGCTACCGCAGTAGTGTTTCCAAGTGCTGTCAGAACCCCTAGTAGGAAAATGGCGTTTGACCTGCGGCGCTGACGAAAATAGATCGTCAGGTTGCTCCGGATTCTTCTCATGGTTGTCGACCCGGTTTTTCGTCACGCGTGACGAAAAAGTGAGCCACAATCCCAAGGTCACAGGCTTCGCCTCCCGCTTCCGTTCGCTGTACTTGCGCTGCCGCTCCGCGCCGGTCATCGGCTTCGGCCTGCAGTCGCATGGATCGCCGACATGCAGCTCGTAGCGCGTCGGGTTGCCAGGCCGCCGCCGCGGATCCGGTAGACCCAGTTGTGTTTCGCCAGGCGCGTCAGATGCCGCTTGAGCGTCGTCTCGGACATGTCGCACCTGGCCGCGAGGTAGGTGTGCGTCGGCTGACGGTCGACCGGGATGATGAGTGTCTGCGCGTCGGCCATGCCTGAGAGCACCTCGATCACGATGAACTCGCCGCCACGGCGCCGGAACCTGCCGGTCTTGGTGAACTCCCTGCACAGCCTGCTCTCCGGGGGCAGCTTCGGTGTCGTGCGGCTGAACGGCAGCCAGTACACCGAAGTTCGCTGACCTGGCCCTCCCCCTTGTTGCGTGTATTTCGGGCCGGATATCCGGCGGGGGATCCGGCTGGTGGCCGCAACGGTGAACTGACCCGGGTTTCGGTGGCCACTGGTGCGGGCCGCTGCCGTGCCGTCAGCGGAGTTCGCCGGTAACGTGGTACGGCGCCCAGGACAGACCGGCCGTCAGCTGATCTTGAACCGGTCTGGCAATACACGGCTCCCGGCGGACTGCGGGAAATCTATTACGCGTCCCAGATCCTGCGCTATTACCGGCCATCAGGCAGACGACATCAGCGTGCACGCTATAAGCCCAGCCCGACGCAGAGAACATCCGGTTCCGTAGCCGCAAGTGGAGCGAGTGGACACGCTCGTCGCAGCGGGGCGACGATATCTGCTTCGACGCGAACAAGGCCGCGGCACGTTCGGGCCAGCCGATTCGTGCAGGCCGTTGCCGGGCGCGGCGGTCAGTCCAGCAGCTTCAGGAATTCGGCGGGGGTCAGGGCTGCCTGCCGCAGGATCGAGCCCAGAGTGCCGCGCTTGATAGTGCCATGCTCCGGGATCACCACGACCCGCCCATCAGGGCCGCGATAGACCGCATGGCTCCCCTTGGTGCGCACGTATGCGAACCCGGCGGACTCCAGCACACGGATGACCTAGCGGACCGGCAGGTCCGACAGAGCCGGGCTCACGCAGCGCCGGGGAGCCGGAACGAGGTCACCAGGGGCGTGCTGGTGACATGCCCGGCCGGGTCATCCACCTCGTCCAGGTACAGCCCCACGGCCTCCGCGAGGTTGGCCAGCGCCTCGTCGATCGTATGACCCTGGCTGGCGACATCGACTTCCAGGCACTGCGCGACGTACCAGTCCTCTTCCCGGTGCACGGCCGCAGTGAGAGTCTGAGAAGCAGGCATACAACCAGGGTAACCGGAGCACAGGCACCGCCGCGGAGGCAGCTACCCGGGAGAACGCGCTCCGCCGGGCACCGGCATCGTCGTGGCAAGCCGCGCAGAACCGGAAGAGCCGACCCCTGATCAACGAGCCGGCCAGCGCGCCGAATCAGCAGCGTTCTGCGGCCATTTCGGCGAGTCCATCTGCCGAGACCACAGACCGCGTGTGACAGCCGGCCAGGTCCGGCTCCTGCAGATTGTGATGGTCAGCGCGACGTATGGCCTTCCGGATCATGGGAGTATATGGCGGCAGATGGCGAAGCTGAGGACGGCGATTCCGCGCGTCCCATACGCGCCCCGCGCATACAGCGCAGGGCCGCGTTCCCGCTGGTACCGGCGGTGTGCGGGAGTGCTCTCCGGAGCCGTGTGCGCAGGTTCGAATCCTGCTGGGGGCGCAAAATCAAACACGCAATCTAATCGTACTCTTTAGGCGATAAGCTATCTGACCTGGGCGAACGTCCCGGCAGCCGCGTAGCCTTCCAGCCGTGACATAGGCAGGAGCACCTGGCCAGAATAGAAATTGCGTCCAGCCGAGGTCTTCGGCCCGGCGCCACGATCGGAGCAGCCGCCCTGGTTATTCACGGAAGATGAACTCGTTCAGGATCTCCCGTCCATAGAGCTGCCGCCGGTCGAGTTCGGTGAGCCGGGCAGCACGGGCAGCTTCGTCCCACTGAGTGCGGATGATCTCGATCTGCTCGTCGATAATCGCCTGAGCTTGCGCGGAGCTAAGCAGGTATGTCTCGCAGGCCGTGAGGCAGGTGATGATCTGGCTGGTGCGCTGTCCGTCGCGGCCGATCGCCATCGCCTGATTAGCTTGGGGCACGGATCGCGGTTGCGGGCATATGTCGTACGCCGGGCTGAGCATGAGGCTGCCGTCGGCATTGACGTACGCGGCGTGATTGCGCGGGTGATCGTCGGTGTTCCCGACCAGGATGTTGAACACGACGCGAGAGAACAGCTCTCGCAGCGTGGCTGCCGGGCTGGTGAACGACTGGCGGATGTGGTCGGCCAGATCCGCGTAGCTGCCGTATCGCGCTCCGGTGAATTCGTCCAGGCCCAGGATCGTCAGCGCCGACGCTAGATGTCGCCGCTGGCCACCTCCAGGCCGGTCGAACCTTTCAACCAGGAGCACGTCCTTTCCGGCAACCTCCGTTACCTGGACAGGGGCGACGTTCAACCCGACGCGACGGGCCAGGTCCATCGCGACTCCCTCGGCCTTTACGACCGGCCGGATGTCGGTCGTGGATGAGAACTTCGCGATCAGGTCCCGGCCCTGGTCGGTCAGCAGCACCTTTGGCCGGGCACCGCCGATAGATGTGCCCCTGGTGAGCGCTTCGGCGAGCGCGGGTGGCAGCAGGCGGCCATTCTCGATGTCGGCGGCGGCGCCCATCAGCTGCTCGAGGGTTGCTGACGACGTGGGCCGCGGTACGTACTCGGTGGGGCTGTCCTGGAAGTCCAGCGCTCCGATTCGGTCTGTTCCCGACTCCAGGAAATATGTCAGCAGGCTCAGCTCGCTGACATCGCTGGTCCTGGTCAGATGCCCGAGATGGCGGGCCAGGATTACCCGTTGTCCCCAGGCATCCGGAGCGGAATCACGCAGGCAGCCGGCGATTGTGAGATCACCGACCGGCCGTAGTTGTCCCGGCTCAAGCGGTAGCTCCGGCTCGTACAAGGACATGGCGTCCAGGCGCTGCCGGTAGGAGCGCGCGTATGTGAAGGCGTGCATCGGCCCGTCGGCGTCAATGCGGCCGGCTACCACGGGTTCGCTTGCGCCGGGCAGCCAGGTCCAGACGAAGGCCTGTCGCGGGTCAGAACTCGTCATCGCCGGCTACCTGTCGCGGATAGACGTGCGCGGGCAAGAGCGCAAGGCGCTCGCGTTCACGGGCAGCGAGGCCCGGCAACTGGCCAGGCGGGACCCCGAAGAGGTGCACGCCGACCAGCGTCGCGAGCTCGAACATAACGCCGACGGCTACCGTCGGTACGCCACGCTCCGCGTTGCGCACCGTGGCCTTGGAAACGCCAGCACGCTCACAGAGTTCAGCCTGCGTCCACCGGCGCGATCGGCGCCCCTCAGCGATCCGCAGCCCGAGCACACGAGCAGCGTCCAGCGTCTGCCTGGAGAACGCATGCGGACGGCGCACGGAACTCACCTTCACTAGTAGCGGTATAACGATTCTATCCTGAGATAAGCTTAATTTAACATCCTCGATTCCACTATTCAGTCGGCGGAACTCATTCTCAGGGACGGCCCGCCAAGCCCGGCATAAGGTGCAGCCACGCCAGTTTCGGCTCCTGCCGGTATGACCGTCAGTGCGACGTATGGCCTTCCGGATCTTGGAGTCTATGGCGGCAGATGGCGAAGCTGAGGGCGGCGATAAGCGCGTCCCATGCGCGCCCCGCGCATGCAGCGTCGGTCGCGTTTGTGCTGGTAGCGGCTGTCTGCGGCAGTGCTCTCCGGAGCCGTGTGCGCAAGTTCGAATCCTGCTGGTGGCGCAAAATCGAACACGAAAGCTAATCGTAGTCTTTCGGTGAAATGCCATCTGACCTGGGCTAACGTCCGGCATGGCCCACCAGTCCCCCGCCGCTCACGTCCCAGGCACGTCCCAGGACCGGGGATGCACGATGCCTCCCGACATCAGCGCCCTGGCGGGCAACGGTTATCAAGACCGTTTACTCGCGCGGGCACTCCGTGGTACGAACCGCCCGGACCGTGCGGCCTGGCCAGCGCGTCAACCGGGCCCCCGTAGCAGCGCTGAGCGATCTTGAAATGCGACCTCTCCTACCGCCGATCCCGTGCCGACGGACGCGGATTGCCGCAATGGCACGGGCCGATCACCATGATCACGGACAGGGCCGACCGCGTACTTCCCTTCACCATGTCCTTGGCGGCGGCCAGATCGCAGATCACCGTGCGGCTCTTGTCAGCCACCACTTGGATAGTGGTGTGTACCGGATGGCAGGCTCGCGAATCGTCATTAACGTCATCGCGGTCCGGTCCTTCCGATCACGCCGTGACCGCCGGTCTGCGCGGTGGTCTCGTGTTCGAGCTTCGCGCTGATGTCGGCGCGCAGTGTCACCTTGGAGATCTTCCCGATCTGGGTGCGAGGCAGCGCGTCGATGAGTTCGAGACGTTCAGGCCACTTGTACTTGGCCAGGCCCTCAGCCTCCAGGTGGGCGCAGATGTCGGCGAGTGTCGGCGGGTTCTGCGGGTCCTGCGGCACGACGTAGGCGCAGCCGCGCTCGCCCAGTCGGGGGTCAGGAATGCCGACCAGGGCGATCTCGGCAACGGCGGGGTGACCCGTGACCAGGAGCTCGACCTCCTCGGCGTTGATCTTCTCGCCGCCGCGGTCGATGAGGTCCTTGACGCGGCCCTCGATCGAGTAGCTCAGCGTCCCGGAGTACCTGCGTGCCCGCACTAGGTCGCCGGAACGGTAGAAGCCCTCGGCGGTGAAGGCCTCGCGGTCCCGGTCTGGCGCAGCGAGGTATCCGCGGATGGTGTAGGGCCCACGCGCGGCCAGCTCCCCGGTCTCGCCCTCGGCGACCTCGATCTCCGTGCCGGGTCGCAGTACCCGGATTTCATCAAAGGGCGAGATCGGGACACCGACGGTCTCGGCCCGCAGGTCGGCGGGCGCATCGAGCGGGGTGAACAGGAAGAGCCCCTCGCTCATCCCGAAGGCCTGGGTGACGTGGACGCCCCGTCCGGTCAGCTCGTCGAAGACCGGGCGGGGGACGCGCGCTGCGGTCAGGACCCAGGTGCCGAGCAGGGCGACGGCGTCGTCAAACGCCGGGTGCGACAGGTATTCCCTGGCCAGTCCCGGCGGGCTCATGGTCCATGTGGCACCGTGCTCAGCCATCAGCGGGAGCATGACGTCGGCTGCAGGGGTCGCGAGGAGTAGCGCGGCGCCGACGCCGTGGGCGGCGTGCAGGCCGTTGGCGAGCGCTGCGTTGTGGGCGAGCGGGAGCCCGAAGGCGAGCACGCTCTGCTTTGTGTGGCCCCACCAGCTGGAGGCCAGGTCGGCGTTGTGGCGGTACTCGGCGTGCAGGCGGGTGATGATCTTCGGTGTTCCGGTGGTGCCACCCGAGAGCTGCAGCACGGCCGGTCCGTGGACGTCGAGCGATTCTGCGATCGTGAGCAGTTCGGCCTGTTCCGTGTCGCTGACCTCATGGTCCTGCAGGTCCTCGATTCGCAGGCCCGCCTTGTCCGGCGCAGCGCTCACGGTTAGGAGCTGCCGCATTGCGGGCAGCAGACCGGCAACCTCGTGCGCCAGCCCGAACAGGTCGAAGCTGGGGAAATCGGCTTGGACGAGGTGGGCTACGGCGCCGGATTTCCGGCCGATCTGCTCGATCTCGAGGCGGCGGTGGATGGCGAGCGTGCAGACCGGGATCAGGCCGGCCTTGAGCATTCCGTACCAGGCGACGACCGCCGTGGCGGAGTTGGTCAGCTGCAACAGCACCCGCTCCCCCGGCAGCAGACCGGACCTCAGCAGCCCAGCTGCCACGGCATCCGAGCGGGTGTCGAGTTCGCGATAGGTGAGCCGCGTGTCCGGCGTGATCAGCGCGGTGTGCTCGGCGTGGGCTGCCGCGGCCTGGCGGAAGGCTGCGGGGAGGGAGCGCATGCCCCAGGCCCCGCCGGCCACGTACCGGTCCACCGCAGCCGCTGGGTGTGGGACGACCCCCGGCAGGGCCGTGGTCTGCGGAAAAGAGCCCTCGATGACGCTGTTCCCGGCCTCGCTGCCGTGGAGCGGGTTCATGTCCTCGTACCTCGTGCCTTCGTGATTCCTGGAAGTCAGTCTGCAATCGCGACGAGATCTGCGCGACCAGCCACGAGCCCGTCGACGAGATCGTCGATGTGGCCGGCGGGGGCGCCGACCACTGTGAACAACTTGGTCTGGCGACGGATCCGCTCGGCGAGCGCGAGCCGGTCGAGCAGCGCCGGCCGGCCCGGCCGTCCCCCCAGCCGGACCCCGTCCGCGCCGGCCTCAGCCAGTGCGAAGCAGCGGTCGAGCACCTCGTCCGCTGCCGGCGACCAGGGATCAGCGACATCGGTTCCCAGTACCGCCGCCAGGGCCTCGTCCGGACAGGCAGCGCGCAGGGCGGTGACGGCGAAGGGCTCACCCTGCACCTCGCGGTAGCCCGCCTGCCCGTCATCATCCAGGACACGACCGCCCGTGCGCAGCGCTGCCCCTTCGTAGGGCCGGCTCAGGACCCAGCTCCTTACGTCGCCGAGCTCGCCGTCGGTAGGTTCCACGCCAGCGAACGCCGCGAGGCCAGCTCGCAGGAGGCCGGGGTCGCTCTCGACGAGGCGCGAGATGGAAACCACCCCGCCCCGGCTGAGATAGGCCAGCATCACCTGCGGTGCTGGGAGGTCAAGGCGGTGCCCGATGGAGTCCCACCAGCGCTGACTACGCACGGCTGCGTCTTGCAGTGCCTCGACGCGAGGACGGCGGATTTCCTCGTACTGTCGCAGCGCACCAGCCAGCGACAGGTCTTCGCCGCTGGTGAGGCTGTCGGCCAGGACGATGGCGTCCTCGAGCGCCATTTTCGTCCCCGAGCCCACCGAGTAGTGCGCGGTGTGAGCCGCGTCCCCGATGAGCACCACGTTCCCGTGGTACCAGCGGGGAAGGGACACGGTCCGGAAGTGCATCCAGCGTGAGCGGTTGCCGAGCAGCTCGGCCCCGCCCAGCGCGTCGGCGAAGGCCGCCTGCAGGTAGCCGATGCTGAAGGCGTCGGACTCGGTCAGCGGCGTGCGCTCGGTCGCGGTGTCCATCCCCGCGCGGCGCCAGGTCCCGACATCGGCCTCGATCCCGAGGGTGCTGCGCCCCTCCGCGTAGGGATAGCCGTGGATGGTGAACAGGCCGTGCTCGGTGCGTACCGGCACGAACAGGTTCGACCGCAGCCGGGTCGCGCAGCCGAGCCACATGAACACCCCGCGGCCCGGGACGACGCGACCGCCCACGTGCTCAGCGAGCCCGGCGCGGGTCCTGCTGCCCACGCCGTCCGCGGCGATCACCAGGTCGGCATCCCGCACGTCGTCGAGATCGCGCTCCACCCCGAGATCCACATCGACACCGGCCCGGACCGCCTCATCGAGAAGGACGGCGAGGAGCCGGGACCGCGCGATCGCGATGCCTCCGCCGGTGCCCTTGGCCCGGACCGACACCCCGTCGATCAGCATCTCCTGCTGCGGCATCGGCACCGACGCCTCGACGAGGCGGTCGAATGTCGCCCGTTCCGCCTCCGCCACCACGCGCAGCGTGCGGGCGGTGAACGCAACCCCGAAGCCGAAGGTTTCGTCGGGCACCGACCGCTCGCTGACGCGCACGCTGGCGTGCGGCATCCGCTCCTTGATCAGCCGCGCCGCGAACAGGCCCGCCGGGCCCCCGCCGATGACCTCGACACGTCCCAGTTGCATGGAGGCACGATAACCACCGGCCGACTAACTCGTCAAATTTAAGACTCAATCGTTGACACGCGCGCCTGGCGTGGGCATACTCGGCAGCACAGGAGACAGGAAGGAAACGACTCGTGACTTCCCCGACGGCGCAGCTGCGCGAGCAGGAGGCCGCCCCGAGAGGTACCTCCAGCCACCCGGTGCGCGGCATCAACCACATGGCGTTCCCGACATTCGACCCGGCGGGCACCATCCATTTCTACCGGGATGTCCTGGGCTTGCCGGTTGTGCAGACGATGCAGGTCAAGGCGTGGGGGCCGGAGTACCAGCGGGACTTCGTGCACTTCTTCTTCGACATCGGCAACGCTGACTGCCTGGCCTTCTTCTACTACTTCGGCCAGGAGCCCTACCACGACGAGAACGTCCCGCCTCTGCTCGATCTCGGCAGGCACGTCGCGCTCCACGTGGACACCGTCGAGGACCTCGACGGGTTCCAGAAGCGCATCGAGGACGCGGGGCTGAAGCTCGACATGCGCGTCATGCACGAGACGGTCGAGTCGATCTACGTACGCGACCCCAACGGCATCCTCATCGAGATCGCCCGCCCGCTGCGGGAACTGGCCGCGGCAGACGCGGTGGATGCCGAGGTCACCGCGCAGGCACTGCTTGATGTCGTGGCCAGTGACGGCGAGCCGACCCTCGACGCGCTGTGGGCCCGCAAGGCCGAGCTCATCGCCTCCCGGGTCCCGGCCTGACAAGGAGAACCATGACCACCCTGTACTTCCTCGACGCCGCCGAGTTCACCGACGTCTCCGCAGTGGCCGCGGCTCAGCCCGGCGCCCGGGTGGAGCGGCTCCCGGGCTACGTCGCGGTCACCGCGGATGGCCCGCTCATCGTGGACCGCCGGGCCACGGGGGTCCGGCACTCGGTCTGGTACAGCGCGCTCGCCGCTGTCGGCCACGGGCGCGTGGTCCAGTACGACAAGGATGCCCTGAAGGTTGAGCCGACTCCGTGACCAGCATCGTGGCGGCACCGGACACAGCGCGGCTCGGGGGCCACCGGCGCCCCGAGCCGGCACCGATCCCGGCCGGTACCGAGATCAGCCTGCATCGCGTCCCGACGCTTGACGGCGCCACCGTCGGGGGCACCTTGTTCCACCCGCCGGGCGCGACGACGTGCGTGACCGTGATCCACCCCCGGCTCGACATGAGCGGGCACCCGATGATCGGCCTGCTGATCGAGGCCGGCGTCGCGGTATGGGCTCAGGGCATGCGGGCGGTCGGGACGGATCACGCGCTGGTCCACGAGCAGGCCCTGCTCGACGTGGCCGCTGGGTACGCGATCCCCCGTGCGCGCTACGACCGGCTCGTCCCGCTCGGGCACTCCGGCGGCGGAACCCTCAACGCGTTCTACCTCTGGCAGGCCACCGCCGCGCCGGAGGAACGGATCACGCGGACCCCGGGCGGCAGACTTACCAGGCTCGCCGAGGCCCAGATGCCGGTCCCCGACGGCGTGGTCTTCCTGGCCGCGCACCCAGGCCAGGGCGAGGTGATGCTGCACAGCATCGACCCGAGTGTGATCGACGAGGCGGATCCACTGGCCGCCACTCCCGAGCTGGACCTGTTCGATCCCCGCAACGGGTTCCGCGAACCGCCGGAGAGCTCGAGCTACATCTCGGCGTTCCTAGCCCGGTACCGGGCAGCGCAGCGGGAGCGCATAGTCCGTCTCGACGACCGCGCCCGCCGCCGGGTCGCATGCCGGGAAGAGGCCCAGGCGCGTTTCAAGGAGACCGGTGACGTCGCCGACAGGCGCGCGGCACTCGCCCCGCGATTCCTCATCGTCAACCGCACCGAGGCCGACCCGCGCTACGTGGATCTCTCCCTCGACCCCAACGAGCGCCCCTACGGCTCGCTGCACGGCCCGTACCCGCACCTGATCAACTACGGCGCAGTCGGGTTCGGCCGCATCTGCAGCCCGGATGCATGGCTGTCGACCTGGTCTGGCCTGTCGACGAACGCCTCGTTCGCCAAGGCCGCACCGCACGTCACGGTGCCGACGTTGTACCTCGAGTTCTCGGGCGACCAGACACTCCTGCCGGCCGATGCCGACAAGCTCTACGACATGATCGGCGCCCCGGAAAAAGAACGCGGGGTCATCTCCGGGCTCCACTTCGGTGCCGCCCTGCCTGGCCGCCGTCCTGGCATCGAGCTGGCCGCGGACGCGATCCTCGACTGGCTCTGACTCGTCGCACCTCCACCACCATCTGCAGAGGAGCAGCTGATGCGCACGGACATCGACATCCGCACCCCGGGTGGGCCGCGGGTCACCGGGATCGCGGCCGGACCCGGCACCCCCGGCACCCCGTTGCTCGTCTGCCTGCCCGGAGGCAGCTACACCGCCCGCTACTTCGACGTCCCCGGGTTCTCCCTGCTCGACGTCGCCGAGGCGAACGGGTTCACCGCGATCGCCCTCGACCGGCCCGGGTACGGCGGCAGCGATCCCCTCCCCGCCGACGAGCGGACGTTCGCCCGCAACGCCGAGGTCCTCGACGGGGCCATCGCCGCGCTGTGGGCCGAATACGGGGCCGGCCATCCTGGAGTCGTCGTGATCTCCCACTCCATCGGCTCGGCGGTCACGGTCCACATCGCCGCGCACCAGCCCTCATGGCCCCTGCTCGGGATCGCGCTGCACGGGGTCAACACCCTCTCCCCCGATCACGTCGTCGGCGCCTGGCATTCGATGCCGCCCGGCATCCCGGTGCAGTTCAGCCCCGAACAGCGGCGCATGTTCATGTACGGGCCGGACGAAACTTTCGCCCCCGACGCCGTCGACCGCGCCGAGATCTCCGCAGCCGCCTGCCCGATCGAGGAACTGCTCGAGATCGTCGGCGAGTGGCCGCGCATCGCGGCGGACCTCGCCGGACAGGTCCGGGTACCGGTCCACTACGTCCTCGCCGAGCACGAGGCCCTCTGGAACGCTGGCCAGAGCCGGGTCGAAGCCTTCGCCGGGATGTTCACCTCCGCACCCCGCGTGGACGCCACCCTGGCCCGCGGCGTCGGCCACAACATCGACCACCACCACCTCGGCAGGGCACTGCAACTGCAGCAGCTCGCCTTCGCCCTGACCTGCACCCCGGTGCCGGTCCCGGCCTGACCCACGGTCTCGGCAACGCCTACCATCGCGCCATGGCCTCTCCCCCTCCCCTGAACCGTCGCGCGGTGGCTGCAGCGGCCGGCAACACGGTCGGCGGGGCCCCAGCTCGCGCTACGCGGACACGCACGTCGTCCTCGCGCCGCGAGCTGGTGATGTCGGAGATCCTCGAGCACGCCACCCGGCTCTTCGCCGAGCGCGGATACGACGGGACCACGCTGCAAGACATCGCCGATGCCATCGGGATCACCAGGCCGGGGCTCTACCACTACATCAGCAGCAAGGAACAATTGCTCGCCGCGCTCGTCAGGGACGTCAGCGAGAATACCGCGCACATCGTCCGCGAGGTCCGGCTCCGCACCGATCTCAGCTCGGTCGAGAAGCTGCGGACCGTGGTCCGCGGGCTGGTACTCCAGCGCGCCCGAGCACCGGAGCACTTCCGGGTTCTCGATCGCACCGAGGCCGCGCTCCCAGAGGAAATAGCCGCCCAGCACCTCAAGGCGCGCCGGGAGGTCCTCGCCGAAATGCGGACCATCATCGAGGAAGGCATATCGAGGGGAGAGTTCCGCCCCCGGGACGAGCGGCTGGCGGCGCTGTCGGTCATCGGCATGTGCAACTGGGTCGCGTGGTGGTTCCACCCAGGCTCCAGCCATCCCGCCGAACCGGTGGCCGACGAACTAGCCCAGAACGCCATCGACATGCTCTCCTACCCGAGGAGCACCGTACCGCTCACCACCGCGCCGCACCGCGCGCTGCAGATGGTCCGGGAGAACCTCGACTACCTCGAGCGCTTCCTCGGCCCAGAGTCCGTTCACAACCCGGGCTCGACACGGCCCAGCTGAGGCACAGGATCCATCTCGCCGGGCTCGAGGCCGTGATCAGGCAAACCCCGTTCTCTATGGCTTGGCCAGATAATGTCACGCGCTGACATGACGAACGAATCGGCCGCTGCGGCAGGCGACGGGAGTAGCCGGGCGCCCTCCCATGGCACCAGGTGGACCCTGCGGCATCGACAAATCCGCTCTCGCCCAGAATTTTTGCGCGGCGAGCGAGCACGCCGAAGCTGCGTAGCCTCTGAGGAGCGAACCAGAACTGGCGCAGGAGGGGACCTTTGCTCAGAAGGCGCCGTCCCCAGAACGGGCCGGTAACGTGCGGCCATGGAACACACCCGACTCGGCCGGACCGGCCTCCAGGTTTCGAGGCTGTGCCTCGGGACGATGACCTTCGGGCTGCAGCGCGATGAGCCCACCGCTGTCGCCATTTTGGACCGGGCGGCCGAGGGCGGTATTGACTTCCTCGACACCTCCGACGCCTACCCGCTGGGCGGGGATCTGACCACCCGGGGGGTTACCGAGGAGATCCTCGGCCGCTGGCTCCGGGGGAAGCGGGATCGTTTCATTGTTGCCACCAAGTGCTTCGCCCCGACGGGTCCGGCGCCCTTCGACGCCGGCAACTCCCGCAAGCACATCCTGGCCGCTGTCGATGCCTCCCTGCGACGTTTGCAGACCGACTACATCGACCTTTACCAGCTTCACGGGTATGACCCGGAAACGCCGATCGACGAGACGCTGGGCGCCCTCGACGACCTTGTCCATCAGGGGAAGGTCCGCTACGTCGGCTGCTCGAACTTCCTGACCTATCAGCTGGTACGGGCCATCGGCCGAAGCGAGACGCTGCACCTGGCCCGCTTCGACTCCGTCCAGCCCCGCTATAACCTGCTCTTCCGCCAGATCGAGCGGGAGATGCTCCCGTTCTGCGGCGAGGAAAGTGTCGGTGTCATTCCCTACAACCCCATCGCCGGCGGGCTGCTGTCGGGCAAGCACTCCCGGACTGCGCCGCCTCCAGAAGGTACTCGCTTCACCCTCGGCAGCGCCGCCGAGGCTTACCAGGACCGCTACTGGCACGATCGCGAGTTCGACACCGTCGACGTGCTCCGCGAGCTGGCGCAGGAAGCTGGGGTGAGCCTCGTGACCCTCTCGGTCGCCTGGGTACTGGCGAACAAGGCGATCACCGCGCCCATCATCGGGGCAAGCCGCCCCGAGCAACTCGACTCCAGCCTGGCCTCCGCCGGGTTCACGCTCGATGACGACCTGAAAAACAAGCTGGACGAGTGCACCCACCAGTACCGCATGGGCGATGCGCCCCGGTAGGCACCCGCAGCCAACGGACGGGCATCTGAGCCGCGTAATAGATGGTCTTGACGTTGCTCAGACCTATCGCCAGGCAACTCAGCATAGAGAACGGGAATTGACACCCGTCCTGACCGTGCTTCTATGCCGCGGGCCGCGCCCTGTGCAGGGATTACGGTGGCATGGTGCTAGAGCTGAGCAGCCTTGACCTAGGGAAGATCGCCACCGCGCTGGCGCTGTCCCTTTCGGCCGTGTCAGTCGCCACCAGCCCGGACGAGCGCTGGCCCGCCATCGTGGCCCTTCCTGCCAGGTGAGTCCGGCTTGAGGCGTGCCGTTCAGCCGTTCCTCACCTTGGTGAGGGCCACTCGCAGGGCACGGCCAGTCCAGCGCGCCCATGCCGCAGGGCACATCAATCCAGCGGCGGGAGCCGGAGATGACGACGAGGACCCGCGAGTCACTCAGCACGAGACTTGCGGCATGACCTCGCCCGCGATCAGCTCTATCTGGCGC
>Ga0302325_10005436_pt1 | contig 28936 bp, 22 predicted proteins | sample Palsa_T0_2_FD_201948 | JGI IMG/M metagenome (GOLD analysis project Ga0302325, IMG submission 201948) | Peat permafrost microbial communities from Stordalen Mire near Abisko, Sweden - Palsa_T0_2 | ecosystem: Environmental > Terrestrial > Soil > Palsa > Peat permafrost | place: Sweden: Abisko...
TGTGTTGTTTTCTCGTCGTCGTCATCTGCTCTCCTTTGAGCTATACGACTCGCCGAATCTTAACCTATTGCCTGGTCTGAATTCCTGGGACCACTATACAGTTCGGCTCCGAAGGCAAAGGCAAGGTCTCCGCGATTATTACGCTCCGGGAGGAGATCGACCTGTGTATTCGATGCGGCGGCCCCAACTCCGGGCACTCATTCCAAGACGAGGCTGGGGAATTGGTTCTGGTACGCCAACTCCCGACAGGCTTCGTACGGCCCCAGACCCGACTTCTCATTCCAGCCGGCGGTCTGGTAGACCTGGACGTGTTGCGGGCGGAGATCGAAAGTCTGGAGCTCGGCCCAGACCGGGTTGGCGTGGACCGAAACGCAATGATCATTACCGCGTCGGATCGCGCTCATGAGCAGCAACTCGGGCTGGGCCCGCGCCTGAGCTCTACCCTGTGCGGTGTCGGATCGGCCGTCGCGCGGCGTGCGTTGCGAGCGTCCGACGTTCAGCTCGCCGGAGAGGTGGCCACCAGCCTAGACTGGCTTCGGCCCTTTGTCACGGATGTTTGCGGCGAAACAAATCTGGCTGTGGATCGCGGCAAGAAGGTCCTCATCGAGGGTACCCAAGGTTCTGGTCTCTCGCTGTACCACTCGCCGCATTACCCGAAGACTACCTCCCGGGAAACGAACGCCGCAGGCTTCGTAAGCGAGGTGGGCTTGAGCCCGCGGCTCGTCTCCGAGATCGTTCTGGTGTTCCGGACGTTTCCGATTCGGGTCGCTGGCTCTCAAGCGGGCCCGCTGCGCGACGAGCTCGGGTGGGAGCAGTTGCAGGCGGAGTCTGGATCCCCATTCCCACTTCACGAATACACGACCGTCACCAACAAACTGCGGCGGCTCGGAAGATTTGACTGGGACGCCGCACGTCGGGCGGTTATGCTGAATAGGCCGACACAGGTGGCGCTAAATTTCGCCGACTACCTCGATTTTCGCAACCGGACCGCTTCGAAATGGGACAAGCTGGACTCGCGCGCCAAGATGTTTATCGAAGATCTTGAAGGCTTCGGCTCGCCCGTAACACTCGTCGGGACGGGACCACGGCTCGCGCAGAATATCGTTCGATCTTCGTCCGAGCCCATCGGCGCTCGGACGGACAGCCCAATGCGCTCGTTCCCGAACTCCACGCGGAACGGCATGGATTGTGAAAGCGCCTCTAACTATGGCTAGACACGAGGAATATCTTTGGAGGGATCCTTTTGGACCGTCTGTATCCGGAGCGGTTCTTCTGTCCGACCATATTCATTATCTCGCGGACGAAATCGGGTTAGTCGACCCTTTTAAAGAAAAACACCTTCGTCCGGCAGCCTACGATGTGCGGGTTGGGAACTGCTATTACGTTGACGACGAGAAGAGAGAGCTTGGTGACAACTGGATCGAAATCCCGCCAAACGGTCTTGTTTACGTCAGGACCATGGAAAAGTTTAATATTCCATACTACTTGGTTGCCCGCTATAGCCTTCGAGTACAACAGGTTTATCGCGGCCTCCTGATCGACAACGGACTCCACATCGACCCGGGTTATTCCGGTTACATCTGGATACCAGTACACAATTTCACGACACAAACTCGCATTTTGCTGCAGGGAGAGGAGTTTATCAGCGTCGAGTTCAACCGAACCACCCCCCTACCAGCATGCGTTAGCGCGATTAAGAGTGAAGACGAGTTGGTTACGCTAGGCGTCCAAAGCCTTCTCGTTGGCGCGCACAGCCGCACCGTGAAAGTTTTCTACAGAGATCTTGATCGCTATAAACGGCGCAAAGAGGACTTCACGCCCCGGTTCTTCTGGGATAAGAACCCAGGCGAGCTCCATAAGAGCGGCACGTTGGCGACAGGACAGCGGCTGGATGGGATCAGCGAGGAAGTCAAGGCGGCGGTCGGCGCTCTCAATGTCGAAGTGGCGCATCAGCTCGAACACTTGCGCAACTTGGGCTTCCTCGCCGTCCTAGGCTTGGTCGTGGCATTACTCGCGGTTCTCTTGCCAATATTGTACGCCGAATACGGGAAAAGTAGGGAGGTCGAGGCGCAGCAGGGCGCAGAGATTCGGGATTTGCGAGAGTTGCTTCAGGAACAGGGAAAGCGGCTTGAAGCGATCACAGCTCGTCAACAGACTTCGGCCATGCCAGCGGCATCTCCGGGGACAAGACGAGCTCGCCCGTAAAGCTGTGGTGGACACATCCAGTTCCGAAGACGCGATTCCGCGCACTTCGCGCCCCTATACATCCAGATTCTTAACATCCAGCGCATTATCCTCAATAAACTTCCGCCGGCTCTCCACATCCTCGCCCATCAGCGTGGAGAAAATCTCCTCGCTTTCCACCGCGTCTTCCAACCGCACCTGTAGCAGCGTTCGCTTCTCCGGATTCATGGTGGTCTCGGCGAGTTGCTCAGCGTTCATTTCGCCCAGCCCCTTGTAGCGCTGCACCGAGGCGTCCCGCTTGCCTTCCAGCTTCACGAAGGCGAGCAGCGTCACCGCGTCGGCTTGCGTGTCGCGATGCTCGCCGCGCACCACCACAAACGGCGGATTGTTGTACTTGGCGATCTGCCGCGCCAGCGACCGGAACTTCTTGTACTCCGGCTGCGCGGCGAAGGTCACGCCGATGTGCCGCTCGGCATTGGTGGAATCGTGGAACATCACTGTCCAAGCCGAGTGCTCTTCGTCCGGGACCACCTCAGCCGGCACCTGCGCGGCAATGACCGCCGCCGCCACCTGCTCCATGTTCTCCTTGTCCTGGAAATCGGCCTTGTGGTCCGCGCGCAACTCGGCGTTGCCCAGCACCGCCACCACACGGGCATCCCGCAGGCGCCGCTCCACTTTGTGGGACATCTGCTCGAACTCGTCCAGGCTCATCAGAAACGCGCGCAGTTCGCCGCCTTCAATCGTGGCCTTCGCGCCCGTGCCATTCGAGCCCACCTCCACGGTCAGGTTCTCCGTGGCGCGCCGCATGATTTCGCGCGTGAATTCCTTTTCGTCCTTGATATATTTCTCGGACTTGCCCTTCTTGATGCGGTAGAGCGGCGGCTGCGCAATGAAGATGCGGCCGCGGTTGATCAACTCGTTCATGTGCCGGAAGAAGAATGTCAGCAGCAGCGTGCGGATGTGCGAGCCGTCCACGTCGGCATCGGTCATGATGATGATCTTGCCATAGCGGATCTTGGCCGCGTCGAAATCGTCTTTGCCGATGCCGGTGCCCAGCGCCGTGATCATGCAGCGAATTTCCTCGTGCCCCAGCATCTTGTCGTAGCGCGCCTTCTCCACGTTCAGGATCTTGCCCTTAAGCGGCAGGATAGCCTGGAAACGGCGGTCGCGGCCCTGCTTGGCGGTGCCGCCCGCCGACTCGCCCTCCACCAGGAACAACTCGCATCGTTCGGGATCCTTCTCCTGGCAATCGGCCAGCTTGCCGGGCAGTCCGCCGGAATCGAGGGCGCCTTTGCGCCGGGTCAGGTCGCGCGCCTTGCGGGCCGCCTCGCGCGCGCGGGCCGCATCGATCGCCTTTCCTACGATCTTGCGCATCACCGCGGGATTCTTGTCGAAATATTCGCCCAGCTTGTCGTTCACGAACTGGGTCATGTATCCGGCGATATCGCTGTTCAGCTTGCCCTTGGTCTGGCCTTCGAACTGGGGCTGCGGGATCTTCACGCTAACCACGGCCGTCAGGCCTTCGCGCACATCGTCGCCGGTCAGATTCTCCTTGACGTCTTTGAATAGCCCGGCCTGTTGCCCGGAGGCGTTGATGGTGCGGGTGAGCGCGCTGCGGAAGCCGCTTAGGTGCGTACCGCCATCCACCGTGTTGATATTGTTGGCGAAGCTGAAAATGCTCTCCGAATAGCCGTCGTTGTATTGCAGCGCCACTTCCATCGATAGAGTTCCCGCGTCGTTGGGCAATTCCCGGTCGGCTTCGAAGTGAATGGGTTTCTCGTGCAGCACCGATTTCCCGCGGTTCAGATGCTTGATGAACTCCGCGATGCCGCCGCTATAGAGGAACTCGTGATTCTTCACAGGGTCCTCGCGCTCATCGTTCAGCGTGATCTTCAGGCCCTTGTTCAGAAACGCCAACTCGCGCAGGCGCTGCGCCAGGGTATCGTAATTGAAGGTGGTCTCCACCATAATGGTGGGATCCGCCTTAAATGTGATGCGCGTGCCGGTCTTCCGCCCGGCTTTGCCCGCACGCAACAGCGGACCTTTCGGATGGCCGCAAGCGTACTCCTGCTGCCATGTATAGCCCTCGCGCCAGATCTCGAGCTCCAACCGCTCGGAGAGCGCGTTTACGCAGCTCACGCCCACGCCATGCAGTCCGCCCGATACTTTGTAGCTCTTGGAATCGAACTTGCCGCCGGCGTGCAGCTTGGTCATCACCACCTCCGCGGCCGAGACGCCTTCCTCGTGCATATCCACCGGGATGCCGCGGCCGTTATCGATCACCGTGACGGAATTATCGATATGGATAATGACATCCACTTGCGTACAATAGCCTGCCAGGGCTTCGTCTACCGAGTTGTCCACTACCTCGTAAACCAGATGGTGCAGACCCATCTCGCCAGTCGAGCCGATATACATGGCCGGCCGGAGGCGCACCGCCTCGAGACCTTCCAAAACTTTGATGCTACTGGAATCGTAAACTTCCACGGGGCTGGTTTCGTCTAGCGTTGTTGCCATTTAGTTCCCTGTCAGATTGGCGTCAGATTCTCATGGGCATTACCACGTAGCGGTAATGGTCCTGGGTTCCGTCGCTCACCGGGCACAATTCACCGGCGCTCTTCTGATCCTTCAATTCAAAAGCCACTTGCTCCTGATTGGTGGCGCCCAGAAAATCGAGCAGGTATTGGGCATTGAACCCAATCTCCATATCCGGGCCCGCGTATTCGCTAGGCACGCTCTCTTCGCTTTCCCCGGTCTCGACGGCCGATGAAAAAATCTTGACCTCGCCCGCCGTGAACTGCACGCGGATGGCGCGCGAACGCTCGTCGGCAAACTGGGAGACGCGTAGAATCGCCGAGCGGAGTTCATCGCGATTCAGCTTGGCCGTATGCACGTTCTCTTTGGGTAGAACTTTGTCGTAGTCCGGGAAATTGCCCGTAAGCTTGCGCGTGATCAGCAGCCGTTCGCCAAACTGAAAGAACAGGTGGTTCTCGTCGCCGGCGAAAACCAGCTTGCTGTCGGCGCTGCTTTCGTCCGCCAGCTTCACAATCTCGGCCATGGCCTTCTTGGGGACCAGCGCGCGAAAGCTCTTGCCCGTGCCGGCCGCGGGCGATACGATTTCCACGTAAGCCAGCCGATGACCATCCGTGGCTACCATGGTGGTCGAATCCGTCTTCAGCAGAAGCAAAGCGCCGTTCAAAGTGAAGCGCGATTCCTCCAGCGAGATCGCAAACGCGGTACGCGAGATCATGGATGCCAACATTTTCACCGGAATCTCGGCGATGGTCTCCGGCATTTGCGGCAGTTCGGGGAAACTCTCGCGAGACATTCCGGCAATGCGCGTCCGCGAACGGCCACACGTCAGGCTGGCCCAATGGTTCTCCAGGAACTTGATATTCAGATCCGCGTCCGGCAGCAGCCGTACGTAGTCCAACAGCTTGCGCGCCGGAACCGTACCGGACCCCTCTCTCTTGACCTTGGCCGGACAAGAGCAGCGAATGCCCAACTCCAGGTCGGTAGCGGTAAGCGTAATCCGGTCGTTGCCAGCCTCCAAAAGCACATTGGAAAGGATCGGAATGGTGGTTTTCTTCTCGACCACACCCTGAGAGAGACTCAATTCTCGGACGAGGTCTGCTTTGCTGACGGTGAATTCCATGTGGTCTTAACTCCTATTCTCTGGTCTATCCGGATACTGTAAGAGAACCGAATTCATAGGTCCTGTGAAAATTGTTGAAGGCTTCCTAAATTATACTAAATTATAGTAGTTTTGGCTAATGCCGGACTGTGGATTTCAGGGGTGGAAAGGTGCAGGAACAGGCCTTGACCGGATTCTTGCACAGAGTCCACAGCCGATCCTCAACAGGCGCCTGTGGAAAATTCATATAACTTCATTGTAGTGAATCGATTAGGGCGTGGATGATCCTATTCAATTCCGGATCCGTGTGACGCAGCTTATCGATTTTCTTGACCGAATGGAGCACGGTGGTGTGATGCTTGCCCCCAAACGCCCTGCCAATTTCCGGTAGCGAGGCTGGCGTCAGCTCTTTTACCAGATACATGGCCACTTGCCGGGGTACCACGATCTTCTTGGTGTTGCTCTTTTCTTTGAGTTGGCTTTGCCGGATGCCATAGCGCTCCGCTACACCCTTCTGAATGGAATCGATGGTGACTTTGCGATCCTGGGCGTAGACCAGATGCCGCAACGCTTGCTGCGCCATCGACAGATTGATTGCCGACCCGGTCAGGGAAGAATACGCAATCAGCTTGACCAGCGCGCCTTCCAGCTCGCGCACGTTGGATTTGGTCTTGGTGGCCATGAACGTTCGTACGTCTTCGGGGAGTGCGACGCCTTCCACCTCCGCCTTCTTATCCAGGATGGCCATCTTGGTTTCCAGATCGGGCGGCTGGATATCGGCCATCAGGCCCCATTCGAACCGCGAGCGAAGCCGGTCGATGAGGCCGGGGATCTCCTTAGGCGGCGCGTCGCTGGAGATCACGATCTGCTTTTGATGATCGTGCAATTCGTTGAAGGTGTGAAAGAATTCTTCCTGCGTGCGATCCTTGTTGCCGATCAACTGGATATCGTCCACCAGCAGCACATCCGCGGAACGGTAGCGGTCGTGGAACTGCGGCATTCGATCCAGCCGGATGCACGTGATCATATCGTTCATGAACCGCTCACTGGAAGTGTAGATGATGCGCATCGACGCATGATTGCTGATAAGCGCGCGGCCAATGGCATGCATCAGGTGGGTCTTGCCCATCCCCACGCCACCATAAATGAACAAGGGATTATAGCTGCGCGAGGGGTTGGTGGCGACGGAACGGGCTGCGGCGTGCGCGAACTGGTTGCAGGCGCCCACAACAAAACTCTCGAACGTGAACTTGGGATTGAGCGAGCTAACCGGTGGCGCTTCGAAGTCGGTGGGTTCCCGCGCGGAGGGCAGCGCATACTCGACGCGTTCAACGGCCAATCCGAGCCGGCGCGACGCCAGGAGCACTTCGGAGGCGTATTCCGCCTCCATCCACCGCTTGGTTCCTTCGTCGGGAACGCCGACCACCAGGGTGACGCCATCTATCCCCTTGTATTCTATACGGCTGATCCAATTCTGGTAGCTCTCAGGACTCAGTTTGGCTTCCAGTTCTTTTTTGATGCGATCCCAAGGATTCATATTAAAGCACTTACCTAACGAGGAGTGCCGATAGGGGTGGGCCACCGACCGATCCCGAGTCTAGCATATCCCGATCATCTTCCACCAAGAAAATAGCGCCTTTGTTTCGTTATGGTTACAAACGGTTTGACAGGACCGCCGGAGGTTCACGATAATGGTTTCTGTCGGGCGGGAGTAACTCAGTTGGTAGAGTGCGACCTTGCCAAGGTCGATGTCGCCGGTTCGAATCCGGTCTCCCGCTCCAGGTTCCTATGAAGAAGATCTACCCCCTGTTGGTTCTGTTCACCTCTTTGGCGTTCGCCCAGTACAAGATGGAGCCGGCAGGCGCCCCGCCCGCCGATCTGGTGCCAGCCTTCGCGTCGGCATTGCAGCAAAAGGGATCTAAGATTCTGGGCCCAGGCGGTTCAGTTTACTGCGAAGTATGGTTTCGCGCGCAGGCGCCGAGCGGGCCGAAGTCCACCGACGATGCTGTAACCCTTTCCCTTGCGCAGGGCGCGCTGCTGGGTGTGATCCGCTTCGCTGGGCCGGCGCAGGACCGGCGCGGGCAATCTTTGAAGGCGGGAACGTACACCTTGCGTTACAGCCAATATCCGGTAAATGGCGACCATCAGGGGGTGGCGCCGCAACGGGATTTCGCGTTGCTCGTGCGTGCCAGCGACGATAGCGATCCGAAGGCGGCTCCAGGCTTCGATGCATTGGTGGCGTTGAGCGCGAAGGCGTCCGGCACGCCGCATCCCGCCGTTTTAAGCATCTGGAGTTCTGCCAGTGATAAATTTCCCAATTTCAGCAAGCAGGGGGATCATGACTGGGTTCTCGATACCAAAATTGGGGATGTGCCGATCTCGATCATTCTGGCCGGGAAAGTGGAAGGGTAACACCCCGACCCGACTAGCCCAAACGGGCGCCGTGTGATACTTGCAACATATGCCCTGAGGTGGCGCGTATTCTGAGCGTACATCAAGTGTACCGTTAGACGGAGCCGGGAAGCTCTGAAAGCACGGCGACCCCTCGAGGCGTGGGCGAGGAAAAGCTCTATCGCGTCTGGCGCGAGCTGATGGGCTGCGATCTACGGCTTGACGCATCCGGTGCCCCGCGCTTGAGGATCGCCGGCCAGTTGAGCAATCGACCCGATGATGCTGGCCTGTGCGTGTGCCATACTGCTGATCGTAGGGCTTGCGCTTCCTAGGCTTCAATTAGGGACACTGTCGGCTTCGAGCCCAGCGACCTGCTGTGCTCGGCGTGATGTCCTGCCAGTGGCTCGGATCTCGCCGGTCGGCCAACGGCTGATTTCGCCGACCAAGGTTTGGGTCGAGACTGAGGTGATCACGGTTTCTGCTGCTCGGCGGTGAGCCGGTCGAAGATGGCGCGTTCCCTGTCGCCGTCCTCCTGGCGGTTCAGGCGGAAATACAGCGCGGCCAGTTCGACGTGCGGCTGCGCCCAGTTGGGATCGTCGTGCACCACTCTTTCGAAATCCTTCACTGCCGCCTCCACGTGGCCCGCGGTGCGTTCCAGGCGCGCCCACTCGTAGCGCGCCAGGGTGGAATCGGGCTTGAGTTGCAGCGCCTGCTGGAGATGTTGGCGCGCGCCGTCGAGATCCCGCTCGGTGTGCAGCACCGCGCCCAGGCCCTCCTGCGCATCGAAGTCGTTGGGGTCGGCTGCGACGGCCTTCCGCAGCGCAGCGACGGCGCCCTGCGTATCGCCCAGGTAGCTGAGCACGGTGCCGCGCAAGGCGTCCGCGCCAGGCAGTTGCGGGTTCAGGCGCAGGGCCGCGTCCGCATAGTCGCGGGCGCGCTCGAACTCGTTCATTTTGAGAGCGGTCTGGCCGGCCAGCAGGTATGCCTCGGGACGGTTGCCTTGGCGGGCCACGCGGTCGACGCGCTCCAGGCCGTCGCGCTTATGGCCTGCCCGGATCAGCGCCGATCCGAGCAGCCACGCCACCGCCAGATCGTCGGGGTGCGCGGCTTCCATCGGCGTGAGTATCGCGATCGCCTGCTGGTCCTGCCCCAGGCGCGCATAGCAATCGGCCAGCAGCGTGGCAACGCGGGTATCGCCCGGCTGCGCTGCCCGCAGCGTATTGAGCTGTTGTACCGTTTCGCGTAGCGCGCCCTTCTTGTAGTATGCCAGCGCCAGGTTGAACCGCAGATCCGCATTGTCTTTCCTGGCGAGTACGGCGCGGTATTGCTCGATGGCTTCGTCGTAGCGCCCCAGCTTGGCCAGCGCGGCGCCCAGATTGGCGCGCACCTCGATGGCATCCGGATAGCGCTTCAGGAGTTCCCGGTATTTGCCGACAGCCAGCGCATCGTCTCCATGCTGCTGCGCCGCCACGGCGTCCCGGAAGAGTTGCTCGGGGCTGGAGGATTGCGCGCAAGCGCCGCCCGCGGCGATCAGCAGTGCCAGGATGCGCATCGATTCCAGGATAGCGGAGTTGCGTTATCGTAGGGTAGATAGCATGTGGAATTGGAAGTTTCGACGCGTGCGGAGCGCCCTGGGCCTCTTGGTTTTGATAGTGCCTTCGATAAGCGCTCAGACGCCCGGCAAGGAGCAATTCGACGATCTGGCGCGGCGCGCGGAGGCTGCCCTGGACAGCCGCCCCGAGGAGTCCGCCCGTCTCTACAAGCAGGCCTTGGGCATCCGGCCGGATTGGGCGGAAGGCTGGCTCTATATGGGGGGCGCCCTATATCAGTCGGGCCGCTATGCCGAGGCCACCGATGCGCTGCGGAAAGGCGTGGAGTTTGCGCCGGCCATGGGGACCGGGTGGGCGCTTCTGGGCCTCAGCGAGTCCCGGCTGGAAGATCAAGACCAGGCGCTGGCCGATATCCGCAAAGGCGAGGAGCTGGGTCTGGGCACTAACACTCAGTTTGAGACCGCGGTGCGCGTGCGGGCCGCGCAGCTTCTGATCCGGTCTTCGGCTTTCGATGAAGCGCTGGTACAGTTGCAGCCACTTTCCAAGCACCGCGACAATCCTCCGCCCGTGGAGGAAGCCATGGGTCTGTGTGTGCTTGCCATCCCCGACGATATGGCTCAGCTTTCGCCACAGAGACGCGCGGTCGTGGACCTGGCGGGGAAGGCTGCGTGGGCTTTTGCCAGCCAGCATCCCGAGGCGGCAGTAGACGGCTACCGGCAATTGCTGGCGCAGTATCCAAACGAACCCGGCGTACACTATGCGTACGGCCTCTACTTGATGGAAACGGATCTGGAGGCGGCGCTGGCCGAGTTCCAAAAGGAAGTTAAGAACAACCCGAAGCACTGGCCGGCGCTACTGGCGGTGGCTTCCCTGCAGATCCGGCAGGGAGCGCCGGAGCAGGCCATCGAGTCATTGCGCGCGGCGCTGAAGATCGTTCCCCCCAAATACCACTGGCTCTGCCACATGGATCTGGGGCGCGCGAATCTGAGCGCGAACAACCTCGAAGCCGCCATCGCCGAACTGGAGAATGCCGCTGGGCAGATGCCCTCCAGCGCGAATGTGCACTTCTTCCTGGCGGAAGCCTACCGCCGGGCCGGCCGCAAGGCGGACGCCGAGCGGGAACGGACCGAGTTCGAAAAGATCAAAGTTCAGCAGGACCCTCTCGCCGTACCGGCGCTGCACCCGTTCGGAGATCCGGGAAAGAACTGAAACCGCGGTTGTTGCCGCGACGTAAAATAGTAGTGGTCGGAGTGTTGGGTTCATTCCATCGCCCGGCAGCCGCCTGTGCGGCGGAACGAATGACCGAAGGAGGCCATTATGTACAAACGCTTCGCACGTTTGCCGGTCCTGTATGTTTTCTCCGCCGGTGCAGCCATTGCGCAGCCCGCTATTGGCTATCCGGCGCTAAGTTCCGCCAGTTACCGCACGCCTGGAATGCCGGGCTCGGGGATCGCCCAAGGATCCATATTCAGCATTTTTGGAACCGGCCTAGGCCCCGCTTCGGGCGTAGGGGCCAGCGCATTCCCGCTGCCGACTATGCTGGGCGGCACCTCTCTTACCGTCACGGTGGGAGGCGCACAAGTTTCTGCGATCATCCTCTTCGCGGTTAACACCCAGGTGAACGCCATACTGCCCTCCACGACTCCTGTCGGGAGCGGGACCTTCACCGTCACCTATAATGGTCAGACAAGCGCGCCGGAAGCTATCCAGGTTGTCGGCAGCGCATTCGGCATCTATACCTTTAACTCCTCTGGCTCGGGACAGGCCATCGCCACGGATGTCGATTATAACGTCAACACGATCATCCATACGTTTCATCCAGGTGACTATGGCATCCTGTGGGGCACGGGCCTGGGGGCCATCGATGCCAGCGACGCTGCCTTGCCGCCGGTAGCCAATCTGCCGACACCGATCAAGGTATACGTTGGCAATACCACGGCGTCTATTAATTACCAGGGGCGTTCGGGCTGCTGTGCGGGGCTGGATCAGATTGTCTTTCAGATTCCGGCGGGAGTGACCGGATGCTACGTGCCCGTCGCTGTGCAAGCTGGCGGCGTCCTGGGTAATATCGGCAATATCGCGACCATCGCTGTATCGGACAGCGGCCAGACCTGTTCGGACTCGGTGATGGGACAGGACTTGGTGGATAAGCTTGCCTCCGGGCAGACTGTCGATTTTGGCTATATCCGCTTGGAGAGCTTACTCTCGCAGTACGCTCCAGGGTCAGCCGGCACCGCAAGCGGCGACACTGCAATGGCGACCTTCAGCGAATACACTCCCGGAAACGCCGGCCTGGCGGAGTACGGCGTATCGAGTGGCTACTGCGTTGCAGTGGACTGTTCAAACGAATGCGCCGTTGACTCATATAATGGAAGCCTCTCGGATTCGAGCCCCGCGCAACTCGACGCTGGGACCCTGTCGGTCCTATACGGCCCCGCCGTCACCCTAAATCAGTCAGGCGGGTTTTACGGCGCCCAGTTGACAACCGACGGCGAGAGATACCTTTGGAGTGGACTCACTTATCCAGTAGCCGGCACGGGTGGAACGGCCGTCGGTGCGTTATCCGTGTCCGACTTCACCAGTCTTCCTGGCGCCGAGTTCACGGGTATCGGCAACTCCGGGAACTTGTCACTTTCTGGCGATCTCACGCTTCGGTGGAGCGGCGGCGACCCCACGCTACAGAATGGCCAGGTAACCATCGGCGGATACTCCGCGAACAGCGCCCTGACTCAGTTCGAACTGCTGCAGTGCACCGCGCCCCTATCTGCCGGGCAGTTTACAATTCCCGGATGGGTGATCTCCGCGCTACCGCCTTCCGGTACGGGCGGGAATGCCGACTTTAGTTATCCGCTCGGTTGGATCTGGATTGGACAGTACAATACGCCGACGTCATTCAGCGCGACGGGGCTGAACGGCGGAATCATCACCGACATTTTCTATAACGGCCTGGGAGTCTATTTTCAGTAGATCGGTGAAGCGTTTACCGGTCCGGCCCTCGAAAAGCGCGCCTTGGCACACGTTATAATCTCCATCAGGTGAGACTCGGTGCCTTGGTTCTGTTGCTTCTGTTGGGATTAGCCGCGCTTTGGGCGGATGTGTCCGAGGACCATTTGCGCGAAGCCAGTGCGGCGTACCAGTCCGGCGACCTGGCCACTGCCATCCGGCTCTACCGCGAGTTTTTGAAGGATTTTCCCGATGCGGCCGAAATCCGTTCGAATCTGGGTGCCGCGCTAGTGCGCGACGGGCGGTTTGCCGAGGCCATCGCGGAATACAATCTCGCCTTGCGGAAGATGCCGAACAATCCTCAGGTGAGGATGAACCTGGCGCTGGCATACTACAAGCTGGGACGGCTGCCCGAAGCCGTGCAGGATCTGGAAGCGCTCCACAAACTGCAGCCGTTGGAGTTGAAACCGGCGCTGCTGCTGGCCGATTGCCTGCTCCAAACCAACCAACCGCCGAAAGCGGTGGAAGTGCTCTCGCCGCTGCAGCAGGAATATCCAGACGACCACGCGGTGATCTACGCGCTGGGCATGGCGCTGCTGAACGACAACCGGACCCGTGAGGCGCAGGTTCTGCTGGATCGCATCCTGCGCGACGGTGAATCGGCGGAATCGGCATTTCTGCTCGGGCAGAGCGAACTGCTGCGTAACGACATCGGGGCAGCGGTGGCACATCTGGCGCGCGCCGTGGAACTGAATCCGAAGATGCCCTGGGCGCATACGCTGTACGGCCAGGCTCTACAGGCCGCCGGAAAACCGGAGCAGGCCACCGGGCAGTTCAACGAGGAGCTAAAGGTGAACCCGTACGATTTCACGGCCAACACCGAGATAGCCCTGCTGCTGAGGCAGGATGGCAAGCTGGACGACGCGCTGGCGCACATTTTACTGGCGCTTCAGGTGCGCCCCAACGACCCCGGCGCGCTGTATCAGCGGGCGTCGATCCACCTTTCGCAGGGACTTTACGGGCAGGCGCGCCAGGAACTGGAGCAGATCGTCCGGGACTACCCGAGCTTCTCCGAGGCGCACGCCGCGCTGGCTACCGCGTATTACCGGCTGAAGCGTACCGCCGACGGCGACAGGGAGACCGCGGAGGCGCGCCGGGTCCGGGAAGAAGCGCAAAAGCTGCTGGAGGAGAAGCGCAAGCCGGCGCTGTCCGAGAAGCAGTAGCGCTGTTAGACCCCGTTAGACCGCAGGTTACCCGAATTCCGCGTTGATCCGCGTCCATCCGCGGCTCATATGAATACCCATTTGTTTGACTGTTGATTTGCTCGGTCTGTTCGCAGAAAAATGTTGGCGCACCTGATGAACACAGACAAACGCGGATCAAGACGCGGTCGATGTGTCGCCGTCGGCAATTCTTCGTGTGGCCTTGTGTCTTCCCGGTACGCTTCGACGATCTCCAGCGTCGCAAGCGCTGCGAACGATGTCGGCCGTAAGCGCGTTGTTGAGGGCGGTGTTTTGCTTGTGGGCCAGGCCGGCAACTTCGCAACTTTGCGCCGATTGGCACTCGGCGCGCAGGATGCCATCCTGCCCCACAAGGCAGCTAGAATAAAAAAGTGACAGGTCACGACATCCGACAGCGCTTCCTCGACTTCTTCGCCGCGCGCGGCCACCGAGTGGTGCGCAGTTCCTCCCTTGTCCCGGCGAACGATCCCACGCTCCTGTTCGCCAACGCCGGCATGAATCAGTTCAAGGATGCCTTCCTGGGCCTCGAAAAGCGCGACTATTCCCGCGCCACCACCGCGCAGAAATGCGTGCGCGCGGGCGGCAAGCACAACGACCTGGAGAATGTCGGCTACACCCGCCGCCACCACACTTTCTTTGAAATGCTCGGCAATTTCTCATTCGGCGATTACTTCAAGGCCGATGCCATCCAGTTCGCCTGGGACTTGGTCACCAAGGACTACGGCATGCCCAAGGATCGCCTCTACGTCACCGTCTTCCGCGAGGATGACGACGCCGAGCAGCTCTGGCAGAAGGTCGCCGGCGTGGCCAAGGAGCGCATTTTTCGCCTCGACGAGAAGGATAATTTCTGGCAGATGGGCGACACCGGTCCCTGCGGCCCGTGTTCGGAGATTCATTACGACATGGGTCCCGCGGCCTCCGAGCCGGGCCACGAACACGAGGCTTTTCCCAGCGACGCCGGCGGCCGTTTCGTCGAGATCTGGAACCTGGTATTCATGCAGTTCGACCGGGATTCCAACGGCGTTCTGACGCCCCTGCCGCGCCCTTCCATCGATACCGGCATGGGCCTGGAGCGCGTGGCGGCCGTGCTGCAAGGCAAGCTGTCGAATTACGATACGGACCTGATCCATCCCATCATCGCGCGCGCCGCCGACATGTTCGGCGTATCCTATGGCGCGGATGCGCGCGTCGATACGGCTCTGCGCATCGCCGCCGACCACAGCCGCGCCACCACCTTCCTGATTCACGATGGCGTCGTTCCCGCCAACGATGGCCGCGGTTACGTGCTGCGCAAGATCATGCGCCGAGCCATGCGGCATGTCCGCATGATCGGCGTCGAAGAGCCGTTCCTCTACAAGCTGACCGGCGCCGTGGCCGAGTTGATGAAGCCTGCCTATCCCGAGCTGATGGAGAGCGTGCAGCGCATCGCCCGCATCGTGAAGGACGAAGAGCACCGCTACGCGACCACCTTCCTGGTGGCCGAACACATGTTCAACGACGAAGTGAAATCGCTGGCCGGCCACGTGATTCCCGGCGCGCTTTCCTTCACGCTGTACGACACGTTCGGGCTGGCGCTCGACGAGCAGGAAGACATGGCGCGGGATCGCGGTCTGGCCATCGACCGCGAAGGCTTCGACCGCGAAATGGAGCAGCAGCGCGAGCGCGCCCGCGCAAGCTGGAAAGGCGCCGAGAAAGGCGCCAAGGGCATCGTCGCGCCCGGCTATCGGGAGTTGGTCGAGCAGGGCCGCACCAAATTTCTAGGCTACGAAGAACTGGCCGCCACCTCGCGCGTGAAAGGCCTGCTCGTCGAGCGCGAGCTGCGCGACGAAATCGGCGCGGGCGTGGAAGCTGAACTTGTGCTCGACCGCACACCCTTCTACGCCGAAACCGGCGGCCAGGTGGGCGACCGCGGCAGCCTGCTCGCCCTGAATGGCGATAAAGTCGCCGACGTGCTAACGGCTTATCCCGCCGTGCCCGGCCTGACCGTGCATCGTATCGTCGCCACTGCGCCCATTCGCGTCGGCGACGAGTTGCGCGCGGAGGTCGCCCTGCCTCTGCGCCTCTCCACGATGCGCAACCATACCGCCACGCATCTGCTGCACGCCGCGCTGCGCCAGGTGCTGGGCACGCATGTGAAGCAAGCGGGCAGCGTTGTCGAACCACCGCGCCTGCGTTTCGATTTCACCCACTACGCCGCCATGGATAAGGCCGAAATCGAGGAAGTCGAACGCCTGGTGAACGGCCAGATCCTGCGCAACAGCGGCGTCGAAACCAAGGTGCTGCCGCTCGAACAGGCCGTCGCCACCGGGGCAATGGCTTTGTTCGGCGAAAAATACGGCGACCAGGTGCGCGTAGTATCCGTGCCCGATTTCAGCAAGGAGCTGTGCGGCGGCACGCACGTGCGGCGCACCGGCGATATCGGCGTTTTCAAGATCGTCTCCGAAAGCAGCATCTCGGCGGGCGTGCGCCGCATCGAAGCCATAACGGGCGAAGGCGCCGTTCGCCAGTATCAGGAATTAACGGGAACGCTGCACCGGCTTTCGGAGTTGCTGCGCGCCTCCGAGCCGGAACTGGTGGAGCACGTGGAAAAAATGCTGGCGCGCGAGAAAGCTCTGGAGCACGAAAAGCGGGATCTCCTGAGCAAGCTGGCGCACTCGGCGGCGGGTGGGCTGGAGAACCAGGCGCATACCGTGAATGGTTCCCATGTGCTCGCAGCCCAGGCGGATGCCTTGGATCGCCAGCAGATGCGTGAGTTGGCGGACGCGTTGCGCAACAAGTGGAAGAGCGCCGTGGTGGTGTTGGCATCCGTCGAAGATTCCACCGTGTCCATCGTTTCAGCGGTGACCAAAGATCTCACGTCCAAGGTGCATGCCGGAAAACTCGCCGCGGCGCTGGCGCAAGCCGTTGGCGGCAAAGGCGGCGGCCGTCCCGATATGGCGGAGGGCGGCGGCAAGGATCCGGCGGCTCTGCCCGCCGCGCTGGAACGCATCTACGCCGAGATCGAGAGCAAGTTGTGACGCAGTTCGACGTCGTCGTAGTTGGCGCGGGTCCTACTGGCCTGGCCTGCGGCATCGAACTGCAGCAGCGCGGCATTCGCACGGTGTTGATCGAAAAAGGTTGCGTGGTGAACTCGCTCTACAACTACCCGACCAACATGGTCTTCTTCACCACGCCGGAACTGCTCGAAATCGGCAACATCCCCATGACCAGCCTCAATGAAAAGCCCAACCGGCATGAGGCGTTGAAATACTATCGCCGCGTAGCGGACCACTTCAAGCTGGATATCCACGATTACGAGCGCGTCGCCAATATCGCCGGACAGGACGGCGCGTTTCAGGTGTTTACCACCGACCGCCTGGGTTGCCATCATACCTATATAGCGCGCAAGATCGTCCTGGCGACCGGGTACTATGACGTACCAAACTTATTGAACGTGCCCGGTGAAGAGCTTAGTAAGGTCCTCCACTATTACAAAGAGCCGCATCCGTACTATAACCACGACGTGGCGGTGATCGGCGCCAAGAACTCGGCTGCAATCGCGGCATTGGAACTATTTTGGACCGGCGCCCGCGTTACACTTATCCATCGTGGTACCGCTATCTCCGAAAAAGTAAAATACTGGATCAAACCAAATATAGAAAACCGTATCAAGTGCGGAGAGATCCAGGTGTACTTCAATTCGCAGGTTGTGGAAATCCGGCCCGACTCCATCGTCGTGGCAACCCCGGAGGGTGAAGCCGTCTTGAAAAACGATTTCCTATTCGCATTGACGGGCTACAGTCCCGATCTCAACTTCTTGAATTCCATAGGGATTACCCTCGATCCCGAAACGCAGAAGCCGCGCAGCGACCCGCAAACGTTGGAAAGCGAACGGCCCGGAATTTACCTGGCGGGCGTCATCGTAGCGGGCATGCATACCAACGAGATCTTCATCGAGAACGGGCGCTTCCACGGCAAGCAGATCGCGGATGCCGTCGCCGCCCAACTTTTCGCGTGAAACGATTGCGCCACGGCTCGCACTATTCTACGTGAGCGGTTGTTTGCGGTCTGTACCCGCATCCGATTTTCATCTCACTGCGTATTTGAAACCAAGACCCATGTTTTCGTATCTAAGCCTAACGAGGGAGGTTGCGGCTATGTTAAGTAACTTATTGAATATCTTCTTGGGATGCTCTCACCGTAGGACGACGTTCCCCATCACGCCCTCGCGGAAAGCTGGGTTCTTACCGGTTCCCGGCCAGCGCCACTCTACCTATGTCGTTTGTTTGGATTGCGGCAAGGAATTTGGTTACAACTGGACTGAAATGCGCATCGGCGATCCAGTCGCGGTGCCCGTAACCGCTGAAGCCGCATTCTCCGCCGCGCACCGCTAACGATTTGCTGTGGGGCAGGTTGCCAACAGTTGTCAACCTGCGGGCCGATTGTGAATCGGCCTCTTTGCTTTTCTCTGGGAGCCCGCAACCCACGTGATCGGAATTCTGATACCATCCGGTCCATGTTGATTCTCGCCGCCATCCTGGCCATCTTCGTCTACGGCATGATTGCCGCCATGCTGGGCACCATTCTGCCCGATCTCTCCGCGCGCTTTCACCTGACGCCGAACCAGCTTGGCCAGATCGCCTTTACGCAGGCGCTGGGCCTGATCATCGCGTCAATCGGCGTCGGCCCGCTGATCGACAACGAAGGCAAAAAGATCGGTTTGGTGCTGGGCCTATCGCTGATTACGCTGGCGCTCTTCGCTCTGCCTCAATCCAAAGGCTTCCGCAGCATCAGGGTGTACTTGTTCCTGTTGGGCTTGGGAGGCGGTATCATCGTCACCGCGGCTAACGCCTTGGTGAGCGATATCAGCCAGGATCGGCGCGCCACGACCCTCAACCTGCTGAATCTCTTCTTCGGCCTCGGAGGCTTGGCCACTCCTTTCCTGTCCGCGAACCTCCTGCGGCGCAATTCCATCCGGCTATGCTACACGGTCGCCGTACTGACGGCCGTTACGCTGGTGATCCACATTCTCACGCCCATGCCGCCGCCCAGCGGCGCGCGCAGCTTCGACTTTTCACAAGTCGGACCCGTTTTGGGTAAGCCGGTACTCTTCCTGCTGGCACTGTTCCTGTTCTTATACGTGGCATGCGAAGTGGGCGTTTGGAACTGGCTGGCGCAACACCTGATCGCGCAGGGCATCCCCGAGTCCCGCGCGCTGAATATTCTATCGCTGGGTTTCGCGCTCGGTCTGCTGATCGGCCGTGTGGCGGTTTCGCGCATCCTGATCAAGGTACCTGCGCCGACTGTCACGCTGGCGGCGGCCATCCTGATGACCATCACGACATTTCTGATGCTTAAGACCGGCAATCCCACTGTGGCGGGGATTCTGGTGTTTCTGGCGGGAGTTTCCATGGCCCCGGTCTTTCCCACCACGCTGGCCATGGTTGGCGACGCATTCCCGCGCATGACCGGCACCGCCCTCGGCGTGGTCATCACTCTGGGCTGGTGCGGCTTGGCTGTGAGCTCGCGCATCATCGGCGCGATCGGCGGCGGCGATCCCAAGCGCCTGAAAAAGGCGTTGCTGTTGATCCCGTCGGCTTCGGCGATCATGATTGTGGTGGCTGTGGCCATCCGGCCCATGCTCGCGCTCGCCGCGCACTAAGGTGTAGGGTGGGGGCAGGCGTCCACGCCTGCAGCGGGTCTCCAGACCCGCTACCCCTCCGCCTCAAACACTAACCGCAAATACGCCTTCGGCTGGAAATCGATCCGCAGCGGCACAGGTTGTGCGGCTCCCTCCTCGATCCACAGCCTGAATTCTGTTTCCTTCCCGCCCGCTTCGCGCCTGACTCTGCCGGCCACTCGTACCACCCCCGCGCTTGCCCGGATAAGTCCCCGCTCCCGGAAGTAGGTTGCCGCGTGTGGATCGGCCGTGGGCCGCACCCACAAGCGGTACAAGCGTCCGTTGTATACGTATTGCGTTTGGTCCCGCGCGGGAGTGCACAAGGCATCCGCCAGGGCGTGCAGAAAAAGGGATGGAATTGCGCCGTTGGCGCGAAATTCGGGCGCCTTATTCGGCGCGGTCGAGAGGGCCTGTTCGGCACGCGCGTACAATTCGATCCGGCGCTCCGGCGAAAGCCGCGCCGGCCCCCTGAAAAGCGCGGTCGCGGTTTCCACATGCCCGCCCGCGATGCGCCCATGGATAGCGGAGTAAGTGGCCTCGGTGGCGGCCGATTGCAGCGCCTTGTGCGCCTCTTCGGCGCTTTCCTCGGGCGAAGCGGTCATCACGCCGAAGTAGCTCGACTCGCGGGTCGCAGTGTGCTCTCCGCGGGACGTCTCCCGGATCAATCCCAGCCGGTTCAATCCGGCGGCGCGCTCCGGGGTCGAGTAGCCGGTGAATTCCAGCAGCCGGTTCATCCCGGCGGGATCCCGCCATTCGCGCCACTCCACGCTGCCGCCTCCTACGCCGGAGCGGCGCAGAATGGGCAGCGACAAAACCAGAATCTGGGCGTCCGCGCGATACCGGCGCTCCTTGCTGAAATCGCCCGCACTGCCGCGCCGCATGGCCGGCGGCAGCAGCGCACACGCCAACAGTCTGGCCATCCCGCGTCTGGTCATACAATCCTTCATCATAGGTCCTTCCGTACTCTCGGTGCGGCTCCTCACGATTATGCAACCTTCGACCGTGTATACTTTGGAGATCGGGAGGGCGCCGTGACTACCCTGCCCCGCACGTTGCGCGTTGCGTTTGCCGCGATTTCCCTGGCGGCCTGCCGCGTTCCTCTCAATGCCCAATTCAACACGCCCGCGATCGATGGCGTCGTCCAGCCGGGCGAATATGGCGACACCCAGAACGGCACAAACCAGGCCGGGACCAACACCGGCCAGATCTGGTACATGACCTGGGACGCGTCGTCTCTACGTGGCCATCGCCAATGCCAATCCGAGCGAAGCCGCCGTCGTCTACATCGATGCGAACCCGGTCAATCCGCCCAACGGCGGCACAAACGCCAGTGGCAATCTCACCGGCTTCCAATACGATGGGGAGGAGATCGCTACGCCGTTCCGGGCGCAGTTCGTCACCTATTTCAAGAGCTACAACGAATATCGGAACTCCGACGGGAACGGCAACTGGACCAATCCGGTTTCCAATTATGGCGTGTATGCCTCCATCGGCAGCGCCCGCGAGTTTGCCATCCCGTTGCAGGCCATCACCGGTGGCGGCATGCCTTCGGCGTTTTCCCAATCTCGCAATCCCTCGCATAATTTGTGGGGCGGACCCCCCTGGACCCGCTGTTCGCCGTAAGAATCAAAGCTCGTAACCACCGACGCAGGCCGACGAGGGCGTCGGCCGCGGTCCAGGGAGGGGGACCGCCCCACAAATTATTACAAATTATGCAGAGTTTCCCGGACATTGGGCTAATGCCCCCGCGGCACCAGCCGTACTGTAAACTTCTCAGGGGAGACGTGCTCCATCACGATCCCCGGCGGCAGGTTGACGTTCCCCGCATGGACCGGCAGATTCAGGATCCCGGCGCGCGCGCTGCGCAGATTGAAGCTGGCCACCAGCCGCGTCAGCCCAACGGAATCCATCAACCATGCGCTGCCCCGCACCTGCACATCCAGCCGGTCGGTGGGCGCCGAGATGTCCATCCCTGCCGGCACGCTCACAAATTGCACAGGCACGCTGACCGTGCGGACGGTGGTTCCAGTGGAGAGCACCGATGTGCTCCAGATGGCCGCCGCCAGGCCCAGGGCGGCGAATTTGACGGCGAGGTTCGATAACAACCATTGCCGCAGCTTGCTTTGCAGACCTTCAGCAGGCTGCGCGCAAAGCTTCTCCAGCATCTGCGCCAGCCTTGGCTGGTCGTCAAAGTGTACAATGCGGCGGGCCTCCATCAAAGTCACCTCGCCGCGCTCCTCGGACACCACCACCACCAGCGCGTCGCAGCGCTCGGAGAGTCCCATCGCCGCGCGATGCCGCGTGCCGTAATAGCTGGGCACGCGCTCACGGTCGGTCAGCGGCAGCACGCCGGCAACCCGCACCATGCGGTCGCCGCGCACAATCACAGCGCCGTCGTGCACCCGCGAAGTTTTCTGGAAAATAGCTTCCAGGATTTCGGCTGAAACGTCAGCTTCCAGTATGATGCCGCCGCTGACCAGTTCCGTGACGGCATTACGCCGCACCACCACAATCAGCGCGCCCACCGAAGCCGCAGCCAGATGGAAGGCCGCCTGAGCAATCGACTGGTAGGTCTCGTTTAGCCGGGACGCCGCTTGCGACCGCCAGTTCAGAAGGCTGTCGAGCCGCATGAAGGAGCGCCGCAGCTCCGCCTGAAAAACCAACAGCAATGCGACGATCGCCAGGATGGCCGCGCCCTCCAGCACCCAACTCGTGAGCACCAGGTCGAAGTGCCGCGACACCAAGGCTCCGGCGTGCAGCCCGAGCACCACCAGGGCCACCCGCAAGGCCCGCGCCTGCTGCGCCCATCGCAGCAGGATATACAGCGCAGCCGTCAACACCACGAAATCCACCGCGGTTTGCCAGCGCACCAGAATCAGAGGAATCATCCGTCTTCTAATATCCTCCGATCCGTGGCGAACTACAATGGCGCCGTAACCTTGGCGCAGCGGGCGTCGTCGTTTAATGGAATCCACAGATATTTGGCCCGTTGTGGCGCCACCGATTGCGGCCGGTCCCGAATACAAGATGAAACTCCCCCGTTTCCTGTTGGCCCTACTTGTTCTCTCTCTTCCGCTTTGCGCGCAGACAGCCACCTTGCGCGGGCAAGTGATGGATGAAACCGGCGCGGTCGTGCCTGGCGCAACGGTCACGCTGAGCGGGCCGTCCGGCTTGACCAAGACCGCCGCCTCCGGCAACGACGGATCGTACTCGTTCATCGGGTTACCGCTCGGCAGCTATACGGTTCGCGTTTCCGCGCCGGATCTCACGCAGGCCCAGCCGGTCAAGATTGTGCTGCAGTCCGGCGCACAGTCCCTCAATGTGAAGATGAAGGTAGCCTCGGTGACGCAGCAAGTGACGGTGCAGGAAAGCGCCGGCCCCAGCGTCTCCACGGACCCATCCAGCAACTCCACCGCCACTGTTTTGCGCGGCGACGATCTGCAGGCGCTCTCCGACGATCCCGACGATTTGCAATCGGACTTGCAAGCGCTGGCCGGCCCGTCCGCCGGTCCCGACGGCGGCGAGATCTACGTCGACGGGTTCAGCGGTGGTCAGATCCCCTCCAAGGACTCCATCCGCGAAGTGCGCATCAACCAGAATCCGTTCTCGCCCGAGTACTCCAAACTGGGTTATGGCCGCATCGAGATCCTCACCAAGCCCGGCACGGATAAGCTGCGCGGCCAGGCCTTCTTCAACTTCGGCGACGACACTTTCAATTCCCGGAATCCTTACGCGCAGCAGAAGGCGCCGTTTCAAGTGGAGGAATTCGGCGGCACGGTCAGCGGACCGCTTGGCAAGCGCGCCTCTTTCATCCTGGATGCCGAGCGGCGGGACATCGACAACGGCTCGGTCATAAACGCGGTTACGCTGGATCCGCAGACCTACACGATCAGTCCCTATACCGGAGTGCTGATCGCACCGCAACACCGCCTGCGCGTCAGTCCGCGCGTGGATTATCAACTAGGCCAGAACAATACTTTGATATTCCGTTACGCCTTCACGCGCAACGACGCGCAAGACCAAGGCATCGGCGGTTTCAACCTGCCTTCGCGCGGATACTACACGCTGGACCAGGACCACACGGTCCAGATTACGGACACCGCGGTGCTGGGGCCGAGCACGGTAAACGAGACGCGCTTCCAGTTCTTCCACGAGGAGAACGATCAGATTTCCAATAGCTCCGCGCCGGCGATTCTGGTGCTCGATTCCTTCAACACCGGCGGCGCCCAGACGGGCCGTAGTCTCGATACCGAGAACTATTATGAGATGACCAACATCACGACCATCGTCAAAGGAGTGCATACCTGGAAGTTCGGCGCCCGCGGGCGCGGCGAGACGGCCGGCAACACGTCGCCACAGAACTTCGGCGGCACGTTCACTTTCGCCGGCGGCCAGGCGCCCGAGCTGGACGCGGAAAATCAGGAAGTGCTGGATGCCGCCGGCCAGCCCGTGATGACGCCCATCACCTCGATTCAGCAGTATCAACGGGCGCTGCTGGGCCTGCCGGGCGGCGGCGCAACGCAGTTCAGCATCGCGGCCGGCAATCCTTTCCTGGCGGCCAACCAAGCGGATGTAGGGGCTTTCGTGGGCGACGACTGGCGGGTGCGTCCGAATGTCACGCTCAGCCTGGGGCTGCGCTACGAGATGCAAACCAACATAAACGACGCGCGGGATTTCGCGCCCCGATTGGGCTTCGCCTGGGCGCCCGGGTCAAACCAGATCGCAATGCATCCCAAGTTCGTCATTCGCGGCGGATTCGGCATGTTTTATTCGCGCTTCGACATCTCCAATATCGAGACCGCCGAACGCTACAACGGGATCGTCCAGCAGGAATACATTGTCAACAATCCGACGTTCTTCCCGACTATCCCGACCATCGCTCAACTGCTGGCGATGCCCGGGATTCAATCCACGCAGACAATTCAGGAGCTTAGTTCCACGTTGCGCGCGCCGTATATCATGCAGTCGGCGATCACCGTGGAGCGCCAGGTGGTGAGCAATACGACGGTGTCGGTGACTTACACGAACTCACACGGGCTGCACATGCTGCGCTCCGAGGAATTCAACGCACCGGGACCGGTATATCTGATGGAGTCTTCCGGACTCTATAACCAGAATCAAGTTATTACGAACGTCAACTGCAGGATGAACAATAAAGTTTCGCTATTCGGCTACTACACGCTGAATTATGCCATGAGCAACACAGATGGGCTCGGCACGTTTCCGGCGAAGCCTTATAGCATGGTGGGGGAGTACGGTCCCGCTGCCACGGATATTCGCAATCGCGTATTCGTGGGCGGCTCGTTGAATACCAAGTGGAATGTGCGCCTGAGTCCGTTTATCGTGGTGCAATCCGGCGCGCCGTATAACATTACCGTTGGCGAGGATATTTATGGCGATACGCTGTTTAACGCGCGGCCGGGAATTCCCACGGATCTGAACAAACCGGGCCTGGTCGACACGGTGTATGGCTGGCTGGATCCGAATCCCACCCCCGGAGAGCAGCTTCTGCCGCGCAACTACGGGCGGGGTCCGGCCCTGATTTCGGTGAACGCGCGGCTGGGCAAGACGTGGGGCTTTGGGCCGGAGCGGGAAGGCGCCAGCGGAGCGGCGAGCGCTTTGGGGGCTGGTCATAACCCCGGGTTTCACAGCATCTTCTCGGATCTCTCGACCACCAAGCGCTATAACCTGACGCTCTCGATTTCCGCGCGCAACCTGCTGAACCATGTGAATGAGGGGCCGATTATCGGCCAGATCACATCGCCGCTGTTCGGCGAGGCCAATTCCGTGGCCGGCGGATACGGGGCATATGCGGAGACGGCCAACAACCGGCGGCTGGAGCTGCAGATGCGGTTTACGTTTTAGGCTTGGACGTGTCTTCCTTCGTCCGCTCGTGGATGTGCTTTAGGTGTTCAAGGTCGGTGCTGCGTCCGGCCGCCAGCCTATTAGCTTATAAGATCGTGTAATGAAATGAAGTGTACGGGAACGCCGAAGATGGCGCTGCCATCCGGCTTCGCCGCCGTGCAGAGGCGCTCCGAATTTCGCTAGCGCGCGAAATAACCTCGCCGCATTCTGCGGCGAGCTATCAACCCACACATCCAGATCTTTCGTGTAGCGTGTCTCGTACTTCATCACAGCATAGCCGCCGAATTCACGAGCGGGGAATCGGCCGTTGACCAGCCGAATGTTCCATTTTGGTTATCTTGGTTGGTGGGCGTCCATCGTACTGTTCCCATTGGGAAGCGGCAATAGACGCACGGTCGGCGCCAATAATGAAACCATGGTAGCATCAGGACCTATGAGCAACCCTGTCGTACATTTTGAAATCGGCTGCCGGGACAAGGCAGTCACCGAGCAGTTCTACTCGAAGTTGTTTGATTGGAAGCTGTCGCCAATGGGACCGGCGATCATGATAGACGCCGGAGTTGGGGGTATTGCCGGCCACATCACGGCGCTGGGACACGAGCCGCACAATTTCACGCACTTCTATGTGCAGGTGGACGATCCGCAGGCAACTCTCGACAAAGTCCAGGAAATGGGCGGCAAGACGCTGGTGCCTCCGGTGGAGATCCCCACGGGAACCTTCGCCTGGTTCGCCGATCCGGAGGGCAACACCATCGGGATCTGGAAGCAGAAGTAGCTTGCGTCCCCAGGAGTGGGGACGCGGCACGCACGAGTGCGTGCGCCACATCGTTACTGCCAGTTCAGGATCACTTTGCCGGATTGCCCGCTGGCCATCACCTCGAAGCCCTTCTCGAACTCGGTGTAATGGTAGCGATGCGTGATGACCGGCGCGATATCCAGGCCGGATTGGAGCATCACGCTCATCTTGTACCAGGTTTCGTACATCTCGCGGCCGTAGATGCCCTTGATGGTCAGCATATTGAAGACGACGGTGCGCCAGTCGATGGCCATATCGCCTTCCGGAATACCCAGCATGGCGACCTTCGCTCCGTGGCTCATGTTGGCCAGCATGTCGCGGAAGGCCGCCTGGTTGCCCGACATCTCCAGACCCACGTCGAAGCCCTCAGTCATGCCGAGCTTCTTCTGTATCTGGGGCAGGGTGTGCTCGCGGATGTTCACGGCTTCGGTGACGCCCATCTTGCGGGCCAGCGCGAGGCGGTATTCGTTGACGTCGGTGATGACCACGTAGCGCGCGCCGGCGTGGCGCGCGACGGCGGCAGCCATGATCCCGATGGGTCCCCCGCCGGTGACCAAGACATCTTCGCCGAGCACCGGAAAGGACAGCGCGGTATGCACGGCGTTGCCGAAGGGATCGAAGATGGCGGCGACATCCTGGTCGATGCCGTCGTGATGCCGCCAGATGTTGGTCATGGGCAGCGCGATGTATTCGGCGAAAGCGCCGGGGCGGTTCACGCCGATACCCTGCGTGTGCGCGCACAAATGGCGGCGGCCCGCCAGGCAGTTGCGACAGCGTCCGCAGACCACGTGCCCTTCGCCGCTGACGATATCGCCGGGATAGAAATCCGCCACGTTGGAACCTACTTCGGCGATCTCACCCACGAATTCGTGCCCGATCACCAAGCCTATGGGGATGGTCTTGCGGGCCCAATCGTCCCACTTGTAGATGTGTACGTCGGTGCCGCAAATGCCTGCGCGATGCACGCGGATCAGGACGTCGTTGATGCCGATGGGGGGCTTGTCGACGTCTTCCAGCCAGAGGCCGGGCTCGTTCTTGCTCTTGACCAGCGCTTTCATGGTGAAACTTTATCGTAGCGGTACTCGGGAACCGGTGGTGAGGGCTGGAAGCACTGTTGCTGGATGACGCGGACTGGGGCAGGAAGCGCGGCGGTGGCGCGCGCGACGGCCTCTTCGAGCACGGCGGGCACGGCGCGGGCACGCAGGTTGACGACCAGTACGTGGCGGCGGGCGGGCGATGCGAGCAGGTCTCCTTCAACGGAAGGCGCGTCGCCATTGCGGCAGATGCCCGCGTGGATGTAGCCGCTGGGGGCGCGATCGAAAATCTTCAAGTGCGCGATGGGCGCGCCAGCGCGCGTGAGTTCGGCGTCGAGGCATTCGAGCAGCGGTCCTACGACGGAGGCGGGCGAGAGCGCAGTTTCCAGGCGCAGTTCGCCTTCCCAATTCAGCCAGCCGAGGGCGGCTTCCGCGGCGGCATAGCGGGCGTAATCGATATCGAGGAGGCGGGTGCCGGCGGACAGGCGACCATTGAGGATTTCGTCGAGCCAGGCCGCTACGCCTTCTCCGGTCAGGGCGCTGATGCGGCGGGAGCCGGGCAAGTCGGGAGGCGCGGACAGGCCAGGAGGCCCGTCCCACTTCGTATACAGGATCAGGTCGGCTTCGTTGATTTGGTTTTGGAACAGGTACGAAAGGTGCGGGTCGGCATCCGGCTTTGCGAATTCGGCGGCGCGGTGCGGGTCGACCAGAACGGAATATGGCGCCAGCCGGAATTGCGCGGCATAGAGCTGCTTCAGCGGCTGGAGCACGGTGGCGGAGAGATCCATGCAGCTTCCCACAGGCTCGGCAAAGATCACGTCGGGCCGCACGGCCAGGAGGCTACGGGCGGCGGCGATGAAGTCTCCGAAGCGGCAGCAGAAGCAGGCACCGGCAATCTCACCGGCATCGAAGCCCGCTGCGGTGGCCATGCGGGTATCCACCAGCGCACCACCTTGATCGTTAGTGATGATGGCGGCGCGCAGGCCGCTTTCGTGTAGCAGGCGTGCGGCGCGCAACAGCAGCGTGGTCTTGCCTGCGCCGAGAAAACCGCCGACCAGGACCAGCGTGGGGCGATCAGGCAAGCAGCACCAACTCTTCGCCGGCGTGGATGGTGAGTTCCTCGGTGAATGTGAAGACCACCCCCTCACGGTCGTGGCTCAGTACGAGCGGGTGTCCGGGCGCGAGCGTGATGCTGCGCAGCGGGAGATCGCCTTCGGCCGACCAGAAGCAAACGAACTTGGCGACATTTGGTCGGGGCATGATGCACACGCTCCTCTCCGCACTATGATAGCGGAATCCGCTCAGCCCCAGCACACCCGACCAAGCCGGCATGGCGCGTCGGAACTGCGTCCAACATATCTGGTAATAGCGCCGCGAAACATCTTGGCGCCGGTTTCCACTATACCCTTGCAATTCGGCAGTTCACGATGGTATACATGGCTCAGAAAGGCAATCACGGATCTGACGGCGTCCAGGAAGAGGAAACTTAGATGCAAACGGGTGACGTAATTTTTGGAGTGATTGTCTTCATCGGGATAGCAATTGCATTAAAAGTTGTCATGCGCCGTGGAGAGATCAATCAAATAGCGAGGTTCTCCAATGACGTAATGAGAGAACGAGAACGACTGATTAGGAGGGA